>Ga0307476_10000073_pt1 | contig 107630 bp, 99 predicted proteins | sample atmos_gasesECM2C_2_FD_203314 | JGI IMG/M metagenome (GOLD analysis project Ga0307476, IMG submission 203314) | Hardwood forest soil microbial communities from Morgan-Monroe State Forest, Indiana, United States - atmos_gasesECM2C_05 | ecosystem: Environmental > Terrestrial > Soil > Temperate... | reverse complement strand
TGCGATCAGGTTTCGGGTAGGGATCGGCCCTGAATCCACATGTCACCCATATTTCGACATCCGTTGCAACCGTTCTGCCTGGATGGCGGAATCCGGGCGGGAGAACGCCGACAATGGTGTAGGGATCATTGTCGAGTTGCAGCTTTCGGCCCAGAATTCCGGGATTTCTGCCGAACCCTCTGGCCCACAGACTATCGCTGATCACGGCCGCTTCAGCGAAACCCTGCGCCTCGTCACCCGGGCCAAACACCCGTCCGATGTGCGCGGAAATGCCAAGCATGGAGAAATAGTTGGGACTCACCTCCAGCAGTTCGAGATGTTGCGGACGCTCTCCGCCGGTCAAGTTTGTAGGGCCACCTTGGATAGCAGTCACCTGCTCAAAGACGCCCGCCCTTGATCTGAGATCGTCCAGTTCGGGAACAGAAAACCCAATATCCTGCGCCCCCACCCCGCGATTGTTGGCCACGATCTTCACCAACCGGTCCGGGTGCGAAAAAGGAAGCGAACGCAACAAAACCGCATTCACGATGCTAAAAATCGCTGTGTTCGCGCCCACGCCCAAAGCCAGGGAAAGCATCGCCACGATGGTAAAACCTGGACTCTTCCAAAGCACCCGCAGTCCATACCGCATGTCCTGCAATAACGTAGTCATCAGAATCTCCCCGCGTGGGCTAATATGAAATTCTCGCTCCGCAAATCTTGAATTCTACTTTTTCAACTTTCGCGCAAGGCAACGATCGGGTTCACCTTGGCCGCGCGCCGCGCCGGAATGTAACTGGCCAGTAGCGCAACCACCATCAGAATCAGCGGTACGGCCAAGAATACCTCTGGATCAAGCGGTCGGACTCCGTACAGCACGGTGGAAATCAGCGGGGCCATGATCCCCGACAAGATCAGGCCGATCCCCACTCCGATACCAGCCAGACCCGCGCCCCGGCTCACGATCATTTTTCCAATCGTAGAAGGTAGGGCGCCCAACGCCATGCGCACTCCAATCTCGTGCGACCGCTGACCCACCATGTAGGCCAACAAGCCGTAAATTCCCACCGACGCCAACAAAAGCGCCACCACGGCAAATACCCCCACTAATTCAGCAGAGAAGCGGCGCGAAGCCAAAGAACCGTCAATGACCTCATTCATCGTGCGCACGTTGAATACCGGCAGATCTGGATCGACTGCCTGTATCGCACGACGTATCTGCGGCTCCAGGCTGGTGGCAGACAAAGACGTCTGGACGGTCACGCTCAAAGTCCGGATTCCTGGCACCTGGTAGATTGGTGAGTAGAAGTGGGGACCTCCGGATTGATCGAGACCATCGTTCTTGATGTCCTTGATCACTCCCACTACGGTCGACCACGGCGGGTTGGCGGTGCCCGTCAGGCGAATGGGGCTCCTGATGCTCAAACGGCGGCCAATGGGATCGCGGTCCGGCCAGAAGGTACGAGCCGTAGTTTCATCGACGATGGCCACCAGTTGTTTGCCAGGCTGGTCGTCTTCGGTAAAATAACGTCCGCGTATCAACGGAGCCTGTAACACCTTGAAATACTCAGGAGTCACACTGGTGATTTCAGAAAACAGACCTTTGCCAGATTCTTCCGGACGGTCCTCAATATTGACGGGACGTCGCCGCGACGAGTGGGTGACTGGTAAATCAGTGGTCATGGAAGCGAGATCAACTCCCGGGATAGCGCCCACACGGCGCACGGCTTCTCGCACAAAAGAATTCAGAATTTCGGGCTTGGCGTAGCGATCCATATCAGGATTGTTGGGCACCGGCAGCCAGAGATTGGCAGCAACAATTCTTGATGGATTGAAACCGGGATTTTCCTGCAGCAGTTCCCAAAACGTGCGCAACAGCAGACCCGCTCCCACCATCAACACCACTGCCAGGGCAGATTCCGAGGCGATCAGCAGACCGCGCAAGCGGCTGGTTTTGCCGCTGGTGCCCGAGCCTCGGGCTCCTTCCCGGATGGCCACAGCAATTTCGGCTTTCGAAGATTGAAGGGCCGGAACCAACCCGAATCCCAGCCCGGCAAGAACGGAAACCAGCAAGGCGAAGCCGAGCACCGTCCAGTCCACTTGCACCTCGGCCAGCCGGGGAATTCGGGCGGGCAGAAACTGTACAAAATGCAATGCCACCATCGCCGTCAGCACCCCGACAACGCCCGAGGCCAGAGACAGAATCATCGACTCGGTGAGCAACTGACGAATCATGCGCGAGCGGCTTGCGCCCATGGCCAGCCGCACCGCCATCTCCCGTTGCCTCCCCGAAGCCCGGGCCAGGAGCAGATTCGCAACGTTGACCGAAGCCAGCAGAATAATCAGCACCACCGCGCCCATCAGCACCAACAACATGGGCCGGACTTTGCCGACCAGCGACTCCTGCAAGGGCTCAGCCTCAATCGACCAGTCCGACCCCGCTGGATAGTCGGTGGCGTATTCCGCCCGCAGCTGGGACGCGAACGTATCTAACCGCGCTTGCGCCTGCTCCCGGCTGATTCCAGGCTTCAAAAGTCCGATTGCTCCGGGCAAGAACCGCAGGCTGCGCTCTGGTTTCGGGAAAGGATCGGCCCTGAATCCACATGTCACCCATATTTCGACATCCGTTGCAACCGTTCTGCCTGGATGGCGGAATCCGGGGGGAAGAACGCCGACAATGGTGTAGGGATCATTGTCGAGTTGCACCCTTCGCCCCAGAATTCCGGGATCTCTGCCGAACCCTCTGGCCCACAGACTATCGCTGATCACGACCGCTTCAGCGAAACCCTGCGCTTCATCACCCGATCCAAATACCCGCCCGAGGTGTGCGGAAATGCCAAGCATGGAGAAATAGTTAGTACTGACGGCCTGCGCTTCGAGGCGTTGCGGACGCTCTGCGCCGGTCAAATTAGTGTCGGTTGGCCAGGTTACGGTCACCTGCTCAAAGACGCCCGCCCTTGATCTGAGATCGTCGAATTCGGGAACAGAGAGTCCAATATCCTGCGCCCCCACCCCGCGATTGTTGGCCACGATCTTCACCAACCGGTCCGGGTGTGAAAAAGGAAGCGAACGCAACAAAACCGCATTCACGATGCTGAAGATCGCCGTGTTCGCGCCCACGCCCAAAACCAGGGAAAGCATCGCCACGATGGTAAAACCGGGACTCTTCCAAAGCAGCCGCAGTCCATACCGCACGTCCTGCAATAACGTAGTCATCAGAATCCCTTTCAGTGGGGCTAATTATGAAATGCTCGCTCCGCAAATCTTGAATTCTACTTTTTCAACTCTCGCGCAAGGCGACGATCGGGTTCACTTTGGCGGCGCGCCGCGCCGGAATATAGCTAGCCAGTAGCGCAACCACCATCAGAATGAGCGGCACAGCGATAAACACTTCCGGATCAATAGGACGGACTCCGTACAGCACGGTGGAAATCAGCGGGGCCATGATTCCCGACAAGAGCAGACCGATCCCCACTCCGAGGCCGGTCAGCCCCAGGCCCCGGCTCACGATCATTTTCCCAATGGTTGAGGGCAGGGCTCCCAGCGCCATGCGCACTCCAATCTCGTGCGCCCGCTGGCCCACCATGTACGCCAACAGCCCGTAAATTCCCACCGACGCCAACAGAAGCGCCAGGATTGCAAACACGCCGACCAATTCAGCGCAAAAGCGGCGCGAAGCCAAGGAACCGTCAATGACCTCATTCATCGTGCGCACGTTGAATACCGGCAGATCTGGATCGACTGCCTGTATCTCACGGCGTATCTGCGGCTCCAGGCTGGTGGCGGACAAAGAGGTCCGGACCGTCACGCTTAAAGACCTGAGTCTTGGAAACTGGTAGATCGCTGCGTAGATGTGGGGGCTTCCGGATTGATCGAGACCATCGTTCTTGATGTCCTTGATCACTCCCACTACGGTCGACCACGGCGGGTTGGCGGCGCCCCAAACGTTCCTAATGCTCAAGCGGCGGCCAATGGGATCGCGGTCCGGCCAGAAAGTACGAGCCGTAGTTTCATCGACGATGGCCACCAGTTGTTTGCCGGGCTGATCGTCTTCCGCAAAAAAACGTCCACGTACCAGCGAAGCTTGCAAGACCTTGAAATACTCAGGGGTCACGCTGGTGACTTCAGAAAACAGACCTTTGCCGGATTCGTCCGGACGGTCCTCAATATTGACGGCGCGTCGCCGCGACAAGTGGGTGACTGGTAAATCAGTGGTCATGGAAGCGAGATCAACTCCCGGGATGGCACTCACGCGGCGCGCAGCCTCCCGCAAGAAAGAGTTCAAAACTTCGGGCTTGGCGTAGCGATCCATATCAGGATTGTTGGGCGCCGGCAGCCAGAGATTGGCAGCAACAATTCTTGATGGATTGAAACCAGGATTTTCCTGAAGCAGTTCCCAAAACGTGCGCAACAGCAGACCCGCTCCCACCATCAGCACCACTGCCAGGGCGGATTCCGAGGCGATCAGCAGACCGCGCAATCGGCTGGTTTTGCCGCTGGTGCCCGAGCCCCTGGCTCCTTCTCGAATGGCTACTGCGATTTCGGCTTTCGAAGATTGAAGGGCCGGAACCAAACCGAACCCCAGCCCGGCAAGAACGGAAACCAGCAAGGCGAAGCCGAGCACTGTCCAGTCCACTTGCACCTCGGCCAGCCGGGGAATTCGGGCGGGTAGAAACTGTACAAAATGCAATGCCACCATGGCCGTCAGCACCCCGACAACGCCCGAGGCCAGAGACAGAATCATCGACTCGGTGAGCAACTGACGAATCATGCGCGTGCGGCTTGCGCCCATGGCCAGCCGCACTGCCATCTCCCGTTGTCTTCCGGAAGCCCGGGCCAGGAGGAGGTTCGCGACGTTGACCGAGGCCAGAAGGATGATCAGCACCACCGCGCCCATCAGCACCAACAACATGGGCCGGACATTACCGACCAGCGACTCCTGCAAGGGCTCAGCCTCAATCGACCAGTCGGATCCCGCGGGATAGTCGGTGGGATATTCTGACCGCAGCTGGGACGCGAACGCGTCCAACCTGGATTGCGCCTGCTCCCGGCCGATTCCAGGCTTCAAAAGCCCGATCGCTCCAGGCACCAGCCGCAGGCTGCGATCAGGTTTCGGCCAGGGATTGGCTTTGAATCCCGTGGTTATCCATGTTTCGACATCCGTGGCAACCGTGGCGCCCGGATGGCGGAATCCAGGCGGGAGAACGCCGACAATGGTGTAGGGATCATTGTCAAGTTGAACCTTTCGCCCCAAAATTCCGGGATCTCTGCCGAACTCGCGAGCCCACAGACTATCGCTGATCACGGCCGCTTCCGCAAAGCCCTGCGCTTCGTCACCCGGGCCAAATACCCGCCCGAGGTGTGCGGAAATGCCGAGCATGGAGAAATAGTTAGGACTGACGAACTGCAGTTCGAGGCGTTGCGGACGCTCTGCGCCGGTCAAATTAGCGTTGGCAGGGACGGTCACGCTTACCTGGTCAAAGACGCCCGCCCTTGATCTGAGATCGTCCAGTTCGGGAACCGAGAGTCCAATATCCCGCGCCCCCACCCCGCGATTGCTGGCGACGATCTTCACCAACCGGTCCGGATGCGAAAAAGGAAGCGAACGCAACAAAACCGCATTCACGATGCTGAAAATCGCGGTATTGGCGCCCACGCCCAAAGCCAGGGAAAGAACCGCCACGATGGTGAAGCCGGGGCTCTTCCAAAGCACCCGCAGTCCATACCGCACGTCCTGCAATAACGTAGTCATCAGAATCCCTTTCAGCAGGCTCGTATGCGCGCGATGCCACTGAATCCAACCAGTTGCGACTTGCTCCGATAAGCCATGACCAGGGCGTCAGAATCGTGTGTATGCCAGCACGTTTTTGCGCATCTCCTGCGGCGGCCAAACATAATCTGGCGCTCCCTTTTCCGAATGCGCTGCATGCATGAGGCGTGATTATAATACGTATATTGGCTAAGTGTCTATATGATTTCTAAACCTCACACTCGTGCCTGCGGTTCATATTGACAATTAGTCATAAGACGAAGTATAGTCCGCCAAATGATTATGTGTAAACAGTGCTCCGAATTTGTCAAAAGAGGCCAGCCGTGAAAACGAGAAATACAGCTGCCGAATCTGTCCCGTTCCGAGATGCATGGCATCCGATGGATGGTGTGACATACCTGAATTTTGCGTTCAATGCCGCAATTCCGGCTGTTGCACTCGACGCCGCGCGGTTGTCAATTCGCGCCAAGCAATTGCCGCACTTGGTCGGCGATGGGGAATTTTTTGGGCCGGCCGCCAGTGTGCGCGGCTCACTCGCTACACTGCTTGGAGCGGATCCAGATGACATTTCTCTGACAACCGGTGCTGGGTTGGGAGCCGCGATGGTTGCGTATGCACTGCGGTGGTCTCCCGGCGATGAAGTTCTTATTGGGCGCGGGGAGTTCCCGATGCACTATGCAACGTGGAAACCAATGGAAGAGCGCGAAGATATCAAGCTGTCTATAGTGACACCACGAGATCGGTTCATTACGGCGGATGATTTTGTCGAAGCACTCACTCCCAGAACTCGTTTGGTGTCTGTGAGTCATGTGCGCTTCGACAATGGGGCGATGCTTGATGCACCGCGATTGGCCGAAGCGTGCAGAAAGAATGGGACTCTCTTGCTGCTCGATGTGAGTCAGTCCTGTGGCTCCTGTCCATTCACGGTTAGTGATTTGGGCGCCGACTTCCTGGTTTGCGCAGGATACAAGTACTTGCTCGGCCCGTGGGGCACGGGCTTCTTATGGACGAGCAGACAGCATCGTGACCGGTTGCGTGCAGGGCCCTATAACTGGCTTTCTCAGGAGACTGATAGATTCTCCCAGCTAAATCTTGTAGACCCGCCGCAGTCGCCAACAATGAGCCGTTGGGATGTGGCTGAAGGGTCTACGCAGTTCAATTTCAATCTCACAGTGATGGAGGCATCACTGAAGTTTGTATTGCGAACCGGTGCCGAGCTGGTTCACGACCATTGTCAGAGTCTGATTGACCGACTGTTTGAACGGCTCCCTCCCGCGTGCAGAGTTGCGAGCCCGCTTGAGCCATCGCGCCGGGGGGCGAGCGGGTGCATTGAAGCTGCCGATCGTCACGACACCGAAGCCCTATATCAGGCCTTGCGAAAGGCAAACGTCGTCGTAGCATTGCGGGAGGGGCGCATTCGCATTGCGCCGCACCTGATGAACTCAGAAGAGGATATCGACCGTTTTCTGACCGTGGTAGCCGCTACAACCGAGGGATGGACGCATGTACCACAGTGATCTGCGCTTGAAGGAACTTGGAATCGTGCTTCCGAATGTGATGCCGCCGATGGTAAGGACTCTTGCCTCTCGCCGATGATGGACAGGGCGATCGTTAGGGGATTCGACTACGGTGGGAGTAACATTTCGCCTCGCGCTCGATGCACTACATAAGGATGGCCGTCGTGGCTGATCGCCGCCGCATCCCTAACGTCCTGTTGAAATTGAAGATCAATCCGGCGTGGGCGGTCTTGGGCGGAGGCGTTGCGGGATTGGTCTTCGGCGCGGTTCGTTAACTGGAATGTTTGCTGACGGGATTTCAACTCATGAGAAAAACAATATGAAGCTCGAAAGAATTCTGTTGGTTGGAGTGCTGTTCGCAGCTTGCCTGCCCGCCCATGCTGCGGACCGGAAGTTCATCGTGAAGCCGCGTCCGCCCTGCACCCGGAGTTTGTGATACACGTATGAGCCATGCGCAAGGCGATCTTGCGCCCCATGAAATACGAGCCTGTAAAAACGGCGCTGTTTCCCGGGTCGCGTAACTGAACGTTTTTGTACCTCGTAAACTCCTCCGTCATCTCCGGGAAGTATACATCGATAGTTCGCCAATTATCTAATTATCAAAATCCGGCACTCCGGACGGGTAACGTTCCTGGTGCCGGAAGTGCGTACGGGCTCGCCGTGCGATACCGCTTTTCGAATTCTTCGCGTGTGCAGAGCGTCTTGAGGTCGGTGATGCGGTCAATGGCGAGGATGCCATCGAGGTGGTCAATTTCGTGCTGCAGGAGTTCGGAGAGATTGCGGTCATCGCCGGCGCGAATTTCGTGGCGTTCGCCTGCAAGATCCTGGTAACGGACGGCGATCTCGCGGTGACGCTCGACCTGCATGAAGATCGACAGAAAACTGAGGCAGGCGTCCCACACAATAATCTTTTCGTCGCTGCGTTCGATGATTTCAGGATTCACCAGCGGCCAGGGTTGCTCCCCGAGCAACTGCAGGAAGATGACGCGCTGCAGCACCCCGAGCTGAGGAGCAGCGATGCCGCGTCCGTAGCCGGTGGTCGAGCGCCAGTGGGCGAGTGTGTCGGCGAGATTCTGTACCAGAGCAGCGGCTTCGGGAGTGGAGGGATCCTCAACCGGCAGGGCGACTTCGCGCAGTTGCGGGTCGCCAAGTTGGAGGATGGGGCGGAGTGGCATAGTCAGTAGTCTATTCTGCAGCTGCTCAGGTCGAATTTTACCTTATTGAGTTCGCCGAGCGACGCAACCTGTGCCTAACAAAAGCACGCGACTATCTCTCTTTAGTCGAGAACAAAGAGACATTCCGGGCAAACCAGGTCAGGGTCGCTCCGTAAAGATCTGGTTGGTCGTAGAACAAGAAGTGACCGGCATTCGGTATTTCTATAACCGTACAATCTGACTGTCGGAGTCGTTCCAGGTACGATAGGTGACGGTTCTCCGAGCCATACAGAAAACATTTTGGAATTGGTAGCCTCAGAAACCGCTCCAGCAGATTGCCGCGATCTGAATATTCGACGGTTTGAAAAGCATAATCATAGTAGGCTCGAGGGTCGGCTTTCTCCAGCACCCGCAGATGCTGCGCAAATCCCCGTCCTGTTTTGGCGGAAAGCGACTTCTTTAGCTGCGGAAATACTACGTTTGCGAAATGTGAATAAGAGTGGCGTATCACCTTGCGGCTGAACATACAATCTTCAGGGGCAAGGTTGCCTTCCACGTTCGCGAACCCGGCTATTCTGTTCGGATTTCGCTCTGCATAGAGCAATGCGACCAATCCTCCCATGCTGCCGCCGACGAGCAAAAAGCGATTAAGCCTCAAATCAGACACAAAGTGCTCTATCACCTCCACAACACCGTCAATATTCAGCGGATGGTTCTCATCGTAAGAAGAATCACCGCAACCGGGGTGATCCGCGGAGACCAGTCTAAAAGTGTGAAGTTCGGGAATGGAAGTCATTTCCATAAAATCTGCTTTCGAGCAGCCCAGTCCGTGAACGTAAAGGATGGTGGGTCCTGATCCCGGTCGGTCAAAGTAGCGTAGCGTATAGGATCGTCCCGCTGCTACGGTCGTCGTCTCCGAAAGGTGTAGCGCTTGATTTGCCATAATCCAAATTTGTTGCCTCCGAATCTAAGTTGCAAAACCGCGCGGGCGCGTGCACTGGCATCCCCCTAAGACGCTCCCCGGGCACGTAGTTCCTGAGGCAGAAGAGAGGCGTAAACGCAATGCATCGTGGGAGTCGAAACTCCACTCTGATCGCCCAAACGGATTACAGCACCGATGATCTCTTCGAGTTCGGACCGTCTCCCGTCAACGATGTCGCGTTGCATCGATGCCGTCCCGCTAGCGGGCAAGCTCTCCACGAACGCAAGTGTCCGGGGGATGACATCTTCTCCGAGGCGAATGCCCCGCGCATGCGCGACGGCCACGACCTCTCCCATCAATTGCGACAACAACTGGCGTGCCGGAGGACAGTCGCGGACTTCTCCGATGGTTGCCCGCGCCACTGCGCCAGCACCGCTGACGGCGGCGATGAAAACCAGCTTTGCCCAAAGAGCCGCCCGGATGTCCGAAGGCGTCTCGACCACCACTCCTGCTGCTCGCAAAGCGTCCACCAATGCCAAACCGCTTTCTGACAAAGTCGATCCATCCGGTTCGCCGAGGGCGATGGTCGGCTCCATTCCGGCGTGGTAGATGTGGCCGGGCGATGTGACAGAACTGATGATCCGGCAAAGACCAACCAGAGTGTGCTGTCCCCCGAGAACCTGCTCCAACCGGTCCGCGGCCTCCACTCCATTCTGGAGCGGAAGCACCTTGGTCGCGGGCGCGAGAAGAGGGCGCATTGCGCGTGCGGCGTCCGGCACCTGCCATGCCTTGACGCCGAGGATGACCGCGTCGACCGGTCCTACGGCCGCAGGATTGTCTGCGACTTGCGCCGGAGCCACGTTGAAATCGCCCTTGGGACTGCGGATGTGCAATCCGCTTCTCCGAATCGCTTCCAGGTGCGCGCCGCGCGCGATGAAAACGACTGAGTAGCCAGCTCGCGCCAGTACGGCGCCAAAGTACCCTCCTACTCCGCCTGCACCGAACACAGCAAACGTTGTTCTAGGGCCGCGGGTTAAGTTCGACATGTCCGGTATACTCCAACGCCAGTTTGAAGAAGCTCAATCAACGACGAAGATTGTCGCTCCGTTTTCGGAAAGAGCGCGATGCGGGGGTCCCTCGTCATCGGCTATGCGGTAGCTAGTGCCCGGCGTTAGCTTGTACGAGAGACCATGCTGATGCTCGATCACTAGCTAGCCCGCAACAACGAAGACGAACATCTCGCGTGGAGTAGACCGAGTCATCCTGGTTCGCAATCATACGGGTGTGATGAGTAACACAAACAGCGCGACCTGACTGCGCTCCGCTACAACGCCGAGCTGTTTCAAAATGTTATCGTCCATGAACGACCCGTAGAAAAAGGTCGCCACCCTTGTCGCGCATCATGGCTCCTTAAAGGGCTAAAATCGTAAATTTACATTCGACCGCGCCGCGAGGAGATCGCAATACGCCAACTCAATTCCTCACGGCTTAGGATGAGACACGCTCAGTGGATAGGAGGCAATTAGGTAGTGGGCCTGGTCACTGTCAACCAAATCAAGGTCGAGGAGGCCGAACTCGTTGCCCCCAAAGATTCGCGTGCGGAAGTAGTAAACCTTTCCGGCTTCCGCTGTGAAATGCGCAAGCGCAACCATTTGGCTTGCCTGGGCGAAGTGCGACTGACGATTCGCACACACATGATGTTCACCCGGCTCCACGGACACCGAGAAATAGGAATTGCGCTCGTCCGCGCCTACCCATCCTCCGTCCAGTCCAATCTTCGTCATGAAACAAGCTCCGAGGCAGCGCACTACTCCGACATCCTGGATGAAATAGATCCGCGCCTTCCCGTCCTCGGGTTGCACGAGTGCGTGCTGCGATTCGTCCCGCTTCGCATCGAAGTTGCTGTTTTTGGGGCCGCAGGCCGCCGAAACGACGCCCGACCCTTCCTGGGCGAATGCACATACTGCCAGCAGCATCACAACGAGAGTGGTCCTCATGATTTTCCTCCTACGGTTAGATTTGGCCCAAACAGATCGGGCAAGATTTGTATTGATTGTCCGTCGATCAAGAACTCTGTGGTCGGAAGCGGTTCTGGCGTTGGCGCGGAATCGGGGATTTCCGATTGATAGCGCTTCTTTGCACCTGCAAGGCTGTCCGCCACTGTGCGTTTAAGCTCTTCCAGAGCATTGGCCGTCATGTAGATGGATGCACTGGGAAACCGTTCGTGAAGGACTGCCAGCCCGAAATAATGGTCGTCATCCGGATGAGTGACGAAAACTGCCTTAAGCCTCACTTGGTGGACTGCAATGTGGTCGGCTAAACGCGTCGCGTCACTAATGTGAAATTGCGCATCAACCTGGAACGCCTCCGTTTTTCCGTAGATGAGCGTCGACGTTACACCCAAGCTCGCTTCGCTGGCTGTATAGACCTCAAGCTGCGGGGCTGCTTTTGCTAGTTGCAAAGTCTGCGATTGCGAAACCCCATTTACAGCCGCTCCAGCAATGACCAGAAACGCGGCAACGCGCAACATCGGCTTATAGTCCGTGCGTGACTTGCATACCATCGTTGGGGACAACACCTTCTTGTTCGTATTATGAATGCTGACTGAAAAATGCCTCATAAACTGCTCCGTCATCTCCAAGGAAGTATACATCGATAGTTCGCCAATTGTATAATAGTAAGAACTCGGCACTAGGGACGGATAAGACTCCTAGTGGTGGAAGTGCGTACGGGCTCGCCGTGCGATACCGCTTTTCGAATTCTTCGCGTGTGCAGAGCGCGCACCACAGAGCTACGTCGCTCGTTTCAACGGACTGCGGATGTGCAATCCGGTTCTCCGAATCGCTTCCATGTGCATGCCGCGCGCGATGAAAGCGACTCAGTAGCCCGCTCGTGCCAGTACGGCGCCAAAGTAGCCTCCTACTCAGCCTGCACCGAAAGCAACAAACGTCGTCCCAGACATCTCGTTTCCTCGGTCTCCGTGAGCAAGTTATGCATGTTTTCTTACTAGCACAATAAGCGCCTCAGCGCCGCCTTCACGTGAATCTGGGTCGTATCGAGAAACGGGATGTTGCAAGTCGCTTCCCGCAAAATCAGAGGCAACTCCGTTCCGGCGAGAATCAACCCTTGTGCGTGCTCTTCTCGAGACAGCCGGTTCGACAATCGCCAGCAGCCGCTCCCGCGTTTCGGGCAAGAATATGCCTTTCACTAGTTCATTCATATACTTGTCGTGAATGTAGACTTGCTCATTCTCCTCAGGGACGACCAGGACGATCCCTGCCCTGGAAAAGACGTCCGGGTAGAAGCGTCCCTGCATGGTGAAGCGCACACCAAACAGGCCGAGTCTACGTAATCCGAGTTCTTCCGCTGCCTCGCGCGTCGCTTCCACAATGCTAATCAGGCGAATGGACGATCGGCGCTGAAGCTCGTCAAAAACAATGTGGGGAGCGTTCGCCGCAAACAATCCGACATCGGCTCCCGCCCGTATCAGCCTATCCATTTCTCCGCTTAGGTAGGCGGTTACCTTGGAAAGTTCGTTCGCCCCGATCAGATCGAGCATCTTCTTCAAGTCGATACTGTTAAGCACGATAGACGGAGCACTTCCGTCCTTCGTCTGCTCACGCCACAGCTGGATGAGTGAGCGATAGTAGTCAACCGTTGACTCCGGTCCAATTCCTCCGACAATCCCTAGAGTCTTCATCCGTGGCACTCATTCTTCCGCTATCGGGTCTATGAAATGGCTCCCTTACCTTCCGGAGCTAATCCATTCTTTGAATTCAGCAACGCGGTTCACCTGCGCGCTGGAAGAGCTACATCGCTCGCTTCAACACGTAAATCACCCACGGAGGGATCTTGGCTTCGCTCACCCACGAGTATGGCTCGTCACCGTTGGCTAGCGGCCTGAAGACTTGAATCGCTTGCAGACTCGCCTCTCTATAGACCTCCCGATACGATTCGTCGGTCCAGAGGATGTCCTCGACAGGCCTCTGATCTGGGTGATCAGTTGTAACGATGCGTACGACATCTCCGCTATGTGCGGCAGCGTTCTCCGGGAAATCCTTGGTCGTAAACGAAGCCCATTCATGGGTATAGATATCTGGAGATGAGACGACGCTGACGATAGTTCCGTCGGGACGAAGAAGGTTCCTGAGGTCAGAAAAGATCCGGACTTTTGCTGCGCCCGGAATGTTGTCGAACGTGAAAAGTGAAACTATCAGGTCGAATCTTTTTGCCTCGAACTCGGTGAAATTGTCCCCAGGCACCATGCGGTAATCGCCCGAAGGATCCAGGGCGCGCGCTATGCGCAGCATGTCTTCCGAGATGTCGACGCCCGTCACATTGAACCCAAGCTTCCGCAGAAACCGCGTTGACCGGCCGGCACCACAACCAAAATCAAGCGTCTTTGTGCCGGTCACATGCTCTGACATGATCGCCGGAAGATCGCGGTAGGCGAGATGATAGGTGTTGGCAAACTCCAGCGTGGCGTACGCGTCGGCGCGACTGACATCCTCGTAGCAGTTGATGAAGTCCATCCCTCCCCTCCCTTCCAAGCTCGCCGCTCTCACGTCGATTTGAAGCTTAGGCGGTTAGCGTTTCTGCTCATTACTCCAACGCAATAGCGTCGATTTCCACCAGGCTGTCTTTCGGCAGACGCGCCGCCTCCACGGTTGTGCGCGCCGGGGGATGCGGGCCAAAGATCTTTCCGTACACGTCATTCATCGCTTCGAAGTCGCCCATGTTTTTCAGAAAGACTCCGCACCGCATGACTTTGTCCAGGTCGGATCCAGAGGCCTCAAGGACCGCGGCAATATTCTGAAGGGCACGTTCGGTCTGTTGGCGTGCATCACCCTCGATGATCTGCCGGGTAACGGGATCAAGAGCGAGCTGTCCGCTCACGAAAATGAATCCACCGCCTCTGACAGCTTGTGAGTAAGGCCCCACACCGGGAGCCTTGCTGGTACAAACGACATTGCGCATAAACCTCCTTCCAAGCATGTGCCTTTTCGGTACCCGGACTAAACTCCCTTGCCCGGTCCGAGTTTTGGCTACTCGTGTCACTAAATCAACTAGGACTCCCCAATGCGCGAATACGATGATATAGCCCTGGAAGAAAGTTCCCGAAGCGCAGGACTAGGAGCCGGTTGTTTCATCGCAAACCTACCGAATCGCAGCACTAACCAAGCGCTGCCAGTCCCGCATCTTCTGCGCGTAGGACTCTTCGGTCACACTCGCGACAAATTGCATACCCTTTTCAGAAGTTGCCGTATGCACATAGCGCACCCGCACCCGGCAGTGCTTGCCACCGAGAGGCTGGATCTGTACCCGCACCCGCGACAACCGCTCGCCTTCGACCACGTATATGTACTCCGCGATGTGTCGCTCCAAATCGGCCTCAACAATGGTCCAGAGGGAGCGTTCTTCGTCTTGGTCCACGCGAAAGACGGCATTCGCCGTGAACGCCACGCCGGCTTGCGGCGGGTACAGAGGTTTCGGATCCCAGCCCTTCACCCAGATCCGTTCCCCATCTGGGGTGAAGAATGGCAACGCTTTGTCGGCGCTGGTATCAAGTTCAAATGATCCTTCGCGTACCACCTGCTCAGGTGCCTTCTTTTCTCGCGACAATTCTTGCGGTCCGGGGACAATCACGAGCGCCCCTGCTGCAAACAACATCGTCATCCAGTTCATCGCCCCTCCCCATAGGAGAACCGCCAACTTGTCCTGCTCAGCGCGGAAATCGCAAACGCAAAGTCAAAACCTTTCCTCCGCGAGAGGAGGCAAGTACGCCGGCCACCGGTGGCGAGGACAGTGACTGTGCGCGTCCAGCCTTGTCAGGTGTATGCCTCTTCACACACAACGGACTGATCCTTGGCTACTCGTGTCACTAAACCCACGGGCACTCTCCAATCCGAGGATACATAGCCTCCGTCAGGGAATGAGGACAATCTTGCCCCGTGCGCCGGGCTCCATGACTCGCCGGTGGGCCTCGGGAGCCGAGGCCAGAGGCAACTCCGCAGCAATCACCGGACGCAGGGTTCCGTTTCCCAATCCTGCCCGAAGAGCGGCATGCGCCTCCGACGCTTCTACTCCGGGCACCTTCCAGAGAAAGACGCCAAACACGGCTGCCTCACGCGTCATAATGTCTCTAGGGTTAATTTCGACTTTTCCTCTGGATCCCACCACAACGACCCGCCCGCGATAGGCCAGCATGTTCAAATCGTGGGATAGGTTTACGTTCGCCAATACCTCGAGGATGATATCGACTCCACACCCGTTAGTTAGGTCCAGAATCTGCTTCTGATAATCCGGAGAGCAGTGGTTGACCGCGTGCTGCGCGCCCTCTCTTCTTACCAACTGCAGACCCTCCTCGCTTCCTGCCGTGCCGATGACCTTCATGCCCGCCGCACGCGCGAACTGAACCGCGGCCAACCCGACACCTCCACTGGCGCCGTGGACGAGCAGGGTCTCTCTGGGCCTCGCTCGGGCCAACTGAAACAACGCACGATACGCAGTGGCATAGGGAACGTAAACTCCCGCGCCTTGAGAAAAGTTCACGCACGCAGGCAAGAGGTGAACCTGGGAGCGCTTGCACAACGCCAACTCCGCATAGGCGCCGGTGATCGTCCCGGTGGTATAGACAGGTTGCCCAAGTGTCAGGTCTACTTCGGCGCCTATGGATTCGACAACCCCGGCGGCGTCGGAACCGGGTACAAAGGGGAGAGCCGGATTCCCGGAGCCGTAGGCGCCAGATCGCATGTAGGTGTCGTAGGGATTCACCCCCGTAGCATTCACACTAATTAAGACTTCTCCCGATTGGGGCGGTCGAGGGTCAGGCACATCTTCCAGTTTCAGGACTTCGGGACCACCAAATTCGCTTACGGAGATCGCCTTCATCGAGGCTTCATCCTTTCATCGTTAAAGGCACATTTCCATGCCTCAGAGAAGCTCCGCAACTAGTTCTATTTCCACACAGGACCCAAAGGGGACCTGCGCGACCCCGAAGGCGCTGCGAACGTGCTTCCCTGTATCTCCAAATACCTCTCCGAAAAGCTCAGAAGCACCATTTGCCACTAGGTGCTGTTCGGTGAATGATGGAGCACTGTTCACCAGCACCATCAGCTTCACGATGCGCTTGATCTTGTTTAGGTCGCCCACCGCGGCGTGAAGTGTGCCCATCAAATCGATGGCCACGCCGCGAGCGGCGTTCTTCCCTTGTTCGGTGGTGAGATTCGCCCCAAGCCGGCCAACCCGGGGCTTGCCGTTGTTCCTAGCGATATGACCAGACAAAAAAATCAAATTGCCGATACGCAGGAAAGGTACAAAAGCTGCCACCGGAGGCGTGAGTTCTGGAAGTGTGATGTTGAGAGCGTCGAGTTTTTCGTATACGGACATTGCCTCCTCCTCGCAGCCTGATTGCACTTCACCGGTCAACCATGACTCTGCCCCGTCACTTCTATATGATACTTAGCTAAATAACGAAGTATGATGACACAGACCACCCCGCTTGTAAAGCCCCAAGCCGATCTCGAAAGTGGGGAAAGGCTACGCCTGCTCAACAGTTCTGCGGACGAGTGAATTTCATTTCAATATGAGCTGACCGTGCTTCCATTGCGCGTCGGCAACCTTGTGCAACGTTCCGTTCGGCATCGCGACCCACACGTCGCCACGACTGAGCTCGTAATTCGGAATACCAAGATTCACAGCAATTGCGGTGTCGCACTCAGAAGGCCGGGGATCTGTCCCCCGAACGGGTGGGTGTGAACGTAACCAGGTTGATAGTTAGCGAACTAACGTATTGTCGCAGATGATGTTCCGTGGTGGGCACCCTCTCACAGTACATATAGACGCGTTGCCAAATACCGATGTACTATGAAATGGGCTACGGTGCACAATGAACGCCACCGTCGCCAATAAGAACCGATAATTGTCAGTCGGATAGAAAGTGGCGTGGCCGTTCCTTTAGGCACGCGAATATCCGGCCGCTTTGCCATTCGAGTAGCTGTGACGAACCACCGCAGGACAAGGGCCGATTTCAGGCTGCTCGCGCACCAAGTGCTCAAGTTAGGCCCTAATCTGCAGGCGGAGGCGCGCAACTGTAGAGGCCGTCAGCGACATGGATTCGAGCAAGCCCAAATCAGATCTTGGCGCAGCAAATGCTGCGCCCTCGCACGGTGCGCCGTGGTGGTCGTACATCAATGAATCCCTGACGGGAAGAAACGATCAAGATGAATCACGCCCTCTCCGACCGCGATGGGAGTGGTCCGCCGATGAAATCAGGAGGATCGGATATCGCGTGGTGGACATGATCGCCGAGCACCTTACGACACTGCCGGAAAAGCCTGTGTTTCGCCCGTTTCCGCCGGAGCTGGCGGCGAAATACTTGAATTCAAAACCGCCCGAATCGGGCCAGGAGGCAGATGACATTCTAGCCACCTTTGCTCGGGACATCGAACCGTATCCTTTCGGAAACGGCCATCCGCGCTTTTACGGGTGGGTAAATTCACCCCCCAATGTGTTGGGAATCTTCGCCGAGGCATTGGCGGCCGCAATGAACCCCAGCTGTGCCGGTGGAAATCACGCAGCCATCTACGTCGAACGCGAGGTGATCAACTGGTTCAAGCAAATCGTCGGCTTTCCCGCCGAGAGCATGGGATTGCTCGTGAGTGGGGGCTCGATCGCGGCCTTGACGGGACTTGCTGTCGCCCGGCAGGCGCAGTGCGGCTTCGACATTCGGACCAAAGGCGCGCAGGGCACATCCCCTCGGCTGAGGTTCTACCGCACTAATGAAGGGCATGGCTGTCATCAAAAGGCGCTCGAACTGATGGGCATCGGTAGTGAAAACCTCCGATGCGTGGGGCATGATCGCGCACTGCGGATGGTTCCGTCAGCCCTCGACGATGCTATCCGTGAGGATCGGCGAAACGAAGACCTCCCGATCGCGGTCATAGCCAGCGCCGGCACCGTCAATACCGGCGCGATCGACCCGTTGGATGAGATTGCCGACGTGTGCGCGAAGCACAAGGTCTGGCTACACGTGGATGGGGCCTACGGCGCTCCAGCCATCCTGACTGCACAATACGCGAAACAACTGTCAGCCCTGTCGCGCGCCGACAGCCTTGCACTGGATCCGCACAAGTGGCTCTATGTTCCAGTCGAAGCTGCAGTCGTCCTCGTGCGGGACGCTCGGCACATGCGTGCCACATTCAGTCTGGTTCCGCCATATCTCCAGACAGACGGCAAGCCGGAAGGCGTCGGCGGCTTGCCATGGTTCAGCGAGTACGGTTTTCAGCAGACCCGGGGCTTTCGCGCCCTCAAGGTCTGGATGGCACTGCGCTATCACGGTCTTTCTGGATATCGTTCCTCTATTGCGCGCGACATTGAGCTCGCCGAGCGGCTAGCGAGTTCGCTGAAGACCAGCGGGGACTTCGAGGTCTATGAACCCCAGAGTCTCAGTATCGTGTGCTTCCGTTACGCACCAGTGAACCTTCGGAACAACGCTCAGATGGTCGATGACTTGAACAAAGCCATCTTGGAAAAAGTTCAGCTTGGCGGTCAGGCGTTCCTCTCCAGCACGGTATTAGACGGCCGATTCTGGCTGCGAGCTTGCATCATCAATCCCCGGACTTGCGAAGAGGACCTCGAAGAACTCGTTCTAAACCTTATAAGTAGCGCCCGCGCCGCGAACACAGCAACCTGATGATATGAAAGAACTGTTATTGGGTATCACTGATAACGCAGATCTCTTTTTCCTCTCACCCCCTCTATGCTGGCAGCATGGAACATAAGGCTGACACTCCGGGCGGCTATCGCTTTCATTGGCGCACGGTGTTCACGAATCTCGTTCGTACGGTCGTCGCGGATCTTGTGGTTAGGCAGTTAGGTTTCTGGGAGAAACTTCCATGCCAACAGAAATAATCAGCATAAAAACGGCCGAACATTACAAGTGGGGCGGACAGCACGGAACTGACTGCGATGGCTGGCACCTGGTTAAAACGCCAGACCTCAGCATTATCCAAGAACTCATGCCCGCTGGCACAAGTGAGGTCCGACACTGGCACGTCCGTGCGCGCCAGTTCTTCTTGGTTTTGGAAGGTGAACTGACTCTGGAAGTCGAATACCATCACTTTATTCTTCACCCAGGCCAAGGACTCGAGATTTCCCCAGGCCAGGAGCATCAGGCGCTGAATCGAAGTGCAAATCCTGTCAGCATGATCGTCACCAGTCAGCCGCCGAGCCATGGTGATAGGATCGTTGCGTAGCCAGCCCAAAGACAGCTAGAGTAAAGTTTTGGTGCAGTCAGCCCATTAAGAAGGAATATCAAGCGAAAAGTGGGGCGCCATTTGCCAGTCAACTGACACAGCCTTCTCCTAATCCGAGCCGAGAACAAGCCGCTTGTGCTCGAAATCGATCTCGATGTATTTGAACTCATCGAGAATATCCTGGCCAAGAACGCCGTCGATCTTTCGATGCATTGCGCTGGCGATGCTCTTCATATCCGCCACAAGAACGCGATGGTTTTTCCAGATTCTCGCTCCGGTGACTAATGTCGCTTCGCCCCAGTGTCCATCTTCTACGAATCCGGTGCCCTTCTTAGGCGGATCGGCGCGCCGGAGGTTGCCCGGATCGAGCCCGGACGCTTCCGGACTCAGGATCGTGGTATTAGAGCCGGTGTCCAGGATGAGGACAGCCAGTTTTCCATTAACCCGGACGCTAACCAGGGTCACCCCCAATACTGCGTCGTGCTCGAGCGGCAGAACGCTCCGGCAACGCAGCATCTTGGTGGAGCGGCAAGGCACGGATTGTCGATCGGGAAGCGAACTGCTCTCCTCCGCCTGCCCCCGGCAAACGCCGGACACGATCAACGCGAGTCCGAAGCCGAGCAGTGCACGTGCTGAAATTCTCACCGCCATCGTTTTCTGCCAATGGATCCGCAGACTTCAGAGCAACGCTCTGTGGTAAGGCGACGGCGATTGATTTAACTGCCACTCGTCTCTCCCCCGCGGAAGCCAAGCCGTCTCTTTCCGCACGGGAAACCACTGTGTCAATGCCGTGTGCTCTTTGCAATCATGCTCGCTGGGGGCGTTTCGATTATCACCCTCATAACTGCTAAAGCTGGTGATAATCTTAGGATTGTTGCTTATCACCTGTCAAGTCAGTTAAGATGGTAAGACATGAAGAGGCGCCCACCAAAGCATTCGTTCGACCTAACGTCTGGGCGGGTGTGTCTGGATTTCGTGAACACAGTGGATGATCATCGGAGCAGCCAGCCCGAGGAAAAGTTGACCGGATTCACAGAACTCCTGGCGTTTGGAGAACAAGCGGGGGTTCTTTCCGCCTCGGAGTCGCGCAAGCTGCGACGCGACGGATTGGAGAATACACGCGCGGCATCGGCATTTTTACAGCGTTCAGTAGCCATACGCGAGATGATGTTCAGAATTCTCTCAGCGGTGGCGGCTCACCACAAGGTATCTGAGGCGGATGTGGAAGCTTTCAATGCCGTGGTTCGAAGATGCAATGCCTCTTGCCTCGTTATGCCCGGAGAGGGGAAATCAGCCTGGCAGTGGCTCGACCAGGGCGGCGATGCAAACCGACTGATCGGGAAAATCGTGCGCTCTGCAGTCGAGCTGTTGACATCCGACGATATCCATTGTGTGAAGAAGTGCTCTGCAGACGATTGCGATTGGCTCTTTATGGACGACAGTCGCAGCCAAAACCGCCGCTGGTGCGAGATGAGAACCTGCGGTAGCCGGCAAAAGGCGCGAGCCTACTACCAGCGGAAGAAAGCGCATCGTCAGCGCTTAGTCCACAGAGCAGGCCCCGGGGGATAACCAGAGGTGTATTGGCCTGCACCGTGTACAAAGGAAGGACTTCGAAAGTGGGCGGCCTCAAGCATCCGGATCAGGACGCCGACCGTACATCCAGGCGACCGGTTTGATTTGCGAAAGCAGTCTTGTGCCGTGGGAATCTGTCCCAGATCTTCCTTTACGTGCTGTCCCCGATATAGCGCACTGGAACTTGGCTGCCTTCGCTATTGGTGATGGGGATACCGAAGGTGTGGCGCACAAGAAGATGCCTTCAGCATTCATGCCGAGTCAAAGATCATGCCGAGCAGTTAGGGCCGGTCTGCAAATCGGATCGGGGCCACCAGCGTGGCAGCTGCCTGAAGCAGCCCAACGCGGTGCGCGGCATAAAGCTGGCAGTTGAGCGATGCTTTACTGACCCGACTCTAATGGAAAAGGAGCTGGGTATCGCTGGTCCGGATGCATAACCGCTAACACTAACAAGGCAAATTCTGGCAGTGAGCGATCTCGGCTAGGTTTGTGAAGCGGGGTGGTTCTCGGCGGCATCCCGGACACCTCTTTATTCTGAAACTGGGACCTCTATGGTCTCCTTAGAAGTCGCGAGAACAACGGTCGTACGGGTTCGCGCGACGGCAAGTTTGTCCTTCAGTTCGTGCGCGAGCAAGCGATCAAGGTCGTGGGTGCCGCGACAACGTATTTTGAGAAGGTAATCGTCGTCGCCTGCAATGTGGTGGCATTCTGTAACTTCCTCTAACTTTTCGATGGAGCGGAGGAACACGGAACGTTTTCGGTGGCTGCTAAGAGTGACGAAGACATAGGCCACGAGCGAATAGCCCAACGCCTCCGGATTGGGAAGGGCCGCGTAGCCTCGTATAACGCCTTTTTCCTCAAGTTTGCGCACGCGATCCGCAACAGCAGGGGCAGAGAGTCCGAGGAGCTGGCCAAGTTCGGCCCATGACGCGCGGCCCTGGCGCATGAGATGCGCAAGCGCCTTTCGATCCAAAGTATCCATGTGCCTTCTCCTTCTAAACGGTCCTATTGACATGCATGGCCATTGCAATCATAATTATACAGTCAGTATGGATGCGAATCAAATGTTTGATTATGATATTGCACTCGAAAACAAGGAACTCAACCTATTTTGCGACGCTTTCCGCCGTGCGTGCTCACATATCCCAACCGGCGTAGCCATTCTCGCCGGCCTTGATGCTGAACAACGACCTTTTGGACTCACGGTGAGCAGCACCACTTGCGTGTCTTTTGCACCGCCGCTGATTTCCGTTTGCATTGACCGCGGTTCGCCCAGCGTGGAACAAATTCGGCGAGGCGGGCGATTTTCGCTGAATCTATTGCGCAACGATCAAGCAGAGTTGGCGACACTCTTCGCTGCACCGGGAATAGATAGATTCCAGAAACCGTGCTGGCGTACGAGCGAATTCGGGCCACCTATTTTCAATGGCACCCTGGGGGCACTATATTGTGAAGTCACGAAAGACGTTGAGGCGGGTGACCATCAGCTAATCCTCGGCGAAGTGAAACGGCTGGTACTTCACGGTAGTGGGAATCCGCTTGTGTACTGGCGACGGGCGTTTCACAAGCTGCACCTTCACTATCCATTTATCGAGAGCGAGCAGGTATTGGAAGAATTCTTACGACTTTGGGAAGCGGGAACTTTGCCTCGTTCCTCCTGGACTCACGGTGCACACGTAGCTGTCGCAGCCTATTATGCTTTCGATCACCCACAGGAGACGGCCTTCCAGATGACGAAGTCGGGCATTCTGCATTTCAACGTTTGCGTAGGCACCGCAAATACCGAGGACAGCGGATATCACGAGACGCTCACACGATTTTGGGCGGGGGTCGTGGGAGGTTTCGTTCGATCAGGTCAGTTTCCATCCCGCCTTGAAGCTGTACGTAGTGCAGTAAGGCAATTTGGCGAGGATCGTGACCGGCACCGTTTGCACTACAGTTTCGATGTGGTGCGAGACCGGCGGGCGCGCCGTGAGTGGATTCAACCGGATCGCGAATCAATTCTTGACATTGGCCGGTCGCCGAACTTGCCTTCTTGCGAGAGTAGGCAACTCCGCAATCGCCTGATGAGTTCCGGATAAACGCAGTTCACCTGAAGTGCCGTTCGCTTCGGCACGTTCCGGGCAAATTGTCGGCAATCCAGAAACTGGGGACGGCCGTCTCGATACGGCCGTTTTTGTTATAAAAATTGGCTCGTCAGAAGAACCCGTGGGTGGACTCCGGCTCGGGCAGCATAGGCGACTACACGTCCCAATGCACTCCAAGTGGGCGACTCGACGCATGCAGTCGCGGCAGCGCTAGCCCCGCGACTCAAGGGCTTGAATATGACGACTGATCTGATGCAGGTGGGAAAGGTCGTGACCTGCCAGCAATCGTACCATCACGGCCAAGCGCGCATCGCTGGATCACTGATGAGGGACCGGCTAGGTATAGCAGAGAACGCGATTGTGGCTCAACAAACTCGCTGTGTTTCGGCTTAAATTCGCTCCCTGCCAGTCATAACAGCATCTATTCCCCGTTCTCGGCTCTCGGGCCTCAAGTCTGGTTTCGCGCCCTTCACTTTGTTGAAATCGTTCAGTATATTGGCCCCTTGTACGGCGAATCCGGGAGTAGCATGTGAGTGCTGATAATCGAAAACGGAAAGAAAAGCAGAGCGGGGCTGGCTCGACTCGGCGCGCATTTTTGAAAGGCTTATTGGCTGGTTCGCTCTGGACAGCGGCGCCTGCGCGTAGCCGCGCCTTATCTGGGAGACGACCAAGAGTCTATGACTTTCGAGGCGTTCGCGACGCTGTCGTCGCGGCGGTTGGGTCGCACAAAGCGACTGGTGTTGCAGTTGCTGTAGCGCACGGTGGACGAATTATTTGGGAGGAAGGTTTTGGCTGGGCAAACCGCGGAGCGGGAATCAGAGTCACCGAACACACGCCGTTTTGTCTCGCGTCCATAACCAAGCCGTTTACGACGACGACAATGATGACGCTCGTTGCCGCGGGAAAGATCTCGTTGGACGACTCGGCCAACAAATATCTCGGCGGAGACTCCAGCCTGAGGGGAAATGCCAGAGACGCCACCATACGGCTGCTGGGCGCACATGCAGGCGGACTGCCGTCGATGTTTGAAATGTTTCCAAGCGCAGGCGATATGCGGCAACCGTCGCCTAGAGCCTTGCTGGAGAACTATGGGACTCTTGCCTACCTGCCAAACGAAGTATACGAGTACAGCAACATCGGCTTCTCGGCATTGGGTGCGATTGCCTCGAACGTAACTGGATTAGAGTTCGGTGATCTCTTGATGCGCCAAGTCCTCGGGCCGTTAGGATTGCATGATAGCTTTCTCGACACCGACAAAGCACGTCTTCCGGACGGAGCGGTGCTCTACGACGAGTTGGAACGCCCTATCCCAGAATATTTCACAGCAACGCCGCCATCGGGAGAGCTTTACGTCAGTGCTCACGACCTTGCTCGTTTTGCGCTGTTTAATTTGAACACTTCTCTGCGGGATGAAGCTCCGATCATCAGCAACCGCCTGCTTGACGAGCTTCACAGACCCGTGTTCCGAGGACCATCTTCGGCTGCTACGACGTTCGGATGGTTCACGGGAAAGACAAAGTCGGGTCTGCCTGTGATCTTCAAGGATGGTGGGCAACCTGGAGTTAGCACGATCATGTATTTGGTCCCCGAAGAGAACCTCGCGTGTGTGGCGCTGGCCAACCGTTCTGACAACGGAGAACTTGTTCAAACATTGGTCGACCAAATGGCGGGCACAATCATACCGAATTGGACGACTCCAAATACTTCGGTCGGCTTACCAATGGTCGATTTTCCTCGCGGTTCGGTCTATAGCGGCAGATGGAGTGGCAAACTCCATGGCGGAGGGAAAGAAATTGCAGCGTTTTTGGAGATTACTCCGAGCGGCGGCACTCTGTCATTAGGAGACAAAGAGCCTGAGGCGATCACAAACCTACGTCTGCAGGGGAGCGCTCTGGTAGGAACGTCAATTGGCAAAATCGAGTCGGCGGATGCAATTCGCAATCACGCAACGTCGCTGTCACTGAAGCTGCAGCTACGCGACAACAAATTGGCAGGACGTATCCTCGCGACTGCAACGGGCGCTGGTGAACTAGCGGTCTTGCCGTACGTCATCGAGTTAAGGCCGTCAAATTAGAGCAGAGCCGTTACGGCCGCTCAGCTGAAGCGTTCATAACAATCGCACCCGTGCCGATGATTGGCGGTTGACTCTCCGAATTCCGGTTCAGCAGTTTCCGCATCTTTGCGTTCCAGCCCACGGTATTGCCCACAGGTGCCGTATCCGAGTAATGGACCTAAGAAGCGGGGAGCTGAAGTCGCGCGCGCAGGCCGCCCATGGGAGAGTCCTCCAGACAGATAGTCCCACCGTATACCTCGACAAGATCACGCACGATAGACAAGCCAAGACCGGAGCCAGGCGCCGCTTCGTCGGCGCGCACTCCCCGTTGAAGGACTGCGTCGCGCATCTCCGCGACAATACCCGGTCCATCGTCGTCAACGAAAATGACGATACCGCCATTTTCCTGCGACGATCGGACGCGGACCGCGGACCTGGCCCATTTGCATGCGTTATCCAGCAGATTCCCCAGCATCTCCTCCAGGTCTTCGCGCTCGCATCGAATCGAGTGTTCTGGAGAAACGCCCACCTTGATATCAAGCCCGCGGGCGGCATAAATCCGAAGCAGCGTGCGCGAAAGTCCCTCTGCCGAAACTAACACGTCGCAACGGGCGCCTGGTGTCGCACCGGAGCTAACGGCGCGCGCGTGCGCCAGATGGCACTCAATCTGGCGGGACATTCGTTCTATCTGCTGGTTGATGGTAGCGGCTACTTCGTGCTGCCCTTCGGTTTCCACTCGGTCTGCCTCCTGCGCCAGGACTGCCAGCGGGGTTTTCAAACCGTGGGCCAGATCGCCGGCTTTCGCCAGCGCCCGCCGCACAACTTTCTCACGATGTTCCAGCAGCGAATTAAGATCACTGACCAATGGTTGTACTTCAGTCGGATATGTCCCTTCGATCCTGCGCTCATGGCCGTCCCGTACCGCCGACAAACGCGTTCGTAGTTGGTCAAATGGGAGCAGGCCTCGGCGCACTTGCGCAAAACCCGCCCCCAGAAAGATAAGCGCAAGGGCCAGCAGTATGCTGCTTAGTCCGATATGAAAAACCCCAACAAACGGCTCATCCCTGCGACCGGTCAGGACAAGAAAGAGCATATGACCCATCGGAAGCAGTCCAACTGTCCACAGCAAAGCGCCGAGTAGGATGCGCCAGCGAAGAGATCGCCGCCTAATCATGGCGTGGCCTTAACTCGGTAGCCCAAGCCGCGCACGGTTTCAATAGAGGAGGGTCCCAGCTTCCGCCGCAGGCGGGCGATGAAGACTTCAACAGTGTTCGAATCCCGATCAAAGCTCTGTGCGTAGATGTGTTGTGTCAGCTCACCCTGCGAAACCACGCGGTCGCAGTGATGCATCAGGTAAGACAGCACGCGAAATTCATGGCTGGTTAACCGTACGATGTCGCCATCCCTGGTTACCTCCCCGGACCGTGGATCCAGGGCCAGGGCGCCACACGTCAGTTCAGGATCGACGTGCCCGCTGGCACGTCGGATGAGGGCGCGCAGCCGGGCGAGCAGTTCCTCCATGCGGAAAGGCTTGGCCATGTAGTCGTCGGCGCCACCATCAATGGCCGTGACCTTCTCGTGCCAGCTTCCTCGCGCCGTCAGCACCAGCACCGGCATCGTGAGACCGGCTTCGCGCCACTGGCGGAGCACCGTCAAGCCGTCCATCTTTGGAAGTCCAAGGTCCAGCACCACGGCATCGTATTCTTCGTCGTGCCCGAGTACGTGGGCGCGCTCTCCATCGACAGCGCAGTTCACAGCATAGCCGGCATGATCAAGAGCCGTAACCAGCCGCTTCGCGAGTAACGCCTCGTCTTCTACCACCAGAATCCGCAAATCGTCTCCTGCTCTCCCTTTAGGAAACGCCAATCAAGCTGAACGCAGCATGAACACAGCGTTCAGGGACCATTCAGCCGTGGTCTGTTAGCGTGCAAAACATGATCAAGCTGCAAGGTCTCAGCAAGATTTACTATACCCCGGCAGGAAAGTTCCCCGCGCTGCGAAACATTGACCTCGAAATCGCCGCCGGCGAATTTGTGGCCATCGTCGGCAAATCGGGGAGTGGCAAATCAACACTACTCAACCTGGTGGGCGGGATTGATTCCCCAACATCCGGAACAGTGGAGGTTGGCGGAAAAGCAATTCAGGGTCTGGACCAGAGCCGTCTGGCAGCCTGGCGGGGCCGCAACGTGGGGTTTGTGTTCCAGTTCTTTCAATTGCTGCCCACATTGACGGTGGCGGAGAACATCATGCTGCCAATGGATTTTTGCCGGACGTATCCCGTACGCGAGCGCCGGAGACGTGCGCTGGACCTCCTGAACCGCGTTGGTGTGGCGCCGCAAGCGGACAAACTGCCTTCCGCGCTCTCCGGGGGCGAGCAGCAGCGGGCCGCGATCGCGCGCTCGCTCGCGAATGATCCACCTGTGATTCTGGCGGACGAGCCCACGGGCAACCTGGATTCCGTGACGGCCGGGGCTGTGCTTGAGCTCTTCCGCGCGCTAGCGATTTCGGGCACAACGGTGGTGATTGCCACCCACGAACGCGACATCACCCGCCTGGTTGATCGGAAAGTCGAAGTGGCGGACGGCGCTCTGGTCGCCGCCATAGCGCCGGCTTCCGCACAAGCACCCGAGCGCCGCCGATGACCGCACCCTGGCAAAAAGCGATTCGTGATTTCTGGCAGGAAAGCACCCGGACACTCCTGGTGGTGCTGGCGATCGCGATTGGAATCTCGGGCTTTGCCGCTCTTCTCTCCGCGTACGCGGTGCTCACACGGGAATTGGACAAAGGATATCTCGCAACCAATCCGGCCTCAGCCACTTTGCACACGGACACAGTGGATGACGCTCTGATCTCCGCTGTGCTCGCCGACCGAGATGTGAACGATGCGGAGGCGCGGAGAGTACTGTCCGGCCAGATCAAAACTGGGCCAGGCGAGTGGCGTTATCTGGCGATCTTTGTGGTAAAGGACTATGGAGATATCCGCGTCAGCAAGTTTGTGCCAGAGCAAGGCGCGTGGCCTCCAGCCACCGGAGAAATACTCATTGAGAGGGATGCCTTTCAGGTGGCACGCGCGAAGATCGGCGACACCGTGACTATTAGGATTGGCCAGGGGAAGGAACAAACATTGCGCGTGACCGGCAGAGTACACGATGTTGGCCAGGCCCAGGCGCGCATGGAGAACAGCGTCTACGGCTACATCACATTGGACACCCTTGCCCGGTTGGGAGAACAACCCAATCTCGACGAGTTGAACATTCTGGTCGCGGAAAACCGATTTAACGAACAACACATTCGCTCCGTCGCCGAAGACATAAAGAAGCTGGTGGAAACCCGGGGGCACACCGTTGGCAGAGTGGATATTCCTCGCCCGGGCAAGCACCCGCATGCCGACCTCATGGGCCTCTTGCTGCTGGTCATGTCCAGCTTCGGTTTCTTTATATTGATTCTCAGCGGAATTCTTGTGGTGAATCTGCTCATGGGCATGATGGCTTCGCAGGTCCGGCAAATCGGCGTGATGAAAGCGATCGGAGGGACCCGCTGGCAAGTTGCCCGGATTTATTTTGGCCAAGCCCTGCTGTTAGGAATTGCCGCGCTTTCGGTCGCTCTCCCTCTGGGTATTTTGGGTAGTCACGCTCTGTGCCGTCCCTTGGCCGTTCTACTCAATTTCGATATCACCAGCTTTGCCGTGCCGCTGTGGGTTTACCTATGGGTCTTCGCAGTGGGCTTGGTGGTCCCGCTTCTGGCCGCGGCCTACCCGGTTTGGAAAGGCAGCGCGATTTCAGTTCGGGAAGCAGTCGCCGACTTTGGCGTGTCGCGCAACAGGTTCGGCTCCAGCGTGTTCGACCGCATGCTGGCAGGGATGGGAGGAAGGTCCCGCCCGCTTCTGATTGCCATTCGCAATAGTTTCCGGCGGCGCACGCGATTGGTGCTGACGCTGCTGACTCTGGCAGTAGGCGGCGTCTTCTTCATGTCGGGCGTCAACATCCGGGCCTCAATGATCAAAACAATTGACCACTGGTTAGCTTCCGAGAAGTACGACTTGAAGGTTGCCTTCGGAGACACGTACCCCTCAGACCGGATCGATCACGTCATCAAGAACACACCCGGCGTGGTCAGGGGTGAGAGTTGGTACACCACAGAGGGACTGCTCGCGCGCCATCCTGGAGCCGGCCGGTACGGAGATAACACGCTCGAGGGTGAAAGCTTCTCTGTGATGGCCGTGCCCCCGGGCACGAAGATGATCAAACTGGAGATTGTAGAAGGGCGTGATCTGCTGCCTGGGGACGTCGATGCCGTTGTCATCAACACTGCGCTGGCAGCGTCTCCGCAGATGAAAGTGGGTAGCACTGTGTCTTTCCGTGTGGGACCGGAGTTGACTCCGTGGCGCGTCGTAGGCATTGCGCGAGAATTTTTTTTCTCTCCTCCCGTCGCTTATATCCCGCAAGCTTTCATGGATCAACGCCATCCGGGAATGCGTACCAATGCCTTTCTGGTCTTGGACAACCCCGACGCTGCCTCCATCAACTCCGTCAAGGATAATCTTGAACGCAGCTTGAAACAGGAAGGCGTTAGCATTCAGAACAGCACCAGTCAGGCGGATTTCCGCTTTGCTGTTGACCAGCACATGCTGATGATCTATGTGATCCTGGTGGTCATATCGGGCATCATCATGGTCGTTGGCAGCCTGGGGCTGGCAACCACCATGAGCCTGAACGTGATGGAACGCCACCGAGAAATGGGAGTGATACGCGCGATTGGCGCCAGGTCCTCTACGGTTTGGCTCATCATTGTCACAGAGAGCATAGTAATTGGGCTACTGAGCTGGGCGCTTGCCGCCTGGCCCATCAGCAAGTTCGTGGGCGACACTCTGGTCAGGGTGATGTTCAACAGCACACTGGACTTTTCGTTTCAATTTCAGGGCTTGGTCATTTGGCTCAGCGTGTCGATTTTCTTGTCTGCGGTTGCCAGTTTTCTGCCTGCGTTGTCGGCGTCGCAAATCACGGTGCGCGAGGCGCTTGCGTATGAGTAAGGCGCGAATCGTGAAGTTGGCTGCCGGTTCACTGAGTGGATTTGCCTGGTCTGTCAATACGCCTCACTCTCCTGGAGTTGCTCCTGAGGTGCCTGAGCTTGTCCGCATCGAGATCAACTTCATCCACCAACCAAACGGCAAATGAGGACCTCATCGCAATCGCGTAACGATGCGAGTTGCCCTGAAGATTGCGCGCCCCTTCTTGTGTTTCCACCAACTGCCGGGTACAAGCTCGCCGACTACGGCTTCGGCTAGATTAGGTCTTGGCCCTCGACCTCCTTCTAACACGACCCCCGTGCTGTTGAACGAATGCTATCGGATCCATATAAGGGTTGGCCTCGCGTGTGATGGAATCAGCCCGGCTGTCTGCGTTCGTTTCAGTAGCTGTTCGAATCTCGACCGTTAGGCCTCCCGGCCCCTTAAGATTCGAACCAGCGGGCCGCGGTCGCCAGGTCCCGCACGCGGCAATGCACATGTGACACTTTCCTTAAACCTCCTCCTAACGTGGACATACCATTTCTCCTCAGCTGGGTAGCAGAGCGAGCAGGCGCGAGAGATCCTGAGCGAATCTCTGAATGGTGGATCCATCTTCGGCGCCGTGGTCCGGGTTAATTTCCGTCAGAGTCAATCCGGCAATCTTCGGGCTCTTAAGAAAAACCTCCAGCAACTGCAGCGTACTGCTGTACGACAGCCCCTTGTTTTTCGAATAGTTTTCTGCGAGCGGCAGATCGTTAAAGTCAATCACATCGACATCCAAGTGAAGGAGGAGTCGCTCAAACTTCACAGCCCATTGGGACAGGATCGTTTCCGCACAGCTGACCGGCGAGCGGGCGACATCGGCAAGAAGCGACACTGCGATCGCACGATCCCGAATGGCACTGCGCTCCCACTCTGTAGCGCTGCCCGGATCAAACCCGACGAGATGAATGTTGGCAGATGACAGCAAAGGATAGTGGGGCCCACAATGCGCCAGTTGCGGAATGGCCCCGTTCAAGCCCAGGATATGCGCCATTCCCATCCAGTCGAGGGCACCTTCTGCGGTGGATTCGGGAGTATTCATATCAGCGTGCAGATCCAGGTAAATCAGGCCCAAGTTCTCGCACTTTCTCAGATTCGCTGCGACCACTCCAAGCTCGATGGTGCAATTTCCGCCGATCACAACAGGAATGTGCCCCTTACTTACGGATTTTGAAAGATGCGCGTCGGTTTCCTGGACGCAAGCAACAACTGCCTCCCAGTGCTGCGCGAGGAGATTCGTTCTATCGGGACGCCAACGCCGCACCGGAAGATCGCCGTAATCGACGACCGCCAGACCTTCGTTGCGAAGCATTTCCGGAAAGCCCGCGCTTCGGAAGGCTTGTGGGGCCTTCTCCTGTCCAGGGCTGTACGACCCTAGACTAGTGGGAACTCCGACATAAGCGATTGTCCGGTCCATGATGATTTCCCCCTGGAATTCGCACGCTATCTTACAATCGCCATATATTGTTTTATAGGTTATGTGGTAATTTCCACCCGACTCGTCAGGTTGCTGCTGGAAGCCTTATTCGCTGCCTCAATTCACTCTTGCGTTCTCTTTAGTTATTTCGCGCACGGTACTGCCTCGCCTTCGCCAGATTGCCGCAGACCGCCATGTCGCACCACCGACGTGTCCGATTCTTTGACTGGTCCATAAACTTCCAGCCGCAGTCCGGGGCCGCGCACGTCTTGATTCGCACCGCGGGAAAATCCCTCAGCAGCAACAGAGAAGCCGCGGTCACGCGCAGGCCGGGCAGCTCCAGCTCTGAAATATCCCGGCTGATTGTGAATTCGATCTTGTCACGCATGACCACGACTTGCTCAGAAACAGCCAATCGCCGCCTCCATTCATCAATGACCGAGAGGTCGGAGGACTGGGCGAGCCTGCGATGTTCGAGAGCATCTATCAGACCCCGCAAAGCGAAGCGCAGCTCTTTCATGGAAGCCAGCACCCGCTCCGCTGCAGGGGGAGAGTTCCTGGCATGACGAGCCGCCGCGTGCTGCTCTCTTTCATCGAGTACACCGCACGTCCGAGCCCAGGCAAGGAAGCCGGCTATATCGGGAACCCAGTCTTCCGGCTCATGATTCCAGCCTGAAACGGTGTTCACCAGATCCAGGGCGGCACTGCCGCCGACGATGTCGCGCGGTATCCAGAGGTGATTGACTAGTTTCATCAGGATCATGCCCGCATAACCTCTATAATACAGTTTACTGGTTACTATTAAGAATCTATCAACGCGCTGTGTGGCTGTCAATGGCACGTCGCGGACGGCACAAGGAGAGACCAGCGTGTCTAACGGACGTACCAAGCGCGCGGTTATCATCGGCGGCGGGACAGGGGGGTGCGCGTTCGCCGGTCACCTGGTCAGACTATCCGGCGCGGAGGTGACTCTACTTGAAGCAGGGCCTGATTACGGTCCGTTCGATGAATTTCGATGGCCGACCGAACTTCTCGATACCCGCCGCATGCCTACAACGAGTCATGACTGGGGGCTCAGGAATGAGGATACGGTCCGGAACCGGACCTATGCCCTCGAAAGAGCGAGAGTTATCGGCGGCTGTTCATCCCACAACGGCTGCAGTGCGGTGAGAGGCACGTGGCCCGATTATGCACGTTGGGCGAAGATAACCGGGGGCGACTGGGCGCTTGATGGCCTGGAGTCAGACTTCGAACAAATCGAGCATTTATTTAGCGTCCGTACCTATGGCATTGAAGAAGTGACTCCGTTTCAGCGGCAGGTATGTTCGGCTGCGGTGAACTATGGCCTGCCTGTTTCCTCCGATATCAACAACCTCGATGAAGATGAGGGCGTCTCCGTCTGCCCTGTCAACAAACGGGGAGGATTTCGCTGGAATGCGGCCTTTGCATTTCTGGACCCGGTCCGCTCCCGACCCAACTTCCGCATAGTCGATGGCGTCGAAATAGACTCGCTTGTGTTGGCGGGGAAGCGAGTCGCTGCGGCGAAAGGGAGACGATCGGGCGCGGCTTTCGAAATCGAAGCCGATGTCTTTGTTGTTGCCTGCGGTGCTTATGGTTCACCTCTTCTTTTGCAGAGGTCAGGGATCGGCCCGCGGAAAGACCTTGGCCTCGCGGGAATCGAGGTGCTAGTAGACAGCCCAGGTGTCGGGTATAACCTGCAGGACCATCCGTCCGTGATCCTCCGCTATACCGCCAGTCAAGAACTGATCTCGCAGATGAAGATTTACGAAGCGAGGAACATTCCTTTTGAGGAAGGCATCATCATCAAGAAACGTTCCAGCCTCGCCACCGATGTGTTCGACCTGCACATCTTCTCCAGCGGAGGGCACGCATTGGGGAACCCGGAGGAGTGGTACTGGGAATTGTATGTTGGCTTGCTCCTGCCGAAGTCAAGGGGCGCGATTGTGGTTGCGCCTGGATCCAAAGGATCCGGGTTCAGGATCAGTCACAATCATTTCTCCGACGAACAGAAGACCGACATCCAGGCAGTTCTTGACGGGGTTCGACACGCACGCGGGATTGCTGCAACTTCGCCGCTAAAAGAGTCATTGGTCGCGGAAAAAGAACCGGGATCCATGGTCGCAAGCGACGAGGAGATCCGCAACTGGATACAACGTTCGCATACGCATTATTGGCACCCGGCGGGTACGTGCCGAATGGGACCACACCGCGCTGACGGTGACGTCTGCAACGGCGGAGGTCAAGTGCACGGATTAGAAAACCTATTTGTCGCGGACGCGTCTTTGATGCCGGTGATCACGGGGTGCAACACAAATATTCCAACGGCGCTGATCGGGTGGCGCATGGCACGAATTGTGCGCGATTTTCTTGATGACCGGTACCCAGTGAACACGGGAAAGAATCGTACGTGAGGGCAGGTGAACCTCAAGAGGATTGACTGGCGAAAAAACGCGATAGCAGTGCCACTGATCCCCTGGGCGACCAGCGGAACTCCTCATAAATGGGTTCCCTGGCTGGCTGCTCGTCTGGCCGTTTTGATCCAAAGACCTCGGGACTTTCCCTTCAAGCCATGAGCGCAACGTCGCCGAGACTGGGGCGCGGCTGGCGTGGCCGCAGATTCGCAAGGACACGGCGGTGGTGGGCCGGTCGCGGATATGCAAGGTGCGGAGAGGAAAAGATGAAGATAAGTTTCGGAGGAAAATTGACCATGCCTACAATCTGCTTTCCTAGCAACGGCGCGCAGGTCGACTTTTTCAGAAATCCTGTCAGGTGATCTATGTCTTCCGTCGAATGTTACCGACATTCATCGCTCGAGCATTCCGCAAAACCAGCCAATACGTAGCGGTTGACCTCTTGCTCCTCATTAATGGTGCCAGGCACTGTGCTATATCGTTTGATGAACTTAAAACCGAGCTTCGGCAGTACCTTATTTGGCGCTGGGTTATCGGCAAACGGCTCGGAGAATAATCGCTTCAAGCGAAACCGCTCAAAATAGAACCGCACGGATCGCTTTGAGAACTCAGTCCACAAGCCAGCTTTTGCGCAGGTGCGGGTGCCACAAATGAAGATGAAAATAGGCTTCTTCTCCTACCCTAATCTTGTTAATGCTCGAATGGCCGACCTGGCGGCCATTGTGGATCCAAGCGAGATAAAACCGATCCTTCTTATCATCGGCGACTTTGTGATCGGCAAGAAGCTCGCGCAACCACTTGTCCTTCGGAGGAAGCCTGTTCGTATCCACCCCCATGCCGCGCAAGAAGGCATCTCCAGCCAAGAGAAAATAGTCAACCATTGCTTCATACTCCGCTGCGGAACAAAAAGGACGTACCTCAAGCTTTTCGCTCGTCATCTGAGCACTTCGGAAAAGAACGTCGCCACCTGCTTCGGAGGAAAATTGACCAAGCCTACAATCTGCTTTCCTAGCAACTCTTCTTTGCAGTACAAATGCTTGATCTGTGCACTTGATCGTTTCACTCCCAGCTCACCAAAATCGATCTTCAGCTTGTAAGTTGGCTTGCGGGCTTCGGGGAAATCCTCCACTTCAATAATAGAACCGAATCGCATCTTCAAACTTGCGACTTCCAAGTGAAGCATGATCAATCATAGGTAGACTCGGAAAGACTCTTATTAATGTATACATAATTACATTATTTGTATACATTAAAGCAAGAACTGCTATGTGGAACTCGACTACTGGCCCACGCATTTCCGCAAAAGCAATCGAAGAAGCCCGCGGCCGCATCAGCGCGGAATTTCTCGATTCACGGCAACTCGAGAACAATGAACTGTCCAAGGCGGTCGGCGCTCAGTTGCTATGTAAAATTGAGAGCGAGAATGCGGTCGGCTCTTTTAAGGGACGCGGCACCCAGTCGTTTGTCAATGCGCTGCCGGTGAGCGTGAAGGCGCTAGTGACCGCTTCCGCCGGCAACTTCGGACTGGCTCTGGCTTATGCTGGGAAACGGCGCGGAGTGGCCGTCACGGTTTACGCCGCCGAAATGGCCAGTACGGTAAAGCTCGATCGTATTCGGTCCGCCGGTGGTACGGTGAAACTGTCAGGACGCGATTTTGATGAGGCTAAAGAGCGCGCACGCATCGCCGCGGCCCAAACGAATGTAATTTTTGTCGAGGATGGGCGTCAACCGGCGATTACCGCCGGGGCAGGAACCATGGCGATGGAACTCACACGCTGGGCCCGTCCCATTGACACCATGCTGGTGCCCCTGGGCAATGGAGCCCTGCTCGCCGGCATTGGTTGCTGGTTTCGAGCGCACTCTCCCAACACGCGCATCATTGGCGTTTGTGCAGAGGGAGCACCGGCCATGGCACAATCGTGGCGCACTCACACCGTACAAAGCACGCTGAATGTCGACACCATCGCGGATGGCATCGCGGTTCGCGTGCCGATTCCGGTGGCGCTGGCGGACCTGAACGGAGTTGTCGATGACATTGTTTTGGTCACCGATGATGCAATGAAACAGGCAATGAAACTCATCTACAAACATTTGCATTTGATCATCGAGCCATCCGGTGTGGCGGGTGTGGCTGCTCTGATGAGCCATTCGTCACTTGCCAAGGGCGTGGTTTGTACTCCAATCACGGGGGGCAATGTGACCCGAGACCAACTGGAAAAATGGGCGGCAGAAGTCCAATAAATAAACATGTTGCGAGATCCGCGAAAGCTAAGCCCCGGTGTGTTGACCCTGGCTGATTACCCCGCGATCACAGAATGACGACGCCTCACAAGACCCCCGGCGCTACGCCATCTAAACGTTTGCGTCAGAATCTCCGGTTAACTCTACTAAGCCGGATTGTTGCGGGTGAATTGGAAGCCGGGAAACCGGTGAACGAATCGCGGCTGGCTGCGCAACTGAAGGTGAGCCGCACTCCGCTGCGCGAAGCATTGCTGCAATTGGAGCGAGAAGGCTTTGTCCGGTCGGATGAAAGACGCGGATTCTCGATCGAGCGTTTATCGGCCCGCGAGGCTCGGGAAATTTATCCCATGATTTGGACCTTGGAGGGACTCGCGGTGCGTTCGAGCGCGGTCTACGCATATCTGCTGGCGCCGGAACTGGGGCGGCTCAACTCCCAATTCGCCAAGGCTCGTGACCCCGAGCGGGCACTCGCGCTGGATACCCAGTGGCATGAGCACTTGATAAGCCGGTCGCAGAATCGCCGCCTGCTGGCAGCGATTTCCGCACTGCGGCTGAGTATCGCGCGTTATGAAGCAGTTTACATGTCGGACACCCAGCTCATTCCCGAATCCGTCTCCCAGCACAAAGCCATCATCAACGCCCTGAAGGAACACGCCATAGAAGCTGCGGTGAAAGGCCTGGAGGACAATTGGCGCTTTGCGATGGAAGTACTCATCAGAAAAATGGGAGAAGAATAAGTGTATGGGACTTGGAACCAATGTAAACGCGGCAACCGGGAAGATGGAGGGCTTCGCATGCTGGCGCGCCGTGCTATTTGGAGACCTGTCGGTCATAGAATAGCCCCGGTCCCACCCGCTAGCAGCGATCCATCAAGCGGACAATGAGGACGCGACTCGAACTTGGACAGGCGTGCCAAGGGCCGGCGAGCCTTACCGGATCATCACATATCAGAGTTGCTTCAAGCGCTGAAGTGTTTCTGCATGCGCGCCCAAGTCCTGCCACACATCTCTGTACGTTGGTGGCAAGGAACCTGCGGCGCTCCTACACTTTTGCTAGAATGACTTTCTTGATTTGTCTGATTTTGACCTCGTCTCGCTTGTAAAAGGTCCACTTCTTGATTCGCTTAGAGCGAGTCAGCCCGGCCTGGCACAAAATCTTCATATGTTCGCTCGTGGTCGGTTGACTGACGCGAAGCTTACGGGCAATCAGACAGCCGCAAACCCCATCCTTCACCAAATCGCCGTCGACTTGGGGAGGGAAATGCTTTGTCGGGTTCTTAAGCCATTCAAGAATCTGTAGTCTGCGCTCGTTTGCGAGCGCCCGGATTGCAATTGTTGATATCATTACACGATTAGTATACTCCCTAACTATCATAATACTCAACAGACTTCGAGGGGGCTTAGCGCATTATTGCGCGCAACTCCAACAGCTTGTTCGGCGGCATTCCCAAGCCATCACGACTGCCTGGTCATCCGCCCACCCAAGATGCGGTCGATCTGCCGAAGATGGTTCAAGTCGTGTGCCGCTTCCAAGCGGACGAACTCCTCGACGGTTTGCCGTCCGCGTACCTCGTGGACCCCGTAGCACTCCGCCCACCGTGCGCGCGGGACCGACTCCAACAGTCGCAGATTGCTCTCGCGCAGCACCCGAAAGACCCCTGCCGAAAGGCTCGCATCTTGCTGAGCGTAACCCAAGCGCTCCGCCCATACGGCCTGATCCCACCACGTTAAGGCCACGCCCGGATTCGCCAGCATGTTTCGCAATCGCCACCCCATCGCCAGCTCCGCGTCCGCCAAGTGCGCTACGATCTCGGCGATCGACCACTTTTCAGGTGCAGGACGCCGGATCAACTCCTCGGGCGCGACATCGCGCAGACGACGCTCGAGCTGGGATGGGGTGGCTTGTTGGACAGCGATGGGATCCTCATCGCCAAGATAGCTCAGGACTCGGTTTCGGTATGCTTCGAACGTCTCTGCCATTGCTCCTCTCGGTACACTGTATATGCCGCCGAACGCGTATCCAACCGCTGCGTCTTCTAAGCCACGATAACGGGCACGAATATGGCGTGGGCCCTTGGAAAGCAGAGCAAGCGCGTCGGTGTGGCGATCATAGAGGTCGCAGATAGAACTCAACTCGCATATTGTCTGGATCATCGAGCCAGATAAATTCTTTTTGCCCGTGGCGGTCTTTTTGTATCCCGCTATTACGAATCCGGGCACGGCTGAGTTGCTCCTGGATCACTCGCAGGTCTTCGAGTGTGCACACGCCGAAGGCAAGATGATTAAGGCCGACCTCTTCCTTCTCATATGGCACAGACTGCGGTCGACCGCATAGAGTGAAAAATATGCGTGTACGTCCGACCTGGTACATAATGCTACCTTCGGCCGGGTGAACGGCTTCTCCCAGAAGCGCTGTATAGAACAATTCGGTCTTAGAGAGATCGGCGACCCGCAAGACCAAGTGATCTACAGATTGTGGGTATATCATGTGGTTCCAGTTTTGGAAGTCTTTCCCACCAGAGAAGTGGGAATCGACCTTCGGCCAGTAGCATAGCATCGATTCCGGCTGTACTTCAGTAGATGCCGCCACTAATTTCAAAGAGCAGCCGGTATTTCTAAGGCTCGCCGAGAGAGTACCGACCCAGCCGGCTAGGACTTGCCCGGAGCCGTCACGTTGGTAATATGATGATGGAATGCTCGGTTGCTACATTCGGAACATGCGGATTCTCTTTGGCTTGCTCAGTCTCCGCGTCCGGGCCCACGTGATCTTGCGGGGAATGGCAGTCTTCGGCATGCTGCTCGCCTTTAGTCCGACCTTTGCGCACGGGCAAGTTTCGCCTTCAGCGCCAAGCCCTGCAGGCAAACCTGATCGGCTTCCCGTTACCACGAGTTCACCCGAAGCGGCTAAATTGTTTGAGGAAGGGTTGCGCTTTTCCTACGATTTCCACGTTGAGCAGGCTTTGGGTAAGTTGAGAGAAGCCACCCGGAAGGACCCCGAATTCGTTCAGGCCTGGGTTTACATCCTACGGTTTACAAACGATCCTGTGGAAGCTAAGCAGGCGGCGGAGAAGGGGCAGTTCGCCTCCCAACATGTGACTCCTGGGGAAAAGCTGCTGGTGAAGTGGATGGTATCGAGACATGACGGACGTTTTGTCGATGCCATTGCGGCGATGAACGATTTGCTGGCGATGTATCCGCGCGATACCGACCTGAACTTTGGGGCTGCGCTTTGGTTGTTGTTTTCCCAGGGTGAGTACGAATTAGCTGCCAAGTTCGCGAAGCGTACGCTAGAGGTTGACCCTAATTTCGTGGCCGCTTTGAATGTCATGGGCTATGACCTCGCCGCCATGCATCAGTATGATGAGGCGATCTCCTATTTGAAGCGTTATGCCGAGGCGGAACCCAACGATCCCAATCCCCGCGATTCGCTGGGCGAGATTCTGCGGGAGGCCGGGCGGCTGGAAGAGTCCCAGGCGGAGTATCGCGAAGCCCTGAAGCTGAATCCCAAATTTTACTATTCGCAGCTGGGCATCGGCGACGATTACACCCTGCTGGGAAAGCAAGACCGTGCCCGCGAGGAATACGCCAAAGGGCCTCCGACGATGGCGTTTGCACCACAGATGGGCCTCAAGTGTCGGACCCAGTCGGCCATCACCTACGCCCGTGAAGGGGATGTGCAGCAAGCCCGGGTACAATTGGCGGCGGTGCTGGAGGAAGCGACGAGGCTGCAAGTAAACAACTGCCGAAGCCTCATCCATCAGGATCTGGCGTTGCTGGCCGACTCCCCCGCCGCGGCCTTCCAACATCTGGACCAGGCGGAAGCAGTTTTGCAACAGCCCGGACCCATGGCAGGGGGGGATCGCGACGTGCAACTGGCGCGCATTTTGCGCATGCGGGCCCGGTTGGCGGCGGAAAGCGGAGATCTGGCCATGGCCAGCGCCGCTGTCGCGCGCTTGTACAAGATGCTCCAGGACACGCATAGCGACGCAGTCGAGCGCGCGTATAACGGAGCCAATGGGGCGCTGTTGGCTGCGGAGTCGAAAATCGCTGCGGCGATCGAAGCCCTGCAGGAGGACCCGGAGGATCCTTTTTCCATGGCGGAGCTGGCCGAATTGCAGGCAGCATCGGGGAATACTCCGGCTGCGGAGGAAATCAGAGCGCGCCTGAAGGCAGATTACAGCACCGCCCTGGAGGACTGGCTGGTCGTGCGAAGGTTCAGGCCATGATGCGATTGAAAACCAGAGCGCTTCGGATCCTGACAACTGTGCTGGCGTTTGTCTGCATTCTCATGTGCAGCGAGATCGCGGCTGCACATGATGTCGCTCTCGTGACTAGCAAGGACAGCCGGGTTAGAGGAGCGAGAGCCGCCGACCTGGCAAGAATGATCAAAACCACGCACAAATGTCCCGATGGGTATGATCTGACCGTTGTACTCACAAACCCATTTTCACTGGAGACGCGCATCGCTGCAGCGAAACTCTTATCGCTAACCCCGGAAAAGTTTAAGAAATTGATCGACGAAGGGAACAAAGAGCGGGTGATCTTCGTGGTGGTTTCCAGCGATGACGAGGTGCTGAAGGCTGTACAAGAGAATACCTCGGCCGTCGGCTTGGTGAATGTTTATAACATCAACAGCAACGTCGATGTGTTGAAGATCGACGGCAAGCTTCCCCTCGAGTTTGGGTATGCTCTACACAGCCAATAGCCGCCACCCTTTGTGGTAGCTGCAAGCACCTAGCACTCGGTCGATGGCGATGACAAATGCGGCGCCAGGACCTCAGGCGGAAGCATTGATGTGTTTTCAGGCTAGCGTGAGCGCGGCCACGCCTGCAGCAATCAGTAGCGATCCAGCCAGACGACGCGCCAAGTGCCCTTCGCTTAGAAAGCTATATCCCAGATAGGCGCCAATCATCATGGACATCTCCCGGGCCGGGGCGACGCGGCTGACGGGAGCCATTCGCATGGCAAAGAGTACAAGGACGTATGCCACCGGTGCGAGGACCGCGACCCCAAGTGCTTCCCGCCAGCAGAGCCGGTATTCAGCCGGCAGCGAGGTTCGCTCGCGCCATGCAGCAGCTGACAGCACAATCGTGCGAAACAGGTTGCCAGCATATTCGAGCAGGATCGGCGAGAGCAGAAGCGTCTTAACCGCATAGCCGTCCACCAACGTGTAACAGGCGATGGTGAGCCCAGTGGCAAGGCCCCAACACGATCCGGCCCTTTGGTCTCTGGAGAGTGACGCTCCACCTGACACTACCAGAATCCCGGACGTCACGAGAAGCGCGCCGGCGCCAGCCACTATCGAGGGACGCTCTCCGAGTATAAGGGTCGCCCCGAAGAACGACAGTAGCGGCCCCGTACCCCGTGCCAGCGGATAGACAATGGAGAGATCGCCAACCCGGTAACCGCGTAGGAGGCTCTCGGCATACAGCAGATGGAAGGGACCGGTTGCACATAGAAGGATCACAGGCCTCCAACTCAGTTGGGGCCAAGAATCAGCCAGAGCCCAGATCGCCAATGGCAGGAGCAATATAACTTCGCTAAGCGACGAGAACCAGATGAAATGTGTATTGTGGGATGCACGCTTGGCGAGAAGATTCCAAGTTGAATGGGCAAAAGCGGCAAGAACGATTAGAAGAAACGCTGCCAGTGGCAAAACAAGCTCCAGAGACACGAAGTCATTTTCGACTTCTCCCTCTGGGGTTTTTGCCCTAAGGTGCGAACCTCACGGCCCATGTGGCGCTCGGACCGATCTGATCGGAACCCTAGCCACCTTATACCGTCGAAGACCCTACATGTACCAAACGTCCACGAGACGTGTCAATCACTGCGATTCGGGTAGTGGGTCACTTTGACTTCCACAGGGCGCTAGACCCGCGATCGTTTGAACAGCACGACTGTGCCAACTTTGGGATGGACTCTAATAACCACAACCGTCCATCCGTCATTTTCAAATTCGGCAACAATGTGTTGTAGATTTTCGTGCGGGTCCTTCTGGGCTGCGTGAGAATTTATGATTCGCGTTCTAAATTCGAACTCGTCCCTGCGAAGCATTTGCTAGGCTGTCCTTTCTCCAAGCGCCTTCAGGATAAGCCCCTTGTCAATGCGCTTCGCGGCAGAAGTTTGGGCTGGCAGAGTGGCGCACATTTCTTCGAGACTCCAAATGTGGTCAGTCAATCCCGATTCCATCGCCGGGGTCACGCGCAACGTTGGATGCGTGCGGCAGAAGTTGTAGTAGAAGAAAAACAGCGCAATCATGTGGCGATGATTGTCCACTTTCTTTGAAAAACCATTTGTTAACCGAGTGAATCTACGGTTGCCCATACGAACGGTCAGATTGGATCGCTCAACATAGCTGGTGCTGACGTGCTCCGGATCAGGGTTCCCGCTGACCACTTTCAGATCGCAGCCGATACATTTGGCCGGAGAGTAACGCCGCGTTTCTTCGTCAGATGGTGCGCCGTAGATTTTTTGCAATTGCGCGTAATCAATATCAGCCCCGAGTGCGTTCTCGACGGCTTCCAAATACGCTTTGTGACCGTCAGTGGTGATTTGAACGCGATTGCGAATCCTCTTCGCGCAATCTTCCATGAAATCTTTTGCCCATCCGCCATCTCTTCCGCCAACAAGGTAACTGACACAGAGCTTAGTATCCGCATCTATGGCCGTCCACGTCCAAACATCGCCCCATCCCTCTTGTTTCTTTTCGGCGCTGACGTTCTTCGCTTTTGCTCCGACGAAACTCCAAACCTCGACGCACTGCAAACGGCGCACCTTGAGGTTGAGGACGTGTTGATTGTGATAGCCAGCACACGAACATCCCAACTCGCCGAGAAGTCGCACGATTGTGTTCTTTGCAACTCCCGTGATTCGGACAGTGGAACGGATGCTGTTTCCTTCTACCAAGCACCGCACGACCTGTGTTCGTTGCGAAGGTGTGATCGCTCTCATACTGACCATTATGCTTGACCGAACAAGGGTTGCAAATAGATTAATGTGATGATACTTGACAATTATACTCCGCCTGCATTTAATACACTTGTGGCCGCCAAAAATCAACTCTTTGATCTTCAACCTGTCCATCCGGGCAAAATCTTGCGAGAAAAGCTGCAAGAGCGCGGATGGACGCAAGATCAACTGTCCAGTATCACTGGCTACGGCAAACAAGCGATTAGCCTTATTGCGAATGAAAAAAATGGTGTGAGCGCTGACATGGCCAAAGCTCTAGCAGCCGCGTTTGGGAACACTCCTGAGGAGTGGCTTAGCTGGGACTCGCAGTATCGTCTATCTAATTCGGACGCTGAAGTCGGTGACATCGAAAGACGTGCTCGCCTACATTCCCTTGCTCCGATCCGTGACATGCAAAGGCGAGGATGGATCACCGCAAGTGATGATTTAGAGAAGCTAGAAACCGATCTTAAGAAATTCTTCAGCGTAGAATCCCTCGACGGGGATGTAATGTTTCCAGTTGCCACGCATCGCACAGCCAAACTCCCCTACCTCAATCCAGCCGAAAAAGCATGGTGCTTCCGAGCGCGAAAGATGGCTGGTGTCCTACCAGTGCCACAGTTCCAGCCTGAGCGGTTGAACCAAGCAGAGAAGGAACTTAGAAAATTAGCGGCATATCCCAAAGAGGCACGACACCTCACAGAGCTTTTAGCGTCATATGGCATTCGTTTTGTGGTGGTCGAGCCACTTCCCGGCGTGAAAATCGACGGTGCTGCTTTCTGGCTAGATGCCACTTCTCCTGTTATCGCTCTCTCCGTCAGATTCGACCGTGTTGATGCTTTTTGGTTCACGCTAATGCATGAATTTGCCCACATCAAACACGGTGATGCGCTGTCAGTCGATAGTGATCTAATCGACGGCACAATAGGTATTGCGGTTACGCTTGTCGAAGACGAAGCGGAAAAGCGCGCATCGGACGCCGCGACACATGCACTTATTCCAACCCAAGAACTTCAGTCGTTCATAAGTCGCGTCGGTCCGCTGTACTCCAAAGAACGCATTATTCAGTTCGCCCACAAAGTAAAAATTCATCCCGGAATTATCGTCGGCCAGTTGCAGCACCGTAATGAGATCGGCTATAGCTCCAACCGTGAAATGCTAGCGAAGATTCGATCTGCTGTTATCGAAACGGCGCTGACGGACGGCTGGAATCGACTAATCACACCAGGATTGCTGTGAGGTGAAACGTGGCAGTCGCAACCCCTACTAGACAGAGACACGGAAACGCAAGGATGCTTTACCTCGTTGAGCTTTATCAACGCGAGTATGGCGTCGGTACGGTCGATTTGGACGAAGTTGCAAAGTGGGCTATCCAAGAGGGCCACTATCGCCCCGAACCGACTGATCCAGCAAAAATTCTAAAAGGCCAGATGGCGAAGGCCATGAAGAACGAGCACATTACTGATCCTCAGGATCGGGAAGTGCGAAAGTGGCACGCGGTACGCCATACGGACGGCGAGAGGCAGTGGACGTTATGGGCAACGATTCTGGATGCCGATCCGGGCCACATGCGAATGTCGCTACAGCAGCGCAGACAATATCTGCTGTCTGGTTGCCGTCAACACAAAGCTGATTACGGTTCCTTCAACGACAACAACAAATTCGGCGCTACGCTTCCGCTGTTCAGCTACAACTTTGAGCCGGACATGGACGAGATGGATTTGCCGACCGAATATCCAGATTCACCGGAAGATGAAGGCACAGATAGCTAGTCCTTACCCCATCGCTTCGCGGCTGCCTTCTTTGCAATTTGCTTGCGTTTGGCTGGCGAGAGCTTTGCGGCTCTCGCCTTGCCGCCTTTTGCTCCACCTAGTTTACCCAGAGCCACAGCAGCCGGATTCTTACCTGCGTCGGGGTCTTCAAGCGGAGTGCCATCCAGGTGCTCTCCGATGGCTTTCTCAACTACATTCCGGGCAATTGCTGCGAAGTCTCTACCTTTGCTTGAGCGGGAAGGCATGCGTCCATCATGCCACGGAACGCGCTCAGGTGCGTGTCCTGTGGAAATCAAACTGACCCACTACCGACATTCGCGGTTGCGCAAGCCGTCGATTGGGGACCCACAAATCGCATCTTTCGACCAAGCGTCGACGTCCCTCCAACGACAGCGGTCCGTCGCGGTGCATAGGCGTCGCTATCATTTGTGTCGCAGATCTTTCTGGAACCAATGGTGCGCATACGGTTCATTATTGAAGGGCTCCACCTCGACGAACCCAGCTCTCTCGTAGAGATGCTTTGCTTCAGAGAGGGCGCGATTAGTCTCCAGTCGCAGGATCACCATTCCCCGTGACGCGGCCTCCGCCGACAGTCGTTCCAGCAAACGCCGTCCCAATCCAAGGCCGCGCACGTCCGAAGCCACCCACATCCGCTTTACCTCAGCAATCCGCGTGTCAATGTGAAGCTTGAGCGCCCCGCATCCTACCGCTGCTCCCAGTAAGTTTGCGACCAGTAGCAGCCCATTCGGCAACGTCATCTCCTCATCGCTCGCGGAGATGCTCTGCGCAGGATCGAAACCCGTATCGAACCGACGGCCAAGCTCCTCGAAGTATGCCCGCAGGCAATGTCGGGCGTCGATGTCACGTGGGTCGATGATCTCAACCCGCACTTGCGACGCGAGGATGAGCCTTTCAACGTCGGCCATCGCGGTAACCAGACGGTCTCGCTGCGGCTCCGTCAGCGGCTTAAGGATCGATGCCGCGAGTTCATTGGATGAACTGTCCAATACCGCCCGCTCTGTAAGGCCCTTACGGGTCAGTCGCACTTTTCGTACGCGACCATCGCAGTCATCGGGATCGGTGGTCACTAGCCTATCTGCCTCTAGCCGGCGCAACTGCCGGCTGAAGTATCCCGAGTCCAGGCCAAGACGGGCGCGCAGCAGCCTTACCTCAGACCCAGCCGGCTCAATTTCCCACAGCAGTCGCGACAATCCCAGCGAGCGTCCACGAGACAGATAGGCATCGTCCAGCGCGCCAATTCGCTGAGTAATGGCGCGGTTGAAGCGCCGAACCAAATCGATCTGGTTTTGCTTCATTATCTGACTATAGTCAGAGAACTGGATTTTGAAAAGGCGCTCCGGTTAGGGGTCATCAGGGGTAAACAACGTCATGGCGCGCAGTCTAGAACAGCGGATGTTGGTTTCCGGGACAACAACGTCCCCGCTCAAAGCTGGAGAAGTGGCGAGGGGAAGCAGGTGGCCACCTTAACGCGCAGAACCAACTGTGGGTGTACGAGGTCAGAGACTCACCTGTCAAGGACGAAGTCTGCGGGGCATGCGCCGTTTAATCGCTGGCCTAGTAAGCGCGTACTGTTCCATCGCCGACAACTACCGCCTCGCCGCCGACGCGAACCTCCTCAAGGGCTCCGGCACGGATTGAGAGCGCAATGTAAATACGGCTTGGGCGGCCCATCCGGACGCCTTGCAGGCTCACGAGCCGTGAGGCAGTGTCGGCCGATACAATGTTGTATTTGAGCAGATATGCGCCCAGCGGTCCACTCGCGCCGCCGGTGGCCGGATCCTCCGCAATGCCGAAGCCGGGCGCGAACATTCGACTGTACACCGCCGCATCATCCTCGGCCGGCTCAGGTGAGAATACGAAGACAGGGAGTTCATCGAGGCTCACGGCGCGGAGTAACGCGCACAGCTTCGCACGATCAACGGCTGCCGCATCTACCGCCGCCCGCGATTTTAGCGGAACATACAGAAACGGGACTCCCGATGAAGCCACCTGCACCGGCAAGTTTCCGCCCACAAGGTCGACTGCGTGTACATTGAGTGCCGCGGCAACCGCAACGGTGTCGGCGACGACGTGCCCCAATTCCGGCAGTGGTTGCGTCATCCAGGCAAAGCACAGGCCGCTCGGACCCCACTCGAGCCGCACCGTGGTTGGTCCTATACCGAGGCCAAGCACCGCCTTATCGGCGCCCGCACGCAGTCGTCCCGCTCCCGCGAGCGCAAAGGCTGTGCCGATCGTCGGATGGCCAGCCATTGGTAGCTCCCTGGACGGCGTGAAAATGCGGACACGCGCGTCGGTCCCGGGAGCCTCGGGAGGAAATACGAAGGTGGTTTCGGGGAAAGCCATTTCATTCGCGATCCGCTGCATCAGCCGTTCGTCAATTCCCGCGGCATCGAGGAACACGGCCAGCTGGTTACCCGTGAACGGCTGATCCGTAAAAACATCGAGATGGACGTACTGAAGAACAGGCATTGGCTTCCACTCCTGTATCTGGGCGAATTCAACCACGTTTGCCACTTCCAACTCGATTGGTCTACTTAGACGATGCCGCAACGGCATCGTGCATGTCAGCGAGATTCAATAGTGCTCTCACCGAGTCGCAGTGTCCTGTTGCTCTCGGAGCCTTTCCGTTCCACTGACGGCTCTTTTAATGAAGGCTGTCACCAGAGGATGAGGACAATCTGCCCGTGAAAGAACTTGAGGAACGAAAAGAGTTGCGACAAAAAAAGGGTGGTTTGGCAATTCCAAAACCCGAATTTCGCCCTCGCTGTCTGACCCTACGACCTGCATCGGACCTTTCTGCAATATTTGGACAACTTTCGGATTCACACCGAAATTGCAGTAATAGTGCTCCTTGACTTCGAGTGCGCCATAGATTTCCGCGACCTTGGATCCAGCTACGAATCTCAAATTCATTTCCCTGCCAGCGAGCGAGCAGACGAGTGAGGAAATAAATAGACTCGAGGCATAGGGATCATACTCGGCGTGTTCTGCGTCCTTGTATCCAAGTACGTTTCGGGCGTATTCGATTACGATATGCTGGAAGCCTCCACAGGTGCCGAAACATGGTACTCCGTTCTCCCTCGCATACTGAATCGCGCGGAGCGCGTTCCCCATGTTCTTGTAGGGACTTCCTGGAGCCACCCATATTCCCGCGTAATCCCCGAGCATTTCCACGTGAGCGTCTTGAGTCGAGATCCAGACTCCTCGAACTTCAGCGCCAAGATGTTTGCCCGAATGCAGAATCGCAGCGTTAGTTGCGGGGTGGGGAGGAAAATCCACGTTGTATTCGCCCAAAATGGCGATTTTTGTCATGCATTGCTCCTATCTGCTAGTGGGCTACTTTGAATCAAAAATGGCCGGCTGCTGTTTCCCTCAGAGTCTCCATTGAGCAATATTCCAGCATTCGACACTATAGTGTTATGATTCTACTATAGAATCGGTTCGTGAGGACAAGTTAGGTGTTGGGAAAAAAGAAGACCCGCGCGATCTTGAATTTGAGCGAGCTTGGCTGCCGTGTGCGAGACGAACGAATCCGACGGGGATTGTCGCTACAACAATTGAGTCAGCGATCGCGGGTGAGCCGTAGCATGATTTCAGCCATCGAACGTGGTGCCAAGGCGGCTACCGTTATCGTCCTAGACCGCATCGCGACAGGTTTAGACACAAGCCTCTCTCGCCTTGTCGAAGAAGAGACCAAAGCGAGAGTAATTGTTCTGCGCCACGGCCGGCAAAAGGTTGTGAGGGCGGCGGCAGGTTGGGAGCGGCGAATCCTGTCCCCTGTGCTACCCGGAGTTGAATTCGAGCTGATGCGTACCACGCTTGGCCCGCGCGTAAATGCCGGCACTTTCCTCCCTCACGCCCGCCGCTCGCGAGAATACGTTGCCGTCGAGAAAGGCACACTGCTGCTCACTCTCGATGGCGAACCACATACTCTGAAGGCAGGTGACAGCATTTACTACGATGGTGACTGCATGCACGGATTTCGAAACCCCAGTCGTGTTCCCTGCGTTTACTACCTGGCAATGGACGTCTCTGGCGACGTAGCCGGGACCCATCATCGCCCAGCACCGCCAGAGGTTGAGTCTGCGAGCAAGATGGATTCGAGTAAGCGCGAAGTGGATTCTGCGAGCACCAAAATGCCACGCCGTGGCCAAGTGCAGGAGGCGGTCCTGCATGAGTGAATCGGCCATTCGGGGTTTTACGGGTGGTAAATTCGCCGCCCGTCGTGTTAGGCATCTTCGCGGAGGCAGATCGTTATTTCGCTCATTACCGATGTACAATGTTATCGTATCGCCAGTTCGAGAAGCTCCGCAATACTGTGGAGATCCAGCTTTTCACTCCGTGATCGGCCAGACGATCTCGCACTACTGAGTCGGCGAACGCTTGGCGGTGGTGTGCGAGCCTGAATTCCGTCCGAAGCTGAGGCACACACGCCGATAGGAGCAATACATGGCTACTCACTCGTTTCGATTCCCCGGTGAAACTGAATCTTACCGCCGCAGCCGGAACCAATTGCTGCAAGCGGAAGTCGACTTGAGAGGACGCGTTGAAGAAGTTGCCGCTCTGCGTCGTCAACTTCCCCTAGGCGGGCAGATAGCAGAAGACTATATCTTCGAAGAGGGCTCACGCGATCTCAACGACACCCGAACAATCCGCCAGGTACCGCTCTCTGAGCTGTTTCAACCGGGCAGGGATACTCTCGCCATCTACAGCTTTATGTTTGGACCGAAAATGAAAGCGGCATGTCCGATGTGCAGTTCTATCATCGATGCTCTGAACGCCACCGCAGTGCATGCCGCTCAGCGCATGAACCTCGTAGTAGTAGCGAGGTCTCCGCTGGAGAGACTCAGAAGCTTCGCGCAGGAGCGCGGATGGAATCGCCTGCGGCTTCTTTCCTCTGCCGGCAACAACTACAACCGCGACTACTACGGCGAAAATGCGGAAGGCGGCCAACAACCGTCACTGAATGTCTTTGTTCGTCGCTCCGGGAAGATCTACCATTCCTACCACTCTGAACTTCTACTAGTTCCAGCCGAACCAGGACAGAACCAGCGCCACGTCGATATGATTTGGCCTCTGTGGAACCTGCTGGATTTCACTCCCGAAGGCCGGGGCGCAGACTGGTACCCAAGTCTAAGCTACCGCGATGCCGCCAAGTAATGCGGATTTATCGCGAGCTGCGCGATGACCTGTTGCTTCCGGATGACGGGCAATCCAGAAGTCAACTTTCGAGATCAGGTTTCTACACTCTCCTATGAGAGAGGTCGTTAAGCAAAAACAAGCCGGAGGTCTACTGAGGTTATTCCTCCTGATCGGCGGAACCCATGAGTCAAGTGCCAATCTGGTTCGAACGCAAGTTTGAGTTTTCGTTTCCCGTGGAACTGCTTCCCAATCTGTGCGCACGTCTGCGCGGCACTCCGGCGAGGCTTGAAGAGGTGCTTCGTGGCCGTTCTCACACCATCCTGATCGGAAAAGCGCAAGTAAAGTGGTCGGCCCAGGAAAACGCCGGTCACTTGCTTGACCTAGAACCGCTGTGGCTGGCGCGAGTGGGCGATTACGTGGTGGCCAGCGACCAACTCACCGTAGCGGACTTGAAGAATCGAAAAACCGACGAAGCAGACCACAATGCGCGCCCACTGGAACAGATTCTGAATGAGTTCCGTGCTGCAAGAGAAAGACTGCTGAAGCGTGTGGACGAATTGGACGCATCACTATTTGCCCGAGCCATTCCCCACCCGCGTTTGAAGACACCGATGCGGCTCGTGGACCATTTGTATTTTGTCGCCGAACACGACGACCATCATCTCGCGCGGATATGGGAACTCGTCAACGCCGCCCGGTAGGCGCGAACAATCTGTGGTCGTCACATGGGCCTGTGCGGGAATTGCGAATGAACCTCCCCCGAACTTTTTTCTCTGGCCCAATTGGCCCGTGAACTGGGCCAAATCGTGATGGCGTCTGAACGCATTGCGAAGGAGCGAACATGGCCACAACTCAACCTGTTACCGACTGGAAGAAGGAGTGGTTCGAGATTGAAGATGCAACATACTTAAACACCGCCGCCCATGCCGCCATGCCTCGCGTGACCCTGCGCGCTGTACAAAACTCGATTGAAGCCAACAAGTTTCCGCATCACATGGACGACGACGTTTTCTTCGAAGCACCAATTCGGATTAGGGCGTCCCTCTCGAAAATGATTGGGGCCAGACCGGAAGAAATCGCGGTCACGGCCGGAGCCGGCACTGGCGTTGCGGCCGTGGCCCATCTCCTAACGTGGAAGCCCGGCGATGAGGTCATCACGGCCAAAGGAGAATTCCCGCTGCAATACGCGACTTGGAAGCCTATGGAAGAACGCGAGGGGGTGAAACTCACAATCGTAGCGCCGCGAGACCGCTTCATCACGGCGGACGATCTAATTGGGGCGATAACGCCTAGAACGCGCGTTGTCTCCGTGAGTCATGTGCGCTTTGACGACGGCTCGCTGCTGGATGCCGCTCGTGTGGCTGCGGCCTGCCATGCACAGGGTGCGCTGCTTGTGCTTGATGTGAGCCAGTCTTGCGGGGCAGTGCCTATGGATGTCCACGACCTTGACGCCGACTTTTTGGTGTGCGCCGGATATAAATGGCTCCTCAGCCCTTACGGCACGGGATTTTTTTGGGCCAAGAGCGAACATCAGGCTATTGGGCGTCCAGGGCCGTTTTCTTGGACCAGCCAAGCTACCGACAGTTTTTTCGCGCTGAATTATGTCGATCCCAAGCCATCCCGCAGTGCGAAGCGCTGGGACAGCGTGGAAGCGGCCACCTATTTCAATTTCAACCTGGCGGCCATGGAGGCCTCGGTGGATTTTGTCCTGCGCGTCGGGCCTGAGTTGGTGCGCGAACATAACCGGAAATTGATCGAGTTATTATTCGAACGCCTGCCTAAAGACTGCGTTCTGGCCAGTCCACTAGACTCCAAACAGCGTGGACCCTACGGCTGCTTCACCGCGCAGACTCCGAAAAAAACCGTTGAGCTCTATCAGAAGTTGCAGAAGGAGCATGTTGTCGTGGCGATGCGAGAGGGTAATATCCGTGTCTCACCCCATTTGTTCAATTCAGAGCTGGACATCGACCGCCTGATCGAGGTGGTAACCGCCTGAATCGGGCGCGGGATTTGTCACAGCCGAAAATCGACCAAAGATATGGTAGGCACGTGGGGACTCGAACCCCAGACCTCTACCGTGTCAAGGTAGCGCTCTAACCAACTGAGCTACGCGCCTATAAAAACGGCTGATACTTCAGGCATTTTAACACTCACCTGGCGCTGGCTATCGCCGTTATTCGGGCGCGAGTCGCATTCACAATCGCTACAAACTTACGCGCGGTTTCGACAATCACTTCAGGCTTGCCTGACCTGAGCGCTTCGGCTTGAACGAGTTCGCCTCCGACGCCCAAAGCTTCTGCGCCGGCTTCGAGAAATTCCGCGGCCGTGTTCAGATTGACGCCGCCGGTGGGGACAAGCGGAATCTGCGGCAGGGGCCCTTTGATCGCCTTGATGTATTTCGCTCCCCCGACCTGGCCGCAGGGAAACACTTTGACAAAATCTGCTCCCGCTTTCCATGCCTTAACGATTTCGGTCGGGGTCAGCGCGCCCGCCATGATCAGCAAATTTTCTTGAGTGGCGAACTCGATAGTTTCCACGTTCAACGCCGGACTCACCAGAAATTCCGCGCCTGCGTCCTGGCAGCGTCGCGCAGCTTCGGTATCGAGCACAGTTCCAGCGCCGATCAGGATCTTCGCAGCATTCGATTTTGCGAGCTCGCGAATCACTTCGACTGCCCCCGGGACGGTCATCGTGATTTCCACGATCGGGATGCCGCCTTCGGCGACCGCTTCAGCCGCCATCAGCGCTTCCCTGCTCGAAGATGCTCTGATGACCGGCACAATCCCAATTTCCACGATGCGGTCACGAACGGATTTCTTGTCCATATTTGAAAAGCTCAACGCGCGATGCGGGCCCCGACTCCCTTCATGATCTGGACCACCTCTTTGAGAGTTGCCATGCTGGTGTCGCCGGGAGTGGTCATAGCCAGTGCCCCGTGTGCGGCGCCGCACTCAACCGCCCATTGCGGCCCTTCTCCCGCGAGAAAACCATAGATCAGTCCTGACGCGAACGAATCTCCTCCGCCGACGCGATCGAAAATCTCAAGGTCCTCGCGGTCCTTCGCCTGGTAAAACTGGCCGTCAAAATAGCAGATCGCGCCCCAATCGTTTTTTGTTGCGGTCTTCGCCTTGCGCAGCGTGGTCGCGACAACGTCAAAAGGATAGTCTTTCACGACTCGTCCGATCATCTGTTTGAAAGCGTCTACTTCAAGTTTGGAGAAATTCGCGTCGACGCCCGGAATTTCGTAACCAAGCGCGGCAGAAAAATCTTCCTCGTTGCCGATCATCACATTCACGTGCGGCGCAATGCGACGGTTTACTTCCTGCGCTTGTTTTTTACCGCCGAGAGTTTTCCAAAGCGACGGGCGGTAGTTGAGGTCGTAGGAAACGATGGTTCCGTGCTTCCTCGCCGCCTTCATTGCTTCGAGAGCCACGTCTGGAGTCGAAGGTGAAAGTGCGCAGAAAATTCCGCCGGTGTGGAACCAGCGCGCACGCTGCTTTCCGAAGATTTCGGCCCAGTCAATGTCGCCGGGTTTGAGCTGCGAGACCGCGGTATGCCCGCGATCATATGAACCCAGAGCTGCGCGAACTCCATATCCGCGCTCGGTGAAGTTAAGACCGTTTCGCACCGTGCGGCCGACGCCGTCGTGCTCCACCCAACGTATTAATGACTGATCAACGCCGCCCTGATAAATAAAATCCTGAAGCAGTTTGCCGACGGGGTCATCCGCGAGCGCGGTGACGATCGCAGTCTCCAAGCCGAAGCAGCGTTTCAAACCACGCGCAACGTTATACTCGCCGCCACCTTCGTACACATTGAAATGCCGGGTAGTCGCAATGCGGCCATCCCCCGGGTCGAAGCGAAGCATCACTTCACCCAGGCTCACCAGATCCCAACGACACTCCTGCTTAGGCCTGATCTTGAGTCCCATGCTTCTAATTTCAACGAGCAGGCTAGTTCACGTCAAATGCAAGTAGCCGAGGCTTGGCAACTTTGATTTGGTTCATTCGACAGGGACGCTGTTTTATAAAGTGATGTGCTGCACCATATCCTCAAGCTTCTGTCGTTCCGCAGTTTGTTTCTGCTCCAGCTCCGTAATTTCTTTATGCAGCAGAGTGAGGCGGTCCTCCTGTGAATTTAACTGGTGAGTGTAACGCGCGAGTAAAGCTTTTTCTTCTACGCTGCCCCTCAGTGCTTTCATGTTCTCGCGGATACGGGCCTGGTCGGTGTTAATTGCGTTGAGTTCGTGTTGCCCGGTTTCAATATCGGACTGCGTTTTGTTAATTTGGTTTTTCTGATCCAGCACTTTGCGGAATGCGGCCTGCAATTCGGGAGTCATCACGTTTTCGGTTGCAAGAACTTCCACCTGATGCTCGGTGATGTCGGTGAGCATCGAGCGACTCACGTCCTGATGGACTTCTTCCACTACAAGTTCTTTGGTTTTGCCAGGGTCAACCGCGACTTTGAAACGGTAGTGCGAGGCCGATGTTTCTTCAGGTTTATCGGCATCGACTAGTTTCCATCCCGCCCGCACCGGATGCTCGATCACGACCTGACGCGCGGTCGTGTCAGCGTTGCGGATGGTGTACTTTACCTTGTCGCGATGTTCTCTCGATAAAAACATCACGCCTTTAAGTATTTGGACGCGGCTGACCGGCAAGTCTTTCGATTCAGTTTGCGGGGTGACACGAACTGCGGTATCCGCGGCGTAGGACAACAAACGGCGCTCGTCGGGATGAACGGTTTCGATTAACCCTTCTCCGGCGAATGTCCCGCTGTCTATGATATTGAAAGTTCCCGAGTCGAGCGTGAGGCCGCTAGCATTCTTGACCCAAAGCGCCCGCAATGCCGGTTGACCTGCGCCAGCTGTCCAGAGCGTTACTTTCTCAGCCTCGATTCGCGATTGCAGTATGGGAACCAGAGCCGATTGGTTTTTGCCAATCGTGATTGCCTGCTTGATGTTGTACTCGAAATAGTCGCCAAGCTCCTGAGCTTGCGCCACCTGAGCGTTCTGAAGCTGGGCGAACTGGGTCAGGCGATCAAAATTCCTGCCATTCATTGGAGCTGCCATCGGGGCTGCATTTTCCGCTTCAACCTCCACGGTCTCAGCTGCCGAACCCACGTTAAGCTGTGTGTTTGTCTCGTTAGCTTGATTCGGCCGCACGTTGACACGAATTCGGGTGGTCTGGAATCCAGGGCTTTGGATGGTTAGGTCCGCCAGACCTGCGGGAGCGCCCGAAAAAGCATAATTTCCGTTGGAGTCCGCTGTTATGGTTTGATAGCCGCCGGACTTACTCCTCAAAGTCACCGTGGCGCCTGAGACGGCAGCACCCGAGGGGTCCGTCACATTTCCAGATAAGCTGCCAACTACTCCGGTCCTGAATACGCCGCCGCCGAAGCCTCCGCCTTGGCCCGCACCCACTCCTCCTGGGACACCGCCGACAGTACCAGATCCCGATTTGTCCTCTCCGTCTTTCATTGTCCCTTCGTGGGTTTGCGGCGTAAGCATCGCGGATTCTGGCAATGCAATTTCCGGCCTGCGCGCATACAACGGCTGAGAGATGTTCTGAATAAAAGATTGCGGCGCACCTGCGATCAGAGACAACTGCACGTCCTTCCAGTCCTCGCCGATGGTGTTATCTACGATCGCCCAGCCCTGGAGCAGAGGTTTTTCGCCAGTCTTTTCCGGAAGGATGATGCGATAGGTGCTTTTCCACACTGGCACTTCGCTGATGTAACTGACAAAGATGTCGCGGTCACCATTTCCAGTTGCAGAGACCGTCATTCGGCGGAGATCACGGGCTCGCGACGACCCCACCAGATTGAGATAACGCCCGACTTCATCGTTCAACTCGTGGTCTGCCAATCGCACTGAAACGCCGGGACCCAATTCGAAATTTTTCATCTCGCCGGAATCGGTGACGATCGAAAAATCAGTAAGGTGATAAGTTGCGCCGGAGTCGTTGGTGCGATCTTCCTGCTCTACGCTCAACAAACGCCCAGTTGCAGATTCACCTTTCCCCGCGATTTCGACGCGTGAACCTCGCAGCGCAGAAAGAAATTCAGCCCGCGTAATCTGCTCGCCGAAGGGCAATCTCAGCGCGCGTAGGCGTTCATCCAGAGGAGCAATTGAGTTGTACCGAATATCCGAGATCCTTCCGTCACCAAGATCGACGACCGTCAAGGACTTGAGGACGTCATTGAGTTGACCGGTGGTGAAATCGATACCCAGTTCCTGGTTTCCGCGCACCCGTGCCGAGTGCTCGAAGTAACCGACTCCGTTTTTGTACAGGACTACGCGTTTTACGGGGAGCCGGGCGGCGTCTGTATCTGAACTAGAAGGTGATTGTTGCGCGTAACACAGTGCGCCACCAATCGCGAACATCAAGAGAAGAATCAGCCAACGTTCCTTGCGCATTTGAACCTCCACAGATGGAGCAATTTAGAAGAAGAACGTTGAACATGATTATGTATGCGTGTGACGTGAGTAGACGGTAAGTTGGTTGCCCTCGCCGCGGCCGGACCAGATTAACCGACAGTTTTTCATCATTTGTTCACACTCATGGGTCGTCCGGAGTCATGACTCAATTGACAACGAGTGCGGACTCAAAGTTCCGTCACAATATCGATTAGGTGCCCGGCACATCGTATTTGTTCCAACTAAGGCCTTAGGGCCGGTTGTGGTTACCAAAGGCATAGCAACCCCGCCGACCTGATTGCTTTGTCGGAACTGAGCTTCCATACTTTTGGGAAGGGCCACTGTGTCCGACTCACGAACGTGGCCGCCGGAATCAGCGTGTCTGACAACAAACAAATCAAAGCTTTAGGTTTGCGCTTTGCCCGTGGCCTGCAGATGACGGTCAAAACCACGGTCATGTTTACAGTCGACCACAAAAGCGTAGAGCGCCCAATTCAGCAAAGCTTTGAGCTCCTGAATACTTTGCTCAAGGAAGTGGGGCAATTCACCTTCGGCTTTGTCGACAACCAGGTCATGCTCAACAATCTGCTGACCACCGATCTTTCGCTGCGACACTTAGAAACCGAATTCCTGAAGCGCGGAATCACGGCGGTGACCTTCGAACCGGGGCTCACCCTGGGACGATATCGCAAGGTGATTAGCCTGCTTGCGGCCTCCAGCAAGGCGATTGAGGAAGAAGGCGGGACTCTAAATTTCCTCGATAAAAACGAGATTGAAGGGGCACGCATTCTTCCTGCATCGAAAAACCAGAAGAAGGACGAGCAGGGCGACACCATCATCGATACCGATTCCGAAGCTTATATTCTCTCGAAACAAATGGCGAGCGAACAGGGCTCGCGAGATTTCCTGGACTCGATTGACTCGCTGCTGGAATCGGGCTGCTTTGATCCCGCGGTGCGTAATGATGTGCTTTCGGAGTTTGCGACACAACAGTTTGATGGGGGCGGCTACGGTGTTCCGATCGCAATGCCAAACCTGGTGCCACTTAAAGAAGGGCAAATTGTGGTCGATGCAGCAACGGTATCCGGCTCCGGCACTCAAGCAGGACAAACGGGCACTGATCCGTCAATCGCAGGCACAGGTCAGGGCGGGCCAGGAGGACATTCTTCCGGGCAAGAAACCGGGGAACCGGGGGTGCATAACGCGGGTGGAAGTGGCGGCACCAGACCTCAGGGCCGACGCGTTATAGAGAACGCAACTGCGGGTTCGCCGGGCACGGCTGCTGGTACGGGACAAACCAGCTCTGGCAGTTACAACGACGGCGATGGTTCGATTCCCGCTGGAGAAGCAGGTTCGCCATCGGATGTAGGTCCCTCGCCGAGCGCATGGCGAAACGCGAACGGACTCTCCACCTCAGGATCAGGCACCTTCATGGAAATGGTCGAAGCCTCGGTGCAGCGCTCTCTTCTGGAAGAGCGAGGGAATCCGCAAAAATCCTATGCCTCGCTGGCACGGATTCTGCGCAATACCGGGGTAGACAAGATTCTGGAAAATTTTCCCGTTGAGCGACGTCAGGAGTTGACCAGCCTCCCGCCTGAGAAATTAGCCGCTGAATACATCGAAGACACCGCGCTCCTGCTCTTTGGCCAGAAGCTCCAATCAGCCGAAGGACAGCCGCAAAAACTCTTCATCGAGGAGGGCGCCATACGAGTACTCGCGCGCAGCTTGCAGGCCACACAAATGGCGGACCGGCTGGCACAGAAACTGGCGAAGTTCATACACGATTTTGCCGTGCCGCAACACCTGCAGGAAAAAATTCGCGAAGAACTGCAGTGGAGCACGCTAAGCGGCAGCAAAAGATATGCGCGCCTGATGGAAATTAAGCACTGTTCATCGACCGATTTTCGTCGCATGATCGATCTTGCGAAAGAGCTGATCAAGGCACGTGAGATGGACCGCGCCACCGCTCTGGCTACTCATTACTTCGACTTTCTTGACGACGGAGGCCAATTCGACGTAACCGAACTGAGCCGTGCGCCGGAGCTGATTCGCAGCATTCCGTTGGCCCAGGCAGGTTTCGCGACTAAGACAACCGAACGCCTCGGCAAGACTCTGATGCGGGAGGATCTTTCCGACTTTATTCACGCGCAAGCCGCGACCGCCTTGACGGTTCTCGCCCAATCCGTGGCTTCATTCGAAAGTTTCCAGGATGTTCTGGCGATCGGTGTTGTGCTGGAAAATTCACTGAATCGCGACCCGGAAAAACACAAGAAATGCTGTGGCAACAACCTGGGCAGATTACTTCCTGCCGCCGCAACCGAACGCATCATCGAAATGTTCCTGCTGCAACGAGGAGACTCCGTATGGGGTAAGAATTCCGCCACGTTGCTGCGCTTTGCCGCTCCCACGAGCATCGAGAACGTGTTCAACCATCTAATCCACGAACGCGACGCACGCAACCGTTTGGCCCTTATCCGGCTCATTGGCCATCTCGGGACAGCCAGCATCGAAGTCGCTTACAAATATTTGAAGGACGAGCGCTGGTATGTGGTCAGAAATATCTGCGGAGTCCTGGCGGAACTCAAAGATCCTGATCTCGCCGACCACATTGTGCCGGCGCTCGAACACCATGATCCTCGGGTTCAGCAGGCCGCGCTGAAAGCGCTGGTGCGCAGCCGGACGGTTCGCGCTGCGCCAGTTTTAGCTAACTCACTGCTGAAGCTGGCCCCCAATATTCTGGACGAAGCTTTGGATGAGCTGATGTTCCTGCGGCATGTGAAGACCATCGAAGGGTTGGAGGCATTCATTTGTGGTGCAGGCACCAATCTTGCCGCCTCCAGAAAGGCGATCCAGGTTCTGAATGCCATCGATGTGGAAGAAGCGCTGGAAGCATTGGCCATGCTGCTGCGGAACGAGACGGTGGACATAGTAGTTCGCCGGGCAGCCCTGCATGCGCTCTCGAATAATCGATCGGAAGAGGCGGCCTCGCTGATTCAGGAATTCGCCAAGACTCACAGCCCACTGGCTAAGGAAGCCGGTTCAGCGCTCAAGAAAGCCGCGGCCGCAAAATAAGCTGTCTATATTGCGCTGCTCTGGGCGCTGGCTTTTTCCAAAGACTTAAAATCTCGTAATGACAATTCGATACCGCCAAAATCGGGATGATCGTTATAACCAAGATTAAACGCGATATCTAGAAGATCACCCGGCAACAGTTTTTCCTGCTGAGCCCGCTCCGCTAACCGCCATCCCATGACGTTGTAAGTCAGCGCCCGACGCCAGCCACCATTGGCAGCAGCGCTTTCCCCCGGGGACAGTTTCATCCGAACATGCTTTTCTTTGAGGAGCTTGAATGGCGCGGTAAGTCGCGTGGCTCGCGCACAAAAAACCGGTTCATGGTTTCCTGCTCCGAATGGCTCGAGTTTTTGCAAAGCCGCGAACAGCTCTGGCGTGATCGAGTCCAGCGCGAGTTCGGCGTCGATTTTCAACACCGGCTCAAAGTCCGCCAATGTCAGCCGCGAGCGAGCGTAACCATCTATTTGGGTTCGAAACTCAGCTACTCGCGAGGATGGCAACGAAAATCCCACCGCGTGCGAGTGTCCGCCATACCGCGTGAACAATGCTGAGCAAGATTCCAGCGCATTTAACAAATGAAAAACGGAAATGGACCTTCCTGATCCGTGCGCCTCTTCGCCATCGCGTGAGATCACGATTGCCGGACGTCCATAGCGCTCAACCACGCGAGTCGCGGTAATTCCGATCACCCCGCGATGCCATCCTTCGCCATCGATGACCATACAAAAGGAATCGCGTAGGGCAGCTTCTTCAGTTAGCCGTTTTTCAATAGCGTCTACGATCCGCCGCTCTTCTTCCTGGCGCTCGCTATTCAACTTATCAAGACGCACCGCAATCTCCCGGGCGCGAATCGAGTCTTTCAAAGTGAAAAGATCAATTACATCGGCGGCGATATCCATGCGACCTGCCGCATTTATTCTGGGCGCAATTCGAAATGCAACTTCCTCGGATGTAAGTGGCCGGCCGTCGAGCCGCGCCAGTTCCAGCAATGCCTTCAGCCCCGGATTTACCGCTGTGCGCAGCGCATTTAATCCCAGGCTGGCGATGACCCGATTCTCCCCGTGCAAGGGAACGGAATCGGCGATGGTCGCAATCGCGGCAATTTTCAAAAACGAAAGCAGCAGCGGTGTCTGGTCGCGGTGTGGCAGCCGCCTCGCCAGTAAAGCTTGCGCTAATTTGAAAGCAATGCCCGCGCCGCAAAGCGATTTGCAGGGATACTCACATCCCGGCTGGTTGGGATTGACCACGGCATAGGCATGTGGCAACCCATCCGGCCCGGGAAGATGATGGTCGGTGATGATAAGGTCGACGCCGGATCGTCGCGCGCTCTCAGCCGCAGCAAAGGCGCGGGTGCCGGAATCGACGCTGATGACTAGACGAATGCCGGCGGCGGCCGCGCGTTCGATAACATCCCCACGCAAATCGTAGCCTTCGCGAATCCGATGCGGCACGTGAAAGTCGGCGGTGCCCCCGCACAGTTCGATTGCCGTCTTCAGGATCACGACGGCGGTGGTGCCATCGACGTCGTAATCGCCATAAACCAGAATTCCCTCTTTGCGCTCAATGGCGGCTTCGAGCCTTTCCACGGCCTGCTTCATCCCGGTCATTAATAAGGGTGAATGAAGCTGGTCGAGTGAAGGAGAGAGGAAGGCTGCGGCTGCTTCCGGCGTAGTTATTCCGCGAAGAAGCAGGAGCTTGGCGACGATCGCGGTGAGTTGTACAGATTTGGGAACACAGTCAAGCGGGGAGATCGCTTCGGCGAACGACTGCACCGCCACCGGTTCAAGTTCTCTCAGGTTCCAGCGCACGGCCTAGGGCTCTTCGTCCGTGCCGGATCCGTCGATGGCTATACCGCCGAAATCCTCGGAGACTTCCATGAGCCTCTGATAATGGTCATACCACTCGGTGGAGACTTCGTAAATCATCATTACGCCCTGAAAGGCGAATCCGAGTTGCACAAAACCAGTTTTGCCGAGATAGGTTCGCAGCCAACGCGCGTCTTCGAGATCTTCATCGCTCGAAAATTCGCCGCTGCTCAGGCGCTGGATCATGGAATCCAACTCTTCTTTTTCCAGCATCCAGGAATCCATGGTCAGGAATGGCGAGCCGGCGGCTTTGGCGAGCTCCACAAAATCCTTCCAGCCCTCGGCAGGATCTTCGCCCGGCTTCCACATCACGGCTTGCACTTCTTCGTGATCAACATAACCCGGAAAACGGCGCATGCCGTGGCCCTCGATAAAGGCCACCATATCGTCTTTCAGGGTCGCTAAATTGTCGGGCAGATTCGGCATCTCTAATCGAGCATTGTATGCCAGTTAGCCATCAGCCGTCAGCTTGTTAGCGGTCAGCACTCAGCCATCAGCCGTCAGCAAAATCGGCAGTGCAAATGCAGTTCCGGATGATGAATCGGTATGATCGATTTTGTCAAAAAAGGACGATCTCCGCGAACAAATGGTCGTTTCCCGTCACGAGATCAGATTTTCCTGACGGCTGATGGCTGACGGCTGATGGCTGTTTCGCTGTGCTAAACTAAAAATTCAACTTACAACTTCTGATTCGACATGCTGCTCTCGAAAGAATATGTGGGCTATCTGGCCCGCGAAACCGCCAAACGACTCGTCGCCTCCGAATTCATCGAAACCAAGAACCTGCAAGCGGTTAGGGACAAAGTCCATGCCGCCATGCTGGACGAATTCGGGCTTGAAGACCGGATCAATGACGAAGTCCGGGTGATTCTCGAAGCCTACTCAGACGAAATGCGCAACAGCGGCGCAGACTACCAGGAGATGTTCCGCAAAGTGAAAAATGAGCTGGTCCGCAAGTACAAGGCGGTGCTATGAGAGTCAGCCGCGACAAAGCCAATAAAGTTGCGCACGTAGTTACCGACGCCCTTGCCTCTGTGGATGAAGTGGATTTTGTCGAGGACCGCAATACTATTCGGCTGGAAGTCCGCAAAATCCTTGAAGATCTATTGAATCAGGAAGAACGCATCGACAAAGCTGCCCGGCAGAAAATTGAAAGCCAGAAGCGCACCATTCTTGAAGGCAGCCAGGAATGGGACATCCTCTATCGTAAGTACTACAACGAAGAAGTCAAAAAGCTCGGTGTTTAGGGCTTCGAATTCTCCCTCCCAGATCTGCTCTCCTGCTCCATCATCCACGCGATAATAGAAGGGTGGGCCATGCCGCCAAACTTTCCGCTTTAGTCAAAAAAGCCGCCGCGGATTCGGGCTTTGATTTGTCCGGGATCGCGCCGGTTCGCGAGTTCGGGGAGTTGACTTATTTCCCGGAGTGGATCGCCGCTGGCCGCGCCGGAGAGATGAAATATCTGGAATCGAGAAATGATGCGGGCGAACTGCGGCGGGCGTCGTTGGCTAATAGCTTTCCCTGGGCGCGGAGCGTGGTGGTCTGCGCGATCAACTACAACACTGCTCATCCTTATTCGACTGAGTTCAATGCTCCCACTCGCGGCTGGATTTCACGTTATGCCTGGAGCCGCGAGGACTATCACGAATCGGTCCTGCGCCGCGTTCGCGAAGTTGAAGCGAAGCTCAAGGAGGCCGGCGGCGGCGACACCCCAGTTGAAACGCGCTCTTACGTCGACACTGGCCCCGTGGTAGAGCGTATTTACGCGAAATACGCTGGCGTCGGGTGGCTGGGGAAAAATACTTGCCTCATCAATCAGCAAATCGGGTCGTGGCTTTTTCTTGGGGTGGTCATAACTTCTTTGGAATTGGCCCCAGACATTCCCGCACCCGACCGTTGCGGGACTTGCACTCGTTGTATCGACGCATGCCCCACGCAGGCGTTGATCGCTCCTTATGATCTCGATTCCAACAAATGCATTTCGTATCTGACCATCGAAAAGCGCGGAGCAATTTCTGAAGAACTTCGTGAGGGCATGGGACAGCAGGTCTTCGGGTGCGACATCTGCCAGGATGTCTGCCCGTGGAACCGGAAGGCGCCATCGAGCGAGAAGCCTGAATTTCAAGCTCGCGAAGGACTAGTGAATCCGGCGCTGGCGTGGCTGGCAGAAATTTCGGAAGAAGAATTTCGGGAAAAATTTCGCGGCTCGCCGGTGAAGCGCACCAAGCGCTCGGGCCTGCGCCGAAACGCATTGATCGCCATCGGCAACAGCGGAGAGCGCTCACTGCTTCCGATCACCGAACGCGGCTCCTACGACCCCGACCCCGTGATTTCCGAAGCCGCATCGTGGGCGAAGCATCAACTCCTCAAGTAAAAGAACACGTACATTAATTCCCATTGACCGCTCGCGTTCTGTCGCGTAGGCTTTGCCGGTTTGAAATAGTCCAGCATTTCTGTTGTTCACCAGGAGGAACATGGTCCCCATTCACGCGTTGTGGTTGCCAATCCTGCTTTCAGCCGTGATCGTATTCGTTGCGAGCTCGATCATTCACATGATGATTCCCATCCATAAGAGCGACTATCGCAAGCTGCCCGATGAAACGAAAGTACTCGATAGCTTGCGTGCCACCGGGGTGACGCCTGGCCGCGAATACCGCTTTCCTTATTGCACCCAGAAGGAGATGAAGTCGCCGGAAGCAATTGAGAAATTTAAACGCGGACCCGTCGGCCTGCTCGTGATAATGCCGAGTGGAGCGCCGAAGATGGGGAAATTCCTCGGCCAGTGGTTCATTTATTGCGTGGTGGTCAGCATCTTTACCGCTTATCTCACCGGCCGCACGCGTGCGCCAGGCACTGAATATCTCGAAATCTTCCGCGTCGCCGGCGCCACCGCATTTATCGGATACTCGCTGGCCCAAGCTCAGAACTCAATCTGGAGAGGAGCGACCTGGGGCGTAACTCTGAAACACATGGTGGACGGCCTAGTGTACGGCCTGCTGACGGCGGGAACGTTTGGCTGGTTGTGGCCAAGATAATCAGGACAAGAAGCGCTTACAGGAACGGAAGATAGGCAGGGACACTATGTTTGTACGCCTCAAATTCTTCGCCAAAGCGTGAAGCCAGCAGCCGTTCTTCGATACGCACCCGAATCTCCGTCCCGATGACGAACAGGAGTAACGCAGCGACAGACAATTTCCATCCGGCGATAATCACTGCAATGGCGCACAGCACCAGCAGCATGGAAGTGTAAATCGGATTTCGCACAAGCGCATAGGGGCCAGACCGCACCAACCGATGATCAGCACCCAGCGCCGCATCAACTCGCAACTGCCCTGCAAGAGCTTCGGAAGAGGTCCACGAAAGAAGCGCCGTCAGAGCAAATAAAATAATCGAAACAAGCGCGCGCCAAATCGGCAACGATCGCGCCCAGAATTGCCCCTGCCATAACAACGTAAACGCCAGAAATTGCAGCAGAACACCCCAGCGCGAACGCGAGTTCACCACGCTGGCAGCCGTAGTCCCGCGATGCGCCGGAACGAAAGGATAGAACCAGACAATTACACCGATAGCGATCAGCAGGTAGGCGTATGCGGGCATCGCAGTCACGGTACTCCCACGCAATCGTAAATCAGGTTTACAGATTTAGGAGGAAAAGGGCAGACCCACACTGCTAGATGAACATCTCGTCCTGAGGAGCCGAAACCGAACTTCTTTCCCGCCGCCGCGAAAAGAGCGCCTCAAAAGCCGCGCTCACACCGTGCATCAATCCAGAGAGCTGCTTGACTGGGGAGACAACGGTTTTTTGCACGACCTCGCGGGTTTCTTCCAGCTTGTCCATGGTACTGTTGACGAATTCGTCGGCGCGGATCACTTGCAGCCGAGTACGGTCAACGATGTCGGTAAGGGTCGCATCCACCCGCTCCATCTGGGTGCGCAGCATTGTGGTGGAGACGCTGACATTATCGACCACCGTCGCGATCTTGGGACGCAATTCACTCATCATGGAGTGTGCCAGCTCAGCGGTCGGCAGGACTTTGGTTTTAACTTCTTCCGCCAGCGATTCAACTTTGGCGCTGGTCTTGCGCATCGAGAAATACATTCCCGCAAGCATTCCCGCCTGCAGCAGCACCGCCGCAGCAGTGACCCCGATGAATGCTATCAACCAACTATTCATATTCGCGCCTGGATTCGCAGGTTAGAAGCTAGACGTTTTCGCTTTCGCCATCACCTTTTGCCACAGAAACTTTCTCGCGATAGGCTCGCCGTCCTGCATCCACCGCGGACCGGACCTGTTCTCTTTGTGTGTTGTAAACCTCGCGTCCCTTTTCGGCCCATGTCTCGGCGTGTTCGCGGGCATCCTCGGCGCGCTTACGCAAGAAGTCTCGTCCCTCTTCGGCTTTGGCCATAAGGATTTCGCGGGTTTCACTACCTGACTGCGGCGCGTAAAGAAGTCCGACCACCGCTCCGATGCCTATTCCCGTCAAAAACCACAGAATACCGCCGCCATTTCGCTCAGACATACCAAACCTCCACAATCATCACAACACACGGATGGTAGCATCCGTCCTAACGAATTACAATTCCAGCGCCCTTGTGCTCTGGCCTCACACGCGAGAGAATGTTCCGTTCCGACTCACGCCTAAAATCGGGAGCAGTCGCTTTGTCTGATCGCAAATACCGCCAGCACGGATACCAGGACAGCGGGGAGAAACCCCAGAAGTCATTCTCACCCCAATCCCCGGCGCGCAAGGACAACAGCTACGGCCCACGGCCAGTCCAGATGCCGGGCACACATTCGGTTTCTCGCTGTTCCCAGTGTGGAACATTGCTGACCGCGCTTTCAGAGCCGCTTGGGCAATGTCCAAAATGCGGCTTTGAGTTGCACTCGTGCAAACAGTGCACATACTTCGATCCCTCGCGCCGATTCGAGTGTATGCAGCCGGTTCCGGAGAGAATTACGAAGAAAGATGCGCGCAACGAGTGCACTTTCTATTCGATCAGCGTGCGCGTGGAAAAGCAGACCTCAACCGGTCCCGCGGCAAAGCCCAATTCTGCGCGCCAAGCGTTCGATAATCTGTTCAAGGACTGAGGAAAACGATTTTGGATTTCAGATTGTAGATTTCAGATCGAACGTCACAATCCACAATCAATAAGATCCGGGTTTTCGGTCATCATCTGCGATCTAAAATCTTCACTCTAGAATCGTCATCACAATCTTCAATCTGAAACCGCCTCACGGTTTCTGCGTCGGCCGGAGCAAGATCTCGCTGGCAAACGACTGCGGCGATTGTGTTACCAGCATCGCTACTACATGCGCCACGTCTTCTGGTTTGAGCATTTTGTTCGGATCCTTGCCGGTATGTGGGCTCAGTTCGGTATCCACCGATCCCGGGCAGACAACGGCAACGCGAACGTTGTGGGGCCGCAACTCCTCAGCCACGGAATAGGTCAAGCCGTTGAGTCCCCATTTCGACGCGGCGTACGCGGCGCCGTTGGGAAGAGCATTTTTACCCGCCAGCGATGAGATGTTCACGATATGGCCGGCCTTGGCCTGGATCATCATGGGAGCAAAGTTGCGAATACAGTAGTAAACGCCGCGCAAGTTGGTATTCAGGACCTTTTCCCACTCTTCCGGTGTCAATTCATGCAGCGGGGTCGAGAACGACCCGACGCCCGCGTTATTGACCAGGATGTCTGTCCGTCCGAAGCTTTGGTTAACGAATGAGGCCAGCGCCTGAACCGATTCGAGATTGCTGACGTCGCATTGCATGATCTTAGTTGCGCCCCCATCGGCGGCGATCTGGGAAGCTGTTGCCTGGAGCGGCTTCGGCGAACGACCGCTCAAAACCAACCTGGCGCCAAGAGATGCCAATCGTCGCGCAATGGCTGCTCCAATGCCGCGTCCCGCGCCGGTTACGACGGCAACCTGTCCCGCAAGAGGCTTAGAGTCTTCGCTTTTCATATACTCGGAATCCTTTCAACCTGGTTTTGAAAACCACCAGAAATATCAGGTTATGCATCTTAATTAATGTAGAAAGCGGGTGTGGAACCGAGAAACTTGCTTAACTTGAATAAGATACATATAATCCCGCTCACCGGAACTCGTCTTTCGCCCTGGCAGTCCCCAGGGGGCGCTGTGGAGTTCAGGGTCTTGTCTTCGCTCTACCGCGATGTAGTCGAGGCTATAGATTCAGATTTGCCGTTGCAGCGATTTCCTGAAATACAATTTCCTAAGGATTCGAGGAGCGATTGGAAATGAAAACAACTGTTCTGGCGTTTGTGCTAGTGACTGCCTTAGCGGCTGGCGCACAAGATGCGACTCCACAGCAAACTCAACCCACCGCACCGCCGGCTGGGCAGTCCAGCGCGGCCGCGCCGGAGATTAAAGATCCCGCCGAGTACAACGCTTACCTTGGAGCTTACCAACAGAAAGACCCGAACGCGAAAATCAGCGCACTCGAGGCTTTCCTCACCCAATATCCCAATAGTGTGATGAAGACCACCGCACTCGAGCTGTTGATGGCCACCTATCAGCAGAGTGGGAACCAGGCCAAGGTTGTCGAGACAGCGAAGCGCGTACTGCAAGCCGATCCCTGTAACTTGCGCGCGTTGGCACTCCTGACTTTCCTGGCGCGCCAAGGGGTCGCTTCGGGACAGAACCCGCAGCAGAATCTGGCCGACTTGACGCAATATTCCGGCAAGGGTTTGGAATGCGTGCAATCAGCGCCCAAACCAGGAAGTGTTTCCGACGCCGATTATGACAAGCTCAAAAAGCAGGTCGGTCTAATCTTTAGCGGCGGCGCCGGTTTCGCTGGACTGCAAAATAAGGATTACCCACGCGCCCAGACCAATCTGAAAGCAGCAGTTGATGCCGAACCGAATGATCTTCAGAACGTTTATCCTCTGGCGATGGCATATCTGACGGCAAGCCCGCCGGACACGCTGAACGGCCTGTTTTATATTGCGCGGGCTGCGGGATTAGCTTCTCCAGGGCCGGCACAGAACCAGATTCAGGCATACGGCGAAAAGGTTTACAAGAACTATCACGGATCGGATGACGGTTGGACGGACTACGCTCTGCCCACCGCGAAAACCGCCACAGCTCCGCCTGACGACTGGGGCACAAAAATCACGAAATATGTTCCGCCGACCCCGGCGCAGCAGGCCCACGATCTGGTAAAGGACAAGACCCCCGACCAAATCAAGCAGCTGAGCTTCGGCGAATGGGAACTGGTTCTCTCTGCCGGCACTCCGGAAGATCAGGACAAGGTCTGGAATGTCATCAAGAACGTGCCGTTGCAGATGGAAGGCAATGTGATCGAAGTTGCCAGTCCGACTGAACTGCACATCGCCGCCAGCCAGGATGACATCGAGCAGAAGCGTGCGGACATCACTTTGACCATGTCTGGGCCAATCCCCAAACTTCGCATGCCGAAGGCTGATGATACCTTCGACTTCGAGGGCACACCAGCTTCCTACACTGCGACCCCGTTCATGATGATGATGAGCGACGGCAAGCTGCTGAAGAAGGCGGGAACTCCGGCTCCGAAAAGGCCAGTTCATCGGCGGCCACGCAGTTCACAATAAAACTAGCAACTGAAAACCAAAGGCAGCCCTTAAACGGGCTGCCTTTTTTATTTGTAAAATTGAGCGAAACTAGCGGGCGAATTTTTTCTCGAAGGTCATTGGCCGCGCGCCGCGTGGTGGACGCCGGCCGCCATCGCGAAACTCGCGAACATCGAGTTTGAGCTCAGTGATGGTTCGGCTCAGGGTGTTGCGATGCATTCCCAACTGCCGCGCGGCGCGACATTGGTTACCTTTGTTCTCCTCGAGAACAGTTGCGATGAAGCGCTTCTTGAATTCTCTGACCGCTTCCGAATAAAGAATGTTGCTCTTATACATCTGGTGTACGAGTGCTTCCAGTTGATCTTTCACAGGATCTCTCTTTCCGTTTTGTTTAAACGGCCAGACTACAAAAGCTTTATCTGCCTTGACGCGGCTTGGCGGATTGCCCGCGTCGCAAATAATCGAGCCCTTGATAAAACTGCGACCGCAACTCCGACGGCGCGACCCAAATCGCCGCCCGCCCTACTACTTGAAAATACGGCGCCAACGACGACCCCTGCAGCCAGCGTGAGTTCGGAGCGAACGCGGTCGTCCCTAACAGCACAATTGCTACTAACAGAGAGCCGCGAACCAGACCTAACAGCGCTCCCAAGAACCGGTCAATGCCGCTAAGACCAACTTCTTTTATCAGCCAGCGAACCGTCCGGCCCAAAATTCCGGCCAGAACCAGCACCAGACTGAAAATCAACAAGAAAGCTACAATTTCCGCCAGCCACCGTGAACTGATGTATGGCGAGATGTAAGCCGTCAGACGCTGATATTGCCAGGCGGCGACGATATATCCGAAGACCGCGCCGGCAATAGCGAAGGCCTCCTGAAAAAACCCAGACATTGCTGCTTGAACTACGGACATCAGCAGCACCAGCACAATTATCAAATCGGCAATGTTCACGCGGCGCGCTCCCCTAGGGCGCCGTTTTTACACATCCAACTCACGTCCCGTTAACCGACGGTACGCTTCTACATACTTTTCGCCAGTCTGGCGAGCTACCTCTGGCGGAAGCGCCGGCGCCGGCGGTTGTTTGTTCCAGCGAATCTCCTCGAGATAATCGCGGACATATTGCTTGTCGAACGACTCTTGCGACATCCCGGGCGAATACTTGTCCGCCGGCCAGAAGCGCGATGAATCAGGCGTAAGCACTTCGTCGGCAAGCGTGATCCCGCTGGCGGTACGGCCGAATTCAAATTTCGTATCCGCTATGATGATTCCCTTTTGCCGGGCGTAGTCCGCCGCTTTCTTATAAATCGCGAGACTCAGGTCCCGCAGTTGGCGCGAATCTTCGGGATCGACGAGTTGGGTCATGTGCTCGAACGAGATATTTTCGTCGTGCCCGGTTGTGGCCTTAGTGGCGGGAGTAAAAATCGGTTCCGGAAGTTGATCGGACTCGCGCAGCCCGGTTGGCAGCTTGATGCCGCAAACGCTCCCCGAGGCTTTGTACTCTTTCCATCCCGAGCCTGACAAATAGCCGCGCACCACGCATTCGACAGGGAACATTTCGGCGCGGCGCACCAGCATGGATCGGCCGCGAAGCTGATCGGCGTAGGGCTTCACTTCGGCGGGATAGCGATTCACGTCGGCCGTAACCAGGTGATTGGGCACAACATCTTTAAGGAAGTCGAACCAGAACAAGGAGAGTTGCGTGAGTACCCGGCCTTTATGAGGAATCCCGGTAGCTAGCACGTAATCGAAAGCCGAGATGCGGTCGGTAGCCACAAAAAGTAAGTGGTCGCTTCCCACCTGGTACACGTCGCGGACCTTGCCGCTAGCGAAAAGTTCCAGTTCGGGGAAGTCAGTCTGTAAAAGGGCGGAGTCGATAGTTTGAGTAGTCATGAGGAAATCTTAGATGTTAGAAATCGTCGCGTATTCTAGCCGCTCAGAAATTTTTGTCAACGGGAGAGAATCATAGCTGATTTCGAGCTTCTCTGTTTTCCACCGATGTGCAATTGACAAAGGAAAACTCCGGTGAAAGGGCCGACCGGGGCTGGATTCAGAGTAGCGGGGTTGTGGAAATTGTGAGTTCAAGACATGGCGACACGTTGTGTGCGCTGCCCGCAAGATCCCTCGCCCCGCTGGTGAAAACGCGGGGACTTCGGGATGACGCCACATATTTTGTTATGCTGTCGCCCCGAACCTGACTGAAACCAGCTTGGAAACTCCAGGCTCCTGCATGGTCACGCCATAAAGCACCGGCGCGATGCTCATGGTTTTTTTGCTGTGGGTGATGAGCACAAACTGAGTTTGGACGCTCATTTCTTTTACCAGTTCGGTAAAGCGGCCGATGTTGGCTTCATCGAGCGGCGCGTCCACTTCGTCGAGAATGCAGAATGGGCTGGGCTGGTACTGGAAGATTCCGACCAACAGCGCCAGCGCGGTCATGGCTTTTTCACCGCCCGAAAGCAGCAACACATTTTGCAGCCGCTTCCCGGGAGGCGATGCGACCACGTCAATGCCGCTCTCCGCGCTGTTTTCCTCGTCGGTCAGGCGCATCATGCCATTGCCGCCGCCGAAAAGCTTCTTGAATGTGACCTGGAAATTCTCGTTGATCTTATTGAACGCCTCTTCAAACTTTTGCCGCGAGAAGCTGTCGATTTCCTTGATCGTGGCCTGGGTGTTCTCGATCGAATCGAGCAGATCTTTTCTCTGGGTTTCAAGAAACGCCTGACGTTCGGCAGCTTCCTTGAATTCCTCGAGCGCCATCATATTCACCGGCCCCATTGCATTGAGTCGCGAGCGCATCTCTTGACACGATTGATCTTCGGCAATCAGCTCTTCACTGGACACTCGCGGCAGAGTCGAGTCCGCCATCAGTTCTGTTCGCTCCACGCCAAGATCATTCATGCAGGTCTGCGCCAGGTACTCTGTATCTGACTGCAGTTTGACGGCAGCAGTTGAGACTTCAGCTTTGCGATCACGCAGGGCATCGATGGCATGTCGCGCCTCGCGTAACATCGCATCGATCTCGCCAATCCGCGCCCGCACTTGTTCCGACTCGATCTGCAGCAGGCTGGCGCGAGTTTCGCAAGCATTCTTTTCGGCGTCGAGATCCAGCAACTTGTCCGCGATTGTCAGATTTTCCATCTCGCGCTGAACTCTTTCTGACCCGGCTGATTCGATCTGGGACAAAAGTGACGCGATGCGCGTCTGCATTTCCGCGACCAACTGATCGATCCTCTGTAATACGGATGAAGCCGAGCGATGCCGTTCTGCAAGCGTCGCTACCCGCGCCTGGCGTTCCGAAACGGCGAGTGCAGTGTTGTTGCGACTCTCACGCAATTGTGCAAGTTGCTCCTGCGCGGAAGCCGCCAGCCACTCCAACTCGGCGCGTTTTTCTTCCACCAGAGCAAGGTCAACCTGCCGGTCAACCATGATCTGCTGGTGTGACGCGCGTTCCGCCGCCAGTCGCGTGAGTTCCCTTTCGCATACTTCGCAACGCTCGCGTACTCGCGTCATCTCAGAATCAAGCTGTCGCAGAGCGTGGCCGGAGGTCATCGCCTGCTTTTCTGAATCGCGTTTGTCGGCTTCCAATCGATCGAGCAGAGAACTCAATTCCTTGATCTCATGCCCGAGGTTCAGCACGCTGCTTTCCTGATTGCGCAGCGCTTCTTCGATCTCGCTTAAAAGCCGCATCACATCGCGCAATTCACGCTTCATGGAAAGGGGGCCTTCGGCGCGCTGCTTGCCCCCAGTAACGGTCACATTGTGAAAGCATTCCCCGGTTTGTGAGAGGAAAAATGCGTCCGGATTTTCCAGCGCCAGGTCGCGCGCGAATTGCGGATCCGGAACGATGTAACCATCGCGCAGTTTAGGAAGAATTACTTCCAATGATTTTCCAAATCCGTCGAGCACGCGAATCGTGTGCTTCAGCGGGACGATTGACGAATTCGCCGGAGCAGGCTGACCTTCCGCAACTGCAAAAGAAAACCGCGCCTGAGAATCTTCCGGATGGACAAGGAATGTCGCGCGCCCGTTGACGTCCGAACGCAGCAGCCGCAGGCCCTCGTCGGCAGCATCCCACGACTTGACCACGATGTAATTCAACTCATCGCGGAGAAAATCTTCGACCATCGCTTCATAACGCGGCTCGACCTCGAGAAAGTCTGCCAGGACGCCGACTGGGGCAAGGCCGCCCTGCATGGTGCCTGATTGGAACAGGCGCCGCACCGATTCGGTGGAATAACCGTGCTCGGCGATCACCGCTTCCAGCGAACTTCTTTTACCGAGCGTTGAAGCATATTCCGCGCGCAGACCGTCGAGATTATTTTTGCCTTCCGATTCCTGGCGACGCTTGAGCGCGAGCAAGTCACGAGTCTGCGCAATTTCCTCTGCCAAAGCCGAAACTCGCTGCGATACCGATTCAAATTCGAGTGCGAGCTGGCCGCGTTCGCCTCCGAAGGTTTCCGCCTGCGCACGCGCGGCGGCCATTTCGGTCTGCAGCCGCTGTGCCTCACGGTCTGCGGCGGCCATGCGTTCTTCAGCTTGCGTTAGCTGATTGCGCAGATTGGAAAGTGACGCGACGCATTCGAGTGTGGCAACTCGCGATTGCTCCTGTTGCTGCTCAAGTCCGGCCAATGCCTCCGCCGCCGATGTGGCTTGCAGTTGGCTGGCTTCGAGTTCCTGCTGCGCCAAGGCCAAATCGACTGCTGCAGATTCGAGCACTTGCCGGTTGGAATTCAGCTCCTCTTCAAGCGCTGTCAAACTTGCGCGACCTTGCTCGAGTTCGGCCTCCGACGAAGCCGACCGGATAGTCAACTCATTGCAGCGCTCTTCATTATGGCGGCGCTGCGCCTGGTTGCGATCAACTTCCAGCTTGATGTCGCTGAGTCTTCCGTCATTCTCGCGGACCTCAGCTTCGATGGCGTAGCCCCGCTGCCCGCGCTCTGCATGCTCGACTTCCATCTCCTGCATGACGCTGGACTGTTGCCGCATTTCATCCGATAGCTTGTTGATCTGAAGATCGAATTCCGCGGCCTGCCGATCGAACTGAGTGAACTTGCTGGCAAGAACAACCCGCAACTTGGCCCGCATTTCGTCGCGCAAGCGTCCGTAACGTTCGGCCTTCGAGGCTTGGCGCTTCAGCGAATTCACCTGCCGCGTTACTTCGTCGAAGATGTCGTTCACGCGATTCAGGTTTTGCTTGGCGTCTTCGAGGCGTGCTTCGGCGAGACGCTTCTTGGTTTTGAATTTGGTGATTCCGGCCGCTTCTTCAATGATCGCCCGGCGGTCGGTGGGACGGCTGCTCAGTATCTGCCCGATGCGTCCCTGTTCGATCAGCGCGTAGGACTCCGGCCCGAGCCCGGTCCCCATAAACAATTCCTGAATGTCGCGCAGGCGGCACAGCTTTCCGTTCAGCAGATATTCGCTGTCGCCGGAACGAAATAAACGCCGCGTGACCGCAATTTCCCCGGCGCGGAACGTCTGCTGAAATTTGCGTCGCCGAATCTTCAGGACTACTTGACCGGTCGGCATATCCGCAGCTGTCGTCGCTCCTTTGACCAAATGGATGGCAAAGTGGGGCTCATCATCGGGAAATGCAACCGCGATGGTATTGATCTTCGACCGCGGAATTTCAACCTCTTCGGTCGCACCAGGCTGTGCCTCCTCGGTTAGTTTTTCGACTTCGTCAGCCGCACGCGCGCGAATCTCAGCCTCGTCCCAATCTTCGGCGGGCATGTCGTCCTGCAGAACCAACTCGGTGGGATCGTTTTTGTCCGGGCCTTCGTATTCCTGCGGGTCGATGAGCGTCAGCGACACTTCAGCCATTCCGGTCGGTTTGCGGTCGCGAGTGCCGGCAAAAATCACATCTTCCATGCGCGAGCCGCGGAGGGTCTTGGCCGACTGCTCACCGAGCACCCACGAAATGGCGTCGGCAATATTCGACTTGCCGCAACCGTTCGGGCCGATGATCGCGGCCACGCCGTCACCATGAAACTTGAGTTCGGTACGATCGCAAAACGACTTGAATCCGAGAATCTGGAGCTTTTTCAGTTTAAGCAACTTACACTCCTTGGTTTGCCGGTCCCGCGGCGCAGTGAATACCCGGTTTGACGGCGGCTTGGTTGCTGCAGGTTTACCACCCAGGTTCCTCCGGCAGTTCGCCCCCATGAATACCGTCCCAGGCTGGATGGCTCGGGGCACAAATTAGAGCTACTGTACCGATCAAATTGCGCCAGGGTCAAGTGATAAAACACCATATGTTGTGGGTAACTCGTCCTAAACCCATCATTTTGGAGCCGCTATGCGGCCTCGACATGAATTTAGGGTGTGGATCAGAAAGGAGGGGAAAAACCGCGAGAGCAAAATCAGCCTAGCGCAGCACGTACCCAGAAACAAGGAAAAAGCGCGAGTGGATTCACTTGAGGCAGCAGATGAAATGCGAGTGGGATAAGGAATTTCGGCGAAAAAAGACGCCCAAGCCAATCGGGGAAATTGGCTTGGGCGTTGGCCGCCTGATATTTCTGTTCGACAGCCGGCTAGAAGCTGAACCCCGGAGCTAATTGCACGGGTAGTACGGTTAGAGATCCCATGCCAAACACCGCAGCGGACACAGATGATCCTAACGTCGTATTCACCACATCGGTACTGCTGCAAGTGGTGATTGCGCCGTTGCTGTTGTAGCAGATGTTGCCCGCGTCAAGCCGCGCCTGGACGGTGATGGTGTGTTGCCCTGCGCCAACTTCCGGCAAGATAAAGTTGAATGTATGGGCGCTGGTCGTGGAGAGAATCAGGCCCACCATTTCCTGCGAGCAAGTTGTGATGTCCGCAATGCAGGTGCTGGTAATAGCCTGCCCCAGCACTGCGGTCAGCTGTTGAATCCTGGCGTCGAACACAATTCCGCTGCCACTCTGGTCAGGAAACCCGGCCCCTGCTGGAAAAAGCGCAGGCACAGTCTGGGCCGCGCCAACGCTGCTGCAGTTGGCACAGTCGAGCAATACCCGAACCGCGACACTGGCCACGGCCGTCGCAGTTTGCGTGCTGCCATTCCCTTTTACCTGCGTGTTCGTATAAATGCCCGTCACCAGCGACGGTGACACGAACAAAGTCTTGTTGGTCGATGCCTTTACCGAAGCGTTCATTACTGTGAACCACTGTCCGTTATTGCTGGAGTCGGTACACGGCTGGAAGTTCTGCGATCCAGCAATGTTCTGGCTGGTCGCTACGCAAACCGCCGGTCCAGGATAGATTGCAGCGCCGCCCTGTGGGCTGGTAGTGGTTTGAGCGGCTAACGTAGTTGCCAGGAAAGTCGTGAGGCAAAGCGCCAACATAAATGCCGGCACGCGGTTAGTTTTTGTGACAGCGGGGAGCATGGCCTTGTCCGGTACACACTTCATTCGGTCCTCCATGTGGGTTTCAGTATTTGGATTTTCACGAACGCGAAATTTCACCAGGCATGCCCTTTGGCGGAATTGCTATTTACCTGGCCAGGAAGTGGCTATTCGGACTTTATGTTGGAATACGTTACCCCGCCAAGTCACGAATGGGCCGGGTTAATGTGCGAAAGGTCAATGCGCCTAGTGGCCAAAAACGCGCATGGGTACATGAGAAAGGTTGGCGTGATATCTCAATCGGAACTAAGGTTGAATTTCTACCGGGGTGCACTCGGCGTAAGCCGAGCCCGTTCAGAGCTAAAAGAAGACTTCCGGCGAGAGATGAAAACGGCGGCTAAGCTTCTTAATGTGCTCTATCGTCAATCCGCGTTTTCTATTCAAAACTTCGGAAACAATGCTGGGAGTTCCGAACACATCAACCAAGTCTTTCTGCTTTAGACCGTTCGCTTCGATCAGTTGGTTCAATACGTCGTTCGGCTTCGCTGGTTTAAGGGCGTACGCTTTTTTCCTCGAAATCCTCGATCAGCAAGGTCAACAGTTCGGCGAGGCGCTGTTCAGCCGGCGAAAGCTTGCCCTTTGCGTCCAATTCCTCCAGCATCGCCAGATAGCGTTCATTCTCTTTTTCGCTGTGGATCACCGACGGCAAGGCTCTGGCCAGGAGGTCAGCGTATTCAGGACGGCTGGTCGCGGTGCTCATCTGATTCAGGCCTTTTCGAGAAAATCTTCGAGCGACATTTCAATGTCACGGAGAATCGAGCGGAGGAGTCCTGGGCCAATGGTCTCGCCAGAGTGCACGGGGACAGTCGTCACCCTTCCGTCGTCGTGCTTCAGAAAAACGTGGCTGCCGCGGGTGCGAACTGCTTCGAAGCCGAGCCTTTCAAGAATGCGGACGACCTCTTTGCCCTTCAGGCGCGGAAGGCGGGTCATACCGAGATTTGCTGAATGCCAACAAGCTCCAGCGAGCCAGAATCACTGTGATTCGCCTGCAGACACAATTCGATCACTTCCCGGGCGCGCTTCATCAGCGAATCTAGATTCTTAGCCTGCGTATGACAGCCGGGCAGCCCCGGGACCGTCGCGACGTAGAAGCCTTCTTCGTCGCGTTCAATGACAACGGTGAACTTGCGCTTGGTTTTCACAAGTCGATTTTATCACTGGCGTCGGCGGTTTTGCGGGGTGGGTCCGGTCAAACCCGGCAGAACCTATAGCCCGGCTGGAGTCCGAGTTCCTGACTGATGTCGCTTGATATCTGATTTAATCTTATCGTTACGATCCTATGATCACAGAAATCACACTGAAATTTGGGAAAGCTCCAGGACTACAGCCTGAACCAATAAAGCTGACTCCTATTACTGTGTTTGTTGGGCCGAATAACTCTGGAAAGAGCAAGATTCTTGCGGAGATTAGAAGATTTTGCAGTTCCCAACAAAGATTTAACAACGACGTGATTCTGGGGGACATAAAAATCCAGCCATTGCCTCCCGAGGAAATAGAAGAGACGATTCGGCGCTTTACTTTCAACCCGGGCCCAAATCAGCCGATCGGGGCGCGAGAAATTGCATACGGCAGGCCTGACCGCCAGTGGTCCGTAGTAAACAGGGACGAGCTAGCCAACAATCTCAGAAGTCCAGAAACTGACGCTTTCAGGTATTACTATCTCGCCTTAGAAACGCTAATGTTGGACGGCCCGGGTCGAGTGCAGCTAATCAACACGCAAGCTGCAGGAGATTTGCAAGGAAAACCCCTTACGAGCTTGCAAGTTCTCTTCCAGGATGATGCGAAAAGGAACGAGGTCCGTCGAATTGTACATGCCGCCTTCGGACTATTTTTCGTGGTTGACCCTACTCAATTGGGTCAGTTCAGAATTAGGCTCTCTGTGCGAGGGCCGATTGACGAGCTCGAGGAGCGGGGGATCCACACCTCTGCCGTCGAGTTCCACAAGGCTGCACTTCCGATTGAGGAAGCGAGCGATGGAGTAAAGGCTTTCACGGGCATCGTCACAGAAATTATTGCAGGCGATCCAAAAATTCTTCTAATTGATGAGCCCGAAGCATTCCTCCACCCCTCGTTGTCATTTCAGCTCGGGGACGAAATTTCACGCCTCAGCGCTGGTTCGAAAAAGAATTTGTTTGTCTCCACCCACAGCGCAACTTTTGTGATGGGGTGCATTCAGTCGGGTGCGCCGGTCAATATCGTGCGGCTCACCTATCGCGCCGGGATTCCTACCGCGCGGGTTCTGAGGAACGAAGACATTTTGGAACTCATGCGAAATCCGCTTCTTCGCTCTACTAATGTGCTCAACGGATTGTTTTATGAATTTGTCGTCGTGACCGAGTCGGACGCGGACAGGGCTTTCTACCAGGAGATCAACGAGAGACTGCTGCGTTTTCTTCCAGAGGCGGGCATTCCGAATTGCCTGTTCTTGAATGCGCAGAATAAGCAGACTGTTCGAACAGTCATTCGACCATTGCGTGAGTTGGGCATTCCTGCGGCGGGTATTGTTGACGTAGATGTATTGAAGGAAGGGGGAAATGTCTGGACGAACTTTCTTGCAGCTGGCTTCGTGCCTGATGTTGAGTGGCAGCCCCTAGGCGGTATCCGTTCGACCATTCGGGAAAAGCTCGACGCGACAGGTAAGAAAATGAAGTCGGAAGGCGGAATCAGACTGTTGACGGGAAGCGACAGGGAGGCCGCAAATAACCTGTTTGAAAAACTTGAGGAGTACGGTCTATTTGTGGTTCGCGGCGGCGAACTTGAGTCATGGCTGAAAACTTTGGGAGCAACGGGGCACGGCCCGAATTGGCTCGTTGACATATTCGGAAAAATGGGTGAGGATCCAGACGACCCTGCTTACGTTAAACCCCAGCCTGGAGACGTCTGGGATTTTATAACGGGGCTGAAACGTTGGCTGGCGAATCCGAGCCGCAAAGGCATTCCACTCTAGTCACAGTTTCCCCTCAAAACGCATCAATCCCGGTCACGCTCTGACCAATAATCAGCGTGTGGATGTCGTGGGTGCCCTCGTAGGTTTTGACCGACTCCAGGTTCATCATGTGGCGCATGATGGGGTACTCGTCGGCTACGCCGTTGGCGCCGAGGATGTCGCGGGACATGCGGGCGCACTCGAGGGCCATCCAGACGTTGTTGCGCTTGGCCATGGAGATGTGCTGGTGCTGGACTTTTTCCTGATCTTTGAGGCGGCCGACTTGCAGCACCAGAAGCTGCGCCTTGGTGATCTCGCTGATCATCCACGCCAGTTTTTCCTGTACCAATTGGCGCGAGGCAATGGGCTCATTGTGGAATTGTTTACGGAATTGCGAGTATTGCAGCGCACAATCGTAGCAGGCCATGGCCGCACCGACGGCTCCCCAGGCGATTCCGTAGCGGGCCTGATTCAGGCACATCAGCGGGGATTTCAGGCCGCCGGACTTCGGCAGCATATTCGACGCAGGCACGTGGACATCCTGGAGCGAGAGCGACGAAGTGACCGACGCCCGCAGCGACCACTTGCCATGAATATCTTCGGCGCGAAAGCCGGGGCGATCGGTCTCGACCAGGAACCCGCGAATTGAGCTGGCGTCGTTGGGATCTTTGGAATCGTCGGTCTTCGCCCAGATCACCGCAACATCGGCAATCGATCCGGAAGTGATCCACATCTTTTCGCCGTTCAACACGTATTCGTTGCCGACTTTGCGGGCGCGAGTCCTCATGCCGCCGGGATTCGAACCAAAGTCAGGTTCAGTCAGTCCGAAGCAGCCGAGCTTCTCACCCTTCTGCATGGCAGGTAGCCAGGTTTGTTTCTGCTCGTCGGTGCCGAAGGCGTAAATGGGATACATCACCAACGCCGACTGCACGCTCACGAACGACCGCACGCCGGAGTCGCCACGCTCCAATTCCTGAGTGACCAGGCCATACTCCACATTCGACATTCCGGCGCAGCCGTAGCCTTTCAAGCTGGCTCCGAAGAAGCCGAGATCTCCCATGGGCTTGACCAATTCGCGGGGAAAGCGCCCGGCGCGATTGCATTCTTCAATGATGGGAATGAGATTATCTTCGATGAACTTGCGCGCGGTGTCGCGCACCAGGCGTTCGTCGTCGGTGAGCAGACTGTCAAAGGCGATGAAATCAACCCCGCGGAATTTGAGGGCCATGGGAAAACTCGATTCTGTTTCGCCGGTAGGTGGCTGACGGGCGAGGACGCCCGTCGCTCCACAATCAAATTGGGGTTGGAGCTGCGGGCGTCCTCGCCCGCCCACGGGCAAACGTTTGAAGTTAGCAGAGGCGCTGGAGCGGGTCAAACGTACGAATCCCTCTATGGCACTTATTCCCTTCCGTAACCCGATTTACAACTCTTTTACGAGATTAGGCAGGAGGATTCGTGTAAAACGCATCTATACTTATGCAGCCTGAGATGCGTGTCCATCGCCAAATCCAGCTTACATTTGCCGCCATCGCCTTCCTGTCACTACCGGCTTTCGCGGTCAATGCCACCTTGTCGCTGCCGCCGCTAGATCACGGTTTTCAGCTGCTTTACAGTTTGGACTTCGACGCAGCGCACGGAATTTTTGCCGGGTGGGAGCAAAGCCACCCGGACGATCCCATGGGGCCCACCTGCGATGCCGCAGGTCTGTTGTTCTCGGAATTTCATCGGCTGGGAGTGTTGGAGGCCCAGTTCTTTGAGGACGACAAAAAATTCGAATCCCGCCAGAAGCTAAACCCCGATCCTGCGACTCGCGCCCGGTTCGATGCCGAGGTCCAAAAAGCCCAGAACATCGCGCGGAGTCTCCTGGCCAAGAATCCGAAGAATCGAGACGCATTGTTTGCCCTCACCCTGACCAACGGCCTGGAAGCCGACTATGCGGCTTTGATCGACAAACGCAACGTGGCTTCTCTGCACTACACCAAAGAAGCCAATGTTTGGGGACAACAAACACTCACGGTCGACCCGGAATGTTATGACGCGCACATCGCCGGCGGGATAAGTAAATATCTAATAGGCAGCATGGCGGCGCCAGTTCGGTGGCTGGTACGACTGGGTGGAGTTTCAGGCGACAAGCAAGAAGGAATCAAAGAATTAAAACTGGTTGCGGACCGTGGACATTACCTTGCACCGTTCGCGAATATTCTTCTGGCCATCGCTTATGTGCGCGACCACGACAAGCCGCGCGCCAGAGAATTGCTGGCGTCGCTGCGGACCGAGTATCCGTCCAACCCCCTGTTCGGGCAGGAGATTGCCAGGATAGATTCGGGCCACTGAGGTTGTGCCGTCCGTTCCGGACTCGATTTTCTCCCCACGCCAACCCAGCACTTACGTGCTGGGCTATCTAAATGGCGTCGCGACGCGACTCCAACGGGCAGGCTACGAGTCCTGATCGAAAAACAAGGGCAAGTCAAAACTACATTTGAAACACAAACTCAGTCACCTGCTCATCCCGTTTCACACTCCTTTAATACTTTCCAGTTAAATTCCTTGCGAGATTCGAGGGGGCTGGCTGCTTTATACTGGTTGGAGCGGCGCTGCCTGAGCACACCATAGGCGGCCTGCTATTCGCGATACTCTCCTCAGACTACGTCATGGCACGCGCCTCGGTAGATAACCCGGCTTATTACATCAATCGCGAAATTTCGTGGCTGCAGTTCAATCATCGTGTGCTGGAAGAGGCGCAGGATGAAAATAATCCGCTGCTCGAGCGGCTGAAGTTTCTCTCCATCAGCGCCAACAATCTTGACGAATTTTTTGAGGTCCGGTTGGCGGGGCTGGTGCAGCAGATTGAAGACGGCTACACCGAAGCCGGACCCGACGGCCTGACCCTCACCGAAGAGCGCGATCTTATCTCGGACGAAGTGCATAAGTTTATTTCCGAGCAGTACCAGTGCTGGAATGAACAGTTGCGCCCGCAGCTTTCAGGAAAAGGGATCCGGGTCCTGAGCCTGAACGAACTCGATGAAAATGCCCGCGCCTTTGTCGAAGACTACTGCGAACGTGAACTCGATCTGCTGCTGACCCCCGTCACCGTCGATCCCGCGCATCCGTTTCCTCGGGTGATCAATAAAGCGTTATGCGTGGCGTTTTTGCTACGGCGCAGGCGGCGATCTTCCCTCACCTATACCGGGGTGGTCACCGTGCCGCGCGCTCTGCCCAGGCTGGTTAGGCTTCCGTCGGACGGGACCATCGATTTCATTTTTCTGGCCGACCTGGTGTCGTTTCATGCGGCGCGAATGTACAACGGGTACGACATCGTTTCGGCGGCTGCATTTCGCGTCACCCGCAACAGCAATCTTTATCTGGCGGAAGAAGAGTCGCGCAACGTGCTGGAGTCGGTGCGCACTGAACTACACAACCGGCGCAAGGGCGACGCAGTGCGCCTGGAGATTGACGCCGACGCTGACCCAGAGATCCTGGAGCGCCTGCGAACAAATTTCGGACTCGAACCATGGCAGGTCTTTCGCGTCGACGGACCTGTGAATCTGCCACGCCTGTTCAACATTTACGAACAGACGGATCGTCCTGACCTGAAATTCAAGCCCTTCGCGCCCCGTGAACTTCGCTTGACTGCGAAATCGCAGGACTTGTTTGAAGAACTGCGGCGTCATGACGTGCTGTTGCACCATCCATTTGATTCGTTCGATGCGGTGGTCTCGTTCATCGAAACCGCCGCTGAAGATCCGAACGTGCTCTCGATCAAGCAGACGCTGTATCGCACCAGCGAAAATTCAATGATCGTCAAAGCGCTGATCGCTGCGGCGGCAAAGAAAGAAGTGACCGCAGTCGTGGAGTTGAAGGCGCGCTTCGACGAGGCGTCGAACATCCGCTGGGCACGCGATCTGGAAGATGCCGGCGTGCAGGTGTTTCATGGCTTGGTCGGGCTTAAGACGCATTGCAAACTGGCGCTGCTGGTCCGCAGAGATCCTGACGGGGTTTCGCGGCGTTATGCGCACTTGGGAACCGGCAACTACAATTCGATCACAGCTCGCATTTATACCGACCTCAGCTTGCTCACCGCCGACCAGGAGATCACGAGCGCGGTACACGACGTGTTTGCATTCCTCACCGCTTATTCTGAACAATCCAGCTACGCGCCGCTGGCGGTTTCGCCGGTCAATTTAGCGGAAAACTGTCTCGACCTGATTGCGCGCGAAATTGAGCACGCGCGGCTCGGGCGTCCGGCGCGCATCATCGCGAAAATGAATGCGCTCCTCGATAAGAACATTATCGCGGCGCTTTATCGCGCGTCCCAGGCAGGAGTGGAAATCGACCTGATTGTCCGTGGTATGTGCGCGCTTCGCCCGGGAATTCGCGGAATCAGCGACCGCATACGGGTGCGAAGCATTGTGGGTCGGTTTTTGGAGCACAGCCGCATATTTTATTTTGCTAATGGCGGGCAGGAGTCCATTTACGTTTCGAGCGCCGATTGGATGCCGCGGAATCTCTACGAACGCGTGGAGGTCATGTTCCCGATCAAAGACCCGATGCTGCGCGATCGCATTCGCCACGAGATCCTTGATTCTTATTTGTTAGATACCGTGAAGGCACGCGTCCTACGACGTGATGGTTCTTACGTGCGAGCATGGCAGGCCGAGGGCAAACGAAAGCCTCCGGTTCCCGGCTTCAGTGCGCAGGATTTCTTGCTTGCCGTAGCGGAGGGAAAGCAGACGCCCAGCTTGCCGGCGGCGCCTGAGCCGAAACGATCAAGGGAAGGAACACGAAAGGCAAATAGGACCTCATGATCATTTACATCGTCAGGCATGCCAGTGCCGGACAGCACATGGTGAATCCCAAAAAAGATGAGAAGCGTCCACTGGATGCCGACGGCATTGAACAGTGCGGGGTGGTGGGGAGGGCGCTGGCCGCGCTGAATGCGCAACCTGACGTGATCATTTCAAGTCCGCTGAAACGCGCCACCCAGACCGCTTCTTTGATTGGGAACGAGCTGGGTTACGAAGGCAAGCTTTTGCTTGAACCCGCGATGCGGCCAGAAGGCTCCTTCGCTGATTTCCGGCGCATGCTGGATAAATATTCCAGACACGAAGCCGTCATGGTGGTCGGCCACAATCCCAGCATTTCAGAGTTTCTGGCGCGTATGATCGCAAAGGCAGGATGCGAAGCGCAGGTCGATTTCAAGAAGGGCGCGGTGGCAAGAGTGGAAACGGTTCGGCATTCGGCGACTCTGAACTGGTTCCTCACACCGAAAATTGCCCGCGCAATTCAGGCTGCGGCCGCGGTAGCGGCAGAAAAATCAACTCCAAAAACCTCGCGGAAGTAAGGCCTTTCTTTCTCCGCTGCCCATAATTCCAGGTCCACATTCTGCGGGCGCTTCGGGACCAGCGTCAGATCGACCGATCCCTCATGGATTTTCACTTTAGTCATCTTTAGAGCGCCACTGCGCCCGAGGTTGAGACCCCACGCGAGCCGTAGCAACAGTGATGCCTTCTCGATCTGCTTCTGGTCTGACGGCGGAAGAGCTTGAATTGGGCCGTCTTCCGGCGAAGGCCTTGACTTCCCCAGATAGCGGGCAATCGCGGCGATAATTTTTCGCTGTTGCGGCGTGTAACCGAGTATCTCTGATTGCGAAATAATGTAATGGGTGTGGCGATGTCGTCCAGTGCGGTTGATGTAATCGCCCACCTCGCACAGCATCGCCGCCGCCGCAATCCATTCTCTGTATTCCGCAGGAAGCCGATGGATGGCCCGCAATTCTGAGAACAAATGCAGCGCAGTTTCACGCACCCGGTCTGCGTGCTCGAGATCGACGCGATAATGCCGGACCGCCGCAAGTATTGAATCGCGCCGGTCAGACTCAATCTGCCTGCCGGAGCGCGTGGCGTGATCAGATTCAGCCGCCATTTGCGCCAGCAAGCCGTCACGAAGTCCGAGCGGAGAAAACCGGAAGCCTCCGAGCTTGTAGCGCTCGAGCAATTCGGCGTACACGGCGGCCCCAGCAATCACAATTTCCGCTCGCCGCAGTCCAATGCCCGGAACCTTTCGGCGCTCTTCCAATGGCAGTCGCGCCAACATCTTGGCGATACGACGCATCTGTAAGCGAGTCACGGTCATCCCGCGCTGGCTTTTTGTGCGATACATCGCGTGACACACAGCTGCCAAGGCTTCCGCAGTACCTGAAGTCGCGATCACCACCTTCGGCCTGGCCCCCGCAATGCGACCCGCCGCACGGCCCGCTTCACGGCCAATAAAACTACGCAACTGCCTCATTTCGGATTTGCGGGGTGGATCGTGATGCAGGAAATCGTTGGTCAGCCGGACTGCGCCTAGCGGCAGGCTTACAGTTTCGCGAATGTGTCCCTTGCTTGAGACAGTTACTTCGCAACTGCCGCCGCCGAGATCGAGCATCAAGACCGGAGACGAATTCACCCGGGCGCTCGAGGTCAATCCAAGATGGATCAGACGGGCTTCTTCTAGTCCTGAAATGATTTCGACGCGCCATCCAGTGGCGGATCTCACCCACTCAAGAAAAGCCCGGGAATTCCTGGCGTCTCGTAAAGCGCTAGTTGCTACGACCCGCAGCGTATCCGCGCCCGCTCGTTGCACCGCCCGATGAAAGCGCCGCAGCACTTTTACGGTAAGAGCGATTGCTTCTGGCGAAAGCAAGCCGCTACGAAACACGGATTCACCCAGGCGAGTTACTTCGCGGTCTTCATGGATTTCGACCAGCCGATGAGCTACCAGGCGGGAGATTTTCAGACGGACCGAATTCGATCCGATGTCAACTGCGGCGAAGGTCGGCATTCAGCAACAGTGTAGCCCAAGCGACTTGGCGCTCGAGGCGCGATCTAAGGAAAGTTAGAGAGGCTCCAATCAAGCCACCGCGCTGCGTTGCCTGCTCGTATCGGAAGCCGCCGCTTTGTGTTGGAATTGTGCCGGCGGCTTAGCCAATGGTCCCGGCCTAGAAAGAGTGGCCACCGCCGAGGTCAGTGTCTGGCTGGCACTGCGAAAGCGAGCGCGGCTAATGTTTTGCAGGACAGAAACCAGCGCCGATTCAGATGCGCTTCCAAAGCGCTTCTCGGCCCGCTCGTTCAATTTCAACGCGTCGTGCCACTCGCCGGCCGCATCCTGCGCCCGCTTTAATTCATCCACAAAGGTTTTGGCCGCTGGATTTCCGCCAGCAAGTTCGGCCAGATAGCGTGCGTGCTTTGCTCCGATCCGGAAAACGTGTAGCGTTTTTTCCGTCAGCGGCAATTGATCAACTCTGGGTAAAGCGCTGACCGCCAGCCGCAACGGATCAACGCCATCGAGTTTGATCGACTCCTGCTCACGGCGCAGACGCTTTCTTAGTTCTTGCAAAGTGGACGAGTCCGCCGCTTTCCTCAATTTTTTAGTGCGGCGAGCATGTTCTTCATCAAGCAATTCGAGAAGCTGAACGCGATGATTTTGCCGGTCCGGCATTTTCAGCTCTTTCAGCAACGCGATCTGAACGTCTATGTCGCGCACCCTGCCAGCCCGCTTTCTCAGTTTGCCAACCAGCTTGAGGGTTTTCTTCTTATTGCGGGTTTCCGGCGCAAGCGCATCGATCACAGCTTCGACCCGCCGGCTGTTGGTGCGGAAATGATGGACGTTCTCCGGCGTCAGGTTTTTGGAAAGCTGCCCAATTGAGCGATTCATCCGATCAAAGACCAAGCGGCTTTGATTCTGTAAAACATTCAAATGCGAATGATCACTGCTGGATCCGTTGGCATGCATACCGTCAGAAATTGAGAGGAACTGGGAAATAGGCGCCCACAGCCGCGGCAAACATTTTAACACTCCATTAACGTGAAGGCTAAATAACTTGCACTGTCCTCATTGCACACGACTTACTGGGCATTAGATCTGGCTTGGGTCGGGTTCTCCGTCGCATCGGCAAAAGAAAACTCCATGTCAACGCGCCCATGCTCCTTTCCGTCGACTTCTGCGTACGGGTACACGAAATAATTCAGCGGCTCACCCTGCTGCGCTGGATTCAGTTTCAAATCCCGACCAATCGAGAATTGGATTCGGTTGGCATCATGAGCGCCAAAGAAATAATCCTTCTTCTCCTGGTGCTTCCACGCTTCCGAGATGTCGACCGGAACCCACCCGTTTTGTGGATCGAAGAACTCAGCCCAGCAGTGATAACCGGCAATTTCTCCGGACGTCTTTTCGGCAGGCAGCGGAAATCCAATTTCAAAGCGTGCCGGAATACCTTGCGAGCGTGCCATCGCAATGAACAGCGAATGAAAATCTGTACAATTCCCTTTCTTCGCATTGCAGGCGTAAAGCACGTCCCCGTGCCCCCATCCGGTGCCAGTCTTGTCGTAGCTCATGTTGGCAAAGACGTAATCGTAAATAGCGCGCGCTTTTGCGAGCTCAGAATCTTTTCCGGCGGTCACTTGCGCCGCCAGTTCTGCCGGCCGCCCGGTGATCGGAACGAGTTTGTCCGCGCTCAAATAAAGTTGACTGTCCTTCTTGTCGAGAGATGCGTTCTGCAATCGCGGACGAATCAAGCCGAGCGTCAGATGCTCATACCGAACCACGTCGTAGACAACTTCGAAGTGGAGATCGCCGCCTTTCGCCTTCGAAGCCTCGGCGAAATAAATTTCGTTTCCCAAACGCGATTCACGAGTCTTCTTAAGCGGCAGGTCCCCCTTGGCAGAAAGCACTCGCACGTGCTGATAGTCGTCAGGCTGGGCGACTGGAAACCAGATTTTTATTCGCTGGCCAGCAGGTACGTCCTTGACGGTGAAGGCGTAGTGAAATGTGAAGTGCCTGGTCGCCTGAGCGGCGGCGAGGTGTTGAAATGCGAAAAAGAGAATCAACGACGATGACAGCTTCCGCAGCATGAACTTCCTCCTGAATTAGCGGCTAATCTTCGGCAGATAGTTCCGTTTGAAGACACACACGGTGTTCAGCCGACGATCATTCAGGTGAAGCCGCGCCGGGTAGTTTGCATGGGATACATAATACCGCTGGCCGAACCTTAATTTCCTAAGCACCGGGAGGATACTACAGTTCGCGGCGGCCTTCCATCGCTTTGAGCATGGTTATTTCGTCGGCGTATTCGATATCGCTGCCGGCGGGAATACCGGTCGCAATGCGAGTAACCTTCAGCCCGGCGCGCCGAAGTTGCCCGGAAAGATAAGTGGCCGTGGCCTCGCCTTCGACGGTCGGATTAGTCGCGAGAATAATTTCGTCAGCCTGCTCATCTTCAACGCGCTTCATTAAGTTTGAAATTCGCAGTTGCTCCGGTCCGACGCCGTGAATCGGCGATATCGATCCATGCAGAACGTGATAGACGCCGTTATAGTGCCGGGTCTTTTCAACCGCGGCGATGTTCGTGGGTTCCTCGACAACGCAGATCAGGCGCTGATTGCGCGTGGCGCTGGAACAGTAAACACAGGGATCTACATCGGTAATGTTGTTGCAAACCGAGCACAGCCGCAGGCTCGCCTTCACCTCATTAATTGCACCCGCGAGGGCAGTCGCGTCTTCTTCACTGGAGCGCAGGATGTGAAAAGCCAGCCGCTGGGCAGACTTGCTGCCAACGCCGGGTAGTTTTTTGAGCTCGTCAATCAGACGGGCCATGGGTTCAGCAAAGCGAGACATAAAAATTGAATCATTCAGTCATTGAGCGATTGAATCATTGAAAATCATTTGGATCGTGAACCTCAATGATTTAATGATCCGATGATTCAATCACTTAAATTCTCTAAATTCCCAGAATTCCCATTCCGCCGAGCATTCCGCCCATCACCGATTGCATGCCGTCGTCTACTTTTTTGCCGGCGCCGTTAATGGCCGCGGTGATCAGGTCCTGCAACATCTCGAGATCGCCCGCTTTCACCGCTTCGGGATCGATTTTGATACTCAGGACCTGCTTGCGACCGTCCATCTTTACCGTGACCGTGCCGCCGCCAGCCGAACCTTCGACGATAGTCTCCTGCATTTTCTTTTGCAGGACCTCATATTGCTGCTTGGCCTGAGACATCAATTCCTGAATATTGAATCCGCTCATAAGTGCCTACTTATCTCTCCGGTAATCGATGACCGTCCTGATCTCAGCGCCGAATTTTTCTTTCATCCGACGGACCACCGGCTCTTCCTCGGCGCGGGCGCGACTGCTGCCGTTACCGTAAGACGCGGTCGATTTCTGCGGCATAGCTGTAGCATTTGCCCCCGGCACGATCTGCAGCTTGATCGCCCGGCCCATTGTCCCGCTGGCGGTAGCAATGATCAGCCGTCTCGCCTCGGCGCTGACTGACATTTCAATCAGGGTTGCGGAGGCAGCGATCGATATGACGAGCTGATTTCCTTCCACCTTCCACTCGCCGCCATCGAGCATGGAGCAGAGAATGCTTTGTCCGGCCTTGGATAGTGCGGTGAGAACTGCCGTGCGAACTTGTTCGACATCAGCCTTCTGCGGTTCGGGATTCGTCGCTGGCGCCGGTTGCGCGGCTACAGCCGGAGCTGCAGATCCCATGACGACCGGTGTCGCATTGTTCGCTGCAGAAGATGGACGGGCAGGGACTGCATTGCTCTCGGCCGAGAATTCCGATCGCGGTGTTCCCTTGCGCGCCGAATCAGCGGCAAACGGAGAGACGAACGGCCGCGGTGGCGCCGGCGGGTCTGCTTTTCTTGGCTCCGGAGCGAGCGTCAGCTTGCGTTCCGGGGCCGGAGAACGATTCGCCTCAACTCCGCTGAGCAATTGCTCCAGAGGCAACAGGCGCTGCGCGTGCGCCAGCTTTAGAAGTCCCAGCTCGAGATGGAAGCGTTGCTCCTGCCGGTAGCCGAGTTCGGAGTGAGTGCGCAACATAATTTGCAAATACCGCGTAAGTTCCTCTTCGCTAAAAAGCTCGGCAACTCGACCTACACGGGCACGCTCATCCGATGAAATCTGAAGCAGCGAAGAATCTCCACCCGCTACCTTCGCGACTGTGGCATTCCGCAGAAACCGCACCAACTGCCGGGCAAAGTGTACCGGATTTTGTCCATCCGCCAGCAAGCGATCCACGGTCTGCAAAATTTCTTCACTCGAGCTGCGTGATACCGCCTGCATAATTTCTTCGAGAACTCCCGACGGAGCGACCCCAATCAGCTGCCGCACCGCCTCTGCGGATAATTTGCCCTGGCTCGACGCAATAGCCTGATCAAGAATGGAAAGCGCGTCGCGCATGGAGCCGTCGCCAGCCTCAGCCAGCAGCGCGAGGGCATCATCGTCCGCTTGAATATTTTCCCGGCCGCACAGGTCTCGGAGCTGCTCGACGATTTGCTCGAACTTTACTGCGCGAAAACTGAAATGCTGGCAGCGCGAACGAATGGTCTGTGGAATATCCTCGGGCTGGGTCGTCGCGAGCATAAAGATGACATGCCCTGGCGGCTCTTCCAAAGTCTTCAGAAGCGCATTGAAAGCCGCATCAGTGATCTGATGGGCCTCGTCGAGAATGTAAATCTTGAAGCGATCGCGGGCCGGGCGATACCGCGCGGCCTCGCGCAATTCTCGAATCTCGTCGATACCGCGGTTCGTGGCAGCATCGATTTCAATCACATCCACGGCGTTGCCGGCGCGAATCTCTGTGCACGAGTCGCAAACTCCACATGGCTCTGCAACTGGCTTGTCGGAGGAGCGGCAGTTCAGCGCCATGGCCAAAATGCGCGCCACCGTGGTCTTGCCGATCCCGCGATGACCACTAAAAATGTAGCCGTGAGCAATGCGCTCCTGCTCGATGGCATTCTTCAACGTGCGGGTGACGTGCTCCTGCCCGATGACGTCGGAAAATTTCTGCGGACGGTACTTTCTGGCAAGGACCTGGTAGCTCATGGAAGGAGATAGTGATTATACGTGATCTTAAAAGCGTTAAATCGGCGCTAAAGGGGGCGCTTGGTGGATCGCCATTCTTCCACAAACCCCTTGCCTGGACGCCGATTTGGAGCTACCCTTCTTGTCTCAGAAAAGAGGCCTGCCATGCAACTCAAGCTGACTACCCACACCCTGAACGACGGGATCGTGGTTGTGGATTCTGCCGGACGAATTATCTTCGGGGAAGAGACTTCCGAATTGCGAGAAAAAGTAAAGGGTCTGATTTCGCAAGGTAGCAGGGTGGTGCTGAACCTCGGCGAAGTGAACTACATTGACAGCGGCGGATTGGGGACGCTGGTGGCTCTCTACACCAGTGCGCGGAGTGCTGGTGGTTCGATAAAACTCGCAAGATTGACGCGCCGGGTCGGCGACCTGTTGCAGGTTACGAAATTGCTGACCGTGTTCGAGGTGTATGAGACGGAAGAAGAAGCCGTCGAGTCATTCCGTAAAGGCGTCGCGGCATAGCAGCTTGGCGCGCACTAAAGGTATCAAAATTGCCTCGCCGATTCATGTGCGCATTCGGGCCACTATCCGGCAAATTCCTCGCGGCAAAGTATCTACTTACGGAGCGGTGGCGCGGGCTGCGGGAATCCCTGGCGCGGCCCGGCAAGTTGCGCGCGTTCTTCATTCATCTGTGGGTTTGCCCTGGCAACGAGTTTTGGGATCTGGGGGCGAAATCAAACTACGCGGCGACTCCGCAATGGAACAGCGTTTCCGGTTGGAGGCGGAGGGAGTGCGCTTTAGGGGGAAGAAGGTTGATATGAAAGCGCATGAGTTTGGCTTTGCGAAGAGCCGGACGAAATAGATTGAAGATTTCGGATTGCAGATTTCGGATTGCAGATCTTAGATTTACTGCAGAGTACCGATATTTTCCAAATCTGAAATCTACAATCTTCAAACAGAAATCCCGATTCACCTCTGGCTGGCTTCTCCGGCCAGCACCTTACGGTTGAACTCCGCTGATTTGTTCCGAGGCACGCTCAAGGTTTTCCAGTCACTTCCCTTCAGGTGCTTCGCCAGAAACACGATCTGTCCAGAGTGATGCGCATAATGCGCGATCTGGCGGTTGATCGCCTGCATCACGGAATGCGGTTCGCCGCGAATATACACCTTGCGCTCCAGGTCCGTATCGGACAATGGCTCCAGCGCGTGAAAAACTCTTTCCCAACCGTCATTCCATCTCCGCATCAATTCGGCGCGAGTCGCGGGCGGGGCGACAAATTCAGTGTCGCGATTGCGGTCAGGCTTTTCTCCATCGCTGGTCAGAAAGTCTGTCCATCGCGAGCGCATGTTGCCAGCCATGTGCTTGACCATGATGGCAACCGAATTCATCTCTTCATCAAGCGCGGTGAACAGTTGCTCATCCGAAAGCTGCTCCATTGCACCCTCAGAAAGCTTCTTGTAATAACGAAATAGCGATAGGGAGTCTTCTATATACGACGTGCTGAATTGGTGCGCCATCTATCCACCTCGAAGATCAAACTTTGAATTGCGGATCGATCTCGATCTGATATCCCGCTGATAAGCGATTAGTCTCGTTAGCCATTCCAACCACCGCCATCAGCTCACGGAACATATCGTCCGTCATTCCCTTTTTTCGCGCCGACGCGGTGTGCGATGCGATGCAATATCCGCACTGGTTGCTGACGCTCACAGCAACGTAGATCAATTCTTTGGTAAGCGCATCGAGCGCGCCCGGCGCCATGATCTGTTTTATGTCCTCCCACGTTCGCTTGAGCGTTGCAGGATCGTTGGCCAGCGCCTTCCAGAAATTGTTGATCCAGTCGGTCTTGCGCGTCTTCATGATGTCGTCATAAATCGCGCGGACTTCGGGAGTAGCGTCTTTATATTCGATCAGGCCGAGTGTGGCCATTCATTTCTCCGATCTATTATTTTTCTGATTCTAAGCTGACTCTCCCGTGCTCTGGGCTGATGCAGGTACAGCTCGTGTCTTTGCCCAGACCCGCTGAGCCTCGATCTCTTCTGCACGGGTAACGGATAGCGGCACAGTCTGCGAAAGTACATCGATCAGAATCTGGGTGCTCAATTCCTGCTTTTTGCTGTAGGCCGCGTAGAGCGCGCTTTGCACCGCTGCCTCAATTTCAGCTCCAGAAAAACCTCGCACTGCAGTAGCAATACGATCCAGGTCAAAGGTCGCGGAGTCCCGGTTGTGCTTGCTCAACTGAAGCGCAACGATCTGTTTTCGCTCTGCCTGGCTTGGCAAATCTACGAAGAACAATTCATCGAACCGCCCTTTGCGGATCAGTTCAGGCGGAAGCGCGGTCACGTTGTTGCAAGTTGCAGCCACAAAAACTGGAGCTTTGCGGTCTTGCATCCACGAAAGGAATGAGGCTAGCAATCGTGAGGACACGCCGGCATCGACCGACGCAGAATCCGCGCCGCTTCCGGCAAAAACTTTTTCCAGTTCGTCAATCCAGAGGACACATGGCGCCAGGGCCTCGGCCACTCGGAAGACCTGCTGGATGTGCTTCTCGCTTTCGCCGATGTACTTATCAAAGATAGCTGCGCTGTCGAATTTGACCAGAGGAAGGCCCCACTCGCCGGCAATCGCCCGCGCGCAAAGGGATTTCCCACAGCCCTGCACTCCCAGAATAATCACTCCCCGCGCGGGATCGAGGCCAAATTTCCGCGCCGAATCTTCCCATGACCCGCGACGTTGCGCCAGCCATTGCTTCAAATTATCCAGGCCACCCACGGCTGCTAGTTTGTCCGAAGCATCGATAAATTCCAGCGAGCCTGAATGCCGCAGCAACTCTTTCTTGGCGTCGAGCACATCGGTCGTAGTTTCCGGCGTTAAGCCACGGCGGTTCACAATCGCGTGGGAGATGGCACGATCGGCCTCCTCCTCAGTCAAGCCGCGCAGATTGTCGGCCACCGCATCCAAACCCGCCGCGTCGAGAGTGCGGTGAAGGTCATGACCCTGCGCGAGGCGCATGAAAACCTCATCAACCATCTGACGCAGACGTGGCTTATCGGGTAGCGGCAACGCCAGATACTCCACCAGACTGGCCAATTCCGGCGGGACCTCAATCGTGGGCGCGGTGATTACGACCGTCCGACGGTTGGCTGAAAACTTCTGTCCCACGTCACGCAGTTTTCTCACCACTACCGGGTCTGCCATGTGGCGGTGAAAATCTTTCAGGATGAAGACCGCTTCGGTCGAAATTGCTTCGAGATTGCTCAAGGCCTGCGAAGGATCGCGGCTGTTGTAGATTGCTTGCGCGCTGGGTTCTGCGGAATAATTCGCCAAAGCCCGAGTCGTCGGCGTGAACCGCTGCGCAGACGCACCCGCGTCGTCTCCGCAACGGACCAGGCCACTGGCAATCGTCCACTCGAAGACTGCAAGGTTCAACGGGAAAGCGGCAGCATGCACCAGCCGAACTGCACGAGTCTCTTCGACCGTTTCCAGGATCAGAATCGGCGTCGAAGAATCCATTAATACTTTTAACCGTTCGAGGACATCAGGCATATTTCGGAGGCCCACAAGGGTAGAGCGCGAAACTGGCTCAGAGTACCACAGGATAAAGAGGGATTAACTAATCCAGCCGCCGCCGACAACCACATCGCCGTCGTAAAAAACCGCAGCCTGCCCCGGCGTGACGGCACGCTGCGACTGATCGAAAGTCACGAAAATTTCATCGGGGCCGGTCCTCTCGATTGTGGCTGCAGCCGACTCATGGCGATGGCGAATCTTCACGCTGACTCGCATCGGCTCTGGCAGTTCGTTCACCGAAATAAGATTGCTTCGCTTGGTCACCAGAGTGCGCGAATAAAGGTTTTCCTGCTCGCCGACAATGACCTGGCGCTTGTCGCCCTTGATCTGTAAAACATACAGTGGTGATCCCGTCGCCACCCCAAGTCCCTTGCGCTGTCCCACGGTGAAGTTATGAATGCCAGTATGCTCGCCGATTACGCGGCCGTCCGTGGTCACCAATTCGCCTGAAGTATCGGGAAGCGAATCGCCCTGCTCGGCAAGGTATGCGTCGATAAACTTCTTGTAATCGCCGCCGGGAACAAAACAAATTTCCTGCGAGTCGGGCTTCTCGGCAAGAGCTAAGCCGTACTTGCGGGCGAGCTCGCGCACCTCGGGTTTGGTCATCCCGCCCAGCGGAAACAGGGTACGGCTGAGTTGCTCCTGCGTGAGTCCAAAAAGAAAATATGTCTGGTCCTTGGCACGATCAATCGGGCGCTTCAGCAGCCAGCGGTTTCGATTGTCGTCGAACTCCACCTGCGCGTAATGACCGGTGGCAACCGCGTCGGCGCCAATCTGCTGGGCCACGGTCAATAGTTGATCAAACTTCAAATGATTGTTGCAGAGGCTGCACGGAATCGGCGTTCGCCCCGACAAATACTCCTGCACAAATGGACGCACGACATCGCGCTCGAAGCGGTCCTCGTGATTGACTACATAATAAGGAATGCCGATGGTCTCGGCGACACGGCGCGCGTCATAGACGTCATCGAGCGAGCAACAGCGTCCGGTCACGGCTTCGGGCATGCCATCGCGGCCAGCCAGACGACGCTGGTTCCACAACTGCATGGTCAGGCCAATGACGTTCGATCCTCCGGCGCGCAGCATGGCCGCAACGGTCGAGGAGTCAACTCCTCCCGACATGGCAACGGCGATGGTGTCGTGATTCGGCATGAAGGTAAACGATTGTGTAGCGACGGGCGTCCTCGCCCGTCCAAATAAAACTGGCTCTGGACGGGCGAGGACGCCCGTCTCCCCACAACCTCAATATTGTACCTGCCCTGGCAGGCGGGACGCCCTACACTGTTTGGATTTGACCTTTGTTGTAGAGAGGCGAGAGCTCTCGTAATCTCGCCACCGATGCGGGGACTAGCTGAATCGCGAAGTCCACGTCGCCGCCTATATTCTGCTTGCCCAGACTAAAGCGGATGCTGGCGCGGGCACGATCTGGGCGCAGTCCCATGGCAGTCAACACATGCGAAGGCTCAATCGCACCGGAAGAGCAGGCCGCTCCGGTCGAAACCGCCAGGCCCTTAAGATCGAGTGAAATGATGAGCGCCTCGCCCTCGATGTAATCGAAATAAATATTCGACGTATTGGGGACGCGCGGAGCTCCAATGCCATTCACACCCGCAGCTTCGACCGTCTCCAAAATTGCCGACTCCAGACGATCGCGCAACTTCGCGATCTCGCGATCGTTACCACTTTCAAATCCCTTTATCGCAAGCTCAGCAGCTTTGCCCAAGCCGACGATTCCTGGAACATTTTCAGTTCCGGCCCGGCGCGAGCGCTCGTGGCTTCCGCCGTGGAACAACGGCTCCAGAGTAGTTCCCTTGCGCACGTAAAGCGCGCCCACACCTTGTGGAGCATGAAATTTGTGTCCGGAGATCGAAAGCAGATCGCAACCGATTTCCTTTACCTTGATCGGGACTTTCGACGCTGCCTGTACGGCGTCAGTATGAAAGTAAATATCCGCCTCGGCACAAATCTTTCCGATCTCCTTCACCGGCTGCAGCACTCCAGTTTCGTTGTTGGCCATCATGATCGTGACCAGCTTGGTGTTCGGCCGCAACGCGCGACGAACATCGTCCGGATCAACCAGACATTTCTCATTCACCGGCACGTATGTGACTTCAATTCCCCGCTCTTGCAAACGCTTGCAGGAATTAAGTACCGCATGGTGCTCGATGGTGGAAGTGATGACATGGTCGCCGTCCCGTACCAGCCCAGCTATGGCAAGATTGTCAGCTTCAGTTCCGCCGCTGGTGAATACGACTTCAGCCGGACGGCAGCCGAGCAGGGCAGCGACCGATTCGCGAGCACGCTCGACCGCAGCCCGCGTCTCCTGGCCATGGTGATGGATGGAGGACGCGTTCCCGAAGCGCTCGCCAAAATACGGCCGCATCGCCTCCAGAACTCCCGGCAACACTGGGGTCGTGGCGTTGTTGTCTAGATAAACCCGCCGCATACCTTCATTGTATTCCCACCACAGAAAGCTGAGCAGGTAAGTCGATCTGACATAATGGTTCAGCAGCTCTGGAGATAAATTCTCAACAAAGAAATTACACGGGCGAGGTTTCGGATGATCGCGGAGCGGCTGTAGTCAAAGACACAGTAGAGACAACAAAATGGGCGGAAAGGTGCTCTAATCAAATGTGTGCTCCCGGAGGCGCTTATGTTTAGCCCCAACCCTCGTCTTGCAAAAATCCTAATCGCGGCTTTATTCGCCGTTGTCGCCCCTCTTTCAGCAATGGCCGATTCGCATGTCCGTATTGTTCGCTTGAGCTACATCGAAGGCGGGGTCCAGATTTCCCGCGGCGCCGGTCAGAACTATGGGAAGGCCATAGTCAATTTGCCAATCACGGAAGGCGCGAAGATCAAGACTTCTGACGGACGCGCCGAGGTGGAGTTTGAAGACGGGAGCACGCTGCGAATCATTGCCGACAGCACGGTCGAATTTTCGCAACTGTCGCTGCGCGATTCAGGAGCAAAAGTTTCTGAGGTAAAAGTCACGAGCGGGACCGCATACGTCAATTTCACCGGATCGAAGGATGACGAGTTTTCGGTCCGTTTCGAAGATAAGAAAATCGCGCTCACCCGTGCGGCGCACTTGCGCATCATTCTAGGAGATGAGGATTCATCGGTTGCTGTTTTTAAGGGGCTAGTTCAAGTTGATGGTCCGTCGGGAATGATCGACTTAAAAAAGAACCAGACCGTCAGCTTTGACTTGGACAGCAATCAGTACAAGGTTGCGAAGAATATTCAGGAAACACCGTACGACTCGTGGGACGATCAGCAGAACGAATATCACACCCGCTATGCCGCCAAGTCTTACAACAGCTACTCTCCATATGCCTACGGTACAACCGATCTCTCTTATTACGGAAATTTCTTCAACGCCCCCGGCTACGGCATGATGTGGCAGCCGTACTTGGCTGGCGCAGGTTGGGATCCATTCATGGATGGTGCGTGGGCATTCAATTCTGGATTTGGATTCGGCTGGGTTTCTGCCTATCCCTGGGGATGGACGCCTTATCACTCCGGCACATGGGTGTTCCTGCCGGGATACGGCTGGGCGTGGCAACCGGGCGGCGCCTGGAACAATTGGTATTCGCAACCGGTTCTGCACAACGCTCCTAAGTCATTCACTGCACCGCACGCGCCCACAAGTGGAACCAGCACAGTGGTCGTGAACCGCGGGCCAGCTTCAACCTTCGCCGGAAGCAAATTGATCGTTCGCAACAACTCGGCCGGATTGGGTGTGCCTCGCGGACAGTTTGAGAACATGGCGAAGCTATCGCAAAAAGCTCAGGAGCGCGGAGTCGTGAGTCAGCGTGTGCCTATGCAATCGGTCGCAATGCCTTCATCGGGAGCTGCTGGAGGGCGAGCGGGAAGTTCCTCACGCGCTTCTCAGCCTATGCCTCCATCGGAACCGATGCAGTCGACTGGAATGTCAGCTCCGACTTCGCATGCTTCCGGAGGCGTCTCTCCTCATAAATGAAGGTTACCGCTTGTCGATGGGGACCCAGTGTTGCGGATACGCGGGTCCGATGTAATCGGCGCGAGGGCGGATCAGGCGATTGTCGTCGAGTTGCTCGATGACATGCGCGCTCCAGCCGCTGATTCTCGAAACCGCAAAGATTGGCGTGAACAGATCGACGTCGATTCCCAGCACGTGGTAAGTGGAAGCCGAATAGAAATCCACGTTCGCATTTAGCTTTTTCTCGGATTTTATAAACTGCTCAATCTTCCGCGACATTTCGAACCACTTCGCCTGGCCGCTGGATTTGCAGAGGTCTTCTGACATTTTGCGCAGGTGGGTCGCACGTGGATCTTCGGTGTGATACACACGGTGGCCGAAGCCTGAAATTTTCTTCTTTTGCGCCAGCAGGCCGCGGACATATTCGACCGGATCAGCCTTGCGGGCATCGATTTCCTCAAGAATATGAAACACCGCTTCGTTCGCGCCGCCATGCAGCGGCCCTTTCAGCGTGCCAATCGCTGAAGTAATTGCGGAGTGCATATCCGAAAGCGTGGCCGCAGTCACTCGCGCGGCAAATGTCGAGGCATTGAGTTCGTGATCGGCATGGAGAATGAGAGCAATATCCAGGGCCCGCTCGGCAGTTTTCGACGGCGGCCCACTATTCAGCATCAGCAGAAAATTGGCGGAATGCGAAAGTGAGGGGTCTGGCTTGACCACGTCTTTCCCTTTTCGCAGCCGGTCGTAGGCAGCCACGAGCATTGCGATTTGCGATGTCAACCTGATCGACTTGGTGACGTTTGCGGCGTGATCGCCCTTCTTCTCATCAGGGTCGTAGAGGCCTAACGCCGAAACCGCGGTGCGCAGTACGTCCATCGGCATGGCGCCTTTGGGTAAGCTGCGGAGCATTTCAATAATCGCGGGATCCAGCTTGCGCTCCGCCGCCAGGCGCTCGTGCAACTCCTTCAGTTGGCTTTGGGTAGGTAACGTGCCGTTCCAAAGCAGATAGCAGGTTTCTTCAAAGGTGGAGTGGTCAGCCAGTTCGTGAATATCGATTCCGCGATAAGCCAGTACGCCCTCTTCGCCGTCGATATAGCAGATTTTCGAGGTGGTGGCGACGACGCCCTCCAGCCCCTTGGGCGCGTGCGTCATGGTCAGGCTGGACATTATTCCTCGCTATTCCTTGCTGAGTAGCTAAACCCTTGAGGGGGCACGCGAAAAAGGGAAACATGCGCCCAACTAACTTTTATACGCCAAAGAGCGGCAAGTTTCCAAGCAGGCGACGTTCCCCGAAGGTACAGGTGCCTTTTGAAACATGGCCTTTCGCCCCGTACTCCCGGTTACAATCGTGAGATGCGCTGGGCTGGGTGTGTCGTTGCGTGCTTGCTTGCCTGTGCTGCGTTGAGCGCACAGCAGGCGCCTTCCCTACTGCCCTGTCCACCGGCGGCAAGCGAAACCCAGTGCAATCCGAGCAAGAAGGAAATGAAGGAAGCTCGTGAGGCCTTCAGCCGCGGCCTAAAACTGCAGAAAACCTATCCTGACCAGGCATACGAGCGGTTCCAGCACGCCAACGACCTGGTGCCCCGCAACGTGGAATATATGACCGCCCGCGAAGTGGCCCGCCAACAACTGGTTTACAACCACATTGAGCGGGGAAATTCAGAGCTGCAATCCGGCAAGCAGATAGAAGCCTTGGCTGATTTCCGTTCCGCGGTGAATCTTGATCCGAGTAATCAGTTCGCGCAAGAACGGATGCGGGACGCCGTCGGTGATGCAGCCCCCACGCCCGCCGGCCCGCCAGTAGTGGTCGAACAGTCGCAGGAGATCCAACTTGCGCCCGGGCACAATTTGGCTAGCTTTCATTTTCGCGGGGACAGCAAGGAACTGATCTCGACCATCGCCCGCTCGTACGGCCTGTCGGTGCAAATTGAAGACTCCGTCCCCTCCCGCCGAGTTTCTTTCGACATCGATAACGTCGACTTCTTCAAAGCCATGGAAACTGTTGGCGCAGTGACCAAGACTTTCTGGTCGCCGCTTACCGACAAGCAAATTCTGGTGGCCGCCGACACTCCCGACAATCGGCGACAGTTTGAGCGCATGGCGATGCGCACCTTCTACATTCCCGGCATCGACACACCCGCCGCGTTGACTGAGATCGTCAATCTTTTACGCACTCTGCTCGAAATTCGCTCCGTAACTCCCAACCCGGGTTCAGGGACAATCGTGGTGCGGGCGCCGCACGCCACTCTGGATGCTGCGACTCAGCTTCTGCAAAGCCTCGACGCCTCGCGGCCTGAGGTCATGCTCGACGTTCACGTCTACCAGGTGAGCCATACTTTCGCGCGCAACATCGGCGTACACATTCCCAATCAGTTCAACTTATTCAACATTCCTGCGGCAGCGCTGGCGGCGTTGGGCGGACAAAATATTCAAGATTTGGTCAATCAACTGATCGCGAGTGGGGGAATCAACCAGGCAAATAACACGGCCATTTCCGCACTGCTGGCGCAATTGCAGGGTCAACAAAATTCGATCTTTAGCCAGCCGCTCGCGACCTTCGGCGGTGGAAAAACCTTGACCGGTGTGAGCCTCGATCAACTTTCGGCCCAACTGTCATTAAACGAAGGATGGGTGAAAACATTGGATCAAGCCACCCTTCGCGCTTCGCAGGGAGATGACACGACCTTTCGAATGGGATCTCGCTTTCCAATTCTGAATGCGAGTTTCGCTCCCGTGTTTAATAGCGCGGCGATTTCCCAGGTGTTGCAGAACAATAGTTTCCAGGCAGCATTTCCATCTTTCAATTATGAAGACTTGGGGCTGACGGTGAAGGCGAAACCTTCCATTACTTCAGACAGCAATGTAAGCTTGCAGCTCGAAATCAATCTGCGTGCGCTCGCTGGTCAGTCTATTAATGGCGTTCCGGTGATCGGCAATCGTGAGTACAAGGGCAGCATTAGCCTGGAGAATGGCGAGCCGGCTGTAGTTGCGGGCCAGATAAGCCGCAGCGAAACCCGCGACCTGAGCGGCATTCCCGGCCTTAGCCAAATACCGCTCCTAAATAAGATCACGTCCACCAACACCAAACAAACTGAATATGACGAGTTGCTGGTGGTGATCACGCCCCACATTACGCGGCGGGGCGTAGGTCAAAATACAGAGGTGTATTTGGCGAAGTAGGTTTTGCTATTTGTTGTTAGCCGCAAAATCCACAATCTGCTTCAGAACGTCATAATTATTCCCACTCACGCCGACTGGCCGGCCGTTGATAAACAACGTCGGGGTCGCATTCACGTCCAACGACTTTCCCAGACTAACCGACGCCTCGACTCGCGATTGGGTCTCGGGCTTGGCGGCACATGCAGCGATGTCTTTGCCATTCACGCCGGAGCTGTCGGCAAGTTCGGTCAGCTTCTGGTCAGCGTTCTCGGCAGTGATGTCAGATTGCGCCGCATAAACGCTGGAAATGTATTTCCAGAACGCGTCGTTCGAGGATCGACCGACACAGTCCGCGTATTCGGCCGCTTTCATCGCCCAATTGTGCATCGGTAAAGGAAAATTCTGAAAAACAAAATGGACATTGGAATTTTCTGACAGTAATTTCTCAATCGCAGGCGCTGCCTCTTTACAATGCGGGCATTGCAGATCGCTGAATTCGACCACCGTGACCGGGGCGCTGGCAGGACCGTGCGCCGGGCCAGTGACTTTCTTGTTCAACAACTCCCGCATTTGTTCGAAAGGATGCGCCCCGAAAGGAATAACATCGCCAACCACTGCGTGCTTGCCATCTTCCGTCACATAAAATTTCTGTTCGCCTTGACCCTGCGGTCCGCTGATCTGCACGGTCACTTCCGCCAACCCCTCAGCCTGGCTCGGCTTGATGCCGACGATTTTCCAGGTCAGCTGCGAATCGTAGCCAAACGTCTCATGGAGAAAGGCGTTGACGTCTTCTTCTGAAGGTAAATTGGCGGTAGCATGCGTGCCCAGTTGATCGGAAGACTTCCCTTTTGACGCCGGTTTCTGTTGTGCCGCCGCGATAAATGAGAGCGCCAGCAGAGCCGAGAGAATTAAGCGATTGCGCATGTTCGTCCTTTTAGTAAGGTCTTTTTCAATTTTGAGTCGGAATTGCCGAGCGCGGATGAGACGCCCGCGCCTCCACAAAAATTATTCAGATATCAGTCTTGGCCGCGATTGGAAACCGCCTTCCGTAACCGAACGCCTTGGGAGAAATTTTGATTCCCGGAGCCGCCTGCTGGCGCTTGTATTCGTTTCGCTCCACCATGCGAATCACATCCTTCACCAAGGTCAAATCAAAACCATGGCTACGTGAAATCTCCTCCGCCGAGCGCGAATCCTCAACATAGTCCTCAAGAATAGCATCGAGAACGTCGTAAGCCGGCAGTGAGTCGGTATCTTTTTGATCGGCACGCAATTCGGCTGACGGCGGCTTCTCCAGCGTGGCCTCGGGAATCACCGGCTTGCGCGAATTCACATAGCGGCTCAACCGATAAACCAGCGTCTTGGGTACGTCATTGATGACCGCTAGTCCTCCCGCCATGTCGCCATAGAGAGTGCAGTAACCTACGCCCATTTCGCTCTTATTGCCAGTGCTGAGCACCAGCGCGCCAAATTTGTTCGACAACGCCATAAGCAGCGAACCGCGAATGCGTGACTGAATATTTTCTTCAGTTACGTCCTCCGGATATCCTTTGAAAACGTTACGTAAAGTGGATTTGTAGTCTTCAAAAATGTCGCTGATCTTGAGAATCTCAAAGCGTATGCCAAGGTTTTTGGCCAGCTCTCGCGCATCGCTGATCGAACCTTCCGATGAGTACGGCCCCGGCATTCCGACACCGATAACGTTCTCCCGCCCGATGGCATCGACGGCAATTACCGCCGTCAGCGCGGAATCAATCCCTCCGCTCAGCCCGATGATCACCTGTTTAAATCCGCACTTGCGCACGTAATCACGAGTGCCGAGGACCAGCGCGGCGTAAATACTGGGCTCGTCGCCTTCGATCTGCTGATGCATCTCTCCGACAAGCGTGTCTGAATCGAATACCACCAGGTCTTCTTCGAACGATTTGCCCTGCGCGATTACCTTCCCCTCGCGATCGAAAACCATGCTCGATCCATCGAAGACCAAACTGTCATTCCCGCCGACCTGATTGACGAAGACCACCGGCACATGATCGTTCTTGGCAATCGTGGCCAACATGTCCCGCCGCAGCTCTCGCTTCCCTGCCCAGAATGGCGAAGCGGAAATATTCAGCACGAAATTTCCGCCCGATCGTATCAAAGCCTCGACTGGATCGACGCTGTAAAGTTGGCGGTTCCAAAAATGCTTGTCATTCCACGCGTCCTCGCAAATCGTCAAAGCCATTTGCTTTCCGCAAAACGGGAACAGCACCTGGCTGCGGGCCGGCGCAAAATTCCGCACCTCGTCAAACACGTCGTAGGTCGGCAGCAGCATTTTGGATTGCACGAACTTGATTTTGCCCTCGAGGAGGAGCGCGGCGGAATTCATAACCGACTTACCCGCTTCGGCGTGCGCCGGCGTCACCAGCCCGCAGATCACCGCGATGCCTTGCGTCTCAGCGGCGATATGCTCCGCAGCTTCCCGATTGTGGCTGACGAAAGAAGCTCGCTCGACCAAGTCTCGAGGCGGATATCCGCAAATGGAAAGTTCAGGGAAAAGAATCAGGCCCGCGCCCTGCGATTTCGCGCGGCGCGCATAATCAATGATCTTGGCCGAATTACCGGCGAAGTCTCCAACGATAGGATTGATCTGGCCCAGCGCGATCTTCACAGTTTCAGTTTAAAACAAACACGAGGCTGGAATTGCGCGCGGGCTGTAATTGCAACCACCCGGCCCAGCCAGGTCGCTTTCGGCGAAGAATGGCGCAAGCAAGTGATAACGCCTGTTAACAACAGCTAGTTGGAAAAATTCAAATTAATGGGCCGTGAGGAAGCTGACTATCTAATCGGAATTCCTTCAACTGCGTCCCTTCCGCCTTGCAATCTGTAACCGTCGCCATCCGATGCCTGCGAGTCCGGTCGTTAGGAGCAACAGACTGGTAGGTTCCGGGGTTTCCGATATGAAATGCTCATTGTAAGTTTTGGAGAGCGTCAATCCAGAACTAAACTGCGCTTCTTCCACGAACGTGAAAGGAATGGGTTTGTAGGTGGTCGGTACGAATAGGCTAAAAACCAAGCCACAAGCGGTATTCCCCGCACTGCATGTAAATGAGAACGGGACAACCTGTGGTGGTTGATTAGGAATAGTGAACGTCAAGAGCCACGAAACTGTATAGGGGCCGGGGCCAGCAAAAGCATCAAACCCTAGATTATTGTCCTTCACCACCAAAAGCTGATCAACGCCCGGCATCAGCGTACTGCTTCCCGAGCTGGACCAATGAATATGGAATTCAGGCAGAACTCTCAGTCTTCGCACGCCTACGCACGAAATTGCCGACACGCCGCTAAAGATCGGAACGAATGTCTTGCAGATCGCCGTTCCCGAAGCAAAGTCTCCGGAAACTATCGCGATCCGATTCAAGCTGAACGGGCAGCTCGTGCAGACCGACAACATTCAGGACGTACCCGTCAAGAGAAAGAAGGTTTATCTCCTGTGCTATTCGCACAACGACATCGGATACACAAATCTGCAGGCCGACGTCGAACGGAAACAGTGGAAGAACCTGGAGGAGGCGATCCAGCTCATCCACCAGACGGTGAATTACCCGCAGGACGCCAGGTACAAGTGGAATATGGAAACGATCTGGGCGCTGGAGAGTTACCTCAAGCAGGCTTCTCCCGCACAACAGGAAGAAGTGTTCGCCGATATACGAGAAGGAAGCATTGGGCTCAGTGCACTTTACGCCAACATGCTCACCGGCCTCGCCAATGCGGAGGAGATGCCACATTTCTTCGACTTCGCCCGGCAACTCCGAAGCGAGTACCAGATCCCGATGACGACGGCCGTGACTTCGGATGTCCCCGGTTTCAGTTGGGGGCTCGTTTCTGCCATGGCACAGAGCGGCGTGAAGTATTTCGCCACGGCGCCAAACTCGGGCGATCGCATCGGATATACCTTACAGGCCTGGGGCGACAAACCGTTCTATTGGGCGTCGCAATCCGGCAAGGAAAGAGTACTAACCTGGATGGCCGGTGCAAGCTATTCCAGCTTTCATGAAGGTTCACTCAGCCAACTCGGGGACGAAAAAATTATGAACCTGATGCGAAAGCTTGATGAATCATCGTATCCGTACGATATGGTGCAGCTTCCTTACACGCTCGGTGATAATGGCGGGCCGGATCCAACCCTGGCCGATTTTGTCCGGCATTGGAATGAGCGATACGTGACGCCGCGGCTGATCATTGCGACGCATGAGCAGATGTTTCGGGAATTCGAGGACCGCTACGGCGCGACTCTCCCCGTCGTGCAAGGTGACTTCACTCCTTATTGGGAGGACGGGGCCGTCTCTACCGCGTACGAGACTGCGCTCAACCGTGCGACGGCCGATCGCCTGATTCAGGGAGAGACGTTGTGGTCGATGCTGGCGCCAACTGCGTATCCGGCGTCGGAATACGAGGCCGCATGGCGCAATGTGGCCTTCTTCGACGAGCACACGTGGGGAGCCCACAACAGCACGGAAGAGCCAGACTTACCTTTTGTGAAACGACAGTGGGAGACGAAGCGTGAGTTTGCGCTGAATGCAGACCGGCAGTCGCGCGAGGAATTGGAAAAAGTATTGCACGCTCCATCGAAAAAGGAACCGCCGCATAAAGCAATCCAGGTCTACAACACAAACTCCTGGCCGCGGACGGACGTAGTTTTTCTCTCGCCGGAGGCGAGTTCGGCGGGAGATCGGGTGATTGGACCCAGCGGCAAGCTGCTGCGGTCGCAACGTCTGTCCACAGGAGAACTGGCAGTGTTGGTCGATAACATCCCGCCATTTTCGTCCGAGGAACTTGTAGTAACCCCTGGGAACGCCGGTAGAGGTGATTCCGCAAAGGTCACGGGGAATGCGCTGGACAATGATTTCCTTTCACTGTCGATCAACCCGCAAACGGGGGCGATCGCGAGTCTGAAGAAGAGTGGAGTTGAGTTGGTGGATGCAGCGCGCGGAGGGCTGGCTGAGTATCTCTATGTGCCTGGCACCGATTCACAAAAGGCACACGGGATCTCGAACGTGCATGTAAGAGCGAAGGAACAGGGAGACCTGGTGGTCTCTCTTCTCGTGGAGGGCGATGCGCCCGGCGCGAAGCACTATTCCAGCGAGATCCGACTCGTCGAAGGAATCGATCGCGTGGACGTGATCGCGAATATTGACAAACTCGCCGTACGCCAAAAAGAGGGAGTGCATATTGCCTTTCTGTTCTCCGTACCTGAAGGGCAGTTGCGGTACGATGTGGCCGATGGAGTGGTCCGTCCGGAGACCGATCAGTTAGCCGGTGCGTGCAAGAACTTTTTCTCGGTGGAGAGTTGGGTGGACATCTCGAACCCGGAGTACGGTGTAACGTGGGTCACAGCGAACGCGCCGCTGGTGGAATTCGGCGAGATTACGGCCGAACAGCCCTGGATGAAGTCGATCAAAACGTCATCTTCGATCTACTCCTATGTCATGAACAACTACTGGCATACAAATTACAAAGCTGATCAGGAAGGACCTGTCACATTTGCCTATTCTA
>Ga0307476_10000072_pt1 | contig 108283 bp, 91 predicted proteins | sample atmos_gasesECM2C_2_FD_203314 | JGI IMG/M metagenome (GOLD analysis project Ga0307476, IMG submission 203314) | Hardwood forest soil microbial communities from Morgan-Monroe State Forest, Indiana, United States - atmos_gasesECM2C_05 | ecosystem: Environmental > Terrestrial > Soil > Temperate... | reverse complement strand
ACGAGCACGAATCCGAATGATCTGCTGATCGACGTCGAGCGCCCCCATCTTGCCGCTCTCATCGAGAAGGATTCCCGCCGCTAAGACTTTTTCTTCATACTTAGAGTCGACCAAGACGACCTCGGAGTCGTGCACATGCGGCACGCTATTGATGACGCGCCGCACCTCATTCGGGTGTACGCGATAGCCGCCGATGTTCACTTCGTTATCTTTTCGCCCAATGTAGAAGAGGCTGCCATCCTCCTGATAAATACAGACATCCCCACTGCGATAGCAGCGTATGCCGTCCAGATACCTCACAGCAGCCTCCGTCTCCGCCGCCAGGTTCCAGTAGCCCCTCATTACCTGCGTGCCACCGATGTACAGTTCGCCAGGCACATTCCTTTGCGTGATTCGCTCGCCTTCGCTGCCGACGAGGAAAGTGTGCACATGTTTGAGCGGACTGCCGATCGGGTAAAGCTCTTGTCGGCCAGGCTCAAGGTCTCTGATCGTGTACGCGGTTGAGGCGCATGTGACTTCGGTTGGACCGTAAGCATTGATCACTTTAACGCCGGCCCCTACTCGCAACCATCGCTGAACAGTATCGACATTTGGAATATCTGTTCCAGTTAGTACGGTCTGGAGGTGCGGTAGAGGAGTAGTACTGAATTGAGATGCCTGTGCGATGAGTCCAAGCATCAAGCCCCAAGCAGAAAAATGGGTCGCATCGTGAGTTGCTATCGTCTGAAACAACAGATCAGGGACCACAATGTCGTCGTGGACATGCAGACGAGCACCCTGGGCAAGTGGGAACAACATATCCATGAGAAAAACGTCGAAATGCAGCGGCGAGAAACTGGCGCAAACCGATTCCGCACGGACGTCGTAAACTTGTTCAGTTCCCTCGAAAAAGTCGACGATGCTGCGATGGTCGATCAAGACACCCTTGGGCCATCCAGTCGATCCGGATGTGTAGATGCAGTATGCTGGCAAGTCCAGAAGCCATCCCGGTGAACTTACGTACGAGGCGGAGACGTAATCCGTTGCTGCGCTCACCCGTAGAATACCCTCTAAGTCTTCCTTCAGAAGTAAGCTGGCCTGCGGGGGGAGATATGCTCCGACAGTTTCGCGCAGATCTTCCTCTGTTATGACGACAGCAGGTGCTATGTCATTCAGGATGTATTGCAGTCGAACTGCGGGCATGCGGGGATCAAGCGGAACGTGGATGCACCCAGCTTTGAAGATGCCTAGAATTGCAGCTACTATGATGGCTCGTCGGTTCGCCACTACTACAACGCGGCTCCCAGTCTTACAGCCAATTGCCTGCAAGTGCATTGCTAGGCTGGTGCTGAAGCGGTCCAAGGCACCATAATTAATGCTGACCTCGCTGTCACAGACGGCAAATTGGTCCGCTTTGGCGAGAGCGTGGCTTCTGATGTCTTCGAGAAGGTGTTGACGCATGGGCTTGGTCTCTTTGCGCTTCTGAGGCGCCGCACGATACGGTTTTCGCAAAACAACTTACTGACCTGATTCTTTTAAGTGATTGGCACAATCTCGACCGTATTTAGTATCCATATAGCGAGCCCGATGAAGTGACGCCTATACATCCGCTAGCAACCTCAGGCGTTCTTACCCCACCGTAGTAACTCCACTTTTAGCTCTTAGGCACGGGTGAATGAGCCTTCGCTGCCCTGCCGACCGAACGCATTCGATTTCTAAACGGTCAGAATGATCGGGTTTCGAGCGAACAACCCTCATACCGCTGTGGGTGCTCTTACTCCTTTGGCGTTGGCCGACCGCGAAAAGCCTAGATTCCCAACCAACTCCGGGGCGAATGGCTCTAATAGAACGGCCACACTTAGAAGCTGTCTTGATCGCTGAACATCAGGGGAGTTTCTTTGAGCAACAATCATTTGCAGTAGGCGGTTCACGTGATTCATGACGGATTTGATGTCGAATTGCGTCATTGCCTGATCAAGATCTGTGAAGATATCTTGTTCATCAATCCTCTGCAGCGGGAGAGCGCCGCCGGCCTGCTCAGTCCGTTGCTGCATATTTTGCAAGCTCTTTTCTACTTCATTCAAAAGTTTCTTTGCACTGCGTACGTAGCTTTCATCAAAATTCATTTTTCCTTGACTAAGGTCCAATGACTGCAGCAGCGCGAACCGCAGGGCGTCCGAACCATATCGTTCCCACATTTCGTCGGGAGCAATGATGTTGCCGAGGCTCTTGCTCATTTTGCGGCCCTGAGCATCACAAATCAGCGGATGGATGATCACGTCTCGAAATGCGATCCCTTGTTTCAGCACGGTTGACAACATGAGGATCGGTTCAATCCAATACAGCACCAAATCAACGCCCGTCACACAAATGCTGGATTTTGCCACCTCCTGAACCTCATCCTCTGAAAGAGAATAGACCGCCCGATTGACATAAAAAGGCCAAAGAGCGTCCGCAATCTTGAAGGGAACTACAGGCTCCACTTCTCGCGCCGGTTTGACGTATTCGGCGCCCCGTTCCGCAAGGTAGGGTATGTGGTCGATCTTTAGGTCATTGCCCCAAGCCGTTTGCTGAGAGATGCACCAATCGTCCGCTAATTCGCTGTTGGCTCCCGTGAGCTTCGCATTAACAATAGCTTCTAGATGTACTTCAAGAGCTTTTTTATACATGGGTGGATGAATGCGTATTTCACCCTTCCGCAGGAGTTCTAAAGCTCCCTCAGCCATCTTCCCGGATTCAACCAAGCATTGCTCGGTCAGAAAATCTTCTACAGGGCTATCGCTGAGACGATAAATTGCCTGCGATGTCTCCCGAGTGCGTGTCCCCATGAGCCGTCCGTTATCCATAACCTTCATTACGATCTGCTGCGCGGCTTTAGCTCGTGCTTGTCCCTGGTACTCGCCAACCTCCATGATGCTGTCTTCGTCAAATACGCGATGGATCGGCAATCCGTTATGACGCGCCCAACGGAAACTCCTGGCACAATGCCCCGGCGTAACGCGAGCCACTGCCGCTACGGTCCTCTCTTCGAAAAACTCATCTTCAGTAATCAACGGGATCTTTAGCCCGAGCGGTGTAATCATCTGTCGCGGCCTATCTCCGGCAAGCGGGTGTTGCGAAGATACGATCAGCGCTGTGTCGTTCAGCAACGTCTCCGGTCGTTCGATCCAGATGTCAATCGTCAGGTTCGGATCAATTTCGTCAACATACCGAACTGAATATTCCTGTACTTGACGGGATTCCAGACTCGTCTCTGCTTTATCTACATACGTCTTTTTGCGTGGACACCAGGGAAGCACCACACGCGCTCGATATAAAAAATTGGCTCGCTCCAATTCCTCTATGAGTCCCTGGCACCCTGCACGCAGTCCCTCATCTCGAAAACATCGAATTTCATCGATATCCATGATCAAATTCATGTGGCGAATCTGCTTGTAAATCTTTGGCGCGACATAGTCGACCCACTCGTTTACAGCTCTAATCCAGTCACCCTTGTTCCAATTCGATGTGTCCACTCCCGCCTCGGACAGCCTTCTTTGGGTAATGGCTTCCGTGATTGTGGTTCCGTGATCCAGTGCTCCGGCCCAATATAAATCTGAACCCTTAAGCGAGTTCCACCGACAGAATATGTCCTGAACGGTGAGATTGAGAACATGTCCCAAGTGCAATTCGCCAGTAGGATTGGGAGCCGGGATAGTTGAGCCAAAGATTTGATTCACGTAACTCCTTATTTAACCGTTAGAACGTCGCAGAGTTAATTACTCAGCGCCTGTTGTTGAGACGGATCGAGTGCAAAATTGGACCGCTTGACCAACCGTTGTGATCGCGAAGCCTTCCTGACGTTCGTAGTAGTCCGGTGGAAACAATAATCTCGACCTCCAGGCAACACCAGTACGAACATTGGCTAACACAACTGCTAAATGGGAGCGCTCATCCCAATAGAGCGCTTCGTGCATACAAACGACATGGCTACGCTACTAACTCGGTTCCAACCCTCATCATCGGCACAAGCGATGGCTGTATCCAATCAAGGTTGACTTCCACCTCCGATGATCTCTGTAACACGTGAACTGAGACTACTACTCGCAACTGGCCTTTGAATCGGGCTAAGATACCTTCAACACCTGTCAAAGGCCCTGATACCACTCGTACGCGCTGCCCAACGTTGAGGTAAGCACAGGAATTAACGCTTAGATTGGAGCTGAGAATCCTTCGAATGTTCTCAATTTCGATTTCGCTCACAACTGCGGGACCGGACCCGCACCCCAAAATCCTCACAATTCCCGGCGTTGTGACAATAGGCCCTCGAGCATTAGGATTAAATCTACAGAAAATGTATCCAGGATACAGTGGCTGCAACTCCCCTCTGCGCAGTTGGTTATCGCAATGACGCATGGGCAGACGTGGATGACAGAGCGGCAAGAACTCTTCGTAACCCTTGTTCCTAAGTATTGTAGCGACTACATGTTCGTGTTTGGATTTGGTCTGCAGCGCGTACCAACAAGGGCCTAACTTAGAGAGATCCATTTTGCACCTATGGCGCATCCGTGACGCTTTTCATAAAGAGAAGCGACTTCCAGCATACAGAAACGTGAGTGGACGAATGCTCGTCTCTTCGCTAGCATGACGAATTATCCTGAAAAGACATTCAGTGAGACAATTCCGGCGCAGCCGGAGCGTAACATCAGGTTACCTAGGGCAGGCTGCCGCCATAGTACCCGGTATTAAGTATTAGTTACTAGTGAGCACACACTTCAACATCTACCACTTACTATTTGCGAGCTCTCTGCCACTAGTTCTTTACCGCGCACATGTATATGCTAATAATTCCTAGTCGCACCTTGAGGCTGGTGAGCAGCTTAGTCACGTGTTCGGATCCGCACAACCTGCTTTTCGCAGAGAAATGGCCTAGCCGAATAGTCGAGGTCTCGGACTAACATTTTTTTATCGCTGGTTAGCGACCCCTCATCTGTATTCTCAGTCTCCACCAGCCGTGAGCGTTTTCAGACCAGTCCAATGTTTGGGGCTGACGTTAAAGATGTATCACTTTTCTTGCACTCGAACAGGGCTTGTCTAATCCGGTGGTCCGGTGGACATGGCTGTGCGGTAGGAGTTGATCGAACGGGGCTTCGAACTTGTGGCGAAGATGAAGGATGAGGAGAAAGTCCTTCCGCCCGACGAGGCTGATGATGTTCATGTGTTTATCCCGTACAAAGCCCAGCTGGAATCGATGGATTAGGCGCACTTCAATTGCCCTTGCGCATATCGAATTCTGGAGTTCTTCGTTCTGTCATCCGAAATTCGTAACTGTCAGCCGCGGTTTACACGCAGGTTACCGGAAAACCTAAGCGCATGAAAACATAAAGGAAATGTACTTCGGTTTTCGCTTTTTGTAAAAACATTGTTGCGTAAATGTCATTGAACTGCAGTACACATCTTTGCCAACTTAGGCCGTGGAAGAATTGGGAGAAACGGGGTCTCTCACCTATCTGTGGTGCTAACTGTGAATTGAAGACGCTCCATGTCTCTTCCCATCCGTTGACTAACGGACTTCCTCCGACATATCTACCGGCTCAATTACGGGCGAGGGTTGAAGTTGGCCATGATTTTCAGGCCTTTAGGTTTCTGCAGTCTCTGAGCAGAAGAATGAACCACCATGCTCACGGCAGTAGAATTCCGGTTTTCCGAACACGCGAACCATTTCTTCGTGTCCACGGCACGATGAGCTAAGGTCTCACAACCACCTCGTATCCCATAGAAAACTATAATTATCCGAGCCTCCACCGGGTTCCGTCTGTTCTGACACCGTAACGTCCAACAAGTTTTTGTTCTGCCGGAACTAATCTGCGCTAAAAGGCTCACCACTGATTTCGGACACCCCTGCACCCGCACCGTCCGGACTCATTTGTGCAAGTCCGGCCATTTCAGTCCTGGCCCGTAACCAAAAATTCGACAAGGAGGAGTAAGTTCCGCTCACCGTATTGCCCTCCCTTGGCAGGCAGAACCCCATTCCGTCCACTCATTCCCGGGATATCTGTCCCCGGTCATCCCCAACCAGGGTTCCGAAGTAGGTGCCCACAGCAAGCCAGAAGAAAGCCCTTTACAAGGAGGAGTCGTGACCGAGATAGCCAAGCTAGCGTCTGTAACCTTGGTGATGCTGTTCCTCGCTGGAATGGCATTTACTCAGACGGATCCCGGAGTACAAAGCGGCAGCCGCGGCACAGGCGCGGCACTTTCTTCCGTGTTAGCAAACAGCCCTAGCGGGATCCTGGCCTTTTTCACCGACGGACAGAATCGTTTCCAGGAACTGGAGACAGTTTCCAACTCCGCAAACGTCGGCCTAGGACCTCGGTTCAACTCAAATAGCTGCAGTTCACTGAGAATGTTTACAACCTGTTTGTTCAGCAATAAACCTAGGCCTGATTTTTATGAGGAGATTTTTCTATGTCCGCGTTTCCGTCACAGTCCAGAAGGAACGCAGCGAATTGCGTTCCTCTGAATAAGGCGGGAACCGCAAAGCACGAACCAGCTGCCGTCGAAACGAGTGTAGATTCCAAGACAACTGATTCTCAGACAAGTTCTGTCGAAGATGTACGTCTTCGCAAACTTCTTCGGCTAATGGAGGAGGATCCGCTCGGTACGATCCACGATTGGGCACTCGCGTTTAACCTCAGCCATTCCCACCTGCAACGCCTTTTCAAACAAGCCACCGGAATCGGGCTTGGCCACGTGCTGACACAAAGAAGACTTCAGCGCGCTGCGCATCTTCTGGCAAACACCAACATGAGCGTGAAGGAGATCGCTTCCGCGATAGGCTACGAGCACACTTCCAGTTTCATTCGAGCTTTTGAAAGGCAGTTCGAAACTGCACCGCGCCGCTTCCGCATGCGAAGAACGGATAAAAACGTGATAGAGCACTAAGTCTATCTATATATAGTCGACGTGTGATGGCAATCTGCTGCTTACCTTTCTGGTTTCTTTTGTATGCTTGACGGTCCGATGTTTTCGTCTAGAAGCCTTCTATGTTGGGTTTCCTAGGGTTTTGAATTTCCCTAGGGTTTTGAATTTCGATGGTAGTGCAATTTGCTTGCGCGCCGGGCCGGTCAAGCGGGAGATCCCTTCGACTTCGCTCCGGGCAGGCTCTTCGCTCCGCCTGAAAAGCGGCTGCGCTCAGGATGACGCCGACGGGAGGAGTGCACGCTGCTTTTCAAACTGACCACTACCCTTAGTCGAAGAAATACTACCGATAATCTCCGCAGAGTTTATTGCTCTTATGAATCCCCGCATAAAACAGCTAACAAATACATCTTTAAGCTAACTGTTAGCACTTGGTTTCGTCCTGCCTCACGCCGTACATTACGCAAACGCAGTCGTTGATTTCATCCGCAAACGAGTCGCTGATCCAACAGTGCCGACATTGTTGCTCTTGAAACTTTGTTCGGCCCAATGCGCGAGGAGGCAGGAAATGTATTACAACGTGTTTGGAGAAAAGGTCTCACGGCGGCGCTACAAGGAAATGTGTGAAGCCGCCAAGAACCGGCGCGAACTGATCGCCGCCGGATTAACCAGCCGCCGCGATCTCATGAAAATGGGCTTGTTGACGGCTGGCGGCATGTTGGTCGCCAAGAGCGGCTTGAGCGCCCGAGCCCAGGGATTGGGATCGGTATCGCCAGCGAGCAACGGACAAAACATCAGTGCCGGCACGCAACAGAACTGCATCCCTGGCAACCAGACTCAGAGCCCGGTGACTACGCCGTTCCTCGATCCGCTAGTGGTCATGCCGCTAACGCAGAGGGTCAGCTCGCTGACTCCGACGCCCACCCTGAATCCGAATGTCGGGGCAGGCGAAGTGCGCGCGGCAGCCTTCCAAGCGCCGGGGATCAGTCTCAGCCGCTTCCCGGTCGTGCCGTCGGTTCTATACAACATCAACCAGCGGCAATTTACGGCCCGGCAGACTGCCGACACACGTCTCCCAGCCCAAACCCTCTGGGGATTCGATGATGGCTCGGGCCCGCGCAGCCCTGGGCCGACCTATCAGGCTTTTTACGGTACACCGCAGTTGACGCGCAACATCAACTCGTTGCCGGCAACCAACCAGGTCAACAATACCGGGTTTGGCAATCCTCAGGTTTCGACACACTTGCACAACGCGCACAATCCATCGGAGAGTGACGGCAACCCCTGCGACTTTTATCCCTCCGGACATTTCTGCGATCAGTACTATCCCAACGTGTTGGCCGGATTCAACTCCACCAACCCGCCTAACGGTGATATCAACGAGTCGCTCAGCACGCTCTGGTATCACGATCACCGTGTGGACTTCACCTCGCAGAATACCTACAAGGGCTTGGTGGGCTTCTATTGCCTGTTCAACCAGTTAGATACCGGCAACGAAGGTACAGGATTTCACCTTCCCAGCTTCCCACAGTACGATATTCCTTTGGCCTTTTCCGACAAGGTCTATGACCCGGAGAGCGGCGAGTTAGTGTTTGACCTATTCAACCTGGACGGCATCCTCGGCGACAAGTTCCTGGTGAATGGCAAAATCCAGCCGTTCTTCCAAGTATCTCCGCGCCGTTACCGCTTCCGCCTGTTGGATACCGGCCCGTCGCGCTTCTATGAGTTCTTCCTCACAAATCTGAACAATCTGAACCAAGCCATTCCATATTGGCTGATTGGAACGGACGGCAATCTTATCCCGAATCCCATTCAGATCCAGAGTGTGCGTATCGGTCCGGCCGAACGGGTCGATGTGATCATCGATTTCACCAACCTTGCCGGCCAGACGATTTACCTCGAGAACCGCCTGAACCAAGTCAACGGTCAAGGACCAGTCGCGGTAGACAGTCAATTCTTCCCGCAGAACAGCACCAGCACCGAGTGCGCCGCTCTCGGGGTCCCTGTGACCGCCCCGAACGGCCAACCGAACACCAACGCGATCCTGAATGCCGGACAGGGCAATCTGATCCTGCAGTTCCAGGTAACCGGTCCCAAGGTGCCGGACAACAGCGTGAATCCGGCGACGAATCCCACTTTCTACTCACTGCCCAGCACCAACGTCGATCCTCGGATCGTGCGCACATTCAAGTTTGACCGCTTGAACGGCCAGTGGTCCATCAACGGGCAGTTCATGGACTGCGGTTACGCGAACGGTGGAACGGGGGGCGAGTCCACGGAGATGTTCCGCTTCACCGTGCAGCAGAACAGCGTGGAGCAGTGGCTCTTAACTAACCTTTCGGGCGATTGGACGCACCCGGTCCATATTCACTTGGAAGAGCACCAGATCCTGAGCCGCAACCGGGTGGCTCCGACCGTGCCGGCAGACTTGGGGCGGAAGGACGTTACCCAGTTGCATCCCAACGAGCGCGTGCAGCTGTTCTTCCGCTTCCGCGACTGGCTGGGCAAATACCCCATCCACTGTCACAACGTGGTCCACGAAGATCACGCCATGATGGCCCTGTGGCACGTTGCGGCTCAGGGAGACAACATCCTGGTGCCGTAACGCTGACGAATTGCCTGCATTCCTGGGCCATTGAACGAATGGCCAGGAAGCAAAAAGGAGATGCTAGATATGGCTGATATATCGAGAAGAAGAATATTGAGTTGGACGGCGATGGCGCCGGTCGCGGTGGCGACAGGCGTAGCGCTCGGAGGCGCCAGCAATTTCGCGAGTGGCAGCGGGACACTGACGCAGTCCGAGTTGGCTCGGCGGCGCATCCAGCGCTTGCATTTACCCAACGTTCCGTTGCTCACGCACGAAGGCAAGCAAGTCATGTTCTATGACGACCTGATCAAGAACAAGGCTGTCAGCTTGAACTTCTTTTTTGCCAAGTGCGATGAGGTTTGTCCCCGGGTGACGGCCAATCTGGCCAAGGTGCAAAAGATGCTTGGCGACGACGTCGGCACAAAGCTATTCATGTACTCGTTCACCTTGAAACCGGAAGAGGACGATGTGGAAGCGATCAGGCACTACCGTCAGATGTTCAACGCCAAGCCTGGCTGGACCTTTCTGACAGGTAAGCCTGAGGACATGGAAAAAATCCGCAGGGGTATTGGCTTCAGCTATCCCGATCCGGCCATTGACAAGGATAAGACCCAGCACATCGGGAACGTGCGTTATGGGAACGAACCGCTGATGTTGTGGGGAGCGTGTCCAGGAATGGCCAAGCCCGGCTTTGTGGCGGAGTCCCTCTCCTGGATGATTCATCTAGACGCGCCTGGACCTGGGATTAAGAGGCAAGCCTGAGACCCGGTGAGGGTCGCGCGCTCGGTGGTGAAGAAAACAGTTTTCAATTCCGGGGGCCGCGTCATCGGCGCGGCGTTCCCGGAGGAAGGATTCAAAATCATGAAAGGTATTCGAAAATACGCTTCGCTTTTTGTTACCACGCTGGCGCTAGTAGGACTCACGTTCCTGGCTGTTCCAAAGGCGGCAGCTCAGCAGGACGGGCCTCCCGGCGGCGGCGATGCAGACGACACTTTCAACCCGCCGCCATGCGATTACAGTAACCAGTTCTACGCGGATAACGGTATCGATGTAACCCAACTAGTGGGTCGTTTCGGGGACAACAATGGAACCACGCGGCTGACTGGCCCTCCGGCGACAGGCAACCAGAAGAACTATGTGGCGGACACTACCTGCAGCACCAAGGATCCCAATCGCAGGAATTTCCGCATCCTGGCGACCACGGGCGGCAACTCGGACGATAACAACAGCCCATTCACTTGTGCCAGCGGGAATGGCGGTCCCAACTGCGTCAACCAGTCGTTCTTGGAGCCTGAAACCTTTGAGTTCATCTCCATCCTGGCTTTTGTGGACAACCAAAATGCGTTTAGCAGCAGCTATCTACGCAACGTAGGCTTGATTAACGGCGGCCTCGAAGGCGTTCAGCAAAACCCCGGCACGGGTATCTCCATTGGCCAAGCCTCCCTGGGTGAAGCTCCTGCTCAAACCCTGCGCGGCTTCGCCATGCAGGACATCGTCAGCAACTTTGAAGCCTACGCGGCATTGAAGCAGACAACGCCGCAGGGTTTCGCTCTAAACCCCTGCTCGCTGGCCATGATCCAACAATTGCAGAATCCAAATGCTACTTCGGTGCCGCAACCTTGCTTCCCGGTGAACGACACTGTGGTCAACGGCCAGATAATCTCGGACGTTGCCACTCCGAACCTGAGGCAAGATTGGAGGTTCGCCACTAATCGCAACGCCATGGACGGAAGCGATAACAACGATCCTGTCGGCGCCATCACCGGCGGCGTGATCAACGCCCCCTTCGGATACTTCTGCGACGATCTGCTGGGGATGTGGATCATTACCTATTTCTGGGTCACTGCACCTCTCAACGATCCGACCTGTGGCCCTATATACCAAGCCATTGGCGCAAAGAACGGCTTTAATACCGATGGCAGTCCCATTATCTTGACGGCCTTTGAACTAAACACGGAGCTTGAGGCCAACGGCTGCGGAGCCGAGGCAAAGGAAGACCCGATGGGTGGTGACGGAGGGGCGGTGTGGCTGATTTGTCCGGGCATTCCCGATCCACGCGCTGGCGCCATTGCTCCCGACGCGTTCCTGGATCAGGTACGCAATTCCAACGGCATCCCGCAAAACCTCATTACGACTATCAACTTCCTTAGCCTGCAGATCTTCGGCGTGTTCCCCAATGAGCTCACGCAGGCTCAGATGAAAAAGGTGATGCAAGCGGCAAACGGCAGCTAACTAGTTGCAGGGTGTGACGTAGAAGCGTTATAAAAGGCCCCTGGCACGGCTAAAGGCCCTGCCAGGGGCGATTTGTCTCAGGAGCGCAAGAGGATGCCCGGGCCAAAGAGAAAGAGATTTAGTCGCCGCAACTTCATCAAGCTGGCCGCCGGAGCGGCGGCTGTTGGACCTTTTTTTGTATTTAGGCCCAACGCTTTCGCCAGCGAGATGACCTTGAAGGTCGCCAAATGGGCGCACTTTCTCCCCGAATTTGATGATTGGTTCATCAACGTAATGGCTGCGGAGTGGGGCAGGCAGAACAAAACCAAGGTCACGGTGGATGTGATCCCGGTGGAAGAAATTCACAAACGCGCTTTCACTGAAGTCACAGCCGGCAAAGGACATGACATTTTTATTTTTCCCTGGCCTCCAGCCGAATACCACCAGCACGTTATCGATCATGTCGGTATCTATCAGACGGTTGCTGCCAAATACGGCGCTATTCAGCAGATCGCGCACCGTTCGACTTTCAATCCGAACAATAAGAGGTACTTCGCTTTTGCCGATTTTTGGGTGCCCTCACCGCTGCATTTCTTTCAGGACTATTGGGCTCAGGTTGGCATGCCCCTGGGTCCGGTGCATTATGGCGGTCTGTTGAGCGGCGGTACGAGATTGCGCGACAAGCTGGGCATCCCCTGCGGTCTGGCATTCAGCCCAACCTTGGAGGGCAATGTCACGCTGCATAGCATCCTTTACTCTCACCGTGCCTTGATCTTCGACTCAAGGGGCAATCTGGTTTTCAACAAAGACGTGTTTGCGGCCAAGGCCGTGGGCTACATCCAGGCCCTCTGCCAGGACGCGGGCACGCCCGAGCAGCTCACTTGGGGGAGCGGCGGCAGCGTGGGTGCCATGCTGGGACATAAGAGTTCCGCCGCCATCAATGCCATCAGCCTGCTGCGCGCAGCCGAAAAACAGAACCAAGACCTGGCTCGGAAGCTTTGGATCCAGCCGCCATTGCTCGGCTCCAGTGGAATGGGAGTGACAGCCCTTCCTCACGTCACCAATTGCTCGGTGGTCTGGAACTTCGCGCAGAATCAAGACGGAGCCAGACAGTTCCTCGCCGATCTGATCGACACTTCCCGGACCGGCTACGAGAAAAGCTTAGGTGTAAATTTTCCTATTTACCCGAAGACTGTTCCTAATATCATTGTCCGGCTCTCCCAGGATCCGCAGGCCAATCCACCCTCCAAGTACACGGCGCTCAAAGACGCGCTGCACTGGACTCCCAATCTCGGTGTGCCAGGGTATGCCACTCCGGAGTATATGGAGATTTTCAATACTTTTGTGGTGCCCAAGATGGTGGCCAGAGCCGTCAAAGGCGAGAGCGCCGAGGATGCTGCTACGGCCGGCGCGGCAGAAATGCAGCGCATCGTGGATAAGTGGAAACAGGCCATTTGAATCGAAAGTCGAATCGAACGACGACAAAGATGTAAAGATCCGCGCGAGGTGTTAAGCCATGAATAGGTGGAAGTCCACGTTCTTACTCGTATTGATAATCCCAGGATTGGCGCTGGCTTCGAGGCCGCTATCCCGCAAATCGCCCGAATATACGATCTCCGAGCCCTCCGGGAAGACCATGCTTCTTTCCAACTTCAAAGGCAAGGTGGTGGTGCTGGAGTTTTTTTTCGTTGCGTCGCAGCATTGTATCCGTGTCGCTGAGACGCTGAACAAACTCCAAACCGATCTGGGTCCGCGCGGCCTCCAGCCCATTGGCATCGCCTTCGATCCACCGAATAATCCAAACACCGGACCGCAACTCGTCACCTACATGGTGAATGGTCTTAAGCTTACCTATCCGGTCGGCTACTCAGCCAAGGAGGATGTAGACACCTACTTTGGCCGCACTGGAAATGAAATTCTAAACATCCCCCAGGTCGTAGTCATCGACCGCGCCGGCGTGATCCGCGCGCAGAGCGGTGCCAAGCCGGGCGACCCGAAATTGGAAGACGAGGCTTCCCTTCGCGCCCTATTGGAGCCTCTGCTGAAGGAAAATCCTCCGTCGGACGGCGCCGCTAGACCTGCTGCTTCGGCACCGGCGAAGAAAACCCGATAGCGGGCGGAATGCAGGCGATGCCTTCCATCACGAAACAGTCCTGGCGATTCATCATTGTTGGTTTTGTGATTGTTCTTCAGGCCGCGCTGCCACGCGCTGTTTATGGACAAAATTCCGAATTTGATCGGGAAATGGCCGCTGCCCAGGAGGCGGTCGATCGAAACGAGTCGTCGGACGCCATCGCTCACTTCGGCAAAGCGAACGAACTCCGGCAAGGCAAGTGCTCTGAGTGCTACGTCTGGCTCGCACGGATTGAAATGGCCGCGGGGCAAAACGATCAGGCGCTGGCCCACACCGAGCAAGCCCTTGCCACCGCGACCAGTGCCATCGAGCGTTCCCGGGCGCAACTCTATGATGGCGTTGCGCTGGTCCGGCAAAATAATCTTCTGCTGGCTGAAGCCGCATTTCGGGCAGCTGCCGCCTCTGATCCCGCATGTATCGAATGCACATTCAATCTCGGCTTTGTACTGCTCAAGGAATCCAAAGACGCTGAGGGCGTTCAGGTATTGAAAGGAGTGGTTTCCCTTTTCGCAGGCACGCCGCGAGAGCGCGAGATCCAGAGGTTCATCGATGATCCCAGCCGGGTGCGCAAAGACTTTGCTCCCGAGTTCTCGGCCACCCTCCGTAGCGGTGAAAAAATCAGTCTAGATGCGCTCAAGGGTAAGGTGGTCTTGCTGGACTTCTGGGGTACATGGTGCGCGGCCTGCCGCGTATCGTTGCCATTGTTGAAATCCATGGCCGCCAGCGTCGACCCTGAAAAAGTTATCGTTATTAGCATTGATGAGGATGACACGAAAGAGCAGTGGGAGCAGTTCGTCGACCGCAACCGAATGAATTGGAGCCAGCTCTACGATGGCGACTACTCGATGCGCCGCGCGTTTGCTGTAGATGGCTTTCCCCGTTACTTTGTGCTCAGCAAGGACGGAATCATCCTGGCGCAGTTTAAAGGATGGAATCAGGATAGCGATGCTGTTATCAAGGCGGCCATCGGCCAGGGGCTCGCGCGGTAGGTGATTCTAGTGACTGAGAGATACAAGCAAATCCGCGTAAGTTCTGGAGATTGATTGGCTGTCCCCCAGAGATCGAACCTCGAACATAATGATCTAGAGACACTGTGGCACAACTGTTTCGACGAATGACGGCCGATCAGTCATTCTTCATTTCAATCGCTCAAAATATCGGCGATTTTAGCCTCAGCCGTGTGTCAGCCAGCCTCTGGCTGATCCAATTGCAGCTTGATAGTTGAGCGATGCGATAATCGAACTTCATTGTTCCGGCTTTGAGGCAACATTGTGAATGCGTTTGTACTCCTCCATGTCGTGAGCGGCCAGCTCGGATTTTCCTTGTCTTCTGTGAGTGCTGGCTAGTAACAGATATGCCTGCGCCGCTAGTAGGCTCTCCTTCTCGACGGCGATCACTCGGTGGAGGATTTGCTCCGCTGCGGTTGGGTCGCTGACCGCCAAGGCTCGTCCCAGCGCGTATAAAGTTTCCGGCATATCAGGGCGTAAAGAGTCAGAACGGCGCAGTTCTTCGGCCGCTTCTTTCATCTTTCCCCCTTGTAACAGTGCATCTCCCAAGCGATAAGCAACTTCCGCGTTTCCAGGTTGTAGTTTCGCCTCAGAGCGAAATCGCTCTTCTGCTTGCGTCCATTGCGAACTGGCCGCATAAATTTCGCCAAGCTCCAGGTGCAGACCGGGCAGATCGGGTCGCAGTGCTATAGCCTTCTGATATTCTCTCTCGGCTTCCGAAAACCTCTTTGCGGAGTAGTAGCTCTGGCCAAGCACCTGGTGCCCGCGTGCGGTCTGAGGAAACCTCGCCAGCAATCTCTCGTTGGATTCGGATGAGAGGGCGGCAGCAGCCTTGCCGAAGTAATAAATGAGATCGGAATCGTCCGGACTTTTCGCAAGGGCGCTCTTCAGATTGACGATAGCCTCTTCGGGTTGATCTACCTGAAGCTGCGCTATTCCCAAGGCGCCCGATTCATGCGCAATCTCGAGATGAGGAATCGCTTCCACGGCATAGCCCTGCGAAAGGAGCGCATACCCGAGCAACTGATGTACGGCCAGAGAATCGGGATTCAGATCTAAGGCTCGCTTCAGTGGTGGGATCGCCGCTTCGTAATCCCGTTTCCTCATGTATGCGTCGCCCAACTTCAGAAGCGCGATCGCCGACGATGGTATGAGCTCGACAGCTTTTCGGGCATCGGCAATTGCCTGCTCGAAATCGCCACGACTTTCGGCATCAGTCGCGGACTGCAGAAGTCTTGTGACCTCTGCGGGACTCTGACTCGCCGCAATCTGTGCTGGCAGGACGAAGTGGACGAGCAAAACAGCGTGAATGATCACCGCTCCGGTTCCTCGATTGTCATGAATCGATCGGCCTTGATCGCGCGCAGCTTTTGATGAATTCCCGAGGGCCATGTTATGTCTATGTCGCAGTTGTCCGCACTCCCGAGTCCGAAGTGTAGTCGCTTGTCGTTGGAGGATAGATAACTTCCTGACGCGGTCGCAAATCGCACTTGACCGTTTACTCGAACCCGAGCTCCGTAGCCGTCCCGGTTGCTTCGTTTTCCTCGAAGGGTGATCGTAAGCCAATGCGATTTGCCTCCGCGATTCAAATAGAGTTGCGGGTGCTCGCCGAGCGAGGTAGTGACTACGTCGACCCAACCATCATCGTTCAAATCTCCGAAGGCAGCGCCCCTACCCGCGACGGGGAGATTCGAGCCCGCGTCGCCTTTTTCGAAATGCCCTTTTCGGTTCAATGCAAACAGTGGAGGCTCGCGATAGCTCAGTGAACTGTCATAGGTCTGCACGTTGTCAAAAACATGGCCCTGAACGATGAAAACATCTTTCCAACCGTCATTGTCAAAATCCTCCAGCCCAACACCCCAACCCGATACGTTGCCCGATAGCGCACCGAATCCGGTCTCCAACTCCTGTGCACTGAATGAACCCTTGCCATCATTGTGAAAAACTACGTAAGGGTCGTGCGGAAGCTGGGTCACAATCAGATCGGGAAGGCCATCGTTGTCATAATCCTGGAAAACAACTCCCATACCTGAGAGTTTCTTACCCGTGCTGGAAAGCGCGGCACCTGAATTCAAGGCGACTTCAGTGAACGTTCCGTTTCCGTTGTTACGCCAGAGGAATTGTTCGATCGCGTCGTTTGCGACAAAGATATCGGTAAAACCATCGCCATCGTAGTCGGCGAAAGCGACTCCTAGTCCACGGCCTGGCTTTGCGGAGATGCCCGATGCTGCACTCACATCTTCAAACGTTCCATCTCCACGATTGTGGTACAGGATACTTGTTGCAGAGCTAAACTCGCCGGGTGGGCAGTACATCGGTTCTGCAATGCGGCCGCACGTCTTACTCTTTTCTGGAGTCCAATCAAGATAGCGAGTCACAAAGAGATCGAGGTGCCCGTCGTTGTCGTAATCAAAAAATCCGGCAGAGGCCGACCAACCACCTGCGCCTACTCCTGCTTTGCGCGTTACGTCGGTGAAAGTCCCATCGCCATTGTTGTGGTAAAGAATATTTCGACCGAAATTTGTGACGTAGATATCGGCGAATCCATCATTATCGTAGTCTCCGACGGCGACTCCCATGCCGTAGTTTGTGTCGCCGGCGTTTTGCAATCCGGCTTGCACCGTGACATCTGTGAAGGTGCCGTCTTTGTTCTGACGGTAGAGCCGATTCCAATAAGATGGATCGTGGCGATCAAAGTTAACTGGGCTGCGCAACGGATCAGCAACATGGCCTGCATTTACGAGAAAAATGTCCAGAAGCCCGTCATTGTTGTAGTCGAGTAAAGCCACTCCGCCGGGCATTGTCTCGATCAGATACTTGCGAGAGGTGGGCGAATTCCGCAGAACGAAATCGATCCCACGCGCAGGACTCAGCTTGAACTGCGGTTCAGGACTCGGTGTTGAAGTTTGCGGAATCGCTGAGGGCGACAAGAGAAGCAATAGTAGACATATTCGCATCATTAATTTATTACGGCGGTGGCTATCGCTCCGGCATTTTACTCTGCTCGCTTGAAGGTTTATCGAGCGAGACTCGCGGCTTGGTTTCGCTGATATCCGCAATGTGTGCCATGGCGGTGGCGATGGCGCTATTGTAGGCGGCGAGCCGAGCGTTCGGTTGATCGGGACTCGAATCGGAACCGTTTTTCGCGAATTCTGGCGAGCTTTCCGTTGTTCTCATTGCCTCGATCGCCCCGGGAAGCGCGGAAAGCTTCTGCTCCAAGGCACCGAGTTCGGCAAATGCGGTGTTGGGATGGTAGGTGAGGCGATCCCCCGTCTGCATCGCGCCGATTAGAGAATCTGGCGACCAGCCACCGGGCCAGTTTGCATTCAAGATGTCATAGCTCTCGCGAAGTCGCGTCATCTTCCCGGCAAAACCGTCGAGCAAGGGAATACTCCGGGCCATTTCGACGCCCGTTTTTACCGTGATTGTCACGGCGTCTCCGATGCCAAAGCGAGGCGTCGAAACGATGGTAGTCAGCGTGTTGCCATCGAAGCGCCAGCCGGGGTCGCCTTTTCGTTTCTCGGAGACAAGCGATTTGCCATTCACTGAGACGGATGATGGAGGCCAACCTCCGGGAAGTCGTACTTCGTATGCCCGGTCGGATTGCATTCCCTTATAGCTGCCCTGGATCGGCGAGATCGTGACATTCAGAGCAGTGCCATCTTTGCTCAAGGAAGCTTGAATTGGAGTCCAAGCCGCTTCACCATTTTGATAGCCTGGCGTGTCACCGGAATCCTGATAAAGGCGATACTCTGAGGTTTGCCCGTCTTTCAACGGAAACACAGTCAGGATTAAAGGATCCAGCGGCTTCTCGCCAGTGTGGGTGGTCGCAGGCTGCATGGGAATTACGCTGCCCGCTTTCACGTACAACGGAATTTGGCCGAGTGAAAAACTGCGCTGCACAGTCAGGGGTCCCCGGAATGTTGCCCCGCTGTCCCATTCAATCCAATCTCCGGGTGGAAGCCACACGGAAATCGTGGCTAATTGCGAATCCTTGGAGATGGGTTGGGTAATCGGGTCGGCAAGGATACTGTCGCCGAACATGTATTCGTTTTTCGCGGTGTAGGCCTCGGGAGCTTCGGGCCAGTCGTAATAAAGAGGATGCAGGAATGCGAGTCCGGTGTCGTACGTCTTTCTAGCTTCGGTATAAATGTAAGGCTGCATGGCGTAGCGGCGCGTAAAACAGTCCCGCATCAGGTCCGAGTAAGGCTCCGGATATGCCCAAATGCGGCGTTCGGCTCCGGGATTCTTCGTAGTGTGCGTGCGCAACATCGGACTGAATATTCCCCATTGAATCCAGCGCAAATAAAGTTCCGGATCAATGGCTCCGGGCATGTGGCCGCCAATGTCGTGGCTCCAGTAGGCATAGCCCACGTTGGCGGCCGTGGCCGTGAAATATGGTTGGAACGCGAGTGACTCCCAGACAGAAATGGTATCCCCGGAAAAACCGATCTGGTAGCGATGGTTGCCCAATCCTCCCCAGCGATGAAACAACAGGGCTCGTTTTGCCTCCCGCTGCTGATCGCTAAAGAAGATATAGTTCAGCCACCATGTGGGATTCAGCCCGGAAAGTTTCGTGGTGTCTTCCTGCTGCCAGTCGAGCCAGAAGAAGTTGATTCCCTGACGCTCGAGAGGGTGAATCATGTAGTTCAAATAATTCGCGGCGAACTTCTTGTCGGAAATGTCGAAGGGCAGATATTGTTTTGTTGCGGAATCGATTCCAGTTGCACGGGCCATTTCCGGGTAGCCATCCTCCCAAGGTTGCACACCGCCTGCGGGATGGAGATTCACCGTAGCCTTGAGCCCCTGCTCATGCACGCTCGCAAGGAATCGATCGGGATCAGGAAATAGAAGCTTATTCCACGAATAACCGGTCCAGCCGAGTTTGTGTCCGGATGCATCCAGCTTGTTGGTTGGCGGAAATTCTTCGAATGTCGGATGCCAATCGATATCGATCACCAGCACATCGAGTGGCGTGTCGTGCGTCTGAAATCCCTGGATCAATTTTTCAAATTCCTGATCGGTGTACGACCAATAGCGCGACCACCAGGCTCCGAACGCGAACCGTGGAGGCAACGGTATTTTCCCAGCCACTTGAGTGAAATCGTAGAGCGCGCCTTTGTAATCGTGGCCGTAGCCGAAGAAGTACCAGTCCTGCCGGTCGCCCGCTGGCCGTGACATCACCCACGGCCACGGACTCTCCTCGCCGTGAGCGAAAGAGAAATTATCGGAATCGAATAAAGGCCGAGTGCTATCGTCAACAACTGTCCATCCGTCACGCGAGACCAAGCCTGGCTCAAGCTGCACAGCGGAGCCGCGAACGAAATCAAGAGTCCGTGCCGTGCCCAGCAGATTTCCCGTGTCTGGCATTCCTGGCTTCCACATGATCTTCTTCCCGCCGAGAGTGAAGGAAATACTTAGATTCTCAGCGGTGAACTTTTCGTCTGATTTGTCCGGCGCATAAGTCAACGTCAACGCACTCGTGCGAATCACAGTGCTTCCGTCGGGCCCAGCCTCTCGCGTAAATTCGGGAACACTCAGGCGGCGATTGAGAAAGACCAAAGACGCGTGATCCTCAAAATTCCGATCTGAGGCCCATTCCATTCGAATTAGTAGCGGCGTGAGGATCGTGAAACGAGCTGAGCCGACGGTCACGACCGCCCGCAGATCTGCAACCGGATCATAGTGCGTATCCGTGTTTGTTGCCGGCGCCCCGTAAACAGCGCGCGGCAGAATGCAAAGGACCAACACGCCAATGATAGACAAACTGCGGATGAGCCTAAGATTGTTCATGTATGTATCGGTCTATAAACCCGTCGGTGAAAATGATCCATCCTTTGCCTGGCAGGTTTCTGAACCCGCCAGGCATGTGTCGGAAGGAAGGTGCGCTACCAGTAGAATTTGAGACCGAATTGAACACTCCGGGCAGGATAGGCCGAGGTGATTGTCCCGAAAGTTGCGTCGCCGAGGTTCGTATCGGGCTCGAAGAAATTGGGATGGTTGAGCGCGTTAAACATTTCAAAACGGAATTGCAATCGCCGCTCCTCGCCTAAGCCCCACCACTTCTGAATGCCCATGTCCCAGTTGAAATATCGCGGCGCACGAAGATTCGCGATAAATCGGGGGCTGTCGCCAAAGGTGAATGCTGCCGGCTGCGAGAATGCGGCAGGATTGATCCAGTTCGTGATCGTCTGGTTTTGCGGAACTGGGTTGACGCCCGGCACGAGGTCTGGACGTTGATTGAAGCCGAAGCCAGCGGTATTGTTGGTCGCCGGATTGATGGAGAGAGGTAATCCAGATTTGGCAGTCAGAATTCCACTCCATTGCCATCCGCCGAGAACCGCGTTCACCGCCTTGTTCCAACCCTGGCCGATCATTTTGTTTGTTCCGAACGGCAATTCATAGTTGTAATTGACAACCAGGCTTTGAGGGGTATCGCTGACATCAACCGAGTGTTCGGCTGCGAGGTTGTACGAATTGCGGACCGAGCTACCGCTGCCGGGAAACGCCCAACCAGCACCGCCTTGGACGTTATCCTCGAACTTGGAATACGTGTACGAGACGTTCACATCGAGTCCGGAATGCCAACGACGCGTATAGGTAGCCTGCAGTGCGTTGTAGGTTGAACCTCCAACAGCAGGCGGCGCTTCGGTCACACTGCAGTATTCCGGGAAACGCCGCAACAGTTGCCCTTGCGCAACGGTTGGCTGGTCGAGGCCACAACCGCTAGAGGTGATCACCCCGAAAAATGGGTTTGGGACCTGGTTAAGGAGAGCATTCCCTAAAGCCTGATCCGCTGCTGGCATTTCGTCCCACTCCAGGTATTGTGAGAGGACGTGTACTCCGTGGTTGCCGACATACGCAACGTCAATCAGATCGTTGTTCGTCAGCGAATATTGAACGCCGGTCATCCACTGCTGCACGTATGGAGAATGGCGAACTGGATCGATGACCGGATTGAGTCCGAAGCCGACATCCGTCAAACCACCAAGAGAATTTCCGGTCGGCGCGACTTCTCCGGTTGGGAACGCGCTTTGGCATACGATCGTTGTTGCACCATTGCTGCAAGGTGCACTGGAATTGCCACTCAGAGTTGTAAACGGATTCAACCCGCTGTTCAGACTTGTGACCCACGGCGTGCCTTGCGAGAACCCTGTGTTTGGACCTTGCCCGTAATAATTCGGCACGAAGAAAATTCCATAACCGCCGCGCAGCACCAACTTGTCGCGCAATTGATAAGCGGCTCCAATACGCGGGGCGAAGTTCTTGAACGCAGTGTCATACAGACCGCGATTGCCGCTGGAGTTGAAAACGAGTTCTCCAGGATAATTCGTCCCTACTACTGCGCTGATCGGGTTCGTCGCCGTGAAGTTGAAATATTCTTGGTCGTTGTGGCGCTCAGTCGGCGCAGTTTGAATTTCATATCGCAAACCTAAATTCAAAGTCAGCTTTGGTGTTGCCTTCCAGTCGTCCTGCAAATACCAGCCGAGCATGTGCTTGTCAGTCGCCGGGAACTTGTTGAATCCCGTATTGTCGTTTCCGCTGCCGACGCCCAGCAAAAACGAAGCGAAGCCGTCGCCAGTTCCTGCGGTTGCGTTCTCGGGATCAGGACCTGCGGTTGATGTCGTCTGAAACTGCAGGACAGTGTTGGCATAGTGTCCGCCATCAATTCGGGCCCAGATATCCATGAAACCGAAGGCCAACTGGTGCTTGCCGTGGATCTTTGTGAAATCGACCGAACTGGTCCACATGGTTTGCGGCACGATGTAATTGTCCAGACCGGCCTGTGCACCCAGAGACGAATAACTTTGCGGCTGGATCTCTGGGAAGCTTGGGGCGATGGCGTCGATAAACGAAGGAAGATTGAGCGTAGAAGATTTGAAGCCAAGACTCTGGGTGGTGGACTGCTCGACGTGCCGGTTTACGCCGAGGTTCGCGCTCAGCGCAAAGGTTGGGCTGAAAATATGGCTGTACCCGACGTTAGCGCTATACCGATTGTTCGGAGCAACGACGCCAGGTCCACCTGGATCGGAAGCGCCGTAATATGTTGGGAAGTTCACCTTTTGCTCGTACTTTTGAGACCAGCGCCCCCAGACGCGATCATTATTCGAAACGTTGTAATCAATACGGATCGAGTACTCATTGGAATGCGCTGCAGCCGAGGAAGCCGAAGTAAAGTTGTTAAAGAGGGCGGAACCATTCGGTTGTGGCCAGTAGCTTCCGTTCGCAATGCTCGAAGCAATCGAATCCGTTAGGCCGGATGGAATCGTGTTTGTGATCCCCGTCCCTGAGGCAATATTCCCCGAAACCGGATCCCGGATGAATTCTGTTGTTGCCCCTGCCGGACATCGACTCACTGTGTCGCCGGTGACGCTATCGATCCCGCCGCAGGTCACTTGTCGCGTGCTGAAGGGATTGTAGATCTCCCCTGCGAAGATGGGTCTGCCTAGGTAGTCGGTCCCTACCTGGCTGCCTAGCAGCGCCGAGAAGTTTCCGCTTCTTTCATTCGACGTTGGCATCGTACCCAGGAAAGTTGCGGGAGTCGCCTGCCGCAGGCCTTCGTAGTATCCAAAAAAGTAAAGTTTGTTCTTGATGATCGGCCCACCGATCGTAGCTCCGAACTGATCGCGATGGAATGCCGGCTGGTTCTTGTTGTCGAAGTAATATCTCGCGTCGTACGCGCTGTTTCGATAAAACATCCAGGCATCGCCGTGCAGCTGGTTGCTGCCCGACTTTGTTACCACATTCACGACATTGCCACTGCTGAATCCATATTGCGATGTGAAAGCATTGGTCTGAATTTTGAATTCCTGGACAGCGTCAGCCGAAGGTACGTAAATCACACCTCCCCAATCCACGCGAGTGTCCCAGCTGCCGTCCAGCAAGTATTGTGCCGTGCCGAAGAAGGTTCCGCCGAAGTTGAGGAATGAGACATCCTGATCGGCGCTTCCTGAAATTCCCGGTGCGCCGACAATCTGCTCTTCGGCAGTGTTGCTGACTGAGGAGTTGAGCTCCGCCAAGCTGATCACATTCCGCAAGTTCAAAGGAAGATCGACGACCTGCCTCGCGGAAATATTCGAGGAAATATTGGCATTGTCCGCATTAAGGAGTGGACTTTGAGCGGTCACTTCGATTCTTTCTGACGTCGACCCGACCTTTAGCCTTACGTTCTGTTGAACGGTTTGGCCAGCGTCCAACGTGATCCCGTGTTGCGTGTAAGCTTTAAAACCGGTTTCTTCAACCTCAAGCGAATATACGGCGGGAGGCAGCAACGTAAACGAGAACAGGCCGGCGTCTTGTGTCGTATAGGTACGGACAACGCCATTTTGCGCGCTGGCAAGAGTGACCCTGGCGCCATTCACGGGTAGCCCCGAGGAATCCATAACGATGCCGTTCAACGTTGCGGCGACTTCCTGGTTCTGACCATAAACTGAGCGGCTTCCCATGAGCGCAAAAAAAACAATGCCTCCCAGTGCACAAACCTGCCAAACGGAGCGGCTGCGGAACATACGTTCCCTCCTCGCGATTAGAATCCCAAATTGGTGACGAAAGGTTTAGAGCAAGCCCAGCAACAGACCACACATCTACAACATGCTTTCGCCCCAGGCAAGGGTTTACCGGTTAAGCTCAAGAGATAATTTGGAAACTGGCGCAGCAGCCAACCTTAAGCACTGTTTTCAATAACTTGAACGACCGTAAAGAATTACGTTAAGAACTGTCGGAGCATAGCGTTTTACGGTTGAAAGTCTCTCATCCGGCACAGTAGTATCCTCCAGCCAGGGTTCCTTGCCGGACCCTGTCCACCACGTTGTGATTTAGCCTGACGCAGGGCATTTAAAGTGATATCCGAGCCAATAGCGGAAAGCTGGATGCCGACCAGCGATTACGAGAAGGGCGCCGTTGAGCAGCAGCTCGAGCACTTGCTCGCTTCTCCTCTATTTCATTCCAGCAAAAGGTATGGCCAGTTTTTGAGGTATATTGTGGCGCGCGCGCTGGATGGCCAAGGAAGTCACCTCAAAGAACGCGTTCTCGGGGTCGAGATCTTCGAACGGCCTGCCGACTACGATACAAACACGGACCCCATCGTGAGGGTCACAGCGGGCGAAATTCGTAAGCGCATCGATCAGTATTATCAGGATCCAAAGCATAGCCAGGAGATTCGGATATTCCTGTCGTCCGGATCCTATGTGCCACACTTTTCCTGGCCAGGTCACCCTAACGGTTTTCCTGACGCCGCGATGGCGTCCCCTGCCAACGGATTAGCCGTGCTCAAAACAGAATCCGTCACGGCGCTAGCAAATCCCGCGGTTTTGAGGTCCAAGCAGGTTTCCGCCCGCGCCAAAACTCTCGTGATTATTGCCGCCCTGATCCTCACTCTGGTTAGTGCCTGGGCGGCTTTACGGGAACCGCGTCCGACTGTAGTTCGGCAGTTTTGGCAGCCGTTCGTGAATTCACCAGAGCCAACGCTCTTCTGCCTGGCGGACCAGCCGCAATACGCTAGCATCCGACTCCGCGATGCCGCCGATCCCCAGCACGTGACTATGCTTCCCGACACCATGGTCACGGTCATCATCGATGACGTAGACCCACTGGTTAACATTGCGGGGATGCTTCGCACCTACGGCAAGAACTATCGAGTACTCGGCGAATCGTCAACCAATTTAACCGACCTTCGGCGCAGCGCTTCCGTATTTATCGGAGCGTTCGATAATGGCTGGACTTTGCGACTGACCGCTCCTTTGCGCTTCCATTTTGGAAACGACGCCTCGATGACGAAGTTTTGGATCGAAGATCGCGATAATCCAGACAAACGGGAATGGCTGCTCGACCGGTTGCAGCAGAAGACAGAAGACTATAAGGACTATGCGATCGTTGTACGATTCGTCCCTCGAGATACAGATCAGGTATCTGTGGTGGCGGCGGGTATCGGTCGTGGAGGAACCGTCGCCGCTGGCGAATTTTTGGTCAACGAGAATCGCATGGAGGAAATCGTTAAACAGCTACCGGTCGGCTGGCAGAAGAAAAACATCGAAGTGGTTCTTGAGACGCAGGTGATTCAGGGCAGATCGGGGCCGCCGCGCGTAAAGGCCGTCCACGTTTGGTAGTGACGCAATGCCCGGACCAATTCCTCTCGCGCCGGCTTAGCGCTTCTTGCGCAACGCTGGCACCCGATAAGTCGTCGGCCTTTCCGAGCGACTGAATCAACATAAAGAGCGTAGCCTGCCTGTTTTTCCTGAACGTGCAACGGGTTGGCCGATTCCTCAGTGAGTTGGGACATTGGGAACAAAACGGGAGAGTTAAATGGAGCCGACGAGCGGACTTGAACCGCTGACCTGCCGATTACGAATTATCGTCAGGTCCTACCGCTGCAGCAGCTAAGTCTCTTGCAGCAAAAGACTTTAACCTTTTTCGGCCCGCACGGAAGGAAGTTCTGGCGATGTTGATTACGTTGGCCTTAGGTAAAACGGGTTGAACTCTTACGTCACAAATGCGTCACAAAATCCGACACCGAGCCCCAGCGTTGTTCTTCTCGGCTGAGAGTAGCCACCCCTGCCGCTTAGCGGCCTAGCACCGCATAAACAGTGAGGTTAAGCGATGCAGTGTGAACACAAGAAGCGAGATGGTAAGCGATGCGGAGCGCGGGCTCTTATTGGCCAGAAGCGTTGCGCGATACATTCTCAGCCTGGCAGAGCCGCAGAACTCGGTAGCAAAGGAGGTCGGCGGCGAGCCGTATATAGCGCAGCGGGCGACCTCAAGGACTTCAAAGCGCCAAAGACTGCGGCCGATCTTTGTGATCTGCTGGCCGAATCGATTGTTGAAATACGTTCTGGGAGGCTGGATCCCAAGATCGCCAATGCGCTCGGCTATCTTGGGACAAGCTACCTGCGCGCTCTTGAGGTGTCAGACATCGAAAAGCGACTGGAGGCTCTTGAGTATTACCAGGAGGTGGAGGAGTGCGCCTTGGTTCGATTGAGCCCGCCGGAGAGCGAACAAAAGGGGGAAGCGTAGGTGGCGATGACAACCTTTCGGAGCCGGCTGATTAAGTTGGAAAATGAGCGGCGCTTCCTTGATTGGGTGATACATCAGCGCCTTTTGGGGAGCCTTACGGCGGGCGAGCTGATGGCTTTCGCGCAAGATCGAAAGTTACCGGATTCTTTGTCCAATCGCCCGTGCGAATTAGACGGCGTGGACCGAAAGAGTCTTATCAAGCTCCGGGAAGAGAAGGAGCGGCTCCTCCGTGGTCGAAGCCTTGAGGAGCTGAAATGCTATGTCTTGGGGCACATCTGGCCAAGAAAATGGCTCGAGTATTCGATAAAAGATGGCACGCTTGTATTTCAATGGCGAATCGAACCTATGGAACATGTCCTGGACCGTGACAAGCAATCGGGGAGTTAAAAAAGTGACCACCAAATTTCAGTTCGGAGGGCGGAATGTCACGTCGAAAAAACGGTAGCCGGAAGTCAATTGTTAAGTCTCAAACTCACACACATATCGAATTGAGGATGTTGGCTCTTCTTGAACTCAAAAGATGGCGACTGCTTAGAGAGCTCGACGAGGTCCTAGGCCAGTACCACCAACTCTCGCTAGGGCATTAAACGAGTTGACACACATTAGTCTTGCTCCGAACAGCCGCGCTCCAAGACAATCGGGGAGATTAGCTGTGAACAGGTTGCCATCGCTTCCGCGGTTTGTAATCCCCGGTTTTCCAGTCAGCCAATACAGGCGTGACTTGGAAGCACGGCTCAATGGAGAGGGTGAGCGAAGTTCTGTCCTCGAAGCGGATGTCCACGGCGCGATACTCTGAGGACAGGGATAATTCTACGTCGGCAATGATCTTGCCTTTGATCTGCGGGAACCTGAGAACGCGCCGGTAGGAAACTTTCTTTCTTCGGCGGGAGCGGGTAACTTTATGGGCAGCCATGATCGCCTCGCAACAGGGAGAGCATATCCTAACAGACACTTAACATTCTATCAGATACCTTGCTGTCTAAAGGGTTACCTGTGACGATAAACGCATATGGCCGGGAAAAGAACGCTGTCGGTTACGGTGAAGATGTCGGAGGAAGACCTCGCGCAATTGATGAAAGCGGCAGCGAAAAAGTGGGAAGGAGCCATCCTTACCCGCTCGGGGATTGTTCTCGCTCTGGCAAAGATCGGGGCGGACAAAGTGCTAAAGAAACCCTAAATGCGGTTTCCATTCGTCTCCGACACGATCAAATGTTCCACGGTAGAGGGTTGTTTCACGGTTCCTAATTTCCATCTCTATTTCCGTGCAGTCAGCTAGTAGGGATTTCCATGATGGAGCGGTGACTGTCATTCCGCTTCTGAAATGAGGGCGCGAAAAAATGTTGACTGTGTGTTGATTGTCGAACACGTACAATTGCCCGTCATCCTGCTCTCCTGCTCTAGTGCCAGATACTAAAATGAGGGCATGGGTGTTTCCCTTAAAATCTGCTGTGTGTTCGTATTTGTTTAGCCAAGTTCCGTAATTAACGATCTGGGTCTGGCCCTTGACGTTGCGATAGGTAAGATGCGCCGTTGCGTTGTAAGCAAACATCGGCTTTTCTCCAACCGACGTGGGTCTTACGCGAAAGACAGCGATAACTGCATTAGGTTCGATTTTGTTCGATCCTAGCCCTGATGGGTCGATTTCCTGCCACCAATGGCTATACGCGATTATTGCTCGACGGCAATCAATCAACTCAATTATGGGGCGAGGCTGTGGCGGCAGAGGCGCGGGAGCGGCGGCAGAATTGTTTCCGACAGAGATGCGTGGACTGAAATCAATACGGGACTAAATTCCTGCTTGTTTTCCTGCGTCTGAGAAGAGGCAGCAAGTTGAGGGTCGTCCTTTTTTTTCCCAAAGAAGTGCAGGAACAGAACAATCGCAATCCCCAATCCAGCAACGATCAAGCCAGCGTTCGGGCCTTTGATGTACCACACAAGCCCTGCGGCGATAAGACTTGCTCCCATATTCCTTAAATCGTCTCTCATGTGCGTCCTCTTTTCACGGACGCACTCGCATGGTAAATTGGAGTTGTCCGCAGCACCCTTCGCTATACCGGGAAGATTCAGATTCATGGTCTGAATCTTCCCACTTAAATGCCGAAAAAGATGAAAACCGAATGCATTGAAGGATCGAAGGCACTAGAGAATTTTGAGCAACTAGCGCGAACTGTCCTTCAATCTCCTAAGCCATCTATCCTGAAAAATCCAAAAAAGAAAATCTCACGCAAGCCTAAGAACTCCGACAAGAACTAGAAGGGAATTTGTTGCGTTTCCCCCGTCCCTGTCGGCTCGTGGCGCGGCGATTCATTCTTTCCCGTGAGCTCACTGTAAGTAAGTCGCTTTCCAAAAACGTCCCATCGCCAGTTCAAACCGTTGTCCGTCATTCATGTTTTTGCGATTGTTGTAGAGGAAGGTCTGCTCATCAAGATAGCGATGCAGATGGAATGGTTCTACGCTTATGTAGGTTCCCGCAATCCCACGCTTCAGAAGCGACCAGAAGTTTTCCAGCCCGTTCGTGTGAATGCGTCCGTCAACGTACTGGACAGCATGGTCAACGACTTTGTGAGCGTAATCTCCGGCGAGTCCATCGTAGGATCGCAGGGCATCGGAGTAAAGTGCAGCGCCAGCAGTAACGTGCTTGCGAACTTCTTCTTGCAGAACGCGCTTACGTCGGCTAGGCACGACACTTGTGCGGATTTTTCCGCCACGTTCCAAGATGCCCATGACTGCAGTCTTATCTTTGGTCCCAGTTCCAGTGATGCGGCGCCTGCGCTCGCTCAGGTGCATATTGCGAGCTTTTCCTCCAATGAACGATTCGTCTACTTCAATTTCTGCGCCTTCTCCCCCGCCGAGCTTCGAGCCGAAAAAATCATCGCGCATGACCATCCGAATGCGTTGGAGCATGAAGCATGCGGAGTTCTGATGGATACCAAGAGCGCGTCCGAGTTCATAGCTGCTGATGCCGTTTTTGCAATTTGCCAACAGCCAAAATGCGGTCATCCACTTATCGAGTGTAAGTGGCGAATCCTCGAAAATAGTTCCGACCTTGAGGCTGAATTGCTTCTTGCATTCATAGCAGAACCAGATGCGCCGCGTCTTGATAAAGGAATGTTTTGCTTTGCCGCAACGTGGGCACGTAACGTTGCCATCAGCCCAGCGGAGCTTAACCGCGTAGTCGAACGTGCGTTGCGGGTCGGAGAAGTATGTAATCGCTTCTTGGAGTGTCTTGGGCTTATCCATGCCCAGATACTATACTAGACGCACATGTGTGTCAACTAGTTTATTGCCCTCGCGAGAGATTGCACTCAAGGGCATACCGATTCCTTGAGGGATTTAACTGACTTGGATAGAATGCCTAAAAACAGCTACGGAGCACAAAGTTCGGGCAGTTCCTGCCCAACCTGGCTCGAAGACAATAAATGACGAGTCGCGGTTCGTACTCGTTTTCAGCGCCCCCGCGACAAGCCAACGCAACAGCCCACTTTTCAGACGCGAATAATCGGCTTGTCTCTCGGCAGGCCAAGGCGGGCGGCACAGAAGTATTCGAAGCGAATACCATAGGTGCGGCGAGTTTTTTCCCAGATGACGCGGAAGAGCGGACTGCGCGCCCAGCGCATGAAGAGGATGGCCCAACCCCGATTATCGGGATGCGACCAGAAGTCATCCAGCCGTAGATCGAGGTAGACATTTTCCATGAGTTGAATCAGTTCTAAGGCGATGGTTGTTTCCTCGATCTTGATTGCCCGAGGCGGATTGTTTGGTTGAGCGGCGGCAGGGGCTAGGGTCTGCCGCATCAATTCGTCGAAGAAGGGATGCAAGACTGGAGTTTCGCGGAAACGTTCCCATATCCGGTCCAGCGTCTTGGTGTGCTTCAAGAATGTTTCGCTGCCGCAGCCAGCCGGAGCGAGCACGTCGGTTAACTTCTCGGCAATCGCCACCGGATGATCGCCTGGTTGCGTTCCGCGAAGCGAGACACGGACAATGTGCTGTCCCAGCTTGCGGTAGCTTTCAAACTGGTCCTCTGAGAAGAATTGATCGGCTGTGGTTTCGTGAGGAAAGGTGGGATGGACGGAGCGATACTGGGTGATCGCCACGTCCTCGTCTCCGCTCATCGAGGCTTTTAGATAGATGAGATGTCCCAGGCTGCCGTTGCTGTAAGTGATTTTTCCTATGCTGCAGTGGGCCAGACTGAAGCCTTCTTTCTGTTGCCGAATGGAGTTGACGTCGATCTCGATCTTGGCTCCGAAATCGGTTTCGCAAAGCCGCACTACATTACCCAGGCTGCCGAATTTCAGGCATTCATCGCACTCCGCGTCGCAAGCGATGATGACCTTGCAGCGCCTGCGTACGAGTTCGTAGATTCCGAGATTTTCGAAGTGGCCTCCGTCGGAGACGTTGACGAAGTAGTTGGTTTCGTCAGCCACCCCGAACAACTCCCGCAAGAGATAGTAGAGACTGAAGTTCAGTCCCGGCCGGTTCCATAAACTTCGTCCCGGATTCGGGAACCACCAGCCCAGCCTCACGTTAAACATGGTCAGCAGGAAGGCCACGAGTGGCGAGGTGTTGAAACCCATGTTCGGGCTGGCTGCGGCGCCGGAGATCGCGACTGCCTGGCCGAGCTTGATGCCCTGAGCGAATTCCCGAGTGGATGCATAGCCCACCCTGCGGCGATCGGCGCCGCAACGCAGAGGCGTCAACGAGAACGATGCGCTATGCCGGGTATGCAAGGCGAGATCGGAGCTGCCGCTCAGATTGAGCGCGCAATTGAAAATAGGGAACGGTCCGCGAAATTCGTTGGCGAACACTTTGCTTAAAGCCATGTCGTCGTCGCCGTCGAAATTGGTGAAGGGCTGGGGTTTGCGGAATCCCGGAGCCCAGCGGGTGGCTCCTAGGTAACAGCGCACCAGACGAAAGCGGTAAAACTGATTCAGGCCAAAAATATTGATTTCGAAGAAACGCGAGAATAGCAAGCCGCAGGCGAAGGTGACGGCCAGAGCCAACCATAGCATCTGCGAGCGCAGGTGAGGCAGGGTTTCCCAATAGCCTCTCCAGTTCCTGCTTGGTGCCGCGATTAGGGCTAGGGAGATGTAAAGAGTGGTGGATGCGGCCAGCACGGCACCCACGATAAAGACGAAACCGCCAACTTTCGCGACTCTCTCCAGCCAAGGCGACTTGCTGCGCGAGCCGTTCCCTGTGGTTCTGCTGCTTTTGCCGGCGAGCAGTCCGGCGGTCACGGTTCCGATCCAGCTTATGATCGAAGTCCATTTGACCAGGCCGAGGCTTAACAGGGAAAGCGTCCAGGGTGGGCCGAATACCGCTGCCGTGGTTAACGCGAGATAGCCGACCCCGAAGATAGCGAGACCCGCTCCTAATCGAGTCCACCACTCGCGAATCGACTCCTGCGAATGGCGGCCACAAAAGCCGATGAAAAGCACGACGCTGATAGTATGCGCCGCCAGCACCAGCGGCGGACCCAGCACGAAGGCATACCACCCATATTGCACCCGGTCTGACGACCAGTCGATGAAGAGCGAAAGGATGCCCCATAACTCGAGAACCAGAACCAGCACGCAAAGCGCGCTGATCCAGCCGGCATGCCAAATTCGCCACCAGAGGCGATGCCCGGCGGCCCGGTTCCGCATGCTGGAAAGAGTAAAGATTGCGATAAAGAAAAGCGCTATCCCGTTCAGGATTGGCCACGCAATCACGACAGCACGGTAAGCGGTGGAGGCAGTCTGCAGCTTTTCGAACGCGTCGTGAACGAGGGTTGGCTTGGCGTCGGCCCATAACAAGCTCGCCAGTAAGAAGGAGAAGCACCAGGCTGGGATGATAGCGAACGCCCAGACGCTTTTCGCCGACCACGGCTTTCCCCTTCTGCGCGCGTCCTGCTCGCCTTCTTTCCGCATAAACGGGTTACCGCTGATCGCACGATCGTCCGACAGGTTATAAAGCAAGGTGACGAGGAGCCCAATCATCGAAAGAGCGGCCAGCAGGGTGGCTAGGATTTTGCCGCAGCCGAGGAAAGCCCGGTGGCCCATGCGGGCAAAAACCAACAAGAACCAAAGCCAGGCGAGCCCGGTCAGTTGAATCAGGAAGGCATTGCGGGCCCAGCTCGTCCACATACTCCAGGTATCGGAACTCATCATTCCCAGGCGCGGCGCCAGATAGTTGGAATAACTGCGCAGGTGGGCGATCGAGTCCTCCCAATTCATGAGTCGCCCCAGCCAGTGCGTGGTGCGGCACACATTGGCTACCAGCCACGATCCGATGAATCCACCCCCCGAGACGGTGGAGAGGAAATCGATCTTACGCAATAGGTCGAATTCCTGAAGCCCCTGTAATACACCAAGATTGAAGGTCGCGCTGCGAATACCGCCGCCGGAAAAGGAGAGCCCGATTAAATTGTGCATCTTCTTCTCGCGTCGAATTCTTGACATCCAATCATCGTCGGTGGCACCCGGCGGCTCACTATTCCCGACCCCTCCGCCGCTCGTCGCGGAAGCCGCATCCAATGGTGGCTTTTGACTAAACTCACGTCGATCGCGCTGCCGCTGGATTTCGTCCAGTTCTTCGTCGAATACCTTGCGCCATTTCGCAGTCGTCGCCGGAGGGTCGCTAAAAAGTTCCGGTTCGTACGCGCACTTCTCCTTCTCCTCCGTTGTGTCGACGGCGTTCTGGACCAAGTCACACACAAAATCAAATACCGAGCGGAGAACTTCTTCCGCCTTTCGTAAGTCGGCCCCTAACCCAGATTCTGGCTCGCCCGACTGGGAGTTGTTTGCATCTCCATCCAAGAGTTCTCGAAAATGAAGGAGCTGCAGCCAGTTGGAGCGCAAGTAAGTCACAGAAGCGTTGGCCGAGACTTCTGCCCGTAGCAGCCGCGAGATCCAATAAATATCGGCCAGCGCGAAGCGGGCAGCCAGTGGGTTGGTTACAACCCACCCTCCGATAGGCCGCGAGCTTTTATTACCTGCTGCTGGGGCTTGCCCGGATTGTAACGACAGATAAAAATCGCGTCGCTCCAAAACCCAACTCGTAAGTCCCTGACGTATGGCCGGAAAGCGGTTCTGATCCTCAACAATCCTCTTCTGTTCCTCAGGAGAGCGATTTTGTATATCGCTGGTTAATTCTGGATAGAGACCGCGTAGCCACAACTCGAAGCGTTCGGGTTCACTAAGTACATCGCCTTCTTCGGGAGAATCGTTGGTAAATCCATCCAGAAAAGTGAGGGCCTGCACTTGTGGGGTCGAGTCTTTCGGATTTAAGGCGGGATCGCCGCTCTTCGACAAATCGATCAATTTTGCGAACCGCTCGTCGGCTATATAGGAGTTGGCAACCACCGGTGGAGTCATCAGAGGAAATGGGCGCTGGTTCGAGTCGCGAGTTTGCTCACCTTTGAGACTCTGGAGATCATGCCACTTCTGGAGATCCGCCCACTCCGGGGGCGCGATGCGCCAGGCCAGGAAACGAATCCCGAAATACAAATAGGCGTTTACATATCGCAGGAACGCGTCTGACTGGAACAGTTTTTTTAAACTCTCAGCATGAGGTGCAGGCTCGGTCTCGCCATTGACCTGGTGGGCAATCTCCAGCATCGTTAGAGCGCCCAACGTTGCGTCAAGCTTGCCGCGATCCTCTTTGTCCAGGAGGCCTTGCGGGTCGTCGCTGAAACGCATTTCAGCGTGCGGGCGAAGAAGACGGCAGAGCTCCGGTTCACCGGTCCCCGCTAATTTTTCAATGATCGACCAAAAGTCTTCGTTCTTCGGCTGAAGACGAGATTCGAGCGTCAATTTTCCGATCTGGTCACTCATTTTCTTGGCTTTCTTCGCGGAATGCACTCGCCGGTGTGGAATGAAGCGTGAAAGTGCGAGGAGTGAAGCAGCGAAATGCTTGCTATGACAAGAATATTAGGCCGTGTTCCATCCTTAAACCCAACTCCCCCCCGCGACGCGAACGCCGCAGTGCAAGAAGGCAGTCCCAGAAGATGCGGAAAACAATTCATCATGCCCGTCTTTTCGAAAGCGGAGTCAGCTTAGTGTTTCTTGTGCATTTGTCAACTTTAATGGTTAGGAAGTTTCGGAATTTGTAACACAGCCACTCTGTTGTCGTTACATGCACGGCGGTCATAGAAACTCCCGGTCTGCTGCCAACCGGCGGCCAGCGCTTTCGGACACGTCGGGATTCACTTCGGTTTCTGTTACGAAATACGAACAAGGACGGGCACGGAGCGTGGCCATAACCCGGCCAAGACGAAGCGCTTGCACTGGATGAGGAAGCTTTGGGACTGAAACGAACCCTGACTTGCGACGGAATCAGAGGGGCATATTTTCAGAGAGTCAAAGGTTCTTGCTCCCAAATCCCGTTTGTCGTGGTGTGTCTTACGAAAAACAAGATAGCCGATTACGTCCCCTTAACCGAGTTACTTATGGGGTAAGATGCCGTTCCATGCGGTTACCTGGTAGACACCGAACGCTCAGAAAGCGCCGTTGGGTTTTCATAACGGCGTTATCGTTAACCGTTCTGGCGGTCTGTATTGTATTGTGGCGCTTGAGCTTCTCCTCGTCCGTGGATCGCCTGCTAGAGCAAGCATACTTTGAACAGCGACCCCTCGAACTCAGAATAAGCCGGACTCCGCACTCTCCCACTCGCGTACAGCGGGGCCAAGGAATTTCTCGCATGGATCGTCCGGCAAGCTTGCTTGAAGCAGAGTCTGCGATTGCAGCGGGCCTGCGAAAAAATCCCGAAGACGGTGCGCTACTTGCGGTCTGCGGCCAAGCCAATCTTCTGGAGTTGTCTTATGAAGCCGCGATCACCGACTTACAGCAAGCGCTCGATAAGCAACCAAAATCCGCGCTTGTCCTCAATGCCTTAGCCACCGCTTACTTTGAGCGTGCTCAGGGCGAGAATAGGTTCGAAGATTACGGCACCGCATTCGATCTACAAAGCCGCGCCCTGGTGCAATCTCGCGACGAGGCAATCATCCTCTTCAACCGAGCCATCACCGCTTCTCGCCTCTATCTCTTCAAGCAGAGCATGGAAGACTGGCAAAGCTATCTCACTCTGGACCCTGCCGGCGATTGGTCCGAGGAAGCTAGGCGAAATCTCGACGAGGTAAATGCCACCGTCGAAGCGCACGGTAGGAGAACCAAGGTCCCCCTGCTCAATCCAGCGGAATTCGCGCGAACCGTAGATCTCAAGGACTCCAAGACTTGGGCCACGGTTGAACCCAAGATCGAAGAGTATTTTTCAGCCGCCATCACCGACTGGCTGCCATCGGCGTTTCCGGCGGATGCGAAGACCGCCGCATCGGCAGAGGCGAGACGAGCGTTGGGGACGCTTGCGGTCGTTTTAAGGAACAACCACGGAGATCGCTGGCTTGAGGACCTGCTGTCGGCCACCGACTCGGCTGAATTCGGCAAGGCGGTTGATGCTCTGGGGGCGGCCATCAGAGCCGACAATGCAGACTACACGCTAGGCAGAAAAGAGGCAGCAAAGGCCACGTTGCTTTTCTCTCGGGCCCGCAATGTCGCAGGGGAGCTAAGGGCGCGTTATGAAGAAATTTATGCGTTGCGACTTTCAGACGCCGGACCAGAGTGCCTGGAAAAGCTTAACAACCTCGCATCCTTGATTCAGAGATCCCAGTACCGCAGGCTGGAGATTCAACTAAACCTTGAGCGTCGCAACTGCTCGCTTGAAAAAGGGGATCTCCAGGTTACGGATCAGCTTGATAAGGCTTATGAAGGTGCAAGGTCGGCCCACTATCAGGCTCTTCAAATTCGAATTAGCAGCTTTCTCGCGTTCGACGATTTCCTAAAGGGTAAACACCGCGCCGGATTGGCTCACTACCGGGATGGGATTCAGCAATATTGGTCGAGTTGTGTCTCTAGTTATCTAGGGAGAGCGTTGTACTCCGCTGCCGGAGTCGGGTACAACGAAAGCGGCCTCTGGCATGTGGCAAGAGCTACAGATGAGCAGGACATTGCGCTAGCTGCTCCCGGAGAAGATCCTCTCTCGCTCGCAGTCGAGCATACCGAGTTGGCGCAGGCGTCCCTCATGGCACAGGAGCCTGCTGCGGCGAAGCACGACCTTCAGATCGCCCGAAGTCTGCTCGCCTCCACCCCACAGACAGACCCTGCTGAAAACTATCGCTTGACAGTGGAGTCTTACTCCGCCCTGGTTGACGGAGAGTCTGGCCATCCCGAGGTTGGACTCGTTCGCCTAGACCGCACGCGTCCCCAACTTTCCAGAATTGCCAATACCAAAGTCGTCGCCGACTTCCATTTTATCGACGGAGAACTCCACAGTCTGGCTGGGAATCCGCAAGCAGCGGAGGAAGAGCTCACAACAGCGGTGGCAATCGGCGAAGAAATGCGTAGATCCCTGCGTTCCGAATCCGATCAAGTATCATGGATGCGCGAGTGGGCACGGCCCTACCTCGATCTCGTCGAGGTCAAACTTCGGCTTGGAAAATCGGCTGATGCACTTGACGTCTGGGAACTATATCGCGATACGAACTCCAAGCGAGCTTCAAGTGCCTCCGTGTCACCCGCGATCGAGGCCGACGCAGCAGCCGATTCAACCCGGGAAGCTCTTGCCCAAGAGTCTGAGCGGGTAAGACTGGCTTTTTCGCAACTCGACAATCAAACCGCTCTGATTATTGGGTTAACTCCGCACGGGGTTGCGATCTGGACTTACGATGATCGCGGGCTGACAGCCAGATGGCTCCAGAAAGATCCAGCCGAACTGCGGCTTCGGGTTCAACGACTAGCGGAACAGTGCGCCCAGCCTTCCTCGTCTTTGGATGAGCTGCGGGCAACTGCAAGGCAATTGCACGAGGCTCTGATAGAACCAGTATCCAACCAGTTCCGGCCGAATCAGACTCTGGTCATTCAGACCGACGACATTCTGTCGGTTATCCCTTTCCAAGTCTTGGTCGATCGAGACGGGCATTACCTGGAAGATCAACATCCGGTGGCATACCTGCCGGTACTAAGCGACCTCGACGCTGCCCCTCGAGGGCTCGCGCCTATTACTGCGGGAGCAGCCGCTCTCGTCGTAGCGAGTTCTGAAGGTTCAGGTGATGGCGTGAAACCTCTGCCTGAGGTCACCGCGGAAGCGCGAGCAGTTCTGAGTCACTTTCCACATGGGCAAGGTTTGGTTGGGACCCAGGTATCCGTCATGGCACTTGGCAGTCAGCTTCCACAGGCGGAGATATTTCACTTCGCCGGCCACGCTATCGGCGGCGGGGGCGGACTCCTGCTCGGTTCGAGAAACAGTCTTGGCCAACGCGTGCTGTTCGATACGGACGCCTTACGCAAAACACCGGTGACGCGTCTCCAGATGGCCGTGCTTTCTGCGTGCTCCACTGAAAATGGAAGCGAGGGATTCGCTGCGGACTTCGATAGCCTAGCCAAGGTATTTCTGCTTCAGGGAGTTCCGCACGTCCTGGCCAGCCGCTGGAACGTGGATTCAGCTTCCACACTCATGTTGACGGAGGGGTTCTATGACAGGTTGCTCGCGGGAGCCCCAGTTGCCCACGCTCTGGCGGCAGCTGAGTACGCCTTGCGACAGCGCGCTCCCCATCCTTACTACTGGGCTGGATTCGATTCTTTCGGTCAAAACTAACAAGGAGAAATCAAATGAAACGCTATTTCGTCGCTTGGACTTTCGCAGTCGCGGTATTAACGCTTTCGGGCGTTCCTCGTCAGTCGGCTTACCGCTGCTTCCGAAGGGCCACGCCTTAACCAGGATCGGCCCGCCAAATGTGTCGTGGGCTTCCCACAGTTCGTACTGGCCCCTTCGCTCTATGAGGCGGGATAACGTGTATCGTCCACGAAACAAAGCGGCGTTGGGTTGCAGAAAGCTAACACCTCGACGGTATTGTACAGATTATCGTTGGGGGCTACTCGGAAGTTATCCAGAAATGGGATGAGCAGGTTTTCAAGATCGGAGAAACTGCTTCCCATGAAAAAGACAGCGCAGCACCTCATCGCAGAAGTTCGGAGCAGACATTCCCCAACGGAAATAACCATCGGGGTTGACCTGGGAGATGTCCTAGAGCCACTACTGCACGATCAACCAAAATGGAGACGTGGTCGACCGGGGCCGGTTCCGAACCAATCCCCGAGTGGAGAAGTGGTTAAGAAATATGGCGCCGGACAGGCCTGGGACCGAGATCAGGACCAAGAGGAGACAAACTCTGATTCGCGTGAACATAGAATGGGATTGATACTGCTCCTTTGCACCAACATGATATGACGTGCACACTGTTTGGGGGCCGTTTGTTCCGCAGGCGCGGGACTTCGAGCGCGGTAGCTAAACGATGCGGCCCCAGCAATCGAAGCTGGTGAGATTGGAGTCGGCGACAGCGTAAGTTCATCGGTCTCGTCCGGCGCGGCTCCAGATCCTGACGAAAGCTAAAGCGTAGCCGACATATCGTACTGACCGAGGTGCGGCAATACGGCCTTGGCTCACAGCAGACGGCGGTGGAGTAGGCGTGTCTATCCGATCAAACGTCACCCTTCGGACTCTCGGTTACGAAGCAGTCTGGCAAGGCGAGCCCTCTTGGAACAGCGTGGGCTGCGCTGTGGATAACCAACCGAACAGGTTGTCGGGATGCTTATTGATGTTGTTAATGTTGAAACTGGCGACTTTCACCAAGTCCCTTTCCGATATCCACCCGGCGAGTCGTCGCACAAAAAGCCCCGCAAGACTACGAATAGATCCCAGGCGCGCCTCATGTCCAAGCTTCTGCACAAGATCGAATCAGGCGAGCGGCGGGTGGATGTGCTGGAGCTGAGCGAGCTGGCAACAATCTATAGAAAACCGTTAGGCTTCTTCCTTCCCTAGCGGCCTGGCAAAGAGGGCTTCGTCACCCACGATTTCACGCTCGCAGGATTTTTCCAGCGCGTGGAAGACCCATCTTGTTACCCGAGACAGTCAGCCGTTCCCCCCGAGGACCCCAAGAATCGCAGGTTCTAGGTACGCCGAGGCTGTAACGGCTCTCTGCGCGGTTCTTTGCTGACCCCTGTTTCTTCGGTGATTTGCGCCCATGAACGTCCGATTGCGCGCAGAGAGGCAATCTGAGAAGCGTCCACGGTCACGCGAGGTCTCCCGAGTCGTCTTCCCTTGGCGCGTGCGTTCCTGAGCCCGGCTCGCACTCGTTCCTGAATTAAGGCTCGCTCGAATTCCGCCATGGCTCCGATGATCTGGAACATCAGCCGGCCAGAAGGGGTGCTGAGATCAAGATTGTCCCTCAAGCTGATAAACGCCACTCCGAGTGCCGCGAGTTCGGCCAGTGCATTGACCAGGTGTTTGAGGGATCTCCCAAAGCGGTCGATCTTCCAGACCAAGATTGCGTCAAATCTTCGTCGGCAGGCGTCTGACATCAGCCGATTCAGTGCTGGCCGCGACTCCTTGCAACCCGATACGCCTTGATCTGTGAATTCTTCGACGATCTGCCAGCCGCGGCGCCCTGCATATTCGCGCAGTTCGGCGAGTTGCATTTCTGGATCTTGATTGTTGAGGGTGCTGACTCGGGCGTAGAGTGCGACCTGAGTGATAGGCCGAGTGGATTCTTGAACGAAAGTGGTGCTACGTTGCTGTCTAGCCATTGGTTGCCTCCTTGTAGGCGACTTTGGTTAGCGCCGTGTCGGTGTTACTAGCACCGACACGGCGCGTTACTTTCTTGAGGCTTTCTTCTTTCGGCCCCGACCTTTGCAGTAATTTGTCTCCTTAAACTTGCGAAGCAGATCTAAATCACGCTCACTCCAAAGCCGGACGTCTTGACCGCCGCCCGTCCGGTGCGCAGGCTCAGGAATCTTCTTTGCCCAGAGCCATTTCAAGAGAGTCATCTTATGGACGCCGATTTTCCGTGCCACGTCTCCCGTCGAATACGTATTCATTAACGCATATACCATATAATTATTTGACTTGGGGCCCATTCCAGCGACGACACGATCAGAGTGCTGGGACACGGTTGCGCCGCTTCGATTTTCTGGGCCAAGCAGGAAGGGCTGACGCAGTAAAGTTCATGTGTTCGGCAAAATTCCGGCCATTGGGCCTCCTAGCGTCCGCATTTTACTCCCGGTAAGTTTCGAATATGAATTCCAAAAACAGACTACTTCTTGCGAGTCGATTCAGGTTAGGAGGCATGAAAAATGGTTGACAGCAAGGACTTGATATATAGGAAAAATAAAAATAAATTTCAGGACCAAATCGTGCCATGGATTTCTTTAACAGCTCTGGTCATTTCGGGCTTCGACCTTTTTTCTGATAGCAAAGACGTCTGGGGATGAGGTGGAGAAGAGCTAAAGGGGATGACAAATGGTGAAGGAAGTACGTTCTACTCCTAGGCTGGGCCTAGACGACCGATCCAGACCATCCGTTCGCCACAACTATCGATTGAGGGGTCGACTCCGAAGATCTTGTACCGTAATTGCGACCAACTCAAAGGAGACGGTATGGGCCGCTTCTTCTGCTTGAGCAGCAGAAACACAAGGGAAAGCATGCTCTTCAAACGGGGCGAAAGTAGTCCGAAGTAGCGCATCGAATTTCGATAGCGATTGGGGACGTGCGGAATCAACGTAGCGACGAACGCTTTCTTTGAGTATCCGAGAGGTGTAAAGCGCTGGTGCTTTGTATCCTTAGCCAAGTACTCGATCTCTTCATCGCTGATTCTTCTTAGACGCTTCTGGGCGACTGGCGGCTTGCGAATGTAACGACCGATGTGATCCACCACAGCCCTTTTGGACACCGGGCGGCCGATGAATACATTCCAGGGGCGTTTTCCTTCGGACTGGAGCATTTTTGTCAATTCATTTTTGCTGAAGTCTGATTTCAATATGTCAACCCTTATCGCCTCATGCAAATATGCCAACAAGGCATAGCGCCACGCCAGCATCATCTCGTGTTTATTAAGATTCAATCGAGCAATCCACCTTCCGCTTGATATCTTCAAACCGCCAGCCGATACCAGAGTGTGCAGATGTGGATAGAAATTTAGAAATCCCCCATAAGTTTGCTGAATAACCATAAGAATAACGCGAACACCGCCGAACCTAGCTTTTGCCAAAAACTCTATTGTGGCAGCTCCGAGTGCCGGTAGATCAGCCAGGAGATGCGGGTTCTGCCGAAGAATTGCCCAGAACACTCTCGGCATTGTGAAGTTGATTTCAATGTAGGGGATATCGGGAAGCGCAACCTCCAATTCCTCTTGCCATATGGCGGCAGCCCGAGCTCCGCAGCTCGGACAGAATCGCGATTTGCACGTGTGATAAACAATTCGCCACTCAGTGGCCGAAGCAAGTACTTCAGCGCCTAAGGCAGCGGTCCCACAGTTTATGATCTTCCAGAAATTCTCGCGGGCATTTTGAGGAGTCCCATCATGGTCCCAATCGGAGGTCGTCTCTTTCAATATCTGCTTTAGGGGATGCGGACTAAACATGCGGCGTGGACCTTTCACTGTGGCAAAAAGCCTGGAAGATCTCTTTCGTCAGGAACACTCCCTTTACTGGAATATCAATTAGACAAATGAGTATCGGCTCAGACTCTCCAAGTTCGGACGTGGCTAAGGCAGAGAGCCGTTTGGCCAGGTAATTAAGATCGTCAATGGTGACTGAGGGATCTGAGATCTCCTGCCGGTGCTTAGAAACGAGTTTCCTTGCTTTCTCTCGCAGGCCTTTCTTGAGCCTATAAAGCCTCAATTGCTCTCGTTGTCCATCCGGCGCGAACGTCCTCCAAAGCCATGCCCGGTGGATCCGAATTTCGCTGCTTTGCAGGGCCATCAACAGTTCCGGATGAAGAACCTCTAGCTGATCGACCTTGGTTACGCTACCCTCAGACACACCGGCTGCATGAGCTATTTCTCGCCTAACACTAACTTTTTCAGCTTTCGTCAATTTTGACGAACCCTTGAGTCGACCACCAGCTTGCTGATTCGCTTGAGCTCTTGTTCTGGCTATATCTCGTAATTTCGAAGCTATGCATATACGGTTGTAATCATTCCAGCCAGAAGAGCGACGATGATGGTCTAGTATTCGTTGGAGCGCTTCGTCTTCATCGACATCCAATTCCACGCAGCAGAGGGTTGAGATTCCCTGTTTTTCCGCTAGTTCTCTGCGAGCATATCCGTCTATTATTATTCCTGCTCGCGTAATCAGAAGTGGATCCCTAAACACTACGTCCCCGAGATTCTGGACCGCGGTCAGTTGTACCGAGGAAACCGTAAGGCTGAGATCGCTGTAAGCCGGATGCTTCCGGAGCTCATTCAGGGGACGCATCACGAGTACTCCTGCCGGACCTCTCGGTAAGGAGGCTTTTCCTGACTGTAACTGTTCCACAGGCTGCATTCACCACCCTTTGCGAAGATCGCTAAGCTGCCTGTTTCTCAGCTGGCAACCGACCAACGTTCCACCTGGATTCAACCCCAGCTGCCGCTGCTGCGGGACCTGCGAATTCATTGGCCAACGATCTCTTTTCAACCTAAGGGCCCACATGTGGGGTAATGTGGGGACGTAAGCGGTTGACAACACAGGAGAGAAAATCTCATCTGTAGACGCCTACGGGGAATCCTGCCGGGGGGTGGTCAGCGTTTAGAATGTAGTCGCTGCACCTATTGCGAAGTTCGGGACAGGAGAGCGCATTTTTGTGAACTCCGCGGAATACGACGAAAGCATTTGGAAAGAGATTGGAGGTGACGTTGAGAGAAGAGCCCGTGCTCTCAGGACCACACTCTTACGTGAAGTTGTTGACGACCACTCCCCTAAAGGTCTTCCAGATCTGCAGCAGATATTAGGGGACCGTGCCGAAAGCTGGGTGCAGCGTCATTATGAGATGTGCTGCGCCGTTTACAAGAATCTCGGGAAGGAAATTTCGATCGACTTCGATCGGGTTGTATGGTCGTTCTGCATCCAGCCTTTCATCTTGGATGAGCCACGGGCGCCAGACGGTTCGATACACGCCCCTGGGCTTATAGAATTGCTGTTATGGGCGTGTGGGGCATGGCCTGAAGGACGGAAACGACAGAGCAGCGCGGATGAACAATGGGGTCTCACTGTCAGGCTTCATATCTGGGATGCCTGGCAAAAAAAACTTCTACATCTGCGAGGTCTAACGCAAGCTGAAAGAGCTGCTGCGGCATTGGCCAGCTACGAGGCCGATGAGTTGCGTGCGTGGGGAATCGGCAACAGATCGACCAATGGGCCAGCTCCTGAACCTTCAACTTCAATCCCGGACGCTCCGCTTCCAAGTCCGAAATCTGTCCGGCACGAGACGCCGTCTCGCGACGAACTGCCTGTGGGGAATGATGGGTTGGCAGTTTCGAAGAAAATCGAACAAGAACTACCAACGGAACAGCACCCTCCTCTTCCTCGCAAACTGCACGACTTCTCAGACTACACGGATTCTGCTGACCTAACGGACTTGCAGGACCAGTGCTTCTCGCTTAAGTTCGAATACGAGCTGCCAGTGATCGAAATCGCCAGACGCCTCGGTCGCGATCGAAAAACGATTCAAGAGCACATCGATAGCGCCAAGAAGAAGATCGATATCGCGAGAATGAAGCACCGCAGCCAAAAAACCAGAGCACGTTCGGGTATCGAGTAGAATGTAGTACCCCCTTCCAGGTACCCCCTTCAAGCTATTAACTCCGAGACAAGTCGTATTCGCTTCAACACTTTACAGCCCCACAATACCCTCCATGTGGGAACTAAGGGTGAGAGGCAAACAAACAGCGCTAGGGCGTGAATTCATATCAAGGGGGACAACCGGTTGGCAACCGAAATCCACGAAGTGCAACTTCTCACTACCGCACGCGTTTCGCAACTTACGTCAATTCCAGAAGGAACGCTTCGCTATTGGCGAAAGGTTGGGCTCGGCCCCGCTTGGGTGAAATTGGAAGGCTCCATCCGGTATGCGGAGGAGGATGTTTTGCGATACATTGAACGCAATCGCCGAACTCCTTCCGTGCGGGCATACATGGAGGAGAGGAATGCTGTATAGGCGAGGCAACACCTGGCATTATGACTTCACCGTTGCGGGTCATCGCCAACGCGGTACGACCGGGCAAACGTCGGAGTCTAAAGCCAGAAAAATTGAATCGAAACTGATCGCAGAAGCGGAAAGGAGGGGGCCATCGGCGGTGTTGCGACAGGCGCCCTTACTCTGTGACTTTGCGCCAAGGTTTCTGGAATGGGTGGAGCATGCGCGACACCTAGCCCCGAAAACACGCCGCTATTATCGCGTCGGGTGGAAACAGATTCATTCGACACCGCTGATAGGAATGAATCTGGATCGCATCACTAGCGAAGAACTGGATTCGTTGGCATTGTCGGGTTCGCCGGCTTACGTCAATCAGGGGCTTCGCACTTTGCGGAGGCTGCTAGGCAAGGCGGCCGAGTGGAAAGTGATTGCCGTGGCACCGACCGTCAAGCTGATGGAAGAGGTGGGTCGCGAAATGACGATCGATCCGGAAACTGAGGCGAAGCTGCTTGCCGTTGCAAAGCAGCCGATGAGAGACGTGCTCATCATGATCCAAGACACTGGGATGCGTCCAGAGGAGGTCTTTCGCATTCGGATTGAGAACATCAACTGGAGTCAGCGCTTGATATTCAATCCGAACGGAAAGACCAAAGCGGCACGGCGGAATGTACCGATCAGCGAGCGAATGTTCGACCTATTGATGTTTCGCTGCGCGGGAAAGACGCAGGGTTGGCTCTTCCCTTCGCTTCGGGCAGACAGTGGGCATCTCACAACCGTTGCAAAACAGTTCCGAGAGGCTCGCAGCGCAGCTGGTCTACCCGAATCGCTGGTCTTATATTGCGCGCGTCATACCTTTGGTACGGCCGCGTATTCAGCAACCGGAAACCTCGCGATGGTAATGAATGTCATGGGGCACACGGATGTGCGTACCGCCATGCGCTACCAACATCCAGTGCTCGATTCTGTGCGAGAAGCCATCGATCAGAGAAACTTACGTCACAAACCACGTCACAATGAGTTGAGGGTGCAGTGAGAAAGCATGGTAAGTACTTGAAAGAATGGAGCCGACGAGCGGACTTGAACCGCTGACCTGCCGATTACGAATCGGCTGCTCTACCAACTGAGCTACGTCGGCTTTTGGTTGACTGTTTCAGTTTACCAAATCGCCGATGCCACTAGCGGATCACGAGCCTTTCGAGGCTGCAGCGCTCCGGGAACGCGCGCTCCGTTTTGCCGCACTCCTTCTTGCCTGTTTTGAGAGTGCCTGGCGATTGGCGACGGATTTCGGCCCACGCTTCAACGCACGGGAAACCGCTTCCTGTGCACAATTATGAAAAGTCAATCGATCTCTGCTCAATATCAAATCGATCGCAGCATACTTCCATACAAAATTCCCTGTAGACCGGCCCGCAAACGTGGCCCAAGCAACCTTCCCCGCGCTCGGACCTTCTAAAATCCGCCACCCTCCGCCTGGCCATCTCACATTCCAAGGAAGGTCCATCATGCTGTCCCGCGTCGGGCTCATACTCGTAGCGTTTACGCTCGCCTGTAGGCTTCCTCTCTCCGCACAAACTCTTGTCACCGACATTCCTGTCTCCGGATACCCCGACGGAATCGCCGTAAACCCCGGCACGAACCGCATCTATGTCGCCGTCACTCCGCCCAACAACGGCACGCCCGAAGTGAATGTCATCGACGGCGCTAGCAATACTGTTATCGATACCATTTCGACGCCGAAGGGCGCATGGCTGACCGCCGTCAACATCGCCACCAATCGCGTCTATGCCGCGGGATGCGTCTCCGATGTTTGCGCGCTCACTGTCATCGATGGCAACACCGATAAAATCCTCGACGTGGTACCCATCACGAGCACTCAAGGCATTGGTATTCAAGGACTCGCAGTTAATCCGGTGGCCGATCGCATTTACCTTTCCGACGCGAGCGACGCGAAAGTCGATGTGATCGATGGCAACACCAACAAAATTATGGACTCCATTTCTCTCGGGGGAGGCCAGCCCCTCGGCATTGCCGTCGATATCGCCCTTAATAAAATCGCTATCGCGCTGGACGGACCCTATCTCTACATCGCGTCCGGCGTCACCGACAAAATCATCGGGCGCGCTACCATCGGCGAGTTTGCCGCCAACGTCGCCATCAATCCCTTCACCAGCGAAGCTTACGTCACCAACGAAACCTTCGCTCCGTCCACCATCGCCATCGTCAACATGCAGAACGCCAAGGTCATGGCCAACATCGCTACCGGAAACAATCCGTTCGGCGTCTGCGTCGACATCTTTACCAACCTGGTCTTCATCACCAATACGCAGGATTCCACCGTAGCCGAAGTTAACGGCAATACCCAAACCAAAGTTGGGAGCGTCACCGCCGATAGCTTCCAGATCGACTGCAATCCCGCTACCCGCCTGGTCTACGCCGGTGAAAATAACGGCGAGGTCGTGCACGTCATCTCGGAATAACCTAACGGGGGATGAGCAGCACCTCGTATCGGAACGGGCGAACTCGCCCGTTCCGATACGAAACCAGCTTTGGAATCTCAAAAGCAAATCGGTCGTGGCGGCAGTTACGCGGCACGCGCGGAGGCTATGGTGTCGTATTCCGCTTGCGACTGGGTGGGCAGAAGAACCCAGAGGGTATAGACTCCGACGGCGGTGCCGAATGGGACATTGAAAAGAGAGATGAAGCCCAGAACTAAAGCAACGACCCGCGCCCATGGCTCGCGTTGCAGCAGTCCCCATCCAGCGATGAAACCGGAAGCGGCTTTGAGCAAGATCAGGCAGGCGATGACGCTGAGAAATGGGCGCAGGAAGCTGGTGGGCGCTTGTGGCGCTCCCATGTTGTGCAAGCGAGCAAACAACGTGTTGGCGATGACGTACAGAATCACACCGCCGATGGTATTGAAGGCGGAAATGGCGAGCCACATAATCCCAAGCAGTTGAAGATGGCCCTGCACCCGGCCGGGGCGCATCTGCAGCGCTGTCACTGGTCCGACGATCGCTTTGCCGCACTTGCCGCAAAATGCCTGACCCGGTTGCACGCCCGCGCCGCATCCATCGCAGAACATGATTTCCTCCGCCTTGATTCGTGAAGGGGATGCTTGACGACAAGCACCTCGTCCATGCGCGCCCAACACCTGACGCTCAACAGATGATACGCAAGGCGTGCGTCAGAGTTCCGTCGAAGTTCGCTGAAGTTATGGGGGCGAAGCAATCGGGACGTTCAAGCCCGCGACTCAAGGAAGAAGTGCCTGAGCAAAACGAAAAGGCCGCCCGGCAACAAGGCGACCTTCTCTTTTCAAGGGAGAATAGTTCCAACGGAAGGCAAAGTCCGTCAAAACTTTCTGGAGAAAATCTTATGAGCCGAAAAAGGGGGGTGTCAAGCAATTTATTGGAAATAAATGCTTTTATTTTCAATAACTTACAGAAGCAATCAATACTAGGGAGATTTGCTCCGAAATGAGACGAATGGGCTTTGGAGGAGCCCTAAGCCGATACTTCCAAAGCACTTAAGAACGGTTTGGACCCTCCGCCGAGGCTCCGGGCCGGGCCGGCGAGGCCTGCGCTACCCCCTCTTCGAGGTTAAGGGAAATGAACTCAGTTTGGTTGGCATGGCCGAAAACCGGACCTGGGAAAAACCGCCGCAAGAGAACGCGAGCGCCGCCAAAGGCAAGTCCCGCAGCCAGCGAGAGCGCGCCCACGATGATGCACAGAATAATAATGTTCACCAGCAGGTTGGCAATGTTGTTTTTCTTGTCGAAGTAGGTGTTCTCATTCCAGGTAACGCTGGCGTCCCAATTCACGGCACCGAGAAGCGTTTGCGCATCGCTCTGCGAGAGCGGACCGGCAGCGATGGCGACGATTGGTCCGGTACGCTTGGCGAAAAATGGGCCGACATTTTCAACGGATGTAACTCCGGCTTTGGATTGCGCGGCATGGTATGCAGCCTCGATGTTGCGCAAGTGAGCGGCGGATAGAGCCGGCGTTGGATACTCGATGAGCATCAGAGTAGCGGCACCGCTCGGGGTGGAGTATTGGCCGAGAACCACCTCGGGGCTCGAAGCGAAATCGACCAGTTCGATGGGAAGCGGAGACTCGATCGCGGCCAGAGCCAGCGGGCCTTCGGCATACTTCTCGGTGTGCGGCGCGTAACCGTGGCGCGGCATGAAGGCAAGAATCGGAGGCAGATTGCCGGCATTGCCCGCCGCACGCGGAAGTACTCCGGCCAGTTCTCGGAGACTCGCCGCCGACATCACAGATTCCTGGCTGAATACCGCCTCGACAACGATATCGCCGCGGTAAAACAGCACACGCCGATTTAGAGATGCGCCTTCGTCACTGATTTCTTCCCGCGCCATCTCCGGCTGCAGGTAAAAGCTGAATGCGCCGAAGGCTCCACTGGCATCGGCGAATCGCGCCGCGCGAATTTTCAGAGTACGGCCGTCGTCGCTTTTGTAGGCTGCGGATTCGAAGTCGGTGAATCCGTATTCCTTTAGTAGAGCGGCGTTTGTGGGATCGGCCGCGGCTGCATCTTTGCTGGCCTGAGCCGCGCCCTGCAGTTGCCATCCGGCGAATTGCTTGGGAAGGATGGACTGCGCGGAAGAATCTGCGACCGGGCTGGCAGCAACGGCCACGGCGGCTAGGGAGACTACGATTACTAGATTCAGCAGGAGTACGGATGCTCGTATGGATGGACGACTAGGCACAGAATCCCCTCATTGATTAGACCACAGAGGAGGGGAAAAAGTTTCCTGAAGGGTTTGGACCGATCACCAGACGAAGGGGAAGCATCAGGGTTTCGGCTTCTTCGACCAGGCTTGCTTGATGATCCGGTCAATTTCACGCGCGGTCAATTTGCTTGTCCCGTTCCGCTTCGACGCTTCCCGATGGTCTTCAATACTTCAGGTTCGGGAGCGGCAAGTTTGACGTAATCGCGGATGCTAAGCAATATGGCCCTGGGAATGCCGCGCTTCTCAATCAGCAACGAGCGGCGCTCGTCATCCACGGCGGCGCAGGAGCTTTCCGGAGTTCGCCCGGGCACTCAAGGCGGAAATCACCATCGTTTCATTCTTGCCTGTGGTTGTGAAGGTGGACATAAATTAACTCTTCATTTCAACCATCTAAAGTGTACCGTTCGATGACGGCACAGTTCAATGAGGATCCGTGGGAGAACTACCGCCCTGCGCCCTTATCCATCTTGCTCGCGACCTTGACACCGCTCAATCCGTTCACGTAGCGGGCGATGCCGCGGTAGAGCGACTCGGCGATGCGCTGGCGGTATTCGCCGGTAGCGAGGCGGTGCTCGTCGGTGGGATTGCTGACGAAGGAAACCTCGGCGAGAATCGACGGCATATTCGCTCCGATCAGCACGATAAACGGAGCCTTCTTCACGCCACGGTCGCGAATGGCCGGGCTTTTGACGGCGAGGCCGCTGTGCAGCGACTGCTGCACGTCGCCGGCGAACTCTCGCGACTCCTCAATTTTTTCTTTGAGCGCGATCTTCTTGACCAGATCCTGCAGCTCGTAGATCGATTTCTCGGAGACCGCGTTCTCGCGCGCCGCCACTTCCAGCGCTTCCGGCGAAGAGGTGAAATTCAGGTAGTAGGTTTCCACTCCGCGAGCGCCGGGGTCGCGGCTTGAGTTAGCGTGGATAGAAACGAAAAGATCGGCGCGGGCCTGGTTCGCGACCGCAGTGCGAGTTTCCAGCGGAATAAAAGTATCGTCTTTGCGCGTGTAAACCACTTCTGCGCCAAGACGTGACTCGAGCAATTTGCCGAGCCGCCGGCCGACATCGAGGACGAGGTCTTTTTCTTCCAGACCGCCAGGGCCGATGGTGCCGGTATCGTGGCCGCCGTGGCCGGGATCGATCACGATTTTACCGATCTTCAGTCCGAGAGCGCGAATAAGAGAGCGGTCGCCGCTAGCCGTGGGCTTGGCTTCGCGAATCAGATCGGAGGCGATCGCTGAGTTCTCGTTGTCGAGATCGTTGTTCGTGGGCTTTTTCGCAGCGGCGGTAATTCGAAGAGGCGCGGCCACTCGTTTCGAGGCTTTGAGATCGTCCTTGAGATTTCTGGCAGGAACCAGGGCGACCGTCTCCTTATAATCCCCGTCGGCTTCCACGATTTTCTTCACAACTGCGGTTGGCGACTTCTTCGCCAGGACGGCGGTCTCAGGTTCAGAACCTGCGCCCTTGCCAGTGTCCGCATTGACGACCGAAATCTTCCCCGTTTGGGTCGACGTGTGAGTTGAAGAGACGTTCTCTTCCGAGACGTCCGAGCCGACATCGGGAATCGCTTTCCCGACGGCTACCAAATCCTCCGGTTCGTCGCTGGCGCGTTCCCCAGCATCTTTTTCTCTATTCTTTTTGTTTCTTGCCTCTGCGTTTTTTGCTTCTGCATTCCTGGTGTGACTGTCCCTGCCATGAATGTCGATGATCAACCGGTAAGGATTGGGCAGGAGGAAGGCGTCGTAGTCGGAAAGGTTATCGACCTCGAGCACCACACGAGTGCGGCCGGGGGCAAACTGCGCCACTCGAACTTTCTTCAGGAAACCGTCATCCACATCGAAGCTCTTGCCAACCAAAGTGGACGCCAGCTTGGTGTCGCGCAGATCGAAGAAGATGCGCGCGGGACGATCGATGCGCTGCGAGGAAAACTTCACGTCCTTTTCTACGTCGATCGCCACCCCCGTGTAGTCGGGGGTTGACCAGTGACGAATGCCTGTTACGCGGGGCAAGCGTCCGGAAGGCGTCGATGGATTGTCGGTCGATGAATTATCAGACAAGGAACGATCAGCCAATGATTTATCGGCCGGGGAACGACTGACCGAAGAACTATCAGCAGATTTCTCAACCCCGGCATCCGCATTCTTCGAAACAACTTTGTTCTTCGCGTCCTTGTCGGACCGAGTCTTTTCTGTAGCCTTCTGCGGCTCCGCAGCTTTCTCGGCCTTGGCGTCCTTATTCAGTTCGACAATGGCTTCGCGGGCGCCATCGGCCAGGCGATTGTGCGGATAGCGGTGTAGAAATTCCTGGAAGGCGGCACGCGCCGCTTCAGGATCGTTAAGATCGTCCTTGTAAATTTCGCCGATTGTGAACAGGCCGTCGAAGCGGTACTTGCTGCCAGGATACTCCCGGCGCAGAAATTTGTACTGCTCGATGGCTTCGTTCAGAACTCTGTCGTCGTTGAAGCGCCGTCCCATTTCCACCAGCGTCTCGGCAACCGCAACCACGCTGGGGTCAGCCTTCGAAGAAGCGGGCGCACCGAGATATACGTTACGGTAGGCATTTAACACGCGCTGGTAGTCGCGGCGGGTACGGTCGGCTGCGGGACGTCCATTTAGCGCTTCGCGCATTCGCTCGGCGGTGGCAAAATGTTCGCGAGCCCAAGCATCGTTATGGCGCGCATGCGCATGCGCCGCCGGAGCGGCAAGCCCGGCGAACATCAGCAACGCTATCCACAGACCACGTTGGCGCGATGGATTCTTCAAGATTACCTGCACGATAACAGTCCGTGCCTTTGTTTCTGCTTCGTTGGTTGAACCGATACCTGGGTGCTAGAGAGAGAATTAACTAAACAGATGCCGAAAACCTATTCCGTGTTGCTGATGTAGAGCACGCCGCGCGCATCTCGTTGAACCCGAACCGGATCGCGCGAAGCGCCCGAGTCAAAACCGGATCCGCCATAATACAAATTGGTGATCCGCCGGACGTAATTTTGGGTTTCTGCGTAGCGGGGAACGCCGGAACTGCGCGCCACCGCTCCCGCACCTGCGTTGTAGGCGGCCAGGGTCAGTTTGATGTCGCCGCCATAATTTTCCAGAAGCTGCTTCAGATGACGCACGCCTGCGTCCACGTTTTGTTCAGGGTCAAATGGATTCTTCACGTTTAACTGGCGCGCGGTTGAAGGCATCAATTGCATCAACCCCATCGCGCCTTTGCGCGACACGGCGTTGGGATTGAAATTCGATTCCACTTTCACTACGGCGCGGACCAGGTTCGGATCTACGTTGTGGCGCGCCGCAGCCTGCTCGATGGCGGCATCGATATCGAAAGACGATGCGACCGATCCGCGGAAATTTGCCGCCACAATTTTGGCCGATGCCGACTGGTTCGATTCATGCCCGAGAAACTCGCTGACCTCGGCTGCCGCAGAACGGGCCGCCTTCATGGCGGCTGCATTCGGCGGAGGCACCGGCTTCCACCGATTGTCTTTCGAACTCCAGTACATCAAGGTTCGACGCGGAGACTCGGAGGTTTCAGCGTGGTGAACTGGAGCGCTGGTCACCGAATCGTTGACGTAAATCTTGCGGCCGTGCTCGTCGGCTGTGGTGATGCTTGCAGAGGAATCCTCGCCATCGGCGGCGTGAAGTTGAGGTGTGAGAAGAAGAGAGGTCGCGGCTACGGTGCTGGCCATCAGGGCGATTTGCAGGCGCTTTCGCATAAATACCGGGTTTCCCCTCCAAATTGGTGAAGACAGACCTCACCCTCGCTTCTTGCCACCCGGAACCTGACGGAGAATCCTTACCAGAGTAAGGCGATTATAGGTGGTTGAGGGGGGAGGGGCAACCTATCTGAAGGCCGTAGAACCACCAGAGTAATCTCTGCAACATAATGAAAATAAAGAGTCTAATAATCATGCTGGCTTTTCGAGGGCCAAGCTCAGGGCATCCAGTGATAACGACCGCAGAAGGTTTCGGCGCATGCCACGGTCTACCTCGGCTAGCCGGTCGGAGGCGGCGGCGATCCAGTCAAAATCGGCCGCCTCGGCCAGTCTGGCCAGATCCCTCTGGATGTCGGTGTTTTGCACCATCTCGGGCGCTCCCGAGCCGAGAAACATCAGGTCTCGCAACAGTGAATAGAGCGTGCGGAGAAGCTGCTCGGTCTTCTCTCGTCCCTCGGCGCCAGGCCGATAAGTTTCGGTGATTTTGAAGAGAGCGGTGTGCTCGCCGCCGAGCAGGGCCGAGTTCAGAATGGTGAGGGCATTCCCGCGAGCTGCGACATAGGCGTCCACGTCGAAGCTGCGAGCCCTGCCCAGCGCGCCCTCGCTCAGTCGGGCCACCAGCGCGCGCTGTGCGGGCTTCCACTCCGGACGACTCTGAGACAAATAGCGATCCACTGCTTCGGTGGGCAAAGCACCGAGAGAAAAAACCATAGACCGAGACCGAATGGTAGGAAGCAGTTCACCCGGATTTTCCGAAAGCAGAAAAATGGTGGCGAACTCGGGCGGCTCTTCGAGAACTTTTAACAGGGAATTCGCCGCCTCTTTCATGAAAGCCGAATCGGTAAAAATATAAACGCGTTCGCGCGCTTCGGAAGGACGGTAATAAATGGTTTCAATCACGCGCCGGACTTGGTCCACCTTGATCATCATCTGCGGAGGGTCGGGAGGAATGATCAGCACATCGGGATGGGTCTGCACGAAGAGGCGCGTATCTTTTTTGTCAGTCTCGCGCAGACCTTCGCGTGCCTCTACTGCCTCGGCAAAGCGCGCATCGAGATCGGTAGCCTGAGCTATGCGGCGACAGTTGGAGCATTGTCCGCAGAAGTCGGGCAGACTATCCGTCTGCGTGTGCTCAAGGCAGTTCAGCGCCTGCGCCAGCATCAGAGCCAGTGTGTACTTCCCTGCCCCGCGCGCGCCGGAGAGAACTACCGCGTGCGGAAAGCGCTTCCGCGCCAGCATGTCACGCAGGCGATGGACGGTTTCAGCGTTGCCGTTAAAATCCGAGAAGGGCATAACGTAGCGTAACCCAAAATCTACCACGGAGACACTGAGGCACGGAGAGGACTCAACGGCGGGGCTAAATTTCTTACGTGCTCCTCGCTTCCAACTTCATCTTCTTTCCTAAAACCTCCACGATTCTCCGATGCGTCTGCCGGGGTGTGCCGCTGGCGTCGACGGCGACAACTCGTTGCGGTTCCCTCTTTGCAATCGTCATATAGCCTTCGTGCACGCGAGCAAAAAAGGCGCGCGTCTCCTGCTCGAAACGGTTCTCGTCTTGGTGATGCTTACTCGAACCTTTGCTTAAACCGTTGTTCGATCCATGAGAGGCACGCTGATTCCTCCGCCATGCGCGGCCTACACTCTTCGCGGGATCGGAATCGAGCAGGATCGTCAAATCGGGCTGCAAATCCCCACAAAGAATCCGGTGCAACTTTAATATGGATTCGCAGCCCAGCTTGCGGCCGCTGCCCTGGTACGCTTCCGTCGAATCGGTGAAGCGATCGCACAGAACGATTTGGCCGCGATCGAGCGCGGGCTGGATCACTTCCGCGATGTGCTGCGCGCGCGAAGCGAACATCAAGGCCATTTCCGCAAGCGGCGAGAGACCTTCGGTGGCAGAGTCTAATAAAACGCGGCGAATTTTCTCTCCCGTCACGGTGCCACCGGGCTCGCGGGTCTCGACAACTTTATATCCAGCAGCGCGAAGAACGGCCGCCAGTTTGCGCATCTGCGTGCTCTTGCCGGTTCCGTCGAGTCCTTCGAAGGTGATAAATTTTCCACGCCGTGACATCGTGGCATGATAGCAGTGCAGGTGCGTCCCTGTACCGCGCTTCACAGGGGCTGCTATAGTCTTAGGTTCTGCAAGCACATCAGCATTTGGTATTCAGGTTTCATCGGTTCGTCGATTTCAGTCAACAGACACTATGGGGGCACCATCAATGAAACTCTCAAGAATCTTGGGAGTGGTTTCTCTTGTCTTATTTCCGATTTTTGGCTGGTCGGCGACGGCGCCAACCGTAACCATCTTCGTCGATGCCACCACGGCCCCCCGCAAAATTTTCCACGCAAAACTAAAATTTCCCGCGAGCGCTGGCGATCTCACTCTTTATTATCCGAAGTGGATTCCGGGCGAGCACGCTCCCGACGGACCGGTGATCGATTTGGCTGGACTCAAGTTCAGCGCCAGCGGCAAGGCTCTGCAATGGCGCCGCGATCTGCTCGACGGCTTCACCATCCACGTCGACGTTCCAACCGGAGAGAACGAAGTTGACGCCGAACTCGATTTCCTTTCTCCTGCCATGTTCGAGAGCGGCTTCTCCGCCGGCTCTTCGGCGACCGACAAAATGGCGGTGATCAGTTGGAATCAGATCCTGCTTTATCCCAAAGGCTGGAAGTCGGACGATCTCACTTACGTCGCCACTCTTAAACTTCCGGCGAACTGGAAATTTGGAACGCCCCTGCCAATTGCATCCATGACAGGCGACCAACCTAACGGCGAGATGCAGATCACTTTTCAACCAGCTTCTCTGACCACACTTGTGGATTCACCCGTGATCACAGGGGAATTCCTGAGAGTTGTGAAGCTGGCCGACAACCCGCTCGTTCAAATGGACATCGGCGCCGATAGCGCCGCAGCGCTCGACGCCCCGCAGGAAGTCTGGGACCACTACAAGAGTCTCGTGGATCAGACCAACAAGCTCTTCGGCGCACATCACTATCGCGATTACCATTTCCTTTTCAGCCTCAGCAATCACGTCGCACATTTTGGGCTTGAACATCACGAATCGGACGACAGCCGGGTCGATGAGCGTGGGCTGGTCGATGAGTACCTGCGTAAGTCAGAGGCCAGCTTGCTTCCGCACGAGTACGTGCACTCGTGGAATGGAAAATACCGCCGGCCCGCGGATCTCGCCACACCGGACTATCAAGAGCCTATGCAGGACGATCTGCTGTGGGTCTACGAAGGTTTGACAGATTATCTGGCCGCGGTGCTGACCGCGCGCAGTGGGCTGCTGAGCGGGAGCGACGCGCGTGAGCAACTGGCGATTACCGCGGCCACGCTTGACCACACTCCCGGCCGTACGTGGCGCAACTTGCAGGATACGGCGGACGCGGCTGCGCAACTTTACTTTTCACCGGAAGCTTGGCGCTCGTGGCGGCGCACCACAGATTTTTATGACGAAGATACTTTGAACTGGCTGTGGGCAGACATCATCATTCGCCAGCAAAGCAAGGGCAAAAAATCTCTGGATGATTTCTGCAAGCTCTTCCACGGCGCACCGAGCACGCCGCCCGCGGTGAAGACTTATACCTTCGAAGATGTGGTGAATACTCTAAACCAGGTCGCGCCCTATGATTGGCGTGGTTTTTGGCATGAACGCCTCACCAACCACGGTCCCGGAGCGCCGCTCGGTGGCATCGAGCTGAGCGGCTGGAAGCTGGCCTATGACGAATTTCCCTCAGGAATGGATTGCGCGGGTGAGTGCGGCTCCCGTTCTGTCGATGTGAACTTTTCCATCGGCCTCAGCCTTCACGAAGACGGCACAATCATCGACACCATCGAGGGAATGCCAGCAGCCTTGGCGGGAATTGGCCCAGGCATGAAGCTTGTCGGGGTCAACGGCCGCAAATATTCATCACAAATCTTGCGTGACGCGCTCAAGGCCAGCAAGACTAGCACCGGGCCGCTGGAGCTTCTCGTCGAGAATACCGATTACTACAAAGTCTACAAAGTGAATTACCACGGCGGCGAACGCTTCCCGCACCTGGTGCGCGATGAAACGAAGCCCGACCTGTTGTCGGAGATTTATGGTGCGAAGTAATAATAAAGCGAACAACAAGATAACGACGTCATGAATTGAATGGTTTCGTCTTGCGAGGAGATGCCATCATGAGCTTTCCCCGGCGTGTGCTGCCGTTCATCGGCGAATTGGGCTTCCTGACGCTCGTCTTGAGCTTGCCACCGTTTGCACGCGCCCAGGCTCAGACTTCGATTCTGGGCTTTACTCCTTCCGCAGCTGCACGCGAAACGAAAATCGAAGAGCAGTTCAAAGCCATTCCTTCGCCCGATGAGGAACGCCGTCAGCATCACATCTTCACAGCGGAACCGCACGTTGCCGGATCGCCACGCAACAACGAACTGGCTCGCTACATCGCCGACCAGTGGCGAAACGAAGGGTTGGAAGATGTCGTCATCCGCCGCTACGACGTCTACGGCACGAATCCGAAAAGCACCTTGCTGGAGATGGTGGCGCCCACTCATTACCGTGCGGTTCTGCGTGAACTGCCGGTCCCCGGCGATCCTGACTTAAAAAATAAAAGCATCAGTTCCGCTTGGAGCGGCATGTCCGCATCCGGCGAAGTGACGGCTCCGCTTGTCTATGCTCACAGCGGCAATCCCGAGGATTACGAACTTCTTCGCCAGCAAGGAATCGACGTAAAAGGCAAAGTCGTCCTCGTCCGCTATTCGAATCCCTATAGCTACCGCGGATTCAAGGCGCTTACGGCCGAACGCGAAGGCGCGGCGGCTCTTCTCATTTACAGCGATCCGGCCGAAGACGGATTCAAAAAAGGCAAAGTCGTTCCCAACGGACCTTGGGGACCTGAGTATCACATTCAGCGCGGCGCGATTACCTACGACTTCATGGTTCCGGGCGATCCGCTCACTCCGGGATGGGCTTCGATTCCGGGTGCCAAGCGAATTCCAGTCGAGCAAGCGGTGTCGATTCCCAAGATCATGGCGCTGCCGCTCTCTTGGCACGATGCTAAGCCGTTGCTTGCGAGCATGGACGGCCCACTCGCTCCCGAGGATTGGCAGGGCGGACTGCCCATCAAATATCACCTTGGCGGCAACCGCGTGCGCGTGCACGTGAAAATCGAAATGGATAGTTCCACCCAGCCCTACTACGTGGTCGAGGGCCGCATTCGCGGCGCGCAGTTGCCGGATGAATGGATCGTGCTCGGCAATCACCGCGATGCCTGGGTTTTCGGCGGCGTCGACCCCAGCAGTGGAACGGCATCGATGATGGAACTGACCCGCGCCTTTGGAAAATTAGCGAAATCAGGAATGCGCCCCCGCCGCACCATCGTCGTCTGCAGTTGGGATGGCGAAGAAGTCGGCCTCACCGGTTCCACCGAATGGGGCGAGCAATTTGCTGACGAGCTACGCAACAAAGCTGTTGCGTACATCAACGTGGATGAAGCTACATCCGGCCCGGATTTTCATGGTCAGGCGGTTGCCTCGCTAGCGCCTATGCTGGTGGAAGCGACGCACACGCTAAAGGATCCATCAGGAAAATCGCTCTACGAAGCGTGGAGAGAAACAAGCACGCGCGACCGCCGCGAAGCGAAACAAACAGAGGAGGTCACGGATTCGAATCTGGCCGATACCCGCATCGGCAGCGGCTCAGACCATACTGTCTTCCTAAATTTTGTGGGGATGCCGGTTCTTGGCTTGGGCTTCGAAGGCCCCTACGGCGTCTACCACTCGGCGTATGACGATTTCTTCTGGATGAATCATTTCGGCGATCCCGGCTACCGATACCACACGCTGATGTCGCAGTTGTGGGGCGTGCTCGCGTTGCGCCTCGCCAACGCCGACTTGCTCCCCTTCGATTTCGCCAGCTACGCTGACAACATTCGCCAATTCGTCAATGAATTGACAAAAAACAAAGACATGAGCCATTTGGATCTCAAACCCGTCCTCGATGCCATCAACGACTTTGAAGCCGCCGGCAAGCGGCTAGATGACTCCGCCCGCCGAGCCTTGGCCTCCGGCACGATCGATCCCAAACTTGCAACTGCCATCAATCACGGCACCATGCAAGTGGAACGCAACTGGCTCAACCCCGATGGAATCCCTGGCCGGCCGTGGTTCAAACACATTCTCTACGGCGCGCGATTCACCTATGCTCACCTTGAGTTGCCGGGGTTAACCGAAGCCGTAGAGAAACAGGATTGGGCAACCGCGAAACAGCAAGCGGAGATCCTACGCCAGGCGCTGGTGAACAACATGAAGCTCGTGAATGAACTGAACTCCAGCTTGAAAGGCGAGAAGGCTGAAGCGGGGAAGTAATTTCCGAAGAACTCGCGCAGCCCTACGAAGGCGTGCTCCACGCACGTTCCCCGGTCTCTATCTATGTGTCATGTGGTGGCCCCAGTGATGCATCAGGGCGCAACTGATGTGACCTAATACGAGCCAGAATACCGCCATCAGAACCGTCTTGAGCGTTGGATTCATGCCAGCAGGATTAATGCAGGGGCAGTTTCTGTCAAGCGAATATGTCGCGACCGGGCGATGTTCAACCTTCGATCGTGGCGTCGTCGAACTCGAAAACTTTCTGCTCGATCGGAGAACTCCAAACCGGAGCGAACGACTGACGGTGCAACGGCGTTGGACCATATTGCTGTAATGCGGCAAGATGCTGGGGCGTGCAGTAGCCCTTGTGCGAGGCAAGGCCGTATTCGGGGAAGACCGCGTCCCACTCGCACATCATGCGGTCGCGCTCAACCTTGGCGAGAATCGAAGCCGCCGCAATCGAAGCGGAAAGAGCGTCGCCGTGGATGATCGCCCGCTGCGACACATCGCAATCGAGCTTCACGGCATCGACCAACAGATGATCAGCCGCAGGCTGCAGTCGCATCACGGCTTCGCGCATGGCGACCCGCGATGCCTGATAGATATTGATCTGGTCGATGCGCGCCGCATCCACCGCGGCAACTGCCCACGCGATGGCATGTTCTCGAATGCGCGGGGCCAGCAGTTCACGACGCTCCCGCAGCAGCAGTTTGGAATCGCGCAGGCCGCGAATGCGATACCCGCGATCGAGAATCACGGCCGCGGCTACCACCGAGCCAAACAGCGATCCGCGACCCACTTCGTCGACGCCAGCCACCATCACCGCGCCTGACTCCCAAGCCTTTTTTTCGTAACGTAGCGTGCAGTGCAGCTTCTTCAGCAGCCGGAGCTTCGCCGCGGAGGCGGAGAGAGAAAACTCGGAAGCAATCTTCGCGGTGCTCAGCATTCAGTGCTCAACATAGGCATGACATGTATGCCACCATATTTACTTGCCGCAAGACATTCTTGCAACCCCATGAAATCCACAGTCTGTGGACTTCTTCGATTCCCGCTTCTCATGAAATAACGCTCTTAGTAACCATTACTCTGATTACGGACGTACATTGTCCGGTAGGACATGTACTGCTATGTTGGCGTCAGGTCGATTCGCGAGGAGAGCGTGAAACACGAAGTTATCCAGCCACGGCGGGTTGCTGAAACACCAGATTCCGCACCACATGGCATTGCACCGTTCGAGAAGTTGATCCATCTGGCGCTTCCGGTTCGCCTGATTCATATGCACAATGGGGGCCGCGGCGGTCCGGAACTGGCTTGCACTTATGATATTCATCCGCGCGGGGCGCGGTTGCTGAGCTGCCGCGATGTGAAAGTCGGAGATCTGATCACGATCGAACGCGGGCGCCATAAGTCGGTATGCCAGGTAATTTGGACCGCGCATCCGGAATCCGTGCTGCGTGGTCAATTCACGGTGGAGTGCATCGAAGGCAGCAAGATTCCGTGGGAAGAGGAATTGCGGCACGCGCAAGAGCAATATCTACCGGTGGTTCCGGAAAGCGCGAACCGGATGTCCAGGCTTAGCGCTGGGCGCGTGGCCGGACAGAACCGCCGTCGGCGGCCACGGTTCGAAGTTGACGGAGGGGCGGACGTCACCGAGATCGGGGGACAATCGCGCGTCGAAGGCCGACTGGAGCAGATTTCGGAATACGGCTGCCTGATTAGCGCAGGCGGTCTTCTCACTCCAGGGACTGGGCTAAGGCTGGTGCTCAACATGTGCGACGTCAGCATCGCGCTGCGCGGGCACGTGAAATATACAGCCGAGAACCGCGCCATGGGCGTGGAGTTTCAGGAGATCCGGCAAGGCGACCGTCCTCTGCTCGACTACGTGCTGGACCGGTTGAAAAGACCTCGCATCGAGGATTTCGCCGATCTGGAAGTGATCACCGAAGAGATGAACGCCGAGCCTGCGGCCGCGGGATAACGGACGCCGCAGATCGCGGTGCCGCCGCAGATGCGGAGGCACCATCGCACAAAATTCTTTAGCTAGGTCTTTCGACGTCGCGCAGGCGAGCGGCCTTGCCTTTGAGTCCGCGCAGATAATACAGCTTGGCACGGCGTACCTTAGACGAGCGTAGCAGATCGACTTTGTCGATCACCTTGGAGTGGACGGGGAAGATGCGTTCCACGCCCTGGCCGAAGCTGATTTTGCGCACGGTGAAGCTGGCTTGCGGTCCGCTGTCGCGCTTGATGACCACGCCTTCGAACGCCTGCAGGCGCTCCTTGTCACCTTCTTTGATTTTCACGTGAACGCGAATCGTGTCGCCGGGGTTGAAGGCAGGGATATCGGTGCGCTGGGTCTTGGCCAGCAGTTTTTCGATGATTAAGTTCGTCATGATTAGTCCTTCTGAATTCTGAAATCGATTCTTAAACTCTTTGTCCCGGATTTGTCATCCCGAAGCGCGGTCGTATCGCGCGAGGGATCTGCTTCTTCCCGGCTTACAGCAGATTCCTCACCGGCACAAAACGCCGGTTCGGAATGACAACCTGACTTCAAACTGTAGCCTTAGTGACTCGTATTCTTAAGCCGGGTCAGAAACTTTCTATCTTCCTCGCTTAGCGCCGCACCATCCAACAAGTCTGGACGGTTTCGCAGCGTCTTTTCCAGCGCGCGTTGCCGTCGCCATCGGCGTATTTCTTCATGGTTGCCGGACATCAATGCTTCCGGAACCGCAATCCCGCGAAACTCCGCCGGGCGCGTGTAGTGCGGATAATCGAGCAATCCATTCGACCCACAGGTCGAATCCGCACCGCCAAGGCTTTTTACCTTCGCGTCAACTGTAAACGATTCCTGCTGGGTTGAGGCCTCGTTTCCGACCGCACCGGGCAACAATCGCATTACCGCTTCCACAATCACGGCGGCGGCCAACTCTCCACCGCTCAGAACGTAGTCGCCGATGGAAAGCTCGCGGTCGGCGAGATGATCTGCCACTCGCTCGTCTACGCCTTCGTAGCGCCCACATATCAAAACAATGCGGTTGAGACGCGCCAGCTCCGCCGCAACTTTCTGAGTGAAACGCTGCCCTTGCGCGGAGAGCAGGATCGCCGACTCTTCTAAATCTCCCGCGAGTCGCCGGTTTCGCGGCGAAACGGTCATCGATTCCAAACATTCAAAGAGCGGTTCCGGCTTCAGCACCATGCCTTCGCCGCCGCCGAAAGGGCGGTCGTCCACGGTGCGATGACGATCACGGGCAAACTTCCGCAGATCGTGGACTTCAATTGTCGCCAGTCCCATTTCCTGGGCCCGGCGGGTGATGCCGTAATCCAATGGTCCGCTAAAGAAGTCCGGGAAGATCGTGACTATGTCGGCCTTCATGCAGAACCAAACCCTTAACCAAAACCTTTAACACAGAGGGCACAGAGTTACACAGAGGACTCAATCTTCATCTTGTGACTCTCTTTTGCTTCTTGCCTTTTCTTGCTCCTTGCGCCTGCTCTCGCTTTTCTTCTGCCGTCAGCGGAGCATTCACTTCCAGCAGGCCGTCGGGCAATTTCATTCGGACTTGCCTTTGACCTATATCTATGCTCTCGATGTAGGCTTCGGCGAACGGGACCTCCACCAACTTCGCCGCCGCATCGCGCACCATCAGTAACGGCGCTTCACCCGCTCCAAACTGAATATCTTCCACGCGTCCGATTTCGCGCCCGTTATCAAGCACTGCACAACCGACCAGATCGCTGACGTAGTTCCAGCCCGATTGCAACTCCGAACGCTGGCTTTTGGGCACCTGCAGTTCGCACCCGATCAGCGTTTCCGCATCGGAAATTGAATTCACTCCCGCGAACTTCAGAACCAGCAGCCCTTTGTGCGGCCAGAGTTCTTCTACTTTCAGTTCGTGACGACTCCCCGTCGAATCCCGCGGCAGCGCCTGCAACTTCATGCCGACCGCGAACCTTTCCGGAATGTCGCTGTAAATCTCAGCCGCAACCTCGCCGCGGCGGCCCTGCGTTTTCACCACGCGGGCCAGCGTAATGAACTCGGAACTTGTTTCAGGATCGACGCTCACGTTACCGGCGATCGGTTAATCGATGACATCCAGCGTGTATCGCTTGCGCGCCCGCACTCCTGCTGCGCTAAGCAGGGTGCGTAAAGCCCGCACGTTGCGCCCTTGTCGACCGATAATTTTTCCCACGTCGGCTTCTGCGACTTCCAGTTCGATCACGTCGCCATCGAGATGATCGACGTATACCTCGTCGGGAGCATCGACGATCCACTTCGCAATTTTCTCGACGAGAGTACGAACATCCGCGCTGGTTTCAGGCATGAACCTTAGGCTACGGAAGCCGCCGGAGCAGCGGCCGGCTTGGAATAAAGCTTACCGACGCGCTCCGACATCTGCGCGCCCTTCGAGACCCAGTAGTCAACGCGGTCGCGCTTAAAGTCGACGGAGGCGGGATTGGTGCGGGGATTGTACGTCCCAACCACTTCCACGGGCCGGCCGTTGCGCGCGCGCGCCTTCTCGATCACGACAATACGGTAATGCGGTTGTTTACGCGCACCCATGCGCGATAGTCGAATCATTAACACAGATATATATCCTTGTTCCGGAAGAGTCCGGCGAGGTCTGGACAAACACTTATTATGCCGGAGGTTAGGGGGAATGGCAAGGAGCATGCATTCGGGGTAGTGTCCTTAATCTGGTCAAGTCTCGCGGTTGTCTTCAGGTTTTCCACATTTTTCCCAATAGCCATTGGATCCGAAGGGATTAAGCACCCATCGGTATCTGAATTTCGTCCAGTGTTCCCGCCCGAAAACGTCTTTGTAGTTTATCGCTCCCCAAACATGTACAGTCTTTTTCCCTGCGTAGATGTCGTCCACGTCTTGCGGGGTCGGACTCTCGTCCCACTCACCTTCGCGCTTGGAAACCCATGTCATCCTTGTTTCCGCAGGATCGGCGGACGTAATGATTGTCTTCATCGTGATGGATTGCCCCAATACCCCGGTTGCGCTGGGCGAGTCGATCGAATCCGTCAACATTCCGTAGATATAAGAATTAACGATAAGAGCGTCCGTCGCGCCAAATCGTTGGAGATGAAAAGTCATAACGATAAACCGAGTCTCGTCGTTATGAGGAATGGCCTTCCAGTCGTCCAGTGTAATTCTGAGCCAAGGCCGTTCCTTGCTGACAAATATTTCTACACTATCCCTTGTGGCATCCGCACTTTCTTTAGCGGCGTTAGCACCGTCTTGAGCGGCTTTGGCTGCATCACGGGCAACCCTTACCGATTCCTGCAATATGCCGCTCTGTACGGACATTTGCACAAGCTGGCCTTCCATGTGTCCAGCTTGTACGCCCATAGCCTTCCACTGAAGTCGCATGTAGCTACGGGACCGCTTCATCTCGTGAGCCTGACGCGCCATGATCTTCGCCTGTCGGCAGTAGATGACCACCTGTCCGATAAGAGCAAAGAATTGCAAGAATCCGACGACAACCAGCAGCTCTGTAAAAGTTACGAGCTTCCCTTGTATATCTGCGTCGTTGCTGGCCTTGCCCGTGCTAGCTTTCGGTCCGGCAGAGAAACGTTGGTTATCCCCAGACGGCGATGGTGCGGGCTGGGCTGGCTGCTCATTACTGTTTGTTCTGTCGGTCTGCCTACTGACTTGGGCAGCTTCGCCGTCAGCTCTCTTGACTTCTGGCGCTTTCGCTGGCTGTTGAGCGAAGATGATTACCGCGATAATCAGCCATCTCATAGCGACGAAATTGTAACAAAGGTGCATGACGTTCAAATTAGGACACTACGACCCATGGCCATAGAATTACGTAAATGGCGAAAACCGATAACAAGACCAAGGATCGACTGTTGTCTCGGCTGGAGCCTTCAGACAAGAAAGCTCCCGCCTTCTCTGCGCTCATGCGCCGCCTGAAACACGTGAAGTCGTCCGGCCCTTATACTCGCGACGAGATGAACGAGCGCTAGATCCCTTTCAGTAGTGCCTCGGCTTACCGACTATCAACACGGAGGAGGTCGGGCTTCGCCCGACCGGACAGCCGAGGGCGGCTGTCCCCCACATTTGAGCATTTCCACGGATCTAGACATTACTCAACCGCACAACCGACCCCGCATCTTTCCCCGCCCTGCTAGACTCAAATGCTTTGGAGGCAACTCTTGCAGGCCATTTACATTCTCTCCGCCGTGCGCACGCCGATTGGCAAGTTTGGCGGGTCGCTGGCTTCGCTGACTGCGGCTGACATGGGCGTGGTGGCGGCTAAGGCTGCGATGGAGCGCGCGGGAATTCAGCCGGAGCAGGTGGACGAAACCATCTTTGGCAACGCGCGGCAAGCGGGAGGCGGGCCGAATCCGGCGAGGCAGATTTCCATTCGCAGCGGCGTGCCGCAGGAAGTTCCGGCGTTCACGGTGAACAAAGCTTGCGCGTCGGGGCTAAAGTCGATCGCGCTGGCTTACCAGGCGATTGCAGTTGGGGATGCGAGCTGTATTCTCGCGGGGGGAACGGAATCGATGTCGCGGCTTCCTTATTACCTTGAAGCGCGCTGGGGATTCCGGCTGGGCAATCAAGAGCTGGTTGATGGCATGTATCGCGACGGATTCTTTTGCCCCATGGCGAAAATGGTGATGGGCGAGACCGCGGAAGTGCTGGCCGAGCACTACAAGATTTCTCGCGAAGAGCAGGATGAATTTGCGCTGATGTCGCAAGCCCGCGCCGCGCGCGCGATTGCCGCGGGGCGTTTCGATGCGGAGCTTGCTCCGGTAGCGATTGAGGGCAAGAAAGGCACAACCATTTTCAACCGCGACGAACATCCCTTCGCGGAAGCAAGCATGGAAAAGCTGGGCAAGCTGTCGCCGGTGTTTTCGAAAACCGGCACCATCACGGCTGGCAACTCTTCAGGGATTACTGATGGCGCTGCGGCAGTGGTTGTCGCGAACGAACATTTTGTGAAGAAGAATAATCTTAAGCCGCTTGCGCGAATCGTGGCTGTGACATCGGTGGGAGTCGATCCGCGCACGATGGGGATTGGTCCGGTACCGGCGTTGCGCAAGCTGGAGGAAAAATACAACCTGCGGCTGCACGATTTCGGTCTCGTCGAGTTGAACGAGGCCTTCGCCGGACAGGTGTTGGCGTGCGATCGAGAATTGAATTTCAATCGCGACAAGCTGAATGTGAACGGTGGGGCGATCGCAATTGGGCATCCCATCGGTTGCACGGGCACGCGGATCATAGTGACGCTGTTGCACGAGATGCTGAAGCGAAATACGAAGCGCGGGGTGGCGACGCTCTGCGTGAGCGGCGGGTTGGGCATGGCGCTGGCGCTGGAAAACGTCGCGTAACCACTGGGTGAAATGAATGCAACATCGGTTGTGATCAGCCGTACGGAAAAGTCGCTTTGGCGGCCGCGTTGACGGCCACGAAACGCGGTCGCTATACTTTCTAAGGAGTCGGTTCTCAGGAGACAGAATGTCCCTTTCCGCGGTAATCGTGGACGATGAGCAGCTTGCCCGCGATGAACTCGCTTACTTGCTGAAAAGCGCCGGCGACGTCAACGTGGTGGCGCTGGGAAAGAATGGTCTCGAGGCCGTCAACCTCATTAAAGAACACAATCCCGACCTTGTGTTTCTCGATGTCCAGATGCCGGGACTTGACGGGTTCGGCGTTATCAAGAAGCTCCTCGACAAGAAAATTACCCTGCCTAAGATTGTTTTCGCCACGGCGTTTGACCAGTACGCGGTGAAAGCATTCGAGGTAAATGCGGTCGATTACCTGCTGAAGCCCTTCGATAAAAAGCGGGTCGCGCTATCGGTGCAGAAGGCGCGTAACCAGCAGGGCGCGGAAGGCCTGCCTACGGAGCGAATTGAAACCCTGGTGCGGATGCTGCAAGCGCCGAAGCCTCAGACGTCGAAGATTCTTCTGAAGGCGGTTGGCCGCATGTTTCTGGTGGATCAGAAAGAAATTTGTTATGCCTCGATTGAAGATGGAGTGATCACGGTAGTGACGGCTGGCTCGACGGGCATGGAGGGACATTCGAACTGCCGGACGCTGGAAGAATTGCTTTCCAGCCTCGACTCCGGTTTATTCTGGCGGGCCCACCGCTCCTACCTGGTGAACATCAACCGGATTCGCGAAGTTGTGCCCTGGTTTAAGAGTTCGTACCAGTTGCGAATGGATGATAAGAAGCAGAGCGAGATTCCGGTCAGCCGGGCCCAGACCAAGCGGTTGCGAGAGTTGTTCGGGCTCTGAGCTGATCAGTTCGGCGGCCGGCTGAGAGTTTATCTGGAGTGCCGAATCTTTCTTATAAAATGCTGCGGAACAATCTGTGGCGGAGTTTAGCGAAGCAGCCTGCTCGGCTCTTTCGACCGCAGCCATCAGATCTTTAATCAACTTGCCGTCGTGCAGGATGCGATCTCCGTCACTTCCGCGGAAGAATTAGAAGCGGAGGGCAGCTTGCAACCGAAGCCGCCCTCCAAGACCCTTTGGGGGAGGGTTAAACTGCCAAAGCCTCCAATCCAGTACGATCGCGAATTACCAGCGTCGCGCCGTCCAACCGGATCAGTCTTTTTTTCTTAAGAGTACTCAGCAAGCGGGTCACGGTCTCGCGGGAGGATCCGATCCGCTGCGCCATTTCTTCGTGGGTCATGGAGGATCGCAAATGGGATTCCTGCGAGTCGGAAACTCCTCGCGGCGCACAGGACAACAGCAGTCTTGCCAATTTCCCCGACGAAGAGCGTGCCAGCACCAAATCGTGAATATCGCGATAGGCCCCTTGGAACTCGCGACTCAGCCACTGTGCCGCATGAACTCCCACTTCGCTTTCGCGCTCCAGCAGAGCCATCAAATCCTGCCGGCTGATGAAATCCAACTGACATGCCGAAGCAGCTTCGGCTGTCATTACATAGCTCGTGCCGGAGATGGCGGCGCTCAAGCCAAGAACTTCCCCGGCTTCGGCCTGTTTCAGGATGAGCACTTTGCCTTCTTTCGAGGTTGTGGAGAGTTTCATCTTGCCCGAACAAAGCACAAAAATACCTCGTGGCATTTGGCCTTCCACGAAAAGTACGGCGCCTGCGGGCAAGATGGTATGGTGGCTGGCGGCGTCCACTGATCTCAGGACTGTTGGCGAGAAACGGCAGAAAAAACCCTCCCGGCTTGCCGGACAGTTCATGCAGCTCTCGATGATGTCGAGACCATAAGGAGTTCTCATGCCTGCCTCCGTTTTCGAGCTTTGCTCATAATCGTTTTCATTCGAGTTTTCTGTGCTGTCATTTAGGAACAGCGCACTCCTTTGCTGCGAGTGTTCGAGCAACGCCCGGGCGTGGGCTCGCGTGTTCTCATGCGAACTGCGTGCGGCGGAAATGACGTCCCAGCCCGCGGTTGTGTTACCCCGCCTCGCCCATTCAACCTCGCGAGCAAACAAGTACAGCGGATCGACCTCGTTGAGGTTGGGAGTGTGAGCAATCTGATCGCGCCACTCATCCGGCACCTTTGTCCCGACCGAGTAAGGCTGGACAGCAAGGAAGTCTTCTCCACTTGCGAATGGTGGTTCCCGCCATCCTGAACCTTTCGAATTTTCTTCTTGAACCGGTTTGTTCTTACTCTGCAGTGGCAGCAGACGTACCAAGTTGTTTGGCTGGAAATTCCTGGCGACTAACACTTCTACACCCCAAGGTTCCCGAACGCACCGGGCAGTCGACGAGGGCACGCGGCTCGTCCACCCGCTATTGGAAAGCCCTGATACAACTCTTAAAGTCTTTCCGATTGAGGACGCTGATGCAATCGTCGTTCCATAATGGTGAACCGGAGGAAAAGGGTCCAACTCAAAGAAAGCAATATGCAGTGAAGTCAGGGCCGAGCGCACTATCGCGAACCTACTGCCGACCTCTCGGCAATTCTCAGGCGAGTCGGCACTTGAGATCGTCAGTTACCGTTTCGGAACATGGATAATCCATTTTTCGAACACAGCTAATCCTATTTCACACATGGTTAATCCAGTTTCGGTACATGGCTAATCTTTTTTTGGTTTTCGAATTATGTAATCGGCGCGAGTGATTCCTAACCGCTGCATCTTCGACTGCAAGGTGGTCCGCTTTAATCCAAGCCGACGGGCGGCTCCTCGCGATCCCGAGATCCTTCCTTCGGTCTCGCGCAAAATCTGGATGATATGCTCGCGTTCCGCATGCTCGAGCGATTGTTCAACGTCGCGCGTGTTCGACGATTCTTCCCGCAGCTCAGCCAGTGGCGCCCGCAAAGCCATTCCATTGGTAAGAATGACCGATCGTTCGATAAAGTTCTCCAGCTCTCTAACGTTGCCCGGCCACTGACATTGCGTCAGGGCATCCATGGTCTCGGTTGGAATCGTTTCGATAACGCGGCCCATGCGACGAGCAAATTTTTGAACGAAGTATCGGACCAATAGAGGAATATCCCCACGACGTTCCCGAAGAGACGGAAGCCGGACGGGAAATACGTTTAAACGGTAGAACAGGTCGCTGCGAAACTCTTTATTGGCGACGCTCTTCGTCAAATCTCGGTTGGTGGCAGCGATCAAACGCAAATCCACCCTGATCGTCTTCGTGCCACCCAGCCGCTCGAATTCGTGGTCCTGCAAGACGCGCAGCAGCTTTGGCTGCAATTCCAATGGAATTTCGCCGATCTCGTCGAGGAACAAGGTTCCCTTGTCAGCCAGTTCCAATCGCCCGACCTTCTGGCTGACAGCTCCGGTGAACGCACCCTTCTCGTGGCCGAATAACTCGCTCTCCATCAGTCCTGTCGGAATGGCAGCGCAATTTAATGGAACAAACTGTTGTGCGGCACGCCTGCTGATATTGTGGATGGCACGCGCAACTAGCCCTTTGCCGGTTCCGGTTTCTCCCAAGATGAGAACGGTCGCGTCGCTGGGCGCAACGATTCCCACCTCAGCCAATACTTCCTTAAGCACCGGAGCGGCGCCAATGATCTCCTCGAAATGGAGTTGCGGGCGGGCTTCCCCCTCCAGGTATTGTTTTTCCTGATCCAGTTTGCTCCTGAGCTGCTTGATCTCGGTTGCAGTTCGCGCGTTCTCTAAAGCGATGGCCAGCAGAGCGGCAACCTGGTTGAGAAGCGTGAGGTCATCTGTTTTAAAGGCATCAGCCCGGGTGCTGCCCAGTACCAGGACTCCGCGCGGTCCCTTTGGCCGGAGCAGCGGGACGCAACATAAAGACCGAAGACCTTCGGCTGACAGGGTGGCTGCGAACCCGGGATCGAATTCCTGTAACTGATCCCGGCTGAAAATCAGAGGAGAACGTTGCTGCAAAACCTTGACGCCTGGACCGTAAGCCGTACTAATTGCTTCCCCAAGGCCAAGGTTCTTGCCCAAGGGAAAGTCCATTGCCTGCCGGATCAACTGCCCACTCTTTTCGTCGTGCACGGCCAAAGCCGCGTACTCCTGGCGCAGGACTCGGCGCAGACTAGCGGAGATTCTGGGGAATATATGCCCTGCATCCCATTTTGCCTCCAGCACGCGGCTCACTTCCGTGAGTACTTGATGCCGCTTCCTCTCGCTACGCAAGGACGCGGAGACTCCGCGCAGCGATTCTTCCAGTCTTTTCTGCTCGGTAATCTCGACGACGACCGAACCGATTTGTATTACCTTGCCGGTCTCGTCCTTAATCGGAATGATGTGCTTGGTCCAGTGGCGCGGCTCTGTTGAATTGGGCATCACAAAACTGAGTTCGATGTCCAAAATGGGTTCGCCAGTCGTCAACACGCTCCGAAGCGGTGGTAGCACCAGTTCCGCGAGGCCACCCAGAGCTTCGCGAACGCTCTTTCCCAAAATCGCCGTCGCAGGCGCGCCATTCATCTCCGCCAATGAATCGTTGATTGCCAGATAACGGAACTCTGTGTCGAGGATGCAAAGGCCCACCCGGGACGCTTTGTAATAAGCGGAGAGCAACTGTTCCGATTCCATGAGGGTTCGAGAAGCGGAAAATGGTACGACCACCGGATGCTGACCAACTGCTGATGTCATGGTGCCGGGCCCATGGCCGTTACCCCCTGCGCTGGCTGCAAGAGTGGAGTTTTTCTCAATTGCTGGTGCGTTTTCGTGCATCGAGCCTCCATTTATCCGGGCTCGATTGAGTACCAAGGCAACGGTCGCAGCCACTTGTTCAAGCAATTCAACGTCTCGCGCGGAAAATGCCTGGTCCACGCGGCGCGCCACCTTTAGTACTCCCAACGGCTCGTTTCCCGCAAGAAGAGGAGACAAATATAAAGACCGGACGCCGAGTGCGACGCCACGCTTGACAGAAGCGAAAGGCAACTTGGCCAGGCTGGAGTGATCGAGAACTATGCTGTGCCGGTCGCGAAAGGCTTGTCCTGCAAATGTGCCCTCGATGGGAGTCAGCCACTTAGGAACCATCTTGTCTGAAATTTCTGGGTCCAGCATATGCAGACGCAGAGACTGAGAGGTCTCGTCATAAAGGTAAAGGCCAGCAAAACCTTGTACGACCCACTTCTGCAAGGAACGAAGTATCAAAGACAGGGATTCGTGCAAATCCGAACCCTGCATGTAAAGGTGGCCTACCTCGAGCAGTAATCGCTGCCTGCCTGCTTCTTCGTCCCGCGCGGCATCGGCTAACGTTGGATCAATGCAGAGGGCCACCAAGTCGGCTACGCGTTGGAGAAAACGAATGTCCCCACCGTTGAAAGCATGAGTCCGCGTGCTGGCGATACCCAAAGCTCCCAGCTTTTCGTGAAAGGTTGTTAGGGGAACCAAACTGTAAGAGCGAATTCCTCTTTCGCGAAACTCCGGCTCGAACTGCTTCTCTATTAAAAGATCATCAATAGACAGAACGGTTTGGTTCCGCCAGACGACCATTGTCGCAACCGACCGTTCCAGAGAAACGTCTACCGGTTCGGGAGACGAACCCACTCCCTCCCAGATATACATCGTTGTAAGTTTTCGGCCGGGGTCACAGAGAGCGAGGTCGAGAGAATCGAAAGAGAGGGCAGTTCGCAGGCGGGGAGCGATTTCGCGCAACACTTCGCCGGGTTCGCGGCGCAGAAATACCGACTCAGCCAGCCAGAGCAGAATCTCCTGGCGCTGCACACCGAATTCGGCGCCTGGGGCGCTCAAGGGGAACACCGCACCGCACTCCTGGCAGCGTTTCCCCCTAAAAAACACGCTGCCTGTTCATTGCAACTGACTGAGCATTATTACTTACACAAGCCAGCGACAAATCGATTTTTCTTTGTGATATCGGTTTTTAGAACAGAACGCTCCTAATTTGGGAATTGGAATCGCGCTGACCCATGAGTCGTAGCCTGCAAAAGCGCACTCACAGAAAGCTATAATGTCGCTATGGCGCGAGGCTGGGAAAGCAAATCCGTCGAGGCGCAACAAGATGAGGCGGCTGCCAGGACGATGCCCGAAAAGCCGCGTCTGACAAGGGAAGCAGCAGATCGGCAGCGCGAGAAGGAGAGCCTCCGGCTAGCGCTGCGGAGCGTGATTCAACAACTCGAACGCAGCCACGATTCCCGACATCGTTCGCTGCTCGAAAGCGCGCGCAGTGATCTTCAACGGCAGATCGAGGAACTGAATAATAGCGGTCAGACCATCTGACCGATTCCGGACAATAGCCCACCATTCAGTTCCGCTTTCGGAACATGTGGAAAACGCTCCCCATTTAACCTGCTTGTTCGCTTACTCGAGATCAAAGTTTCGACGCTCAGTGCTGACGTATAATTAAGCATTCCATGAAAGCTTACGTTTACGTTTCGCTCAAGAAGAGTGTTCTCGATCCTCAAGGAAAGACCATTCAAGGGGCTCTCCACAAGATGGGTTATAAGGGTTTGGAGGAGGTCCGCCAGGGAAAGTATTTTGAGCTCACTCTTGACGGCGGGCTGAGTCGTGAAGAAGCACAAACCGAAGTCGAGCGCATCGCTCGAGAAGTGCTCACCAACCCGGTGATTGAAGAGTTCCGCTGCTCCCTCGCGGACTGAACTCGCCGAAAATAATGGGAGTTCTGCATGTGTGGCATTGTTGGATATGTCGGCAAAAAACCGGTGGTGCCGGTCATCATTGAGGGCTTGAGACGCCTCGAATACCGGGGTTACGATTCGGCTGGCATCGCGGTCGCCGGCAATGGCGACAAGCTGCAGGTTCGTCGTGCGGAAGGTAAACTGCGAAACCTGGAAGAGGTTATCCGTGTCAACCCCCTCAACGGAACATTTGGCATTGGCCACACCCGCTGGGCCACTCACGGGCGTCCCACGGAGGAAAACGCTCATCCCCATCGCGACTGCACCGGCAAGATTGTCGTCGTGCACAATGGCATCGTCGAAAACTATCTCAGCCTGAAAAAGAAGCTGCTGGAAGAAGGTCACAAGTTTTCTACTGAAACCGATACCGAAGTTATCGCGCACCTGATCGAAAAATATCTTTTCAATACCGGCAACGGTCACCGGCCGACTCTCGAAGAAGCCGTTCGCCGGACGGTGAAGGAGCTCGGTGGAGTCTTCGCCCTGGTTGTCATTTCTGCGGACGAGCCGGACAAGATCGTGGCAGCGCGCAGCGGTCCGCCTCTCGTGGTCGGGCTGGGTAATGACGAATACTTTGTGGCATCTGACGTTCCTGCAATTCTTTATCACACACGCGACATTTTTTTTCTCGTCGATGGCGACCTCGCCGTGGTCACCGTCGATGGTGTGCACCTGACCGATTTCGACGGCAAGCCGATTCAGCGCCAGGTACAGCACGTGACCTGGGATCCCATCATGGCGGAAAAGGGCGGCTTTAAGCATTTCATGCTCAAGGAGATTTATGAGCAGCCGCGCGCTGTGCGCGACACGACGCTGGGGCGCGTTTCGCTCGACACAGGCCGCATCTTTCTCGACGAGATGCAGATCAGCGAAGCCGAGTTCCGCACCGCTAAGAAAATCAACATTGTCGCCTGTGGCACCAGTTGGCACGCCGGCCAGGCCGGCAAGTTCATGATTGAAAGTTTCGCTCGCCTGCCGGTGGAAGTGGATTACGCCAGCGAGTGGCGTTACCGCGACCCTATCGTCGATGCGGACACCATCACGGTGTTGATTTCGCAGTCCGGCGAGACAGCCGATACCATCGCTGCTCAGCGCGAAGCCAAAGGCAAAGGCTCGCGAACACTGGCCATTTGCAATGTGGTGGGATCGATGATTCCCCGCGACGCCGCCGGAACGATTTATACGCACGCGGGGCCTGAGATTGGAGTGGCTTCCACCAAGGCCTTCACCTGCCAGTTGACGGCGCTTTATCTCTTCGCGCTCTATCTCGCGCAGGTTCGCGGGACGACGACTGCCGAACAGATTCGCACTGCAGCCCAGGAACTCACGCTGATTCCCGGGAAGCTCGAAAACATTCTCACTCACGACGAAAACTGTGAAGATCTGGCCAAGCGCTTTCAGCGCTCTCAGGATTTTCTGTTTCTTGGCCGCGGCATTCACTATCCCATCGCTCTAGAAGGCGCGCTCAAGTTAAAGGAAATTTCCTATATCCATGCAGAGGGTTATCCGGCAGGCGAGATGAAGCACGGTCCTAACGCGCTGATCGATGAAAATCTCCCCGTCGTTATCGTAGTCACCCGGGACGCGAATAATGCCGGCTCGATGGTGCGTTACGAAAAGACAATGTCAAACCTGAAACAAGTCAAAGCGCGCTCGGGCGTTGTGATTGCGCTGGCCACCGAAGGCGACGAAGAAATCAAGCAAGCCGCCGACCACATCCTCTACGTTCCCGCAGCGCCGGAAGAACTTTCGCCGATTCTGGAAGTCGTTCCCCTGCAACTGCTGGCCTATCACATTGCGGTCCGTCGCGGATGCGATGTGGATCAGCCGAGGAATTTGGCGAAGTCGGTCACAGTCGAGTAAACAAGTACCAAGCGATTAACCCCATCACTCATCCCCCCATTCTCCTAAGGCACAGTCGATCGGCGAGCGAGTTCCGTTATTCGTAACAAGGATCAGATTTCCGCGGGAAAGCCTCGTGCCGGATATAGCTTTCCGAGTCGGCTTCGACACGAAGGAGGAACAGGCTCATGTCTCCGCGAAGTAACGTTTTTGTTGTCGCTCTCGCGCTGGTGGTTTCCGTCCCAAATACTTTTGGCAAGGGTAAGACAATCGAGTGCCATAGTTCAGGATTGCCCACGCCAACCTACTTCGTAGATCCAACGGCAACGAAGCGGGGAAACGTGGACATTAGAAGTCATGTTTACGTGGCGCCGTTTGCGCTTCTGAATGCCGACAGATACAACATCCTGCTCGACGAAGACTCCGACGTGCAGGACAGCGTCCACGTAGATGCTTCCGGTGAGCCGTTGGTGATTGGGAAGAAGGCCATCCTAGCGCACGGGGCGACTGTAAAGAGCAACCCGAACCCAAGGATACCGGAGTTTCATCCTGCAATCGGCATTGGTGGCACGTGCCCTGGCGCGGCTCCTTCTGCTGTCTGTCCGTCGTTCGTGGGGTTCAACGCCGAAGTTGACGGCGGGATTGTGCAACTGGACGCTATGGTGGGAGTTCTCGCGCGCGTGGGACCCGGTGTAACCATTCCTTCTGGACGTAAGGTCAAGGCCGGCAAGAACGTGACTTCCGACGCAGACGTGATGGCACTGACCGAGCCGGTTACCAATGATGACCGGGAATTTATGAATGGCGTAATCGACGTGAATGTTGCTCTTGCCAAGGGATATGAAGAACTCAGCAACGCAGACTCCACGCAGGTGGTAGGGATCAATTGCAACCCACCCACTTCATTCGCTTCGAGCGTTGTGCCGGTTCTGGACGGCCAGGGAGAGAGGCAGGTGCCGTCATTCCTTGACCGCATCATCGGCCATGTACACACCGGCGATACCCTCGAGAGTCTTGAAAGAGTGATGACTGAAAGAGGCATCTCGATCCGCGGAGACGAAGGCTTTCCCTTGGAGATTGGCTCGATCACGAAAATTTCCAATGGGACTACCGTCCATGCTTTGAAGGGCACGAGCGTTGTACTTGGGCCGGAAGGAACGTACGGTGCGTACAGCATTGTGCATGGTGGCACACATCGAACCACGACGACCGGCAGTAAGTTCAGTATGGGAGAGCGCGCCGTGTTTTACGATTCAGCGGCTCCTGCAAACTGCACGATACCCGCCAAGACACTTATTTATGACTCGAACTTAACTGCCGATGACTGCCAGAAGATCTCAGACCACGAAATCTGGGAAAAAGGGAAATTCCTGTGGAAGGTAGACTGGTGAGAAAGGCAGCCGTGTGAGGTTCACGACGCGTTGATTATCACGAAAGACCCGAGGATCGCCACACAGACTAATCTCTGTCTTTCGCTCGCCGGATATCGGTGTGGCGAAAGTCATTGCCCTTGAATAGCAGCGGTTCGTTCAAGGACTTCGCGAGAGCGTACGCAAAGCAGTCGCCAAAATTCAAACCGGCGCGGTGACGGCCTTTGCCAAAATCGCGATAGGCCTCGCGCGCCAGGAGCGCATGGTTCAGCGTTACCGGCTCGACGGCGATTTGGAGATCGCGCAACAAGTCGTCGAGTCGATGGCTAAGGACGGGATTTCGGTTGCTGTCTACCACCACGGCAGCTTCGACGTAGCTCACTGCCGACATGCGGCGAATGTCCGGCAGCTCCAAGGCTTCACGGATCTCGGCAACGTCGGGTTCGTCCCGGAGAATCGCGATGATTACCGATGTATCGACGATCACTTGGGCAAACCTTTTTCGTCGTAGAGCAGGTCGCCGTGGTCCATCGACTTGTACGGCTCTTTCCACAGAGGAGCGCACTCGCGCCCAATCTGCAGCAAGCGCTCCGCCAGGCTGCCTTTCTTGTTCTTGCGCACTCGCTCCAACCGTTCTCGAACCGCCTTGTCTACGGCAGCAGTCATGCTCTCTCCGGTTAGCCGAGCCAACTGCCGAACCAGGCGGTGTGTCTCTTCATTCTTGATGTTCAGACTCATGATTCTACCATTCTACCATCTATATGGTAGATTCTACCACAAGGAGGCTGAGTGGAACTTAGTGACTTGCGCCTGAAATCAGATCAAGTGCTTGTTTTGCGCGATCTCCTGTGTCCGAAGATACTCTTCAATCGCCATATGGCCAGCGTGTCTTGCCCAATCGGCAGGAGTACCGTGCCAGAGGATATCCTTCAAATCCAATCGCGCGCCGCGTTCTACGAGAAGCCTCACTAGGTCCTCGTGCCCAGCGCCCGCAGCCTGATGCAGTGGCGTTGTGTGGGAATGTACGCCGACGGGGTTATATCGATTTGGATCTTCACCCGCGTCGAGCAACAATCGAACTACATCGACATGGCCGCTGTCGGACGCGATCGAGAGCGCCAGGTGGCGATCCTCATGATTGGCATTCGCGAGCAACCGCCGTGCATCTTCAATTCGTCCGAGAGCCGCCGCGACTGGCAAATCGATTCGAGCGCCGCGGCCGATCAGAGCGTTTACCGACTCAATCTCGCCGTGCAAGGCGGCTGAACGAATGGCGCTGTTGGGATCGGCGTCGTGATCGCAAAGGAGATCGATTAACGGCAGTTGCATGCCACATTCGCGCGGCACGCTCCCGGTCGCAACCAGCATTAGGGTTTCGTTGAGCGCAGACTGATCAACACCGGTATCGAGAATAACCTTGGCAATGTCCAAGATGTTGTGCGGCAGAGTTCCACGCCGAACCGGATTCTCCGCGACGAATTCCAGGAGTGTAGGATTTCGAAAGTAGTTGCCACCTTCGAAGACGATGTGCTGGTGCGCTAAGTTCGGATGTTGTTTCAGGTGCGTATGCAATCCCGCCACATCGCCTGCATCGAGAAGCTCCACAGCGCGGCGAAATATGGCATGTTCGATTCGCTCGTGATGCGGCAAGGTGAGCTGATCAGACAGGGTTGGTTTCTCGATGTGCTTTTTCAATCTCGCCCAACTCGGAAATCCATACTCTCGTGCGATTGCGAGTTGCGCGTCACTGAGGCTTAGTTGAGCGTCGAATATCTCGGCATCTGCTAGGCGAGTGAATCGCGGATGAAATTCCCTTAGCCGCTGAGCTACTCCTAAGTCGCGGGCAGCGTGTCCCTTGAGTAGGTCTTTCGCCTGATGCCTGAGATGGTTGAGATTCGGATTCGACGGGAGGCGTCTTACCGGCATGACGAACTTCCTTTCTTTGGCCCGAGAGGTCCGCATTAACGGGCAGAAAGTAAGTTCGTGAAACGAAATTTTACGATCAGGTGGACTTCTGTCCTTTCCGCGGACGGATGCGCCCTTTGCGCGCTGACGATCTTACCACAAGGAAGGATGATTGCTGATCGGTAATCGAAGCTTACACCACACGCTGCTGTAGTACTGCTTTCAGCCGCCAGAGAGTCCACGCGAGCGCTGCAAGTCCAGCGCCCGACACCGCAAAGGCAGCGTCCACAACCCACCGCGGTGCGGCTCCTACTCTGCGCAACAAAAACGGTAGAAAATTCCAGGTCGTGATGTGAACGTAATCCCAGGGATCTTGCGCCATCGAATCATTATTCAATCCCCAGGCCTGCATTTTCCCAAGCGCGAATGCCGCGATGTTTTTAAAGCGCAACGCGATCACGAATGTGGGGTGACCCAATGTTTCCATCTGATAAATCTCAAGCGGCAACCAGAAAGCGAGCGATGCGACCTGAATGATCAAGCTGGCCACGATGAGCACCATTGCGCAATGCCAAATCCATGCGCTCAGATTTTCCCGATAGCGCAGCAAGAGAGGCACGGCGAGAAGTGCCGCCAGTTCCACCGAGGTCGAGACGTAACGATCGCCCCAGGAAAAATCTCCCGCCCAGTAAGCGTATCTGGCATAAAAACTGATGTAGGCGAGCAGCAGCAGAAACGAAGCCGCGCCATAAGCGCGGACCTCCGGTGACAGGCGCTTCCACAACACAGCCAACAGCAGAATTGCGATTACGAGCAGCGGATCAAAAAGAAAAATTGATTTCTCAGGTTTGAACAACGGGCCGAGAAAACCTTCGCAGAACGGCGTCGTCCATGGAAAGTTTGACGGTAAAGTCGGATCTTGCGAGCGGTATTGCGCGGCAGCTAACGATACATAGGTGTTGGTGAACGATCCGAAGCGGTAGAACTGGTAAAGCCGGTCGACAATGAGGAAGAAACCGTATACCGGCGCTGCCACTTTGCAATAGGCCCAGAACCGCCGCCTCAGTTCACGCCCGCGCTCTCGTTCGAACCAGCATACGAGCAGAAGAAAAATGCCTACCGCTACGAGGTCGAGGCCGGTGGTGAGCCGCGTCAGCAGGTTTAGGCCTAGCGCGGTTGAGCCGAGAAACAGAGAGCGGTTGCTCTGCGTCCGAAGCCACTCAAATTGCCAGGAGAATCCAGCGAGCGTCAGAAGCATGATGTAATTGTTTTCCATCATGTTCTGGGTGTAGTGAAGATGCGTGGTGCAGAACATCAGTGCCAGAATCCCAAACACCGATTCCTTCACGCTAAACTGCAACTGGCGAAGCAGGCGGAAACCGACAAGCGCGGTGAGAACATTCACCAGAATGCCGGTCCCGAAGCTGACGACAATGCTGCGAACGGCCGGATCATCGCCGTATCGACGAAAAATCTGCCAGTGTGCGATCCAGGTACCGGCAAGATCTGCGGGCAGCATCAGCAGCGACTGTCCGATTCCGTACCAGTTATAGAATTGGCCGCCGCGTCCGTGCAGACCAAACTCGGGATACTCGTTGGGAAAAACCTGCGGTTCGGAAGTCCACAACCAGTGCGTGGTCTGCAGCCGACGCATAGTGTCGGCGGTTCCCAACTCGCCGGACTGCACTACAAACGCAAGCAGACCGGCAGTCAGACACAACAGAAACAAGGGATCCCGAAGCCACGCACGGAAACGAGAGATCACGCTGTGATGGTAATACAAAGTGGCGTCGGACTCCGGGTCGGCTTTGGTCCCGCGTCCCTCCGAAGTTCCAATCTGAAACTAGGAGTCCAAGCTTCGAGCGCGAATATCCTTGCTTTACTTCAAACCAACGCCGTAAAAGTAGCTATAGGTTCCGTTGTTGCCGAATGGCAAGTTGGCCGCGAAGGAAGAGAAAAGCATCGCGCGGTTCATGAAACTCACGAAAACATCCTGCTGCAAGCTACTGGTATTTATGCGGAAATGAAACACACCATAGCAGGGGTCTTGCAACTCACTGCTGCTGCCATCGTAGAGATAGTCGACATCCGCCACGGGGTGAGCGTGGCTTGGACCATGGTGTTTCCCTGAGCGTCGGTGACCGTGACCTGCGCGCCAGCAGTAACCACAAGCGTTGCATTGCCCAGACTCGCCAATCCTGATTCGATATTTCCTTGGCCTGTGCTGGCTGCTGTCTTCTGGTAGTAGATTGCGCTGTACGTCCCGGCAAAGGACGGATCGAAGTTCTTGCTGGCAGCTTTCTTCAGGCCGAGAATGGCGCCGTTGGCGGTATCGACGGCGAAAATTCCATTCGCCGTACCGAAAATGTAATCGAAGACACTACTGTTGTCGGGCTCGGGAACTTTCAAAAACGTCCCCGACGAATCGAGTTGCGCCTGCGACATGTCGATGGTGCCCGCGTTGAATGGACTGCCTTGATTCCCGCCGTTGTAAGCGCCATAAGGCCAGAAAGAAGAGATCGAGCCCAATCCCTGCGGGGTGACGGTTACGGAGCCAACCTCAATGCCGCCGGCCGCAGTGCGGAACTGCATGTAGTTGTAGGATTGGCCTTCAAACGTGGCCATTGATATGGGACCGCTCTCGACGGCGGTAATCAGCGCCGGCGTATTCGATCCGGGGCCGGTTTTGGCGGCCTGGATGACCATGGCGTAGTTCGGCACTTCATAAGCGGCAGTCAGGTTTGCCTGGGGATCGCTAATCGTATAGTTACCGTTAGAGTTCACCGTGTAGGGCACTGTTCCGGTATCGCCGTTCGACACATCGTCGTAGTTGATGGTTTGCGCACCGGAGTCGATGGTGATGGTCATAAAATCGCCCACCGATGCGGAGCCGTGATAAACACGCGTGGACGGCGGCGTAACCATGCTCGTGCGCGGGTTGTGCTGCAACCAGCCAGCACAAACAACACAAAGAACAAGAAAATGGTGCGAGCTTGCATAACAGTCCCTCACAGTGCGCGCAGAGGCGCGTCAGGAGAATAAATCGGCAAGCGCTGACGGAACTATGAGCTTTGCGGCTCTCAAAAACCTAATCGTCGGTACTCTTACCTGAGGTTACCTCGACGAAAAACTCGGCGGCGACGGACATCCAGAACCATTTCCTTGCTCCGACGCGGTAGACTGGAGCGGGAAAATTCATGCCTCCGTGCTCATCTTGCGGTACCGATGTACCGATCACTGGACGTTTCTGTTCGGCCTGTGGGGCGCCCGCCGGCAACACCGACGATGTGGCCACGCTCGATTTCGCGACGGCGACCTCCCCGCTGCCGCCGTTGCCGCCTTCCAGTTCGTCATCACGAACCTCGAGGTCTCGAGCCTCGAGCTCGGCGGAGTATCTGAGCGAAGGCAGGTTTCTTCCCGGCCGTCTGCTGGCCGGCCGTTATCGCATTATTGCCCTGCTCGGAAGAGGCGGCATGGGTGAGGTTTATCGCGCCGACGATCTCACGCTCGGCCAGCAAGTGGCTCTCAAGTTCCTTCCTGACGAGGCCGCGCGCGACCAGGGATTGCTGGAGCGATTCAAGAACGAAGTAAGGATCGCGCGGCGGGTTTCTCATCCCAACGTTTGCCGCGTGTACGATGTGGGCGATGTCGATGGCCACAACTTCTTCACCATGGAGTATGTCGATGGCGAAGACTTGGCGTCGCTGCTGCGGCGCATCGGCCGCCTTCCCGAAGATAAAGCTCTCGACATTGCACGCCAGCTCTGCGCCGGACTGGCCGCAGCGCACGCTAAGGGAGTTCTCCATCGCGATCTGAAGCCGGCGAACATCATGCTGGATGGGCGTGGGCAGGTGGTGATCACCGACTTTGGGTTGGCTGGAGTCGCGGATCAGATTCAAGGAGCCGAAGTGCGCAGCGGAACTCCGGCCTACATGGCGCCGGAACAGTTGGCGGGGAAAGAAGTCAGCACACGCAGCGACATTTTTTCGCTCGGCCTCGTCCTGTACGAGGTCTTCACTGGCAAGCGGGCCTTCGCGGAGAAAACGGCGGAGAAGCAGCGAACCGGCAGCGACCGCACCGTGAGCCGGCCGTCGACCGTGGTGAAGGATCTTAACCCAGTCGTGGAACGTGTGATTCTTCGCTGCTTGGAGACCGAACCATCTGCACGACCGGCAACAGTTCTGAGTGTAGCGGCGGCTTTGCCTGGCGGCGATCCACTGGCCGCAGCTCTCGCGGCCGGGGAAACGCCTTCACCACAAATGGTGGCTGCGTCTGGAGAAACCGTCGGCTTACGTCCGCGCGTTGCCGTGGCCTGCCTTGTTTCTGTGCTGCTGGCATTGTGCCTAGCTGCATTCCTCGGGATTCGCTATAGCGGCCTCGAGAAGATGCGGTTGGAACTGACTCCGGAAGTGCTTCGGCAAAAGGCGCGAGAGATCATTACTAAACTCGGTTATCCCGAACGCCCCGCGGATAGCGTCTACGATTTGCGCTATGACACCGACGTCCAGGAATACGTGGAAAGCAACGATAAGCCCCGGCCGGACTGGAATGCGGTGCTCGCAGCGCGGCCGTCAGTACTGAAATTCTGGTACCGACAAAGTCCAGATGACATGACTGCCGAGGGCTTTCGAGATCAGTTGCTCAATCCGGGAATTGTTACGTGGAGTGATCCGGCTACCACCCTTTCAGGAATGATCAACGTCGAACTCGATCCGCAAGGGCGGCTCACTTATTTCCAGGCGATCCCGCCGCAGAAGGAGGGTTCAGGCGCATCGCCGGCAGCGGCGTTTGACTGGAATTTATTTTTCGCTACAGCGGGGCTTGATCCATCTCAGTTTCAAAAAGCCGAGCCAGCATGGGCTTCGCCGGGAGACTCCGATGCACGCACCGCATGGACAGGAAACTGGCCGGGTACGACGCGGCCCTTGCGCATTGAAGCGGCAGCGTGGCGCGGCAAGCCGGTTTTCTTTTCGCTTATTGGGGATTGGACCAAGCCCGAGAGAATGAAAAGTCCTGAGGATTCGGTTGGAAAGAAAGTCGGAAAGATCCTGACGCTCGTTCTCGGATTTTCTTTGCTCTTCGGAGCGGTTCGCCTGGCGAGGCGGAATTATCGGCAGGGGCGCGGAGACCGTGAAGGGGCGTTCCGCCTAGGTGCGGTGATGTTTGTACTTGAAATGCTCTTGTGGCTGAGCCGCGGCCACTTCGTGCCCGGCATCAACATTTTCTTTCTGTTCATCATCGCGGTCAGCACGGGACTGTTCATCTCCGGCATAACCTGGCTCTTGTATCTTGGGCTGGAGCCCTGGGTGCGGCGGCGCTGGCCGCAATCCATCATCTCGTGGAGCCGGCTGCTGGCGGGACAGTTCCGCGATCCGCTGGTGGGTCGCGACATCTTGTTCGGCGTGATGCTGGGCATGCTTTGGATTCTCGTTTTCCAGATTCGCTACATCCCGATGATGCACATGGGCGCGGCTCCGGGGATCGGCCAAACTGAGTACCTGACAGGCGGGCGCGTGGCGCTGGGCGCGTGGCTGATGCAAATCCCAACCTCGATCATCGGCACTCTCCAATTCTTTTTTCTACTGCTCGGGTTGAAAGTGGTGCTGCGCAAAGATTGGCTGGTCGCGATCGTGTTCGTCGCCCTTTTTGCTTTGCCGCGGGCACTTTCAGGTTCCTACGTTGCAGTTGAACTGCCTGCGCAAACTCTGGTCTACGCCATCGCTTTTCTGATCGTCTATCGCTTTGGGTTGGTTCCTCTAGCCTGCGCCATCTTCACCGTAAACATGATGGGGAACCTCCCAATCAGCACCGACCTTTCGGCTTGGTATGTGCCAACATCAGTACTGGCTATGCTGAGCGTGGTGGCGCTCGCGGGCTGGGGTTTTTATCATTCGCTGGGTGGAGAGCCGCTGTGGCATGTGGAATCGGAATGAGAGGAGTTTCCGACCGTAGACGCCGCAGTCCCCCTTTCTCAAGAAAAATCAGATTTTCTTTTTGCTGTCCTTCAGAAGGCCGAGCCGCATCAGGCTTTCGGCGGTGGCAACGATAGACTCCTCGTTCGAGCGCGGCGCCCAGCCGAGCATGCGCCGGGCTTTTTCGCTGGTCGCGTTCTTCACTTTGCCGAGTTCGGGCAGAATCTGCTTCACTGCGGGATCGCGCAACGCGGCGAGTCGGACCAGCCAATTGGGGAGTTCGCGGGATGGAACTCTTTTGGCTTCCGCGCCCATCCGGCGCTTCAGTAGCTTCGCAATTTCGACCAACGACAGGAAGTCACCGGCAATCGCGAGGAAGCGTTCGCCTTTGGCTGCGGGATGAGTCATCGCGCGGATATGCAAGTCGGCGACATCGCGCACATCGACGGCGCCGAAGCAGAGCTTCGGAAGGCCAGGAACGGCGCCATCCATCATGCGCTGCACGATGAGGATCGAGGTCGAATAGTCTGGCCCAAGGACCGGGCCGAAGACGCCCACCGGATTGATGACCGAAAGCTCGAGGTTGCCGCCTTCGCGGGCAATAAAATCCCAAGCCGCACGTTCGGCGATCGTTTTTGATTTCACGTATGCAGTGAGGCCGTCAGCGGTGAGGTCTGTCCAATCTGTCTCGTTGAACGGAGCGTTCTGCGGCGGATAGCCATAACCGATCGCGGCGAACGAAGAGGTCAGCACAACGCGCTTGACGCCCGCGCCACGCGCAACACGCGGAGCGCACCTTCACGCGCGGGGACGATGAGCTCGTCGTCGTTCTTCGGTACTCTCGAAGGAAACGGTGACGCCACATGCAGCACATACTCACAGCCGGCGACGGCTTCGGGCCAACCAGCGTCGTTTTCAAGATCCGCGGCGTTGAAAGACAAGCGAGCACTACTCTGAGAGTCGGCGCCTGCCTTCAGCATGGCGCGAACGTCGGCCTCGCGTTTCAGGTTCCGCACCGTGGTTCGCACCTGGTGACCTCCGGCGAGAAGCTGCAGGATGCAGTGGCTGCCGATGAATCCCGATCCGCCGGTTACCAGAACAGTGCTCATCGAGCTTGCGATCTCTGGGCGAGGAAGTCCGACTGGCACTGTTTGGCGGCGAAGAGTAATTGCGCGAACTCAGGCGTGACGCGCAGGGGCGTCCAGACGGAATCATTGCGCAAGCCTTCGTAGGCGCAAAAGTGACCCGTGACTACAGAACTCTTGAGCATGCTTAAAGCGAGATCGCGCTGACCGCAGAAGAGGACGTCGGACGCAACTATGTATCGCGGCTCAGGATCCGGACCGGCTAACATTTCGGCGGTAGCGTTTCGCGCGAGAGTCACCGCATTGGCTGAGTTCGGCGCGTCCATGCAAGCCAGCCACATCTTGCCGTAGGGATAATTATTAAATTTCTGCGCGAGTTCCCGTGCCTGCGACAATTTTCCCTCGCGAACGTAGTGCCTTATCTGGTTCGAACCCGCCCACGACGATCCGGCATCGAACTGAAGAAATTCCATTGCATGCGCGTAGTTCCCCAACTGATCGAAGGTAAACACGCAGGAGCGAAGCTGGAAATTTCCTGGATCCAGAGAAAGGGCGGTGTCACACTCGTGCGCAGACTCCTCCATCGCGCCTCCGTAACGCGATACGTAAGCCAGAGCGAAATGCGCTTGAGCGCTCTCGGGATGCCGCTCTACCAGCGCCTTGGCGTCGTTGTAGGCTTTTGCCAGGTTTCCTGTTTCCGTCCGGTTGGTGATCAGCTGAGCCGGCGCAAAAACTAAATTCGGATCGAGGACCATGGCGCGTTCAAAAGCGGCATCGGATTTTTGAAATGACGCCTCGCCACCATTCGAGTATGCTGCGTCGTAATGATAGCGAACGCCCAACGCGGCCCAAGACGGCGCGTAAGCAGGGTCCGTTCCCACCGAACGCTCCAACATGGCGATCGCGTCCTTATTAGGAAGAGGATCGTGCGGCAACGAAATGCTGCGCAGATAGAGATCGTAAGCCTCTTCATTCTTGGGGCGAGTGCCTTCGCTGGAATCGTTTCCAGCGCCAAGAGCGGGCACCAGACCTTGACGCACCTTCGCCGTGATCTGGCTCCGCATGGCAATCATGTCTGGAGCAGCGACGGTCATGGTATCGCGCCACAAGGTGCGGTTGTCGGCGATGTCAACGGCCTCCAGCGTTATCTGAAGCTGGTCGCCTTCTTTCAGGTAGTGGCCGGTGACGACGTCTGTCACATGCATGGCGCGGCCGGCTTCCTGCAAGTCGAGATTAGGAGACTCGTACTTGCTGGTAGTGGCGAATGGACGAATGGTAAGGGTGCGAACGTAGCTGAGCGAAGTTGCAATTTCGTCAGCGAGAGCAAGCCGCAGAAAATCTATATCCTTATCCGAACCAAGGTTCTGCAAAGGCAGAACGGCGATGGTTTTTTGAGTTGAGTTCACGACAGTGGGCGCAGCGCTGCGTTGCCGGACGAACCAAAAAATACCTGCGAGGATGACCACCACCGGGATTACCCAGGCGAGTTTTCCCATGGATCGAGCTTGAGGAGGCGCAGAAACGGCGACTGCAGGTGCAGCACTCGAGGAGGCAGACGAAGGAACAGCGCCCGATGATCCGGAAGATGACCCGGCACTTGGAGACGGCTGCTGAGCGGCAAACTGTGATCCGCTGTCTTTCGCGGCTACGACACTTCCCGAACTCGCAGACATGCCTGGCCGCGACTCCGTTTCTCGTTTCAGTCGTTTCAGGTCGGCACGCATGTCGGCGGCGTGCTGATAGCGCAGTTCGAGATCTTTCTCCAGCGCCTTGTTCAAAACGTCTTCGAGCTTGGCCGGAAGATCCGGGTTGAGGCGCACCGCGGGGACTGGATTGCCCGCGAGAATCTCGTGAGAGATCACTCCCGAGCTTTCGCCGCGAAAAGGCAGCGTGCCGGTCGCCATTTCGTAGAGCACTGCGCCAAACGAAAACAGATCGCTGCGGGCATCGAGTTCCTTGGCTCGAACCTGCTCCGGCGACATGTAAGCGACTGTGCCGACCGTGGAACCAGGGCTGGTGAGGTGCTGATCGTCGATAGAAAAAGTTTGCGTGTTGGCGGAGGCGACCCTGCTGGAAGAAGCGGCGGGCGCGACTTTTGCCAGGCCGAAGTCGAGGATCTTGGCGTGTCCGCGCTTAGTCACGAAAATATTGGCGGGCTTGACGTCGCGGTGGACGATATTTTCGGCGTGGGCGGCATCGAGGGCATCGGCAATCTCAATAGAAAGACCGAGCAGAATATCGGTCTCCACCGGCTTGCCGGCGATGAGATGCTTCAGCGTCAAACCTTCCAGAAATTCCATGGCGATGAAGGCCCTGCCATCCTGCTCGCCGATGTCATAGATCGTGCAGATGTTGGGATGATTCAGCGCCGAGGCTGCTTGAGCCTCACGCTGAAAGCGCGCCAGCGCTTGAGGGTCGCGCGATAAATCTTCAGGAAGAAACTTGAGCGCGACGAAACGATGCAGCCGCGTGTCTTCAGCTTTGTAGACCACGCCCATGCCGCCACCACCTAGTTTTTCGACGATGCGGTAGTGCGAGATGGTTAAGCCGATCATTTGTGGGAGCGCATTCGGAGCTGCCTACTCGGAGTTATTTCCGGACCCAGATGCGCGGCTCCGCGGGTCGTTTCATCTTACGGAGGCCGGTGCGCGTAGTCAACGAAATGAGGGCCCTGAGCGCGGGGCCTGCTACAGGCGTGTGAAGTTGGCGACGCTCGAGCTTGCTTGGTGTAAGATGCGTGGGCCTTGGGGTTCAATCTGAAACTGAAATGGAGAATTGATGAAACGATCACTGTTGATAGTTGGCGTGGCGGCGGCGATCATCGCCGCTTGGTCCGTGGGGCGGGTACACGGGCAGAACGAAATGAAGAAAGTAGTCTATGTCTCTTCAAGTCAGGCAAGTTACTCGGGAATGGGCAAGGGAGTGTCTTCGGCTAGAATCTGGGGCGACGCCGACAAGGGGGCTAACGCCAGTTTCACCAAGTTCGATCCGGGGCAAGACAACGGGATGCACACGCACACGAACGATGTCTGGATTGTCGTGTTGAAGGGCGCATATTTGTACAAGGACGACGCGGGCGAAAAGCGCGTAGCCGCGGGCGACTTCCTACGCGTCCCCGGTGGACACAAACACTGGAGTGGCGGCGACGCGAAAGAAGGCGCGCTGTTCTATGCGGAAGGGTCAGGGAAGTTTGATTTGATTCCGGTGAAGTAGAGGGCGGCGAAGTCGCTGTCCGCGCGGCAGTCACCCTATCATCCTGAGCGGAGTTGGCGGGCGCGAAGCGAGCGGCAAGCGCGGTTTCCTGGCTCGTGCAAGCGCTAGCCTCCAGAGGTATGGGACCGTGGAGCGGGACAGGAATGCGGGCTGCAAAACTAGCCGTAGATGGAGGACACACTGCTATCTATAATTAAGAGTGTGGGATCCAGGTTTTAGTCGTGAAATCCTATAGGGGTTAAAGCGATGGCAAGTCTTCAGGAACGGCTGGACGAGTTTAAGAAATCATTCGAATCCGGAGCTCCACCGTACAACGCGCCGCACGAAGTAATCGAAACGATGCATCGAGCGACAGCCGAGCTCAAGGCCACCGGAATTGAAGAGCGAACCTTAAAGGTCGGCGACCGCGCTCCGGGTTTCACGTTATTCAACCAGGATCACGTCCAGGTGGCCTCGGCCGATCTTCTCCGTCAAGGACCGCTTGTGGTCAGTTTCTTCCGAGGACACTGGTGACCCTATTGCAATATGGAGCTGGAGGCTCTACAGGCAATTGATTCTGAAGTCAGGGCATTGGGAGCGCAGATCGTCGTGCTCACTCCCGGACTCGAACGGTATACCCGCGCTCTGCACAAGAAGTTGAACCTGACATTCGACATCTTGACGGATCTTCATCTGAAGACTGCGGAGGAGTTTCGTCTTGTGTTCACACTGCCGGACTACTTGCGCGAGCTTTACAAGTCGTTCGGTAGCACTCTGGACAGATTCCACGACGAAACGGAATACCGGCTGCCCATGCCTGCGCGCTACATAATCGACAAGCAAGGCATCATCCGGGCAGCCGACGTGAACGCGGATTATACGATCCGTTCCGAACCTTCGGAGACGGTCAGGCAGTTACGGACACTGACTGCGTCTCCGACAGACTAGCAAGAGCTTTTCCACTTCTCGCAAAAGATAGCGAGAAGTGGGGCAACCGGCTTGTCCCTCAATTGCTATTTCATCCTAAGCGGAGTTGTCGCTCGCGAAGCGAGCGACAACGCAGTCGAAGGATCCCTTGCACGCTTGGACTGACGATGACGTCTCAGGGAGTTCTCCCTAGCAACGGGAGTAGTGGCGGAAATTCCTTTCGGAGTTCGCGGCACTTCAGGAGGGCATGGGGTCCTTCGACTGCGCGGCTGCTTCGCGTTCGCGAGGCAGTCGCTTCGCTCTGGATGACACGGCGTGCGGTGAATCAACAAAACCTAGAGGGATGGACCGTGGAATCCACCCTTGTCGCTTCGGAGTTTCTTAGATCAAGGTTGCATATTGGCGGCAGGATGAGGCACCCGGCGATCTAGAAAAGGTAGAAGTGTTCATTCTCGGCCTCAAGACTCCCGTGTAGCAACGTGCTCACAAAGTAGTCTCTGATAGCGTTTCTTTTTTCTTGGGGCCAGTCATCATAGCTCGCAGGGGACACGACAAAGTTCTCACAATTGTTGAGGACGAGTTTAGAAAGGAGATATTTCTGATAGTACTTCTCGGAGGTCAATATCGGGCGAAGGAACGGCCGAACGAGTTCCGCATCCTCAGGAAGATATCCGAAAACGACAACCGACTGCTCGCTACTCTGGGGGAGAACATTTAAGGCTATACGGACGTAGTCGCCATTTTTAGTCTGGTGGTCAATGGAGAAAAGAGAACAGACCGCCACATTTGCCCGCTCATGGCCTATGTAGGCTACATCATGCAGTACGTCTCCGTATCGCTTTGCGATTAACGCCTGGTCAAAGGAGCATTTGTATTGATGGGTTGAATACGATTTCACCATGTATTCCAGAGCGAGCATCCCGACGGGTTCGGGTTCATTGCCCCTATCAAAGCCGAGCTTTATCCGATCTTGGTACGAAGCTTGGATTCGCACGGCCGCCTCCATGAGCGCGTGCAGTTCCCTAGCGACAGCTCGATATGAACTCAAGAATAAGTGCTCGGAATCGTCCGCTTGAAAATCATTGGTGTCGATGGCTTTGAAGATTACGGAATCGTGGCTTGCACAAAAACCGCGGAAGGTTGTGGCTTGATTGCGTCCAACCTCATTGAAGTCAATCACCGGACCCGTGTTCTTATCGATTCTCTTGGTAAGAGCTTTGACATGGCCATCTCTGGCTAGCAGATCCAGAATCTGTGAGTTCTGGACCGAATGCGACTGAACCGCGCTGTTCTCGCAATTCATGCCAGGCGCTAGACAACGACCGAACCGTAATTTGCTCTGCTCAAAGAAGGATTGCAGAAGCTCGTTGGGAATGGGCACACGAGTTAGATTACACCTTGGTCCGGAGGTCACAACCTCACGGCGATTCCGTCGGAATCCCCTGTCGTCCCAACCGCATCTAAACCTTGACAACATTCCACTCAGGTCTTAGCATGGGCCTGTTGGCAATCATAAGCGCATTGATTACAAAGCACTTATTTTATTCAGGGAAGATAACAGGAGACGATTATGGCCAAGATTATTGGGATTGACCTTGGAACCACTAATTCTTGCGTGGCGGTGATGGAGGGCGGAGAGCCCAAAGTGATTGCTAATGAAGAAGGAGGGCGGACTACTCCGTCCGTGGTGGGATTTACCAAGACTGGAGAGCGGTTGGTGGGGCAGGTCGCGAAGCGGCAGGCAATCACCAATCCGGAGAACACGGTTTATTCGATCAAGCGCTTTATGGGGCGGCGCTTCAACGAGGTGACGGAAGAGATCAAGATGGTGCCCTATAAGGTCGTGCAGTCGGGCGACCACGTGGCGGTGCTGGCGCAGGGCAAGGAGTACACGCCTCCGCAGATTTCGGCGCTGATTTTGCAGAAGCTGAAGAAGGCGGCGGAAGACTATCTCGGCGAGAAGGTGACCGAGGCGGTCATTACGGTTCCCGCTTATTTTAATGATGCCCAGCGGCAGGCCACGAAAGATGCCGGGCAGATTGCCGGGCTCGAGGTGAAGCGAATTATCAATGAGCCTACGGCGGCCGCGCTGGCTTATGGCCTCGACAAGACCAAAGACGAGATGATCGCCGTATACGACTTTGGCGGCGGAACTTTTGACATCTCGGTGCTGGAAGTCGGCGAGGGCGTGATTGAAGTCAAGGCCACGAACGGCGACACCCACCTGGGCGGCGACAATCTGGATCAGCGGCTGGTCGATTGGCTGATCGATGAATTCAAGAAAGATGAAGGTTTAGATCTTAGAGGCAAAGGGAACGAGATGGCTTTGCAGCGGCTGCGCGATGCGGCCGAGCGGGCGAAGATTGAGCTTTCGACCACGATGGAGACCGAGATTAATCTGCCCTTCATTACGGCGGATGCCTCGGGTCCGAAGCACTTGGTGAAGAAGCTGACGCGGGCGAAGCTCGAAGGGATGGTGGAAGACATCATTCAGCGCTCGGTGGGTCCGTGCAAGCAGTGCATGAAAGATGCGGGCGTGGATGCCAGCAAGATCCAGGAAGTGGTGCTGGTCGGCGGCCAGACTCGTATGCCGCGGATTCAGGCGCTGGTGAAGGAGCTGTTTGGCAAGGAAGGCCACAAGGGAGTGAACCCCGACGAAGTGGTCGCGATCGGCGCGGCGATTCAGGGTGGCGTGCTCGGCGGCGAAGTGAAAGACCTGCTGCTGCTGGACGTGACTCCGCTGTCGTTGTCGATTGAGACCTTGGGCGGCGTAGCTACGCCGATGATTCCGCGGAACACGACGATTCCGACCAAGAAGACGGAGACGTTCTCGACCGCGGCCGATAATCAGACCTCGGTTGAAGTGCACGTGCTACAGGGCGAGCGTCCGATGGCGGCGCAGAATAGGACTCTGGGCAAGTTCCACTTGACCGGAATTCCGACGGCTCCGCGGGGCGTGCCGCAGATTGAAGTAACGTTCGACATCGACGCCAATGGCATTCTGAACGTGACCGCGAAAGACACGGCCACGGGCAAGGACCAGAAGATTACGATTACGTCGTCTTCTGGATTGTCGAAGGAAGAGGTCGAGCGAATGGCCAAGGAAGCCGACGCGCATGCGGCGGAAGACAAGGCGCAACGCGACGCGATCGACGCCAAGAATCAGCTCGACAGCATGGTCTACAACGTCGAGAAGATGCTGCGCGACAACGGCGATAAGATCTCCGGCTCCGATCGTGGAGATGTTGAGAACGCGATCGCCGATGCCAAGAAGGCGCTGGAGTCGAACGACAAGGCGCAGATGGATAAGGCTCGCGAGGCTCTGACCAAGGCTTCGCACAAGCTGGCCGAAGAGATGTACAAGGCGGCGCAGGCGAAGGGTCCGGCGGCGGGCGGGCCGGGTGGCGCTCCGACGGAGGGAGCTGGAGCGGGCGCGAACGGCAGCGGCGGTCAAAAGAAAGATGAAGGCGTGATCGACGCTGAGTATGTGGATGTAGAGGATAAGAAGTAACGCGGCTTCTGGCTGCTAGCTTCTAGCTGAATTGGGTGACGCGGGCAGCTTTGCCCGCGTCACCGTTTGTAGGTCGGGGGAAGCTTTCTGTGGGAGGGGGACGAGATGGATTTCCAGGTTCATGAGCAAACTTATTTTCTGAGTCTCGCCGAAGACGAGAAGCAGTGGCTGGTTTTTGTGGACACACCGACGGGGGCGCGGCCGATTCCGGTTTACGTGGACACGCCGGAGCTGCGCTCGTCGATTCTGGTGCGAGAAGAAAAGCAGAGGATACCGAATTGAGCGGAATGCTTCGATTCGCCGCCGTTTGAATTGTGAGATTTGGGCTACGGAGTATCATGATTTAGTCATAGGCAAAAGGGGGCCGCTGCGAGGTAGATGAATGCGGCAGTTGAACTTGAGTTCGGTACTCTTCTCGGTCAAGGACTGGGCGGATCTACTGCACGCAGTCGCGTGGCCTTTTGTTGCTCTAGTGGCCATTTTTCGCTTCCACAGCGTAATAGAATCCTTGCTAGAGAGAGTTGTCCGTGTTGAAGGACTTGGTGTAAAAGCGACGATGGCCAAGCTGGACAAAGAAATTCCGAAAGCTGAAATGGAAGCTAAACGACTAAGGGCTAAGCAACCAGACATCCCGACAGCCGGCAATTGATCTGCGAAAATGCTATGGTAACCGCAACTTTTGAGCAGCAGATACTGGAAGAAGCAGCGGCCTCGCCCGTTGTCGCTATCATGCGGCTGACGCTGGAAATCGATCGAGAGCTACGCAAATTGCTTGCGGCCACTGGTAACCTCTCCCAATACCAAGGCGTGTTACCTGAAGCAATAGGACTACTGGAACGAGCCAACGGAATAGAGCTGCCTCGCGAGCTTAAGGACACCTTGACGCAGTTTTGGTCTCTCCGAAATCACGTTGTGCACAGTCAAGTCTCTGAACACCTAGCGCTGAGGGCCTTGGACTATGGGCTCCGCATTCTAAAGATGGTTAAATCGATTCCCCGTTATTCCTACGTCGTGGTCCGGGCTGATGTTCCGGTATACGCCAATTCGGCATGCAATCCTCCGGCGCGAGAAGACGTGCGTGGGGTCATTATAGAAACGTTCTCTCCGGAGGGTAAACCGACGGGGTGGCACATCTTCCCCAGCACCAAGCCTTACTCGCCCGGGGAAAGCGTGAGCTGGGAATGGAACCGCCAGAATGAGAAAGGGTGGGGGCCGAGCTGGTATCAAGAGCCTGATCCCAACGACCCGAGCAGAAGGACGATAAAATCCGCCTGGGGTGAGTCCCTGGAGTTTGTTGGTCGCAACCTCGAAGACATCTAGGCCGAATGGCAACTACCACAAAGAAAGATTATTACGAAATCCTTGGCGTGAAGAAGTCCGCGTCGGCGGAGGAGATTCGCAAGGCGTTTCGCAAGCTGGCGCGCAAATACCATCCTGACGTCAATCCTGGAGACAAGTCCGCGGAGGAGAAGTTTAAGACGCTCTCCGAGGCGAACGACGTTCTCAGCGACCCCAAGAAGCGGAAGATTTACGACCAGGTCGGATTCTATTCGGACAACATCGATCCGGCGACGGCGGAAGCTTATGCGCGGGCTGGCGGCGGAGCGGGGGATGGATCGCCTCAGGGATTTCCGGGCGGTGGGCAGGCGGGACAGGGCGTTCCTTTCGATTTTGGCGGATTCGACTTTTCGGACTTAGCAGACAACGCGAGTCGCGGCAGACGAAGCGGCGGTGGCGGCGGATTCCGCGACATCTTCTCGGGAATTTTCGGCGGGGGACGCGGAGCGGCGGCCGAGACTGGACCGGAAGCTGGCTCTGATCTCGAGTATCAGGTCAACGTGCCGTTCTGGACGGCGATTCGCGGCGGGGTGATGCGGCTCAACATCACGCGGCAGGATGTTTGCACGAACTGCCATGGGCAGGGGTATATCGAAGCGCCGGGAAAGTGTCCTGAGTGCGATGGTACGGGGCAGATCACGCAGACCGGTGGACGCATGAAGTTCAACGTGCCGTGCCCGCGCTGCCAGGGGACGGGCAAGAATATTTCGACGTGTCCTACCTGTCACGGTGAGGGAACGGTCAGCCGAACTGAGCCGCTGGAAGTTCGTATTAAGGCCGGGACGCGCGATGGACAGCGCATCCGGCTGGCCGGCAAAGGCAATGCTGGATCGCATGGCGGCGTGGCCGGCGATTTGTATGTGATTATCCGGACGGAGGAGCATCCTCTTTTCCGGCGCGATGGAGACGATATTTATCTGACCGTTCCGGTCGCGGCTACCGAAGCGGCGCTGGGTGCAAAGATTGAAGTGCCCACCATCGATGGGAGGGCGCTGCTGAAGATTCCTCCCGGAACGCAGTCGGGGCAAAAGTTGCGTTTGCGCGAGAAGGGCGTGCCTTCGGCCACGAAGGACGGCATGCGCGGAGATGAGATTGTCGAGATTACCGTGACCGTCCCCATGCCGCGGGATGAGCGGACTAAGGAGCTACTACGCGAGTTGGCGAAGCTGAACCCGGAAGATCCGCGGGAAGAGTTGTGGAAGAAGGTCTAGCGAAATGGAAATGCGCCCTGATTCATTCGCTCAATCGACTGTGGACATGCGAGTGATACGAGAATCCGTTTTGAGAGAACTCAATGCTAGTTTGTGGCACACCACTCACCCGGACCGTTTTAAGCGCATTCTGGAGATGGGATCGATACTGCCAGTGCCGGAGAATCCAAATCCCGACGGTTGGAAGACGATGGACGGCGCTCCCTACCGCTCTTACGCTCACACACTAGGCGGAGTCAGCCTGTTTGACTTCCATCAATTCGATCCCGAGAGCTATGGCACGAAATGCCCCATGAGCTCGTGGTACGAGTTTGTTCCTTTCCGAGAAAAATGGGGTTCAGCGGTGTGGATTGAAATTGATCGCGAGCTGATCGTTTCACAATTTATTTCCGGTCCGGATTTAGTAACAAAGTGGAACGCAGACAAAGCGTATAGGCACAACTTCATGCCTTACATCGAGGCTGTTCATTTGGGACCGGTGCCAAGAACGGCTTTTAAACGAGCTTTCATCGTGGGCAAAAGCGACACACAGCCCCGCCCAGTTGGCGTTTGATAGGATATCCAATCCTGTCTGACGCATTACCTCCGTCGCTGACCTGCTTGACGAAAATTTTCCAAAGAAATTACACATTTTTCTTGCATCGTTGGAAAATTCCCGTAATCTCTACATTGCGAACTAACTTTAGCGGAATTTCTGGAATCTAAACAAACCAGAAAGCTCGAGCAGGAACCAGCCCGCTGCGGAGTAGCTGAGAGTGAGTCGCTTGAGGAGGAAGCCATAGAAATTGGCAACAGCTAGCGCCCCGCGTCACCAAATAGAGCCCCCCCCGCCTCTCACCACCACTCCCAATCGGAACCCGCTCGCCAAGAACTCGATTGCCCCGAAGAAGTTCGTTCGGCTCACTTTGTGGCCTCTGGTCGCTGCCACCTTCTTTATGGTGTCGGGCGGAACCTATGGCACCGAGGACATCGTGCACGGCGCCGGTTACGGACGCGCGATTCTGATTCTGCTGCTCACCCCACTGCTCTGGAGCCTGCCGACGGCCTTCATGATCGGCGAGCTTTCGAGCGCGCTGCCTTACGAAGGCGGCTACTACGCGTGGGTACGCCGCGCCATGGGAAATTTCTGGGGATTTCAGGAAGCCTGGCTCTCGCTGGTTGCGTCAATTTTCGATATGGCGATTTACCCCACGCTGTTTGTGGCTTACCTCACACGCATGTTCCCGTGGTTCCAGGTAAACAATCGCGGATGGTGGGTTGCGCTTGCCGTCGTGATTGCCTGTGCTGCGCTGAACATTGCCGGCGTCAAGGTAGTTTCGCTCACGTCGCTGTGGCTGTTCTTCGCGCTTTCGGCGCCGTTTGTGGCGATCGTGCTACTGGCGCCATTCAAGATGGGCGCGTTGGCGAATGCCGTGACTAAGCCGACTACTTCGAGTGTGGACATTCTTGGCGGGTTGCTCATCTGCATGTGGAACTATATGGGTTGGGACAATGCCTCGACGATCGCGACCGAAGTAGAGAAGCCGCAGAGAACCTATCCGCGGGCAATGCTGGTTGCCGTGGTGATCGTGGCCTTGAGTTATGTGCTTCCGTTCGCTGCGATGTGGATGACTGGGCTGACCGCGACCGCATGGGAGACCGGGTCGTGGGCAGACATCGCCGGATTACTCGGGGGGCCGCTGCTCCGCATCGGCGTGGTTCTGGGTGGAGTGATCAGCGCCTTTGGCATGTTCAATGCCCTGGTGATGAGCTATTCGCGCCTGCCTCTGGCGATGGCGCAGGATGGCATGCTGCCTGGAGTTTTCGCGAAGCTGCAATCGAAGTCGCGGGCACCGTGGATTGCGATTGTCGCGCTAGCCATTGGATGGGCGATGTGCCTTGGCTTGGGCTTTGCCCGGCTGGTTACGCTCGACATCCTTCTTTATGGCGCAAGCTTGCTGCTGGAGTTTGTGGCGCTGGCAGTGTTGCGCTTCCGCGAACCAGACCTTCCGCGGCCGTTCCGCGTTCCCGGAGGGCTGTTCGGGGCGATTGCGATTGGGATCCCGCCGATGCTGCTGCTGGGTTTCTCGATCATTCGCAGCGAGCATGAGCAGGTGTGGAACATGAGCTCGTTCTCCTTCGGCATGATTCTCATTGCCGCCGGGGTTGTGGCTTATGCGGTGAATCATCTGTTGAAGCCCGCGGGATGGGCAACAACCGGCCGGGAGAAACCGCAGCCCGCAGCATAGGCGATCAACAAGCGTTCGACCGAAAAGCCAAGAGGACCGGGAAAACCTCCCGGTCCTCTTTGGCTTTATGCGACGGCCTCTAGACTACGCGGCTGCGGTCGCGCTATCTCGGAGCATCTTTACTTTGTCGTGGGCTCTTTGCACGCTCGCCGCTTGGCGACGAACGATCTCGGCCACATTCGTGGGCAATGAGCCACTCAGCGCCTTTTCGTAGGCCTTTTTGGCATTGTCCTCGCCCGCCTCGACTGATTCCAGGATCGCTTTATCGCCTGCGCCCAAGCTAACCTTGGTATCGATCCAGGCGCGATGAAGCGCCGCCGAAACCGAGCCGGAGACTTTCTTGTCTGGCTCGCCCAAGCGTGGAAGCTCGGCTTGGAGTTCTCCCGCAAAACGCGACCGTTCCAGGCTCTGCTCGTTGAAATATGTCTTTAGGTCGGGCCGCTTCACATGCGAAGCCGCATCCTGATAGCCCTTTTGACCGTCCTTGCACGTCTCAATAAGGTCTTCAATTACGCTTAAAGTATTTTTTTCGTTCATATGATCCTCCGCATATTGGATGCCGCTTGGCAGTGAGGGTTTGGCAGGATTCTCGCCGCTAGCGGTGGAGAACATTATCGTCATCTAAGCCGCGTGACCGTTGGTAGTGTCTTAATTTGAATTCTCTTGATAGGAGCGCCCAAACTATTGCTATAAATGTCAGCGGGCCGCATCCGTGTAGAAGCACGAACGCAGCCCTAACCAAATCACCTGTATACGAGGCGACATGGCTGCCAATAAAGTTACCCGCTCCCGCCGAATAAGGAAAGTTCTCAAGTTCCCGCAAACCAAAGGCAAGATCATTGCTGCCGTGGAACTGTCTCTCTCCACGGAATACCGCGTCGTTGATATCCGATTTCAGGACAAAACTGCGCTCACTTTCAGTCTTGAGCCGTGCTTCCGGATCGCGCCTGTATTGGCGGACTGGAAGACCGGGAATTACAGACTGCTGAAACGTTGGCGTCCTGTTCTCAGCGATTGATGGCATGACTGACCGTACTCCGTATCCATTCCGAAATATTCTGCTTACTGGCTCTGGCCCGTGCCGCAATAGCCTTTAGATCGTCCAACGCGAAGCGTATAGGCACGATCTTGCCCTTCGCTTCGCCTTTGGGTAATTTAGGACGCCCGATTTTAGCTTTCTTCTGTGCCAAGGTTCCTTGCCTCTTGCATGATTGCGGCTCTGACTGCATCTTGAGCCGATTTAATGGGATGAAGATGCAGCACCGTAACGTGCCGAATCGGTTTGTCTGGGTCATCCGTTTCGTGCGCCCATGCGTAAACCCTATGCGCCGTCGCGTGACCCGCTAGATCGAACACTTCTACTATTCCTTCCCAAACCGTCTTTCCCTGAAAAACTTCTTTCACTGGCACACTTTCAACATGTGTTGCCTCTGCACCGTGTAAGCGCCTAATCACATCTCGCAATTCTTGGATGTAACTCACCTAACATCGCTCCCGAAGAACATTTCCTCTAATACGATCTTTCGCAAGTGCCACGAATCCCGCTCTATGCCGTCAATTTTGAATCTGCATTTCCCTTCATCGTCCAGCGTAAGGGAGGCCGTGAGGATAATTTTGTCGTTGTCGTCCTTGACTACAATTTCTTCGTTTTCAATTGAAAATGTCACGGATTTGCCGATTTTGTTGCCTTCGCGCACGACTGAAAACTTGGAACCACGGGAGATTACTCGGAAGCCATACCACCGCTCTTCGGGGCGTAAATTGTTGCGTTCGTCCACGTCATGCTCAATCTCTAGTTTCAATTTCGTAAACATGGTATAGGCCGAACATGAATTCCTCTCTCGTACCCAGCTAAATTCCGCTTCATCTGTCATGCTGTCGCCTCCACTAAGTCAGCCACACTCCAGAAGTCCCGCTCAATTCCCGCTGCCATCGCAGGAGTCATACGCAAAGAGCCATGCCGCTTTACCAGATTGTAATAAGCGAAGTGCAGCCCAACCGCTGCCTCAAAGTTCTCTAGCTTCTTGCTGAATGCCAGCGTGAGGCGAGTCAAACGGCGCATATGTAGCCGCGTGGTCGCGTTCAGACGTTCGATGTAGCTGGTAGAAACCAAGTCCATATCTGGCGAACCTGTGACACTGCGCTTTTCCACTGACACAAACCTTGGAGCGCTGTATTTCAATTCGGGGTGCTGTGCGTGGTCATGCTCGTAAGTCTTGATGATTTGCCCGAAGTCTACATCCGCACCGAAGGTTTGCTCTATCGCATCCTGATAGGCCCGGAGCGCATCGGCAGAGATTTGTACTCGGTTTGCCATCCGACTCTGTACGTCCTCGACAAACACTTTAGCAGTCGCCAGATTGCGCTTTCCACACTTGAAAGACGGCACTAGCTTGGTTTCGGCGTCAATAGCACAGAAAGTCCAGACATCGCCGTATTGCGGGTCATCGTCAGGGCGCACATGACGCTCTTTCTTCCCGATGAATCCCCAGACCTCATCGAACTGAAGCAAGCGGCAAGGCAGATTCCGCATCTTTTCGTCTAGCAGAGCCGTGCATCCCTGCCCCACTTTGACGCCTAGCCGCATGATCGTATCGCGGTGTACGCCCGTGATGCGCTCGATTGAGCGGATGCTAGAACCTTCGGCCAAAGCTGCGATTATCGCGGTTTGCTTTTCGGCGCTGAGTACGTTTGCCATGTCACTAAATGTATTACATAAACGATACGATGTCAAGCTTTTTCGTGTTACACTTTCTCCGCTATGAAAATAATCGCGCTGGCTGTGTTCTTGGCCGTCATGCAAGCAACTCCACCAGTCCCACGGAAGGCAGCCGACACAGCCGCTAGTAGTAGCAAGACCGTCCAACACAATGCCAGCGATCAAGAGACACCTCCCAGCACGACCTCTCCTGTCGCACCCAGCAAAGATCAAAACACCAGCAAGACCCCAACCGATGCAAATACACAAGAAACCATAGTCATCCGCGAATCTGCTCCCGTGCCGAAAGCGGGTAAAGACTGGTGGGATAAAGCCTATGTGGTATTCACCGGCTTGCTCGTTGCTATCGGAGCCTACGGGATTTACAAAGCTAAGCAGAGCTTGGAAGTAATAGAACGGCAGGCTGTCAGTATGAGGCGTCAGACCACTCATCTCAAGAACTCTGTCATTCAAGCTAGACGAGCAGCCAATGCCGCTCGAAAGAGTGCAGAATTTGCGGAACTGGCCACAAAGGTGTCGGAGCGTGCCGATATATTGCTTGATGGAGTTCAAATCATGCTCCCCCCGGACAATATGTTCAGCGGACGTAGTTGGGTACAACTGCGCTTCAAGAATTTCGGGAGAACGAGAGCGAACAATGTGGCATTTAAGTGTTCTTTGATTATTCCAGGATTGCCAGACGGCAGTGCGCCTGCACTGCCGGAAATGGTCCTTGGAGCGGGCGATAGCCAAAATGTCCCATTTCAACCGTTTATAGAATTCCTGACGGAAGCCACTTTCAGGGATATAGCGAACAACGCGATTAAACTTCGGTTTGAGGCCATCGCTACATATGCCGACGTATTTGGAAAGCAGCACAAGACTCGCGCCACTGGCACGATGACCGACCCAGTAAAGCGACTCTTTTCCATTGACGAGAATTCCGCAGACTAGAAGCAGCAGGCAAATTAGGACACCACCTGACCGTTGAACAACTTGCCATCTCGTTGCATTTAGGGCAGGATTGGCCTAACCGTCGTTCGGAGAATGTGGGGCGTATTTCGGCGGTGAGCAAGGTGTTCTAGCGAAATCCAGAACATTTACGACTGAACACGAGGCGGAATTTTGACTAAACGCAAATCCAAAGGCGCCTACATGATTTCGTCCGTGGCGGAGATGTATGGCATCCATCCGCAGACCTTGCGCCTCTACGAGCGCGAAGGCCTGCTCAAGCCTTCGCGTACCGAGGGCAACACTCGCCTCTACACTGATGAAGATCTGCAGCGCTTGGAGTTCATTCTGTCGCTTGCCCGCGACCTGGGTGTAAACATCAGCGGCATGGCCATCATCCTGCAAATGCGCGAGCGCATGGAAGAAATGCAGCGGCAGATTCAGGAGTTCGTGCAGTACATTCAGGAGGAAGTGCTCACTCGCGCCAACGCCGCGGCGGATCCGGCGAAAGGCGCGATCGTGCCGGTGCGGAGAGCGATGGTGGCGGTGCAGCCGGGAAAAAAGCGCTAGTTCCTACAGAATTTTGTCATCCTTAGCGGAGCGTGATGCAGCGCAAAGCGCGGCGTCATGCGCAGTCGAAGGATCCCTTACCGCTTCGTCACAGTGCGGACCTCAAAAGGAGTTTCTTCCGCGACCTTCGCCTCGACGATCTAGACGCTCAGTTCAAGAATTCCTTGCAGAGCCGTCGTCGCAGCTAACATGCAAGGGATGCTTCGACTTCGTGAACTGGTTCGCTTCGCGAACCATCGCACTACGCTCAGCAGCATGACAGCGGCGTTTGAGGCCCGCCAGCAGTATCATGGGAGCGCACCATGCTTCCCTTCAAGCTCATCTACAGCGACGCCTACTACCTGCCTATCGGGCAGCATGTCTTTCCCGCCGAAAAATATAAGCGTATCCACGACCGGTTATTGGCGGAAGGCATTGCGGGAGCTAACGATTTTCTGGAGCCGCAGCCGGCGACGGATCAGGACATTCTGTTGGTTCACAAGCCGGAGTACGTGCACAAGTTGAAGACCGGCACGCTTACTCCCCGTGAAGAATTGGAAATGGAGATTCCTTACTCGCCCGAGTTGGTTGAAGCCTTCTGGCTGGCGGCCGGCGGATCGATTCTCGCAGCGCAACACGCTCTAACGGATGGCGTCGGCATCAGCATTGGTGGCGGCTTTCATCATGCCTTCCCCGACCATGGCGAAGGGTTCTGCGTGATTCACGATGTCGCAGTCGCGATCCGGCGGATGCAGCGCGACGACAAGATTCGTACCGCAATGACGGTCGATTGCGACGTGCATCAGGGCAACGGCACAGCGGCGATTTTTGCCGGGACGCGAACAGCAAGCGCGCTTTTGCCCTCCGCCGGAGCATCGACTCTCGATTCGTCGGCGCTCGGTTCCGCACTTCCCGGCAAAATTCGCGGAGCGCATGCTGGAGACGTGTTTACGATCTCTCTGCACCAGCACAACAACTATCCGATGTGGAAGCCTCCGTCGTCGATTGATGTGGATTTGCCCGATGGCGTTGGAGACGACGATTACCTGGCGTGGCTCGATAACGCTCTCAGCTCTGGGTTGCGGCAGTTCGAGCCAGATCTGTTGTGCTATATCGCAGGTGCCGACCCTTACCGCGAAGATCAGCTAGGCGGCCTGTCTCTTACGATTGAAGGATTGAAGCGGCGCGACGAACTAATCTTTCGTGTCGCACGAGCTCGAAATATTCCCGTGATGGTAACCTACGCCGGCGGCTACGCGCAGAAAGTGGAAGATACCGTGACCATTCACTGCAACACGGTGATCGCGGCGAAGGAAATATTCCACGTAACTAAGTAACCACCTGAAAAGTTATACTCGATGGAATGAATGTGAGGCCGTCGGATCTCGCTCACAGCGAGCTTTACAGCATCGTGCTCAATTCCGTAGCGCCGCGTCCCATCGCCTGGGTATCCACGGCGAGCGCCTCGGGACAACTCAATCTTGCGCCATTTTCTTTTTTTAATGCGGTTTGCATCGACCCTCCATTGCTGGCATTTGCGCCCGGACTTCGTCAACCCAAGCAAGCCGGGGTTCGCCACGGCGAAGCCAAGGACACGCTGCGAAACATTCGCGAGACCAGGGAATTTGTGGTCAACCTGGTCACCTACGAACTTGCCGAAGCCATGAATCTCACCAGCGGCGAATACAATGCCTCGGTGAACGAGTTCGAGTTGGCAAAGCTTACTCCGCAGCCGTCGCAAGTCGTACGCCCGCCGCGAGTCGCGGAGTCTCCGGTCAGCTTCGAATGCACGCTTCATCAGATTCTAGACTTCTCTGTTGCACCCACCAGCAGCAGCCTCGTGATCGGCAAGATCGTTTCGATTCACATCAATGATGCGCACATTAAAGATGGAAAGCTCGATCGCAACTCGCTGGATCTTGTCGGACGCATGGGCGGACTTCAGTACACGCGGACCACGCAGCGGTTTGAGATGGTCAGGCCGAAGGTCGGCTAGGTTGCCGTCGCTCGGGGGAACAAAAGATGTCTAGAGCGAGGCGTGCCCCTGCGCCGCAAGGGCCGAGGAAGGCTCCGGTGGGAAAATTAACAGGGCGCGCGCGTCCACGACGGCGTGTAGCGCCATCGGCAATAGCAAACTTCCCGTCATCCAGTAAATGCCAGCAAAAACCAATCCGAGCGTTCCCGCGCCGATCGCTCCCACTCTTCCCTGATAGATGTGCGCTAGCCCAAACGATACCGAAATCAGCAACACTCTCTCGAGGGTATTGATGTGCGGCACGTAAACGCTGAGGTAGTACAAGAGGAATCCGCGAAACACTAACTCCTCGGAGACGCCGGCGCCAAAGCTGATGGCCCCGAACCAAAACCGTTCCTGGCGCGAGCGAGGCAACAAAGCGCCTACGCTATCCTTCACCTTTTTCCTGATCTCGTCGGCCCTGGGCCGCAACCGTAGACTGGACCACGCCAACAGCCCGATAACGACGACGAACACGGCAATGTTCCACGGCCATGATCGCGGAGCGACCAATCCCAGACTTGCTGCAGAAACGCCACCGCGCCACAGAAGTACAACGACGACGGTCATCAAAATTTGCTCGACGACTATCTCCCGGTAGAGCCGGGCCTTGGCGCCAGACACGCCAGCTGCAATTAGCCTTCGAGCCCGCCGGAAAGATATATAGCCCAGCCAAGGTGCTGCCAATACCGCATACGCAGCCAAGAGGTGAGAGAGAACCAGCGTCATAATCGGCCCTCTTGCAATAATGTAAATGTATATTCACATTTACATTACGTCAAGCTTTTCTTGTAAAATCTTTTATATGCCAAAAACGGTCCTCCCTGTACACCAGGCGCGCAGCCGCGAGTCGCTGGCGCGACTGCTCAAAGCCGCTGCGGAAATATTGAATAAGGAGGGACTCGAAGCGGCAACGATTCCGCGCATCGCCGCCCGCGCCGGCCTGTCTCCCGGAACCGTGTACCGCCGCTTCCCCGACAAGGACGCTCTGCTGCGCGAGGTTTGCCTGCGCATGCTCGAACAAAATTACCAAGCAACGAGGAAGTTGTTAGCCTCCGAGCAATGGAAACGTATGTCTCTGGCAGAAATGTCGCGCACGGTGATCACGACTACCTTGAAGGGACATCATTCGCACCGCGGCCTGCTGCGTGCGCTTCATCTATTTACCCTGCAGCATCCCGACGCCGCATTCATCAAGAAGTGCGAACAACTGGAATGGCGGACTCTGCGGGACGTTGGTCAACTCCTCCTGACTCGCCGCAGCGAAATCCACCACCCCGATCCCGAGTCAGCGGTGAAGCTCGCTCTTCTCATGGTCGGCATCGCCGCTCAAGGCATTTTCATTCTCCCGCAGCAGGCCAACGCCTACGATCGCTTTTTGCCGGATGTGGAAGCTGAACTCCAGCAGGAACTACCCAGAATGATTTTGCGTTACCTGGGATCGAAGTGCGAGGGCAAGGACTACGACTGAGCCACGAACTGACAGAAGAGGATTGGCAGCTTCGTCACTGTTAGAATAGTGTCGTCATTATGTTCGAGAATCTTCAGGAAAAACTGCAACGAGCGTTTAAGTCCCTTCGCGGCCAGGCCCGGCTGAGCGAGGAAAACATTGCCGAGGCGCTGCGCGAAATCCGGCTGGCGCTGCTCGAAGCCGACGTCAACTTCAAGGTGGTCAAAGAGCTGATCGACCGCATCCAGGCCAAGGCCGTGGGGCAGGAAGTGCTCACGGCGCTTTCTCCGGGCGAGCAGGTCATCAAGATTGTGCGCGACGAACTGGTCGAGACCCTGGGCAAGGATACGGCGCGCATGAAGTTCGCATCGCAGCCGCCCACGGTTGTACTGATGGCCGGGTTGCAGGGTTCGGGCAAGACCACAACATCGGGAAAGCTGGCGCACTGGTTCAAAGCGGGCGGGCACCGTCCGCTGCTGGTTTCGGTGGACGTGTACCGGCCGGCGGCGCGCGAGCAGCTGAAAATTGTGGCGCAGGCGGTGAAGGCTCATATCTACGAAGGCGAAGTTGGCGACGCGAGTTCGCCCGCGCAACTCACGGCAGCAGTCGAGCGGTTAGTCAAAGAGGCGCGGCGCGAGGCTGTGGTCTCAGGCTGCGATGTGCTGATCGTCGACACCGCTGGACGTCTCCATATCGACGATCAGCTAATGGACGAGATGCAGTCTCTCAAGAAGCTGCTGAATCCGTCAGAAATCTTATTCGTTGCTGACGCCATGACCGGACAGGACGCGGTGCGCTCTGCCGATGAATTTCATAAGAAGCTTTCGCTAACCGGCGTCGTGCTCACGAAAATGGATGGCGATGCCCGCGGCGGCGCGGCGCTTTCAATCCGGCAAGTGACGGGGCAACCGATCAAGTTCATCGGCGTGGGCGAAAAATACGATGCTCTGGAACCGTTCCATCCCGACCGCATCGTGTCGCGCATTCTTGGCATGGGTGACATCCTCTCGTTGATCGAACGCGCTGAATCACAGATCGACAAGAAAAAAGCGCAGGAGATGGCCACCAAGGCCCTCAGCGGCGACGGTTTTTCGCTGGAAGATTTCCGCGACCAGTTGCGGCAAGTAAAGAAGATGGGATCTCTCAAGAGCATCATCGGCATGATGCCCAGCATCGGCCCGTTCTCGGGGTTGCAGAAAGCCGCCGACAACGTGGACGAGAAACAGATCAACCGCGTTGAGGCCATCATCAATTCGATGACAGTGTACGAGCGCAATCACCACGAAGTGATCAACGGCAGCCGCCGCAAACGCATCTCCCGCGGCTCCGGCACCACGGTGCAGGAAGTGAATAATTTGCTCCGCCAATACGCGCAGATGAAGAAGATGTTCAAGCAGATGGGCAAGCCGAGTTTTGCGCGGCGGCTGGCGGGCATGAAGATGCCAGGGATGTAAGTGAGCGCTTTCAGCTATCAGCCTTCAGCTTTCGGCGTGAATCATGAGGCTGATCTTCTCAAAAAAGGCGGAACTGGCGGTCATCCTGAGCGAAGTTACCGTGAGCGAAACGAACGGCAACGCAGTCGAAGGACCCCTACAACGTTTGTAGCAGCATAGCTATGAAATGGCGTTCTCTCGATGAATCGTCTCCGGAGACTGATCTACGCCCACTACACGAGATCTTTGCCGAACGCAAGGATTTGATCGCGAAGTACGTTCCGGCGGAGACGCAGGCTGTTCATGCGCGGGCTGTCGCGGAGTTGAAGAAACGAAACTTGGCGGCGAATATTCTCCCTCTCGGCTCTAAGATTTCTGAATTCCAGCTTCAAGATCACGACGGCAAGACCATCACTTCCTCCGATCTGCTCGCCAAAGCACGCCTCGTGCTCTGCTTCATCCGCGGCCGCTGGTGTCCGTTTTGCGTCGCTCAGATGGAAGCGATGAATCTCATTCTTCCGGAGATCAAACAGGCAGGCGCAACGCTCGTGGCGATTTCCCCGCAGACCGTGCAGCAGTCATTCTTCATGCGCGATCAGCACAAGTTGCGCTTCCTCCTACTCTCCGATCCCGGCAACAATGTGGCGCGGCGGTTTGGACTTACGTATCGCATTCCCGACGAGCAACGGACAGTTTATCAACGTGCTTTCGTGAACCTGCCGTTTGTGAATGGGGATGACCGTTGGGAGTTGCCGATGCCCGCAACATACATCGTCGACCGCGAAGGCACAGTGCTATATGCTTCGGCGGACGAGGATTACGCGGAACGTCCAGAACCAGAGGACATCTTGTTCGCTATCAAAGCGAACCCCAGGGGCTAAAGCCCGCGTGATTTTGTAACGCTCTCGCGGCGTTAAAGCTGTCCAGTTCCATGACATCCTTTACAAAACGTTCCGGGACATCCTTTACACTCGGCCCGCAGGTGCCGCGGGCGGAGTGGCCATCGTCGAGCGCGGCTGCATGGGGTCCAA
>Ga0307476_10000070_pt1 | contig 108659 bp, 93 predicted proteins | sample atmos_gasesECM2C_2_FD_203314 | JGI IMG/M metagenome (GOLD analysis project Ga0307476, IMG submission 203314) | Hardwood forest soil microbial communities from Morgan-Monroe State Forest, Indiana, United States - atmos_gasesECM2C_05 | ecosystem: Environmental > Terrestrial > Soil > Temperate... | reverse complement strand
GGTCTTGCCCCACTCTCTCAAAAAAGGAATAACCATGAAGCGACCACGAAAAAGCAGACCGTTAGACCTGATGGTGGTGTGCACATCAGGGCACGAAGATGAAGTGATGTTGATTTGCAGCCGCATTGACCCTGCCGACAGAAGTAATTGGTTTCTGTCGTGCCCAACATGCAACCGCACCGTCAAATTGATGGTCAATCCACGTCTTGAAACAACAGTGATTTTCAATGATGCGGACTTCAACTGAGGCCGGTCAGCCCCACTCTATCTACGTACATTACCTACATCACGTCTGTTGCTAAGTACCAACTGCATTGCAATCTCGTAAAGGATGCTGACTTTCTCCGCCTCGATACGTAAACGCAAAGTGTCAGGGTCGTCCTTAGCAAACGTGCTAATTTGCTTCAAAACGTCGGTAAACCATGCGTTTTTCGATTCTGCCAACTGATCTGCACTCATTGTCATGTTGCTTCACCTCTTCTGATCGCAGTATTCACCAATCAACTAGCAGATGTCCAACGGTGTGGAAAAAATCACTGCCACTAAGCTGCCACTTAGCAAAAACTGTGCGGACGCAAACGACTAGAATAACGGTTTTGTAGACTGTTGCGACCCGCACAGACAGGCTCATCCGCGATTTGAAGACCGGGACGATCACCGGACCGCATGCGCTTCCGCACCACAACAATAATGCCACGGAAGACCGCATGAGGGTGCTACCTTAGCGGCTCTCAGGATGCAGCCCGTCGTCATTTTCGAGAAGTTGGGCGGCACGGCTGAAGCCGTGCACTTCCCAATTCAGTTTCGCCGCTCCTAATTCAGTTTCGCTGCTGTTGCTCCAATGCTTTCCGTGACCGATACGCACGCGCACCTTCTCTGTTCGACCTACTTCGTTCGAACCTACTTCGGCTGCGCCGTGACTCGCAGGTACGGCTTAATCGTCTTGAAGCCGGGAAACTTTTGCGCAGCTTCCTCGTTTGAAACCGCGCCGGTAATGATCACATCGTCGCCCGGCTGCCAGTTCACCGGAGTCGCCACCTTGTGTTTCGCGGTGAGCTGCATGGAATCGATGACCCGCAGGATCTCATCGAAGTTGCGGCCGGTGGTCATGGGATAGCTGATCTGCAGCTTAACCTTTTTATCGGGGCCGATAACGAAGACGGTGCGAACGGTGGCATTGTCGGCAGGAGTGCGGCCTTCGCTGGTTTCTCCAGCGCTGGCGGGCAGCATGCCGTAGAGCTTGGCGATTTTCAGTTGTGGATCGCCGATCATCGGATAGTTCACCTTCGCGCCCTGGGTCTCTTCAATGTCGGCGGCCCACTTGCTGTGGTTGGTGACGGGATCGACACTCAGGCCGATGATCTTGGTGTTGCGCTTGGCGAATTCCGGTTGCAGCTTCGCCATGTAACCGAGTTCGGTAGTGCAGACCGGGGTGAAGTCCTTGGGGTGTGAAAATAAGATGGCCCAGCCGTCGCCGATCCAGTCGTGGAAGTGAATCGGGCCCTGCGTGGTTTCGGCGGTGAAATCGGGGGCCGTGTCGTTGATGCGCGGGACGCTGTAAGTTTCAGTCTCAGTCGCAGTGGTCATGTTTTTCTCCTCTTATTTTAAAGTCTATCAAATGACTTGGGTTTCGGTCACGACCCATTCCTGCCAACGCGGCCGGGACCAATACAAAACCCACCCGTTCTTGCCGGGTGGGTCGGGGAAAATTAAGGCTAAAGTTCCCTACCCACACGCCGGCGCCAGGCAACAACAAGCCATGGCACAGACGGTGGATGGAAAAGACATATTGTTAGGATAGAAGCGCCGGGGAACCATGTCAAACCCCGCGCCCCGCATGTTTTCTGCATCGCGGGGAAATCGCACGCATCCTTTCTCTGGCACGGCATTCGCAGGGGCGAGGGGAAATTCATGGGGACCACACGACGGCTAGCGATGGCGCAATGGGATGTGTTTTCGGCAAAGCCACTCGAGGGAAATTCGCTGGCGGTGTTTTTCGACGGGCGCGGGCTGAGCGACGCCGAGATGCAGTCGATCGCCAAGGAAATGAATCTGTCGGAGACGACATTTATTCTTCCGCGGGATGCCGCAATCGAGCGCGAGCGCGGGGTGCGAGTGCGAATCTTCACGGTGCAGGAAGAGTTGCCGTTTGCCGGACATCCCACGCTGGGGACCGCTTTTGCTTTGCGGGGTGAATCCGGAGCAAAGGAGATCGCACTTGAACTGAACGTCGGGAACGTTCCAGTTCATTTCGAAGATGATCGAGTTGAGGAGCCAGGCCAGGCGTTTGGAGAGATGACGCAGATCGATCCGGTATTCGGAATGCAGCACGAGCGCGAGGCGGTTGCCCGCGCGACAGGGTTGAGTGCGGAAGATTTCGATCCGTCACTGCCGATCGAAACCGTTTCGACGGGACTCGCCTACACGATCACTCCGCTGAAATCATTGGCGGTAATCCAGAAGGTGCGAGTCGACATGAATCGCGCAACCGAGTATCTGCAGAAGACCGGAGGGAAGTTTCTATACTTCGTGACACGCGAAACGGTCGATCCGGCAGCCCGTCTGCACGCCCGCATGCTGTTTTACAACGGCGAAGATCCCGCCACGGGCTCGGCTGCGGGTTGCACGGCCGCGTGGATGGTCGCGCACGCAGTGGCTGAATCCGACGAGCGTGTTCTGATCGAACAGGGCATTGAAATGCGGCGGCCGAGCCGGATTTTTGTGCGCGCATCTTTGCCGGAAAAGCGTCGGAGCGATCGCAGCGATAACCGGGTAGTTAACGTACGCGTTGGCGGAAACGCCATCGAAGTGATGCGCGGCGAAGTTTTTCTCTAAGCCACGTTGCGCAACCTGCGGAAAACACAGCGGCGCACCGGCGCGAAAAAAAATCAATAGCCAAGAAGTCCCATTGGCATCAACGCTACTTTACAGTGAGCGCGCTTCCCGTTAGCATTCATTTCGCTCTGACATTCTTCATATCGAGAAAAGCGTCTGTTGAATTTGCGAGCCGCTGGTGCGGTGGCGTCCGACAGATTGCGGAAGGCTGATGAAACCTAAGCGCACGATCCTGTGTGTAGATGACAACGAGCAGTCGCTTTCTCACCGCAAAATCATGCTGGAGACCAGAGGCTACCGCGTGGCCAGCTTTTCGCGTGGAGAAGAAGCGCTGGCACGCTTCATGCAAGGTGGCGTCGACCTGGTGATCGCCGATATGGCAATGCCGGGACTGGACGGGCCGCAACTGATCGCCAAGGTCAAGGACATGTCGCCGCACACGCCCGCCATTCTTATCTCCAGCAAAGTCCGCATCTACGATCATGACTCGCAGGCTGACGTTTTCCTAACCAAAGGAATGTATGCGCCAGCCGATTTACTTGAGCGCGTCAGGTTATTGCTGGTGCGCAAGCGCGGGCCCAAGCGCCTGCAGCATCGGCCTCCACCAGTCGCGCGTCAAATCGGCGCGGCCTGACATCCGATCCCAGACAGTTTCATGAGTGACACAGCCGCGTCCGCATTGGGCGCGAGCCTTCGTGTAAGATTCATGCAGGCATGGGCGGAGCATTCATCGAAGCGAAAGACCTGCGCAAGACGTATCACGTAGGCAAAATTGAAGTTGAGGCGCTGCGCGGAATTTCCTTCAGTGTGCAGAAGGGCGAATTCGTCAGCGTGGTGGGCCCGTCGGGCAGCGGAAAGTCGACACTCTTTTATTTATTGGGCGGCCTAACGCGGGCCGACGGCGGCAGCGTGGTTCTCGACGGCGACGACCTGGCCACACTTTCTGACGCCGAACGCACGCGCATGCGCAAGCGCAAGATCGGTTTCGTATTCCAGAAGTTCAACCTGCTGCCTACGCTCGACGCGCGCTCGAATATTGAGATCGCGCGGGAAATCTCCGGCAACGGAAACGACGATCCCGCCCACTTCAATCGCATCACCGATCTGCTCGGCCTGACCAAGCGGTTAGGACATCGCCCCTCAGAGCTTTCCGGCGGCGAGCAGCAGCGCGTCGCGCTGGCGCGGGCGCTCATCAACAAGCCGGCGGTGGTGCTGGCCGACGAGCCCACCGGCAACCTGGATTCCAAGAATTCTGATGTTGTGCTGGGCATGCTGCGGCTGTCGAACCAGGAACTGGGGCAGACTGTATTGATGATCACGCACAATCCGGCGGCAGCGGAGTACGGAAACCGCATCATCCACATGCGCGACGGCGAGATCGTGAAGCCGGAAGATGATCCGCAGTGGGCGCGGCATTAGAAGGCGCACTGCTGTGCCTCATTGCGGCAAATGCATCCGCCGTATGAGTTGCTGGAACCGAGAGTCAGATCGAATCGTGTCGAACTCAGGGGCCACATTTACGAAGATCATGGAACCCTCATGATTCTCGTAAGTCGCTTGCAGCGATTCTATCGCCAGGTCTCGCTCACCCAGCATCGCGTAGAGTCGCGCACAGGAGTACCCGCAAGTGCCAGACGCCTTCAGAAGGTCTGCTAGATCCAGGCGGCGCACCGCCGTGATGCCCCCGTGTCGAAAGACGCGAGCGAGTTCCTCTATTTCGTGAGGACTGGCTCCTGACAGGCGCAAGTACTCCTGGCGAAGTGCCATCGAGCGATCATAGCCACCCAATAACTCGTAATTGACCGATAAGTCCCAGTAAGCACGCAAGAATTCGGGATCAATCTTCTGGATTTCTTCGTATTCCCTGATGGCGCTCTGAAACTGGTGGGCGAGTCCGTACTGCTGTGCCAGGCCGACTCGCACTGTAAGATCAAGCGGGGCCACATCCACGGCTCGCTTGCCTTCCGCGATGGCTTCTTGGTGCTGCCCCAGCGCAGTCAGCAGAAAAGCGTGCCCCAAATATGCCCACGGATCGTTGGCGTTGAGTTCATTCGCTCGTTTGAATTCTTGCTCCGCATTCGACCAGTCCCAATCATAAAAGCAGGCAACCCAGCCAAGTACCGAGTGGGCTAGAGCAAGGTTGGAGTCGATTTGCAAAGCTTTCAAGGCGGCTTCCTTGGCTTTAGGCATCCCTTCTCTGGCGGGCAACACTCCAAGGGGCTGAGCCAGCAGCCAATAAGTGAACCCTGCTTCTGCATAGGCGGAGGCGAAGTTGGGGTCAAGCCGCACCGCGGTCTGGAACTCGTCAAGAGCTTTCTTCACCGCCTCGGGAGTGAACTTCGCCCGGTAGTACTGCCCGCGGAGGTACGCCTCATAGGCTTCGGTATTTTCGGTGTAACGTTTGGCCAGAGCTTCCTGTTGCGACTCGGTCAGCCGGGAACGCAATTTCCCGGTTATCGCCTTCGAAATCTCTGCCTGAAGTCCCAACAGATTCGAGAATTTATCGTCGTACTGCTTTCCCCAAAGCAGGCTACTGTCGCTGGTGTCAACCAACTCAACTTGAACGGTGACGCCGTCGTCATGCTTTGCCAAACTTCCTGTCACCACCGCCCCCACATCGAGTTCGTGTCCAACATTGCGTGGCTGCTCCTGTTTTCCTTTGTACCGCAGTACCGAACTGCCTGAGATCACCTTTAAGTCGGGCAGCTCAGACAGGCGATAGCGAATGCTATTGGCGATGCCGTCGCCAAGATATTCGTCCGCGGCGGCATTGGTCGCAAACGGCAAAACGGCTATTGAATTAATCGACTTTGCACTATGCGAGCGGTGCAACCACTCGCGACCACCGCCTATGTAGACGGACACCGACATCAAGCCGAAGATCAGCACAGCGACTCCAATTGCTCGCCTATACTTTCTACCCCGGATGCCGGGGTCCTCGGCGACCAGGTCATTTCGTTCTGAGAGAGATTTCCTCTTTCCTGACTCGGAGTCGCGCTTCAAGCGTTGGAGATCGGTACGGGTGTCGGAGGCGTGCTGGTAACGGAGGTTGCGATCCTTGTCCAGACACTTGGAAATGCTTCGTTCCAGTTCGACCGGCAGATCAGGATTCAGGCGCACGGCGGAGGTTGGGGTCCCATCGAGGATGGCTTTGAAGATCACGCCCGACGTTTCGCCACGAAAGGGCAGTGTGCCAGTGCACATTTCGTAGAGCACCACGCCGAACGAGAATAGGTCGGAGCGGGGGTCGAGTTCCTTGCCGCGCACCTGCTCGGGCGACATATAAGCAACCGTGCCGAGAGCGCTGCCGGGGCTGGTGAGATGTTCTTCGGATTCGAGGGTCGGGGAGTCGACGGTCGCGACGCTCATGCCAACGCTTTCCTGCTTGAGTGCGACTTTCGCCAGCCCGAAATCGAGAATCTTTGCCTGACCTCGATTCGTAACGAAGATGTTGGCGGGCTTGATGTCACGATGGATGATGCCCTTCGCATGCGCCGCATCGAGCGCGTCGGCGATCTGGATGCCGAGATCGAGCACCGTCTCGATCTCCATGGGCTTGCCGGCGATGCGGTGGCGGAGGGTCTGGCCCTCCAACAACTCCATGGCGATGAAGCTTCGGCCGTCGGCCTCGTCGATCTCGTAAATCGTGCAGATGTTCGGATGGTTCAAAGACGATGCGGCTTTGGCCTCCCGCTGGAAACGGCTGAGGGCTTGGGCGTCGTGGGCGAGTTCGTCGGGAAGAAACTTCAGGGCGACGTGGCGGCCGAGTTTGAGGTCTTCCGCTTCGTAGACAACACCCATCCCGCCGCCGCCGATCTTGCTCAGGATGCGGTAGTGGGAAATCGTCTGCCCCACGGGTTGGGAGGGCGCGGACACTGAGCGGGAATGTTAGTGGCGCGTCGAGCAAAGGTCAATCGGCCAGGCGATTACGGGCACGGTAGATCGCCCGCAGCCGGCAAGGTCGATGGTATCCTTATGACTCATCCCGCGATGAGGTCCTAGCCCTTTCATGTCCAATCCAGAAACTCCAGAAACCCAGCCTGCCGTCGAAAGCGGCGAGTCGTTCGGCGACATTCTTTCGCAATATCAGAAGAGCCATTCTCGCAAGACCGAAGGCAGCCGGCAGTTGCAAGGCACCGTGATCGCCGTCAACGCCGAAGCGGTGTTCTTCGACATAGGGTACAAGTCGGAAGGCATCCTGCCGCTGACAGCGCTGCAAAGCGAAACTCTGAAGCCCGGCGACAAGTGCCTGGTCACGGTGAAGGGGCGCGACCTCGATGGCTACTACGAGCTGTCGCTGTTCAAAGTCGAGCGGCCCATGGATTGGACGGCGCTCGAAAAAGCCTTCGCCGACAAGAGCAGCGTTCTGGGCACGGTAACAGCGGTGATCAAGGGCGGGTTCAGTGTCGACGTGGGCGTGCGGGCGTTCATGCCGGCCTCGCGCAGCGGAGTTCGCGACGCAGCCGATATGGAGAAGTTGGTGGGCCAGGAAATTCGCTGCCGCATCATCAAGCTCGACGTAACCGATGAAGACGTGGTCGTCGATCGGCGCGCGGTGGCGGAAGAAGAAGAGCGCTCGGCCAAGGACAAATTCTATTCGCAGATTAAAGAGGGCGAGACCGTCAGCGGCACGGTGCGCAGCCTGACCGATTACGGCGCGTTTGTCGATCTGGGTGGAGTGGATGCGCTGTTGCATGTGAGCGACATCGCCTGGGGCCGGGTGAACAAGCCTGCGGATGTACTCTCCGTGGGGCAGCCGGTTGAAGTGAAAGTGCTCAAAGTCGGATCGGAAGCCGAGAAGAAGCGCATCTCGGTTGGGCTGAAGCAGCTGCAGCCGCATCCGTGGGATGCGGTCGCTACGAAATTCACCGCGGGCGACCGGGTACGCGGCACCGTCACGCGGCTAATGGAATTCGGCGCTTTCGTTGAGTTGGAACCCGGCATCGAGGGCTTAATTCATATTTCTGAAATGTCGTGGTCGAAGGGCAAGATCCGGAAGGCCAGCGACGTCGTGAAAGAGGGCGAGACCGTCGAGGTTGTGATCCTGCAGGTGAACCCGGGCGAGCGGCGCATCTCGCTCGGGCTGAAGCAGGCGTTGGGCGATCCTTGGGTTGATGTGGCACAGCGCTTTTCCGTCGGGTCGGCGGTTGAAGGGCCGGTGACGAGCCTGACCAAGTTCGGCGCCTTCGTGCAGCTTTCTGAGGGCATCGAGGGCATGGTGCACGTCAGCGACATCAGCGCCGAGAAGAGAATCAATCAACCGCAGGACGTGCTGCGTGTCGGTCAGATTGTGAAGGCGCAGGTATTGGCCATCGATCTCGACAAGCGCCAGATGCGGCTGGGCATGAAGCAACTGGTGCCCACAGGACTCGACGAATATATCGCCGAACACAATGAAGGCGACGTGGTGACGGGCCGCATGATGGACGACCGTTCGATGAGCTACCGTTCGATAAGCGAACATTCGAAGGGCGAATCCGGCGGTCAGGCGCGCGTGGAACTGGGCGAAGGCATTCATGCGACCTGCAAAATGACGGCGAGTCCGGCAACGCCGGAGAAGAGTGAGGCTCCGAAAGAAGCGAAGGCAGATCTTTCTTCTTTGACCTCCATGCTGCAGGCGCGATGGAAGAGCGGCGCCGGAGCTCCCGCCAAAGCGGAACCAGCGCGGGCGGGGCAGATTCGCAGTTTTCGCATTGTAAAGCTGGATCGGGGCGCGAAGAAGATTGAAGTCGAATTCGCCTAGCCTGGTCTGCGAATGGCACCTCGGTAATGCATTCTTGGTGCTGCGGTGAGCCAGTAGCGGGTGGTCAGAAGCGCAAATGCGGTATAATTTTTCAGATTGAGCGGGAGTAGCTCAGTGGTAGAGCGCGACCTTGCCAAGGTCGATGTCGCGGGTTCGACCCCCGTCTCCCGCTCCAGTTTTTTGTCCCCAGCCTGCGATCCGCCGATGGACTTTTTCTGCCCGGAACGCTAACGTATGGGCAGGGGCGCGGTACCCAAGTGGTAAGGGAGAGGTCTGCAAAACCTTTATGCGTCGGTTCGATTCCGACCCGCGCCTCCAATCTTTCTAGTAATCCCCGAGACCGGTGTAGTTCCTGCGATTCTAACCTGCGCTCTTGATTAGCCTTGGCGGCCGGTTCCGTCCTATGCGTCCAACCTATGCGACTGAAGAGTAATTCATGCCGCGGTCGATGCCTCCTTGCGACTGTAGCCTTGGCCTTAGTGTGCTTGAGGGGTAAAGCTGACGGGCAGCAATCCGAAAAACCGCTGCCGGATGCTCCACAGGCTGCCGCAGAGAAGAAGGGCTTCTTTGCCCGCTGGGCGGAATCTTACCGGTCGGACTGGTTCGGACCCGCTTCATCGTCGTCATCGCCGGCCCCAGCGCGGAGGGGCGTTCCGTCGCCGCTCGATTCGCCTCCGTTCCCGAATTCAGACTGGTCCTATGGCGGCTCGCCGGTCATCGGAGAGCCCGACACGAATACCTATCCGCTGATGACGGCCATCAACCAGGCCAGGAGTCGGACAAAGCTCTATGGATGGATTGACCCGACAGTAAACTTCAGCACTTCGGCGCATAGTAATTCGCCCGAGGCGAACGATGACTACCCGAATCGTTTGGAGATGAACCAGATCGTTCTCTACGCCGAGCGCTTGCCCGATTCGGTGCAACGCGAACACGTCGACTGGGGATATCACCTGACGGCACTGTTCGGCACCGACTATCGCTTTACCATCGGTAAGGGCTACGGCAGCAGCCAGCTGCTGAACGATCATCGTCAATACGGATTCGATCCGACGCTCGAATATGTCGACGTTTACATTCCGCACGTGGCGCAGGGAATGAATTTGAGGGTCGGTCGCTTCATCTCAGTGCCCGGGATCGAGGCGCAACTCGCGCCCAACAATTACATCTTCAGCCACTCCCTGCTGTACGCGATCGATCCCTTCACCGACACCGGCCTCATGGCCACGGTGAAGTTGAACGACCATTGGCTTGTGCAAGCGGGAATCACCGACGGCCACGATGTAGCGATGTGGACACCGGATGCGAAGCCCTCCGGCACCGCCTGCCTCAGCTATACGACGACTTCGGTGAACGACAATTTTTACGTCTGCGCCAACGGAATCAACAACGGCAAGTACGCCTACAACAATCTGCAACAGTATGACGCGACGTGGTATCACCGGTTCTCGAAGACGGTGCACATGGCGACCGAAACCTGGTACATGTACGAGCGCGATGTGCCCGCGCTGGGCGGCCCGATTCAGCCCGAAGCGGGCGCGAATGCCGCGTACTGCCTACCGGGCGAACAGCGCTGCACCGCTCCGGAATATGCCGTGGTAAATTTCCTGCAGAAGGAACTCTCGCTGCATGACTTCCTGTCGTTCCGAAGCGACTTTCTCAACGACAAAAAGGGCCAGCGGACGGGCTACGCCACCCGCTACTCGGAGAACACGATCACCTGGGTCCACTGGATCGGATCCACGGTGCAGATTCGGCCGGAAGTGCGCTTCGAACGCGCCTGGGACAGGAAAGCATACGACGACGGGCGACGGCAAAATCAGCTTACCGTGGCGAGTGACTTGATTTTTCACTTTTGAGATGCGCGTCTGATTCCCGCCTTTGTAGGAAAATAGATTTATGACCGGCGTGCGGATAGATGTCTGGCTGTGGGCGGCGAGATTTTTCAAGACCCGGCCGCTGGCGAAACGAGCCTGCGAACTGGGCCGAGTGCTGTCGAACGGGCACCCCGCCAAAGCGGCGCGCGAAGTCCGCGTCGGCGACCAGTTGCGCGTGACCAATGAAGGCGGCGAATTTCAGGTGGAAGTCCTGCTGCTTAGCGAAGTGCGCGGTCCGGCGGCGGTAGCCCAGACGCTCTACCGCGAAACCGACGAGAGCCGCGAGCTGCGTCAGAAGGCGGCCGCAGAACGCAAGGCGATGCGCGAATTCGAAGTCCTGCCGGAAGGCCGCCCATCGAAACGCGACCGGCGGCACATCATCCAGTTCCGCGGGCGAGGGTAAATTTCACATTGCGGTTGACATTTCGTGCAGTCTGGCACAATATGGCGGTTGGCGACATGTCGTCAGAGGTCACAATGGAGTTCTTGCCCCTCACCGAGCCCGTATTGCTCATCCTGCTGAGTCTGGCGGGACAGCCGCGTCACGGATACTCAATTCTCAAAGACGTCGAGCAGATGAGCGACGGGCGCGTAGTCCTCAGCACGGGCACGCTCTATGGCGCACTGCGCCGGCTGCTCGACGAAGAGTGGATTGAGCGCATCGAGGAGGAGGAAAGTTCCCGAGGGCGACAGGCGTATCGTCTGACGTCACAAGGCCGCAAGAATCTGCAACTCGAAATCGGCCGAATGAAGCAGCTCACGCGCCTGGCAAACCTGCGAATCGCGCGGAAGGAGGCCTGACCCGATGCTGAGCATGACCTTCTACCGGCAGCTACTCCGGCTTTACCCGGCGTCTCATCGCGAACGGTTCGGCCCGGAAATGATCGCAGTGTTTTGCGAGCTGCAGGCGGAGAGTCTTTCCAAAGGATTGCACCGGCGCGGCGTATTTTACATCCGCGAAACCGCAGGCGTAGTGGGCGGGGCTCTGCAAGAGCATTGGCGGGCGATGGGCGGCGATGCTATCTGCCTATGGTTTCCAAACAGGAGGTATACGATGCGAACTGAATTCCGTTTCCCGAAAGCAACCGCCGTGCTGATGGCGATCATTCTCGGTGGCGTGGTACTGGCCATCCAAAAGGGGGAAGCAATTTCTGCGTCGTTGCGGGACGCCGTGAGCCCTCCCATCGGACCCATCCATCCCGTGCACTCCGTTTTGTTGGGGGGCATCGTGATGGGCCTCGTATTCTTTTACGCTGCGGGATTGATCGGATGGGCCATTACGTTCGCGATGCGACGCTCGGGGGTCCACCGGCTGGCCGAGACCTCCGCCGGGCCAAAATAGTTCGCAGCGGCGTTGAAATCGGCGAAGTGGGCGGCGACTGACGGGCTTGCCGCCGAGCGCCCCTGCCAGTAGACTCGTGGGCGCAACTCAACACACTGCGCACATCATGAGCCTGCGACATTTCTTCGCCTGCGTTGTTTTTCTTATCTTCCTTTTCGCTCACATCAGCACCCAGGCGCAAAGTCCTGCAACAACCGCCGCGGTCTCCGAATACGTCAAGGCGGAGATGCAGCGCCAGCACATCCCCGGCTTGTCATTACTGGTTGTGAAGGACGGCAAGATCGTTCGAGCGGAGGGCTTCGGATTGGCCAACGTTGAATTGCAAGTGCCGGTGAAACCAGAGACGATCTTCCAGTCCGGTTCCGTAGGAAAACAATTCACAGCGACCGCGGTCATGATGCTGGTCGAGGAAGGCAAGATCGGCCTCGACGATCCGCTGACCAAATACTTTACCGACGCTCCAGCCACCTGGAAGGACGTTACCGTGCGCGAGTTGCTAAGTCATACCGCGGGCTTCGGCGATTATCCGAAGGACTTCGACCTCCGCAAAGACTGGACCGAGGAGGAAGAGCTGAAGCTGATCGAAAGCATTCCTCTGGCGTACCCTCCGGGAACGAAGTGGGAGTACAGCAATTTCGGGTATGTGACGCTGGGAATTCTGATTCATCGCGTCACTGGCGAGTTCTACGGCGACTTTCTTCAGCAAAGAATCTTTCAGCCGCTGGGCATGCAATCCACGCGCATCATTAGTGAAGCCGATATCGTCCCCAACCGTTCAGCCGGGTACAGGCTAGTGAATGGCAAACTGAAAAATCAGGAGTGGGTATCGCCCGTAGTGAACACGACCGCCGACGGCAGCCTCTATTTTTCAATTCTCGATCTTGCTAAGTGGGACGTAGCGCTGTACACGGAAAAATTGCTGAAGCGCTCAAGCCTCGACCTGATGTGGACTCCGGTGAAACTGAAGAACGGTCAGCCGAACCAGGGAGATTACGGTTTTGGTTGGGTCATCGAACAAAGGGCTGGGCATCGCTGCATTAACCACGACGGATCGTGGCAAGGATTCGAGACCGCGATCGCCCGCTACGTGGATGATCAATTAACCGTGGTGGCGCTCGCGAATCTTGCGGACTCGGAACCAGGAAAAATCGCTCGACACGTCGCTGAAATGTACCTGGCGGACAAATAGATCACGGCGTCACGATGCCAACAGCGGCTCGCGCGATTCCACGAACATCTTCATCCCATATTTTGGACGCAGTGTAATCAACGGTTCGGGCTCGACGCGATGTCCTGGAACGAGCTTCAACTTCCACTTCTGCCCGATCGCAGCCAGCAGCAGCACCCCCTCCATCCACGCGAACGACTCGCCGATGCATTGCCGCACTCCGGCTCCAAATGGAAAATAAGTCAGCTTCGTACGACGCGACTTGGCTTCCGGCGCAAAGCGCTCTGGATCAAAACGCAGAGGATCGGGGAAAAACCGGGCATCGCGATGCGTGACAAACTGGCTCATCAGAACAGTCGTCTTCGCGGGCAGGAAAAAATCGCCTAACTGAAAATCGGCGCGCGCGTAGCGGCCCATGGCCCACGCAGGCGGATAGAGCCGCATGGATTCCGCCAAAACCATTTCGACATAGCGCAGGCGCGGAACGTCGTCGAACGTGGGCAGTCGGCCTTGCAGTTCGCGGTCGATCTCGGCGTGAAAGCGGCGTTCGCACTCAGGATTCTGCGAGAGCAGATACCACGTCCACGAAAGCGCATTGGCGACAGTCTCATAACCGGCCAGAAAAATCGTGATGACTTGGTCGCGCAGCGACTGCTCGGAAGCGGGGCTGCCATCGGGCGATGCGGCCAGCATCAGGTCGAGCAAACTGCCGCCGTGGGAACCACGCTGGCGATGCGCGGCGATCATGCGGTAGACAACCGCGTCAATGCGCTTGCGCGCTCTGACGAAAGCGGCGAGGCCAGGAGGCCGCACGTGCACCAACCACTCCGCCGCCGGCAACATCACCAGAAAATTGTAGAGGCCCATGATGCGGTTGATGGCGCTGGCCAATTCGCCCACTTCATCGCGAGTTTCGCCACGCCCGTCCGCGCCTGATTGCTGACGAAGATCGGTAGCAAACAATGTGCGCGCGACTACGTTGAGCGTGAGCTTCATCATGTCGATGGCAATATCGCGCTGCTCGCCAGAACGCCAGCGGTCGCGGAGAAGCACCGCCTCCTCGACCATCGTGGCCGCGTATTCCGGAATGCGCTGGCGATGAAACGCAGGCTGCGCCACTTGCCGCTGCGTGCGATGCTCCGCGCTTTCGCTGGTGATCATGCCTTCGCCCAGCAGCATTTTCGTCCGCCGCACCGTGCGCTCTTTGATGAAGTTGTCGTTCTGCACCACTAGCACTTCGCGAATGTAGTCGGGGTGGTTCAGGAAGACGATGTGGTTCCATCCGATCTTGTAATGCGCGATGTCGCCGTATTTGTCGGCCAGATGCTGAAACAGCAGGATCGGATTCGCCGGACGAAACCGGCGGAAGGCAAACCAGAGCAGATTTCGCTCGAAGCCGGGCGGGAAGCGATAGGCGGAGCGGCCTCGCTCTTCGCGAACTTCGCCGCTGGCCGCCGTCACCATAATTCAGTGTAACCCGTTTGCTGACGATGGAACTCCGAACACCGCGTGCGGGGTGGAAGCGCTACAAGACTTATTCAGCACTCCCGCTGCCACGGCAGACGAGGGCGGCCGCTCCTCCATTCCCCATTCATTGTTTCTGCAGCGCGTCCAACTCCTCCAGGACTTCGGCGCTGTGCTTGAGTGGATCGACGCTGGTGTAAGTCTTCACGATTATTCCACTGGGATCGATGAGGAACGTATGCCGCGCCGCGATCTTCACCAGGACGAGATTGGTGAGTGATCCGTAAGCATCAGTGACTTTGTGGTCGGTATCGGCCAGCAGCTTGAAGTTCAGGCCCTCTTTGGCGCAGAACTTCTTGTGCGAATCTACGCTGTCGACGCTCACACCCAGCACGACCGCATTGTGCGCAGCATACTTGGGCTGATCGACCTCAAAGTTGTGGGCTTCGCGCGTGCAGCCCGTCGTCAGATCCTTGGGATAGAAATAAAGGACGACCCACTTTCCCCGGTAGTCTTTCAGGCTGACGGGCGAACCCTCTTGTGAAGGCAGCGAGAAGTCGGGCGCATTGCTGCCCACGGATGGCGTAAGCGAACGCGATAACAGCCGTGGCACCAACACGATCAGAACCACGACAACCGCCAACAGCAATACGATCCGCAACATGGAAACCTCCGGCACGCGATTCTAAACCGTCTGCGCGTTCAAAATGCAACCGTCGGGGGAGCACATTCCAGGCTACTCGGATTGAACCGCGATGGCATCGCTGGCGCTGGCCGAAGCGCCCTTCCGCTTTGCCACGAAATAGTAAAGGGGATAGCTGAGTACGATCAGGGCCAGCGTGAACAGAGCGTCTTTGAGATCGCCGATAATCGTCGCAACCAGAAACGCGCCCGAGGCCAACAGGGCAAACAGGGGCGTCCAGGGATAACCCCAGGCTTTGAAAGGACGTGCGAGGTTCGGCTCGCGCATGCGTAGCGCGAACAACGCGCAGGGTCCCGACAGATAGAGAGCCACAAGCAAGAACGAGGCGAGCGCGATCAGCTTTTCATATCCGCCGCTGAGAACCAGCGCGATCGACGCCAGCGCGACCAGAAGCAGAGCGGCCGTGGGAGTGCCGCCTGCGTTGACGGACGCGACCCAACCCGGCAGCCATCCATCCCGGGCCATGCCGAAAAGAATGCGCGGCGCAAACAGAAGACTGGCATTCAGCGCGCTGATCGTCGACAAGATTGCCAGGACCAGAATGAACTGTCCGCCCCGAGCCCCAAAAATTGCCGTGGCTGCATCGGCCATAGGGACGGTAGACGCAGCTACCTTGTTCAGCGTTAAAACGTGGAGCAGGGCCAGGTTCACAAGTATGTAAATCGTAATGCAGGCCAGCACGGTGCCCACCGACGATCGCGGCAAGTTTCGCCCCGGGTCCTGGTCCTCCTCGGTGAAGTAGATCCCAAAGTACCAGCCGTCGTAGGTGACGATCACAAACTGCAAGGCCACCAGCATCGCCAGCACCAGGCCACCGCTGGTCATGGTCTGCGTCGCCGCCGAAGCCACTCCGCCCGCAGCCACGTGAGGAGAAATCACGAAGCACGCCCCGACAAACACAATCAGGGCGACGGTCTTCGCCAGACTGGTGATCATTTGCGTGCGGCTGCCTTCGCGGAGCCCGAGCCAGTTCAGCCCGGTCAGGCCGATCACGCTCGCCACGGCCAGTAATTTAGAACGATCATGCAAAGCAGGAAAGCATTCGACTGCGAAATCGCCAAACGCAACCGCGAGATAGGCATTCGCGACGGGTTGCACCATCAAATCCAGGCAACCGACCACGAATCCTCCGTAGTCGCCAAACGCGCGCCGAGAAAACACATACCACCCGCCGGCGCGCGGAAGCATGGTGCCAAGTTCGGTGACGGAGAGCGTGCAGCAGAAGGCATATATCCCTCCCGCAAGCCAGACAGTAATGACCAGCGCGGGACTTCGTAATTGAGCCGCAACCAGGCCCGGCGTGCGGAGGATGCCGGATCCGATAACGCCACCAATGATGACCGCAACCCCGAAGCCCACCCCCAGGATGCGCAGCAGGTGCCCTTTTGTAGGCGGTGTGGCGCTTTTGGGGCCCATGAAGTTGGCGCAATTATAGCCCTCCAGGCCTTCAGCTCGAACCATGCGTTCTAGACAGGTGCTCCGCGCCATTGGAGAGTCAGCCGCCGCATGCCGCTTCGCCAGCAAAAATTCGCGCGATTGAATATGATGGAGTATTGCGCATTCTGCGATGGAGAAACCAGACGTGGCTCAGACGGAAACTGACGGCTTAGAGGTTTTGGAAACTAGGGAGTGGGTCGATTCCCTGGACTACGTTCTCGAAAAAGGCGGTCCCAATCGCGCCGGCCGCCTGCTGCAGCAACTGGCGCTTCACGCGCGTCGCGAGGCCGGCATCCACCTGCCTTTCTCGGCAACCACGCCGTATCAGAATACGATTCCGACCCGCCAGCAACCCCCATTTCCCGGCAGCCAGGAAATGGAACGCCGCATCAAGAGCCTGGTCCGCTGGAATGCGCTGGCCATGGTGGTGCGCGCCAACAAAATTCAGGAGGGCATCGGCGGCCACATTTCGACTTTCGCCTCGGCCGCTACGCTGTATGAAGTTGCATTCAACCATTTCTTTCGTGCACGGACGGAAAGCGGAGACCGCGACGTCGTCTATTTTCAGGGCCACGCCGCTCCCGGAATTTATGCGCGCGCCTATCTCGAAGGCCGCATTTCAAAAGAGAAACTGCAAAACTTCCGCCGCGAGTTGAAGCCCGGCGGAGGCCTGAGTTCTTATCCTCACCCATGGCTCATGCCCGAGTTCTGGGAGTTCCCGACTGTCTCCATGGGATTGGGGCCTATCCAGGCGATTTACCATGCGCGTTTCATCAAATATCTGGAGAATCGCGGGCTTAAACAATCCACTGGCGGCAAGGTCTGGGCGTTTCTCGGCGACGGCGAAATGGATGAGCCCGAGTCTCTGGGCTCGATTACGCTGGGCTCGCGCGAGAAACTCGACAACCTGATCTTCGTAGTGAACTGCAACCTGCAGCGCCTCGATGGCCCGGTGCGCGGCAACGGAAAAATCATTCAGGAACTGGAAGCAATTTTCCGCGGCGCGGGCTGGAACGTCATCAAGTGCATCTGGGGCTCCGACTGGGACAGTCTGATTCAAAACGATCGCGACGGCCTGCTGGTCCGGCGTTTGGGCGAAATCAGCGACGGGCAATATCAGAAATATTTTGTCGAGAGTGGAGCGTATTTCCGCCAGAATCTGTTCGGCAGCGATCCTCGGTTGCTCAAGATGGTCGAACATCTGTCCGACGATCAACTGGCACGCATGCGGCTGGGCGGGCACGATCCCATCAAAGTCCATGCAGCGTTCCGCGCTGCGGTCGAAACCACCGGCGCACCAACGATTGTTCTGGCCAAGACAATCAAAGGCTACGGCTTGGGCGAAGCGGGTGAAGGCAAGAACATCACGCACCAGCAGAAGAAACTGAACGACGACGAGTTGCAGATGTTCCGGTCGCGCTTCGGCATTCCCATCCCCGACGACGAATTGCACCTGGCGCCCTTCTACCGGCCGAGTGACGACAGCGCCGAAATCAAATACATGCAGGCGCGCCGCGAGCAACTCGGCGGCTACATGCCGACCCGCAAAGTCCGCGCCGAAGCGCTGAAAGCCATCCCGGACGCCCACTTTGAGGAATTTCACAAAGGCACCGAAGGCCGCGAAGTTTCGACCACCATGGTGTTCGTGCGATTGCTGGCGAAGTTGCTGCGCGATCCCGAACTCGGCAAGCTGATCGTGCCCATCGTTCCCGACGAAGCCCGCACTTTCGGCATGGAAGCTTTATTCAGGCAGGTGGGTATTTATTCAAGCGTGGGCCAGAACTACGAGCCCGTCGACATGGACACGCTGCTCTACTACAAAGAAGCCAAGAATGGCCAGATCCTCGAGGAAGGCATTACCGAGTCGGGATCAATGTGCTCCTTCATCGCCGCGGGCACGGCGTACGCGAATCACGGAATCAACACGATTCCCTTCTTTATTTATTATTCGATGTTCGGCTTCCAGCGCATCGGCGATTTGATCTGGGCCGCGGCCGACATGCGCTGCCGCGGATTCCTCGTCGGCGGCACCGCCGGCCGCACCACGCTTGCGGGCGAAGGGCTGCAGCATCAGGACGGCCACAGCCACGTGCTCGCACTTCCCGTGCCGAATCTGCATGCGTACGATCCGGCGTTCGCCTATGAGATCGCCATCATTATTCAGGACGGCATCAAGCGCATGTACGTCGACCAGGAATCCATCTTCTATTATCTGACCGTCGGCAACGAACCATTGCCCATGCCGGGGATGCCGACGGAAGGCAACGTTCGCGAGGGCGTATTGAAAGGCTTGTACCGGTTCAAGACGTCGGCGAAGAGCGACGCGAAGCTGCACGCGCAACTGCTGGGAAGCGGCGCCATCATGTTCGAAGTCCTGAAAGCGCAGCAGATTTTGGAAGAAAAATACGGGGTCGGGGCCGACGTGTGGAGCGTAACCAGCTACAAGGAACTTTATCGCGACGCCAACGATTGCGAGCGCTGGAATATGCTGCATCCCGGAGAGCCGGCGAAGGTTCCGTACGTGACACAAATGTTGAAGGATGCTGCAGGGCCATTCATCGCGGCATCAGACTACATGAAGGTGCTGCCGGAGAGTTTGGGGAAGTGGGTGCCGGGGCAGTTGGTGTCGCTCGGAACCGACGGCTTCGGACGCAGCGAGAACCGCGTGGCCTTGCGAGACTTCTTCGAAGTCGATGCGAAACACATCGTGCTGGCTACGCTGGGAGCGCTGGCGCGAGAAAATAAAATCGGCACCGACGTAGTGAAGCGCGCGATTCAAGAACTCGAGATCAATCCCGACAAGGTGAATCCGGCGATCAGCTAACGTTTCAGGCCGGACGGTTTCAACCTTGGTGTTAGGTGAACGCCGGTATAACCGTGGAAGAGCGGCGCTTCAGCGCCGCGTTAAGCGAGCCGTATTGACGCGGGCTTTAGCCCCTGTGGTAGCGACGCAGCGACTGATATCAAGATCCGAGAAAAGGAACGGACGCGGTGATCGAATTCAAACTTCCCGAGCTGGGAGAAAACATCGAACAGGGTGACCTGGTGCGCCTCATGGTTGCGCCCGGGGCAACGGTCAGCGCCGGCCAGTCGGTGATGGAACTCGAAACCGACAAAGCCGTCGTCGAAGTGCCGTCCTCAGTCAGCGGGACGGTACAGGAAATTCGCGTCAAAGAGGGCGACAAGATCAAGGTCGGCCAAGTCATCTTCACCGTCGACGGAGCTGAGGCCAAAACTTCTCGGCAGCCTCCTGCCGCACAGGCCGCTGCTGCAGCGACGGCGCCAGTCCCACAAAAGTCGCCGACGTCAACGCCGCCACCATCGCCCGTAGTAGCCGCTCCTGCCGCAGCGGTCGCGAGCACTTCCGGGCCCAGCGAATTCAAGCTGCCCGAACTTGGCGAAAATATTTCCCAAGGCGATCTGGTTCGTCTCATGATCGCGCCGGGAACAAAAGTTTCTGAAGGCCAGCCAGTCATGGAACTCGAAACCGACAAGGCCGTCGTCGAAGTGCCCTCCTCGGTGAGCGGCGTTGTCAAAGAGGTCAAAGTAAAAGAAGGCGAGAAGATCAAAGTCGGGCAGGTGATCTTCACGCTCGAAGGCGGAGCCCCGGCGCAAGCTGAAACCCAGCGCGTCCGCAACGCTCCGGTCGAACACGTTTCCGGACAACACGGAGCGCGTCTCGCATTTCAGGCCGCTATTCGCGCCGAGGGCAAGACCGAAGAACAGGCGCTCCCGCCGGATCAGCCGCAACAGGCCGCACCGGCATTCACGATGCCGGTGCAGTTGGGCAAAGTTGCGGGCACTGAAAATCGCCAGCCGATTCCCGCCGCGCCGCACGTGCGGCGATTTGCCCGCGAAGTCGGAGTCGACATTTACGAAGTACAAGGCACGGGACCAGGCGGCCGCATCAGCGAAGACGACGTCAAGGCGTACGCGAAGGCATTGCTCTCCGCCGCTGCCACCGCGGCTCAGGCCCCGCCGCGCGCTGGACATTTTGCTCAACCTCAACTGCCCGATTTCGGCAAGTGGGGTAAGGTCGAGCGCGTCTCCATGCGCGGAGTTCGCCGCAAGACTGCCGAGCATCTGGCCGAAGCTTGGAATACGATTCCCCACGTTACCCAGCACGACCGCGCCGACATTACTGAACTCGAGCAACTCCGCGCCCGCTTCGCTCCGAAGGCCGAAGAAGCCGGCGGCAAGATGACGGTGACCGCGATCGCGCTCAAAGTCTGCTCCGCAGCGCTTAAAGTATTTCCGCAGTTCAATGCCAGCATCGACATCGAAAAAGAAGAAATCGTCTACAAGCAATACATCAACATCGGAGTGGCAGCCGACACCGACCGCGGCCTGCTGGTTCCCGTGATTCGCGACGTCGACAAGAAAAACATCGTCGAGCTGGCAGTCGAGTTGTCGCAGCTCTCCAAAAAAGCGAGAGACAAGAAAATTACGCCCGAGGAAATGCAGGGTGGGACGTTTACGATTACGAATCTTGGTGGAATCGGCGGCGTCGGATTTACTCCCATCGTGAATTATCCGGAAGTTGCGATCCTCGGGCTTTCTCGGTCGCGCATCGAGCCGGAGTGGATCGAGGACAAGGACGGTGGCAAGTTCGAGCCGCGGCTGATTCTGCCGCTGTCGCTCTCCTATGATCATCGCCTGATTGACGGCGCCGACGCCGCCCGCTTCCTGCGCTGGATCGCCGAAGCATTTGAACAGCCATTCCTGCTGTCGGTACAGGGATAAGGAAATCGCAGAGACCCAGCAAGCAACGTCTCTGCAAGAAATCTTAATCATGTCTGACACCCCATCTCTTAACATCGCAGTCGTCGGCGCCGGCCCCGGAGGCTACGCCGCCGCATTTCTTGCCGCCGACTTAGGAATGTCCGTCACTCTCATCGATCCGGAATTGAACCCGGGCGGCGTCTGCCTCTACCGCGGCTGCATTCCGTCGAAAGCGCTGCTGCACGTCGCCAAGCTGATCGAGGAATCGGAGCAGGCGAAAAACTGGGGTATCGATTTCACCGCGCCGAGGATCGATCTGGCTCGTCTGCGCTCATGGAAAGAAAGCGTCGTCAAGAAGCTAACCGGCGGCCTCGGCATCCTCTCCAAGCAGCGCAAGGTCACGTACATACAGGGCCGCGCCGCGTTTGAAAATTCCAACACACTGCAAATCGCCAAGGGTGACGGCTCGACGCAATCGCTCGCCTTCGACCGCATCATCATCGCCACCGGCTCTCGCCCCGCTATCGTCCCCACGTTGAAGCTCGACACCCCGCGCATCATGGATTCCACTGGCGCGTTGAATCTTGAAGACATTCCCGGCAGCCTACTAGTGGTCGGCGGCGGATACATCGGTCTCGAACTCGGTTCTGTCTATGCCGCGCTGGGCACGCGCGTCACGGTTGTCGAAATGCTCTCGGGATTGCTCCCTGGCGCCGATCGCGATCTGGTGCTGCCACTGCACAAGCGACTCGAGAAAATGTTCGACGGCATCCTCCTCAACACCACCGTCGTTTCGGTCAAAGACGAAGGCAACGGCATTCGCGCCACTCTCAAAGCACAAGACGGCAACGCGCAAGAGAAAGTATTTGATCGCGTGCTGGTGTCGGTAGGCCGCAAACCCAACTCAGAAATCCCTGGCCTCGAAAAAACGCGCGTACAAGTCGGCCCGCGCGGCTTCATTCAGGCAAACAAGCAATTGCAGACGGGTGATCCGTCCATCTACGCAATCGGCGACGTAGTCGGCGAGCCCATGCTCGCGCATAAAGCAATGCACGAAGGCCGCACCGCCGCCGAAGCCATTGCCGGACACAAAGTCGCTTTCGAACCGAACGCCATTCCCGCCGTCGTGTTCACCGATCCTGAGGTCGCCTGGTGCGGCCTGACCGAAACGCAGGCGCAAAACGAAAACCGCGAGATCAAGGTTGCGAAATTTCCCTGGGCCGCTTCCGGCCGAGCCGTCACGCTCGATCGTCCTGAGGGCATGACGAAACTGCTCGTTGATCCGCAGACCGAACGCGTGCTCGGAGTCGGCATCGTCGGCGTCGGCGCCGGTGAGTTGATCGCTGAAGGCGTTCTCGCCATCGAAATGTCGGCACTTGCCCGCGACGTGGCGATGACCATTCACCCACATCCCACGCTCTCGGAAACAGTCATGAATTCCGCCGAAGTCTTCTACGGCACCCCCACGGACATCTACCGCCCCAAGCGGGGATAGACCCTCGGGCTGGAGAACAATCATGTCCTCAATCCCCAAGACGTTATTGCTTCTCGCATTTTCTTTTCTTGCCGTTCTCTCTTCGGCGGCGCAGTCGCAAGTGAGCGGAATTCTGCCATCTCCAGCAACCACCAGCACATCTGAACCCGCTGATCCGTTGGGGCGCACCACTCCATCCGGCGCCGTGCTCGGATTTCTTCAAGCGGCGCAATCGGGAAACTACACCATTGCGGCACAGTATCTTCAGATGAGCCCGGCACGCCGGCAATCCGAAGGCGAACAAGTCGCCACCCAACTCAATGCCGTCTTGAACAGCCCGGCCGCGGCTAGCGTGCGCATTGGAAACTTTACCCAGTCGCAGGGAACTCCGCAGGAAGGCGTTCCTCTCGGCCGGCAAAGACTCGGAACGATGTCGTCTGGAGATGTCGAAGACGATCTTGACCTGGTGCGAGTATCCGATCCTACCGCCGGAAAAATCTGGCTGGTCTCTTCCGAAACTCTGGCTAAAGTTCCCGAACTCTACGACCAGGTCGAAGCCCGCCAGGTCGAGAGGAAGCTTCCCAGTGTGCTGGTCAAACATAAGATCGTGGGGGTGCCGCTGTGGCAGTGGCTGGCTCTGCTGCTCGCACTGCCCGTCGCCGCGGCGATCGGATGGCTCGCGCTGGTTGTACTGGGAATTCCGGTGCGCTGGTGGGCGCGGCGTCGGGGCCAGTTGGAACTTGCCAACTGGCGCTCAGTGTCAGGGCCGGCATGGCTGCTCGCCGGCACCATCGTTCATCGGTTGTTTGTTCGCTACCTGGGAATCGCACTGCTGCCGCGGCACTACTATTTCCAGGTTACGTCGATTGCACTCATCGTCAGCGTGACTTGGATTGTATGGCACGTGGTGCTTTGGTTGCTCCGCCGCGTGCGCAATCGCGCCCTGGCCCGCGGGCTCGCCGGCACGGGAACGCTCATGTTACTGGGTGAGCGCATCCTCAAGGCAGTTATCTTCGGCTTCGGGATTCTCGCGATCCTCGGCAACCTCGGCTTCAACATGAGCACCTTTCTTGCCGGCCTCGGCATTGGAGGCCTGGCCATTGGGTTCGGTGCGCAGCAGACCATTGCCAACCTTTTCGGCGGTGTATCCGTTCTCGGTGACGAAGTGTTTCGCGTGGGCGAGGTCTGCCGTTTCGGCGATCGTACCGGAGTGGTCGAAGACATCGGCCTCCGTTCCACGCGCATCCGCACCGATGAGCGGACTCTCGTCGCCATCCCCAACGGCACCGTCGCGACGATTAATCTCGAAAACCTCAGCCGCCGCGACAAGATTCTTTTTCAAACCAAGCTCGGCCTGCGGCCCGAGAGCAAGCCCGACCACGTTCGTTTTGTGCTCGTGGAAATCCGCCGCCTGCTCTACAGCCACGCCAAAGTCGAAACCAAGTCGGTTCGCGTGCGCCTCATCGACATCTCGGGCGGTTCCCTCAGCATGGAAGTCTTCGCCTACATCCTGACCCGCGACTTCAACGAATTCGCCGGCGTCCGCGAAGACCTGTTGCTGCGCATTATGGATGTGTTGGAAGATTCAGGCGGAGGCCTGGCCATTCCCTCGCAGACGCTTTATTTGAGCCGCGATGCTGGAGTTGAAAAAGAAAAAGCCGACAACGCCGTCAAGAAAATCGCCGACCTGCGCGACGGCAAGCAACTGCCCTTCCCCGACTTCCATGCGGACGACATCTCTCAATTCAAGGGATCAATCGAATACCCGCAACCGGAATCCGCGGTGCGCAAACCGCAAGATGATTCCGGCAAGACGCATTGAGCCGCCCTGACTTCGCGACTTCGTCATTCAGGATGACAACATGCCGTGCCTCTTCCAGCGGCAAGTCGCCCACCGCAGAAGTAAATGCGTCGGAAAATAAACGGACAGCGGCACCACCGTCAAATACCCAAGCAGATAAGCCCACCCTGGCATCGCATGCTGCTCGTGAAAGAACAGTCCCCGCGCCCAGTTCACATCCTGTTCGGGACGCCAGAAATAATTGATCGGCACCACGATCCACGTCATCAGCGTCTGCAGCTTCCATCCACGAGGGTTGTATCCCAGACGCCAGATCGCCCACAAGAGCAGAGGCGGTGTGACCACGTGAAACAAGCTGAGCAAGCGAATGGTCAGCGGCAAACCCGGATCGAACATATACTCGGTGCCGCCAACAAGATGGTGCCCGGTCAGCAACGCTCCCGCAAGATCGACGGTGTAGAGCGTCTGAAATAAAAGTAGTCCCGACGCCACCCAGGAAAAAATCAGCGGACTCTCCAGCCACAAGCCGATTCCGATCAGCACATTTCCGATGTCGCAATAGAAAAGAAAATTCTGCGCACCGTATTGCCGCCAGCAAAGTGGCGCCCACACCGCGAGCCAGGCCGTCCACGCAATCTTGAGCCACAGCGGCAGGCGCTCGCTTCGGATAAACATGGTCCGCTATTGTATGCGAGAGTTGCACGCGCAGGTTACGGCGGTCCATGCACGGACGTGATCGGGAAATCCAAAAGTCCCACTTCTCGCAGACGATACAAGAACTGCGGCACCCGCTATCCAGCGGAAACACTACAAGAATCGAATGCGCGCGAATTACTCCCGTAACTTGCCCCGGCTTACGCCTGTACCTACGATGACCTTGGTATGGGTTACGACGCTCTTCTCTTCTGTCCCGATGAAAAGACCGCTCGCACGGTGACGCAAGTCCTGAACGAGCTTGAGTTCAACGTCGAGGCCTGCCTCGAACCTTTCGCGGCAGTCAAGAAGCTGATGGGCCAACACTTCGACGCTGTCGTGGTCGACTGCGATAACGAGCAGAATGCCACACTTTTATTCAAGAGCGCGCGCAACTCGACGTCCAACCAGGCGTCGCTTGCCGTAGCCGTCGTGGAAGGTCAGGCGGGAGTGGCCAAAGCATTTCGCATCGGCGCCAATCTCGTCCTGACCAAACCCATCAACATCGAGCAGTCTAAGGGAACGCTGCGCGTGGCCCGCGGACTTCTGCGCAAAGGTGACCCGTCCAAACCGGCCGCCGGCGCACCAGCACCCGGAACTGCACCTGCGACCCCGGCAGCGCCTGCGAGGCCAGTCGCAGCCAAACCAGTTCTACCCGCAGGACCAGCAATTCCGGCGAAACCGGCTGCAGTAGCGGCTCCGCGGCCATCAGCGCCTGCCGTAGCCAAGCCACCTGCACGGCCGGCCGTAACCGTACCTCCGACTTCGATTCCCGCTGCGCATGCTCCAGCGGCGCCGCATCCGTTAAGTAACGCGGTGCCAGCGAGTGGGCACAGCGCCGCGCCTGCCGCACCCGGCGAAGACCTGCCCGAAATCAGTTTCGAGAATTCTCCGATCGCAGCTCCGCCAGCCGCTCTAACGCCGGCCGCCAGGATCGCCGCACTTCCCCCACGAGCGATAAAGGCGCCCGTTTCTTCTGCGCCACCGGCAGTCAAACCCCCGTCGAGTGCAAACTTTCCTGCCAGCCTGGGCAGCGGAGCCGCCAGCGCGCCCGCTCCCGCTCGTGAAGTCGAGGAATCGCACGTTCCAGAAATATCGCTCGCAAGCGCTGCCGCCGAAACCGCACCTGTGTCGGACAATCCGGTCGAGGTAGGCGCGAGCGAACCCGGCTATGTCGGGTCGGCCCCGGCGTTCACGTTTGGCGGAGCCAATTTACCCGAAGAAAAATCTGGCAAGAGCAAGAAAACTTTCCTGGGAGTCGCCGCAGCCATCCTCGTCGGCGGAGCTCTCTACTACGGTTGGACGCAATACAAAGGAACCGTCAGCCAGCCCGCACCAGTTCCGGCGGCAACGAAACCGGCATCAGTCGTTCCTAAGCCAACAGCGAGCAGCATTCCGGCGACGTCGCCAGCGCCTCGCACCGCGCCAACCGACTCCACATCAACCGGCTCGCAGCCCATCGCCACCCCGTCGACGAGCCCGAGCAATGAAGACGCGCCTCCGGACGCGGCCACGCCGTCTTCCACCAAGTCCGCAGGATCAGCTCCGCCCGCCGCAGGAAAAAGCTCCGGGGCGGGGGCGGATAAGGGATCGGACAAAACAGAGCCTGATAAGACTGCATCGGCTAAGTCATCGCCGCTCGTGGTCAAAGGCGGCACAGCTCCGACCTTACATACCCCAGCGGCCGCGCCCGACGCTCCAGCTCCCAGCATCACGGGGATGGGGATCGCCGCCACCGGCGCCTCCGCACCTCCGCCAAACCTGGGCAGCGCCGGAACCGTGCCCAAGCCCGTGCTGCAGGCCATGAACATTTCGCAAGGCGTATCGCGCGGATTGCTGGTCCATCAAGTCTCGCCCATTTATCCGAGAGCTGCTCTCGCCATGCGCATTGAGGGCACCGTCGAGCTGACCACGACGATCTCGAAGTCCGGCGACATTACTCACGTAAAAATAGTCAGCGGAGATCCCCAGCTGGCCAAGGCCGCCGCCGACGCCGTGAAACAATGGAAGTACAAGCCCTACCTCCTCAACGGCGAACCAGTCGACATTCAGACCGTAGTCACCGTGAACTTCAAACTACCCAACTAGCTTCACCCTCGTCGCGGAAAACGTCCCACCCGTCCCCGGCTTTTCCCGTCCTCGTTTTTCCCCTGGCCCTTTACGCAACTTTGTCATCCTGAGCGTAGCGCATTTCAGGCGTAGCGAAGAGCCTGCCCTGAGCCTGCCGAAGGGATCTCCCGCTGAACCGGCCTAATGCGCCAGCCAAGCCGCCCCACTCCTCGCGGTTTTCGACGGGTGGGCGCCACAAACCTCAACAGGTTTTTCGCGGAGAGCTTATCACGCGATGCGCTACCCCTGTCATTCCGACCGAAGCGGCACTCCACTTTTTCTGCCGTATTGATGATGTGATTCACGCACGCTTTGCGCTTTAACAGATATAGCGGAATGCCGGCCCTCGGTTTCCGGGGGGGAACTGGGGCCGGCCAGACCGCAAACTGGAATCAGGAAGGTGCAACATGTCTCTTCGAATCGCTCAAAGCCAATAGTAGTCCGCTCCATGACCCCTGCGCCCCTCACCGGCTCAGCGGTCATCCTCATCGAGAAGGGCGTTGGAACGGCACAAGCGAAACAAAATCTACGATCGGGCCAGCCCCCTTCACCAGGACGGCGTCATCCTGAGCGGAGCCGCTTTTCAGGCGTAGCGAAGGATCTCCCGCTTAACCGCGCTAACGCGCCAGCCAAAGCTGCCCCACTCGTCGTACCGTGGACCTCCGATGTCACCCCCTCCCCCCAACTATTTTTTCTTCTGATTCGGGTAAGGTATTCATTCTTAATGGTTTGTTGGTCGCGGGTCGGTGAGATCTGGGTAAAATCTTGATCCGGAAGGACTTGCGGCTAAAATATTCTGGAATAAAGACTTAGCGCCGGACTGCGCGGACCGCGATCCCCACTTGGGATCGGCGGTCGGGGAAATGTTGGGAGAGCTCTCGCGCATGTATCCAGCTTGCGCGTTCTGAAATGCTCAGTAAAGGTTGTTCGTCACAACGGGTGGACTTATTTCTGTGGAAGGCTGTGGAAAAGTCCGAAGGAGAATAGGAACGTCCTGTCCGTCCCCGGTTTTTCCCGTCCCCAGATTTTCTCCCCAGTGGGTGCCCCGTGCAGCGTGCGGTCAGCCGGGGTTCTGCTGCGGGTCGTCTTGCGGAGGCGGAGGCGGATTCGGCTCCTGCTGGGCTGGCTCCTGCCACGGATTCTCCAGACCTTCCTCATCATCATTGGTCCGACCGAGCGTGAATGCGAGTTTGATTTTGAACTTGACTCGCGTTCGGTCATCAATCTGGAGAATCTTCTTGCGGAGCATCAGGTCGATATCCGAAGCCGGGATACTGACTACCTGTGCAAACTCAACGTTCCAGTCGGTGTCTTGAAGTAGTTGGTGCGGCTCCATGTAGAAGTAGTCGATGTATCCGTGGTCAACTTGGTCACGCGGGTCTTTGTTGGCCCGCAAACTCGTCAACCGTTCCGGGTCTTTCCTGATGTCATTGCTGATTGGGCGCAAACGGGCTAACGTCACCATCCGAGCTTGAATCTGGTTGTCGCGAGGTTCGAGGTCACAACAACTGGAGAGCACTGCACACGGACAGAAACGAACCGGGACTTGAACGGTTACCCATTCGCGGTCGAATCGATGGACATGCGTTCTGGGAGTGACGGTTGGCAGCGCAGCGTAGTCATATTCCGCCGGGATAGAAGCGAGCACAGTCAGACTGTTGCGGTCCAACAACGGGAAGGGGATACCCGCTAGGATATCCCCCTGCCGAAGGCTCAAACTATCGAACCCTTCAGTACCTCTCGTGAAATACAACGTTAGTCCTCGCTTGTGTCGCGCCGGACATTCGCCTCGTTTACCTTGGCGCGCAATACCGACTCAACAACTCGGATTGCAGTTGCACTCAAAGGCTTGGATGACTCCATTTCAACATTGCCTCGCTCAATGGTCGCGCTAGCAGCATTAGCTACTGTATACGACATTGAACCATAGGGGGGAATGCCGCTCTGTGATGGTTGGGGTGAGTGAGCAACAGTCACAGAGTTACTCTCGCTACTTACTGGCGGTTGCTGTTTGAACTCTGACATTTGCATTCTCCTTTCTCGGCTTAACCCTCGTGCTTGTCTTCTTTGTCGTCCGGCGTATATACCCTCGTGAACTTTTCCTCTGGGTTGAGTTCCCGACTGAAGTAATACTTACGTTGAACCCATCGGAAGCCCTCGTGCTTGCTGATCGCTGCAATCTCGATAGGTCCACCTACTGTTGGCGCTCCCGCTCGGAACCGGGAAAACTTGATGGTCACGTCGACCATGAACTCCGCTAGGTCAATTGCATCCTGAAGCGGCATGGCAGGCAGTATGAATCCGACTTGCATGTTCTGTTGGATGACAGCGAGGGCTTGACCGACTTCCTCTTCCGGTACGCCGAAGTTCTGACGCAAAATCGTAGGCATCGCAGTACCTACTCCGGCAATCAGCCGATTCAGAGCCTCGGGTTCCCCAGCCCACGTCACTCCTGATTCTTCTCTCTTCCGAAGAAGGCGAGGTCCGCTGCATTTGCCCTCTTGTATGTCGATCTGAAACTCGTCTGCCATCGGTGCGCGGGCAGAGTAACCCGCCACGATGAACCCTAGCGGAGGCTTCTGGGGGAAGTCCTTGAACGCTGTCAGGTACAGCTCATCGTAGACGTATTGTTTCAGCCTCTCAGCGATTGCTTCAATCGTGTACGTCTTAGGGTCGAGTTTCCAGTTTTCGCGTTCCGGGTCATCCCCTGTAAACCTCTCCCTCAGGTCCTTTATTATAGTCGAAATCGAATCCTGTCCGATGCTGCCTGAACCCCATGTGATTGCTCCAATGGGCAGGCCTTTCCGCAGATTGAAAACCTTGATGGCGTTGTTGTAGACGTTCAAGACCTGCAACTCGCCCGTGTTGGGAACCTGTCCCAGAACGGTCGATGCGCTGTCCGATGCAAGGACAAGACCGTCATTGATTTTCAGCGAGATTGCGATTGTCAACGCGAGCCAGCCTCGTGCGTTCCAACGCGTCAGTGTAGCAAAGGCCGTCGCGCTCCCCTAAGAAAATCCTTCAGTCGGTGACTGGATGGGAACCCCGTGTGGCTGAGACTTGGGGGCTGACCCATTCGTAGATTTTATTTCGTTTGCGCCATTCCAACGCCAGGCTGCCCGCGGACCTCTGGGCAGTGTTGCAGTTTGGCTTGCGCGTTAGGCCGGTTCAGCGGGAGATCCCTTCGGCTTCGCTCAGGGCAGGCTCTTCGCTACGCTTGAAAGGCGGCTATGCTCAGGATGACAGGGTCGGGTCGCTGTCGACAAATCCCGGCTGCTTGCACAAGCCGACTACTGCCGCTGCATCACTTCGTCGACCACGACCTTGCCGCCCGAGTCAGCGGTAATGATCTTATGCACCGGAGCATATCCGCTGAGCGAAATGTCGACCACGTAGTTGCCGGGATCGAGCGCAATATCGACCGGCGAGCTTTTCTCCAGCATGTGCTGGTTGATCGCGATCTGCGCGCCCTTAGGCTGGGTGCGGATGCTCACCGTCGCCTGCCCCGCCGCCGCGCCCTTCCCGCCAAACAGCTTCGACATTTTTCCAACCGTCTTAATGTTGTCGGTGTTGCCCAGCGGACGCAGCGTAGGCGAGAAGTTGAAAGTCTGCCCCAGCACGAATTGCCCGTTCATGGTTTCGTCGAGGTACCCTGACATGCGGACGAGCACCACGTGCTGCCCTTTGTCGATGCTGACCTGCGCCGGCGTCTTCGGTCCCACGTCGCGGCCGTCAACGTAGATGTTGGCTCCCGCCGGATCGCTCTTCACGATCAGCGTAGCCATCAACTGCGCCAGGTGGATCACGGTGGTCGCGCGGTTGGCGGAAGTCACCGTCACCGAACGCGTGTCGGTCGTATATCCCGGCCTGCTGACGCTGATCGAATGCGGCCCCGGCTGAATACTAGTCAGCACAAAGGGCGTGACATAACTCGGATCGCTCCTGCCGTCCACTTGCACCTGCGCGCCCTGCGGCGTCGAGTCAATGGCAAGCTGCCCAGGAATGACGGCAGCGGGCGTGGGTGCTTTCCGCTTCGAGTTTCGGCCCCGCGACGGCGCGGGTTCCTCCGCGGGAGCTTCCGGTTCCGGAGCTTGCTCTCGCGGCTGCGCCACGGGCGCAGGTGCCGGCACCGGCGCTTGTGCGGGCGCGGGCTGGCTTGCCTCGGGCTGCGCCGGAGCGTCGGCCGCAACGCTAGCGCGGGGCGCACCATCGTCGTCGCTGCCCAGGCTGTGAATGTACATGGTGACGCCAATGCCGATAACGATAATCAGCGCCGCCGCCCCGCCCAGAGCGTAAAGCATCAGCTTGGGCGGAACGTTCTTGATCTCTTTAATCGCCTTCTCCGCCACTTCGCGCGGCTGAACCTTAGGTTTCTCGTCGTCCTTTTTCGCACCGCTAAACCGCGTGGAGGTGGAAGGCGCAGGCTGCGAGGCCACCGGCTGAGGTGGTGGCGGAGGCGGAATGTACACTTCCTTGAGCGGAGGCAATTCCGTCATCTCGGAAAAGCTGACGCCACCGCCGCTCTTTTGCCCGCCTTCGGCCATCATGGGATCGACGGCAAGCCCGGGCGAGTCGTCAGCCTGGGGCTCAAAGGTTTCTACCTGCGGCTCGAAAGTTTCGACTTCTGGACTCTCGGCTGGAGGCTCGGCCACCGCCGACATAGAAGCTGATGGAATCTCTGGTGGATCAATCGTCGCATTCACGCCGGCTGCAATGAACTGGTTCGGCGCCTCGATTTCGGGAGCCTCCGGCGAAATGGAGGTCGCGTCGGCGCCGCCGACTCCAGCGGCAGCTGCAGCGGCTTTGGGAACGGCCAGCTTTGATACTGGACTGGCGAGGGCCGAGGGCTTCGCTTCCGCGCTCGCCGACGCCGGCGGATCGAGCTTCCGCTCGGCTGGCTTGGCCAGCGTTGACTTCGATTGGGGAGCAGCCGCCGAACTCGCAGGCCGCGCTGGACCGGATGGCGCAGATGGTGCCGCAGCCGGCCGGGCCGCGGGCTTGGGCGCAGACGGGGTCGCAAACTTGGCCTGCGCCGCCGGATTCGGCTTGACCGAAGCCGCGACCGCTTTGGATGCTTCCGGCTTCTTGCCCGCCGCCGGCTTCGATTCTTTGCATTTCTCCAGATCGTCCAGCAGCTGCCGGCCTGTCTGGTAACGCTGTGCCGGATCCTTCGCCAGCGCCTTCATGATCAGCTCGCTCAGAAGCGGATGCACCTTCGCATTCACCTGGATCGGCGCGGCCGGCGTGCTCTCAAGAACTCTTTGCCGCAAAGACTCCGCGTCAGCGCCATCGAACGCCTTGCGCTCGGTCACCATCTCGTAGAGCATGGCGCCCAGACTGAACAGATTCGACCGGCCATCGGTGGGCTGACCCTGCACTTGCTCCGGCGACATGTAATGAAGCGCCGCGGGAATGCCTTCCGAAACGCTCGTCGCAAAATTGCCCGCGCTCGAAACGCCTAAGCTGAGAATTCGTACCGTGCCGTCCCAGCCGCACATGATCTTGGCCGGTTCCAGACTGTAATGCACAATTCCATGAGAGGTCAGGTAGTCGAGCGCGCCGCCCAACTGCCGGCCGATGTCGAGAAGATCCCAGATGGAAAATCCTTCTTTGCGCGCGAGCATGGTGGCGATGCTGTTGCCCTGCACGTACTCCATGGCTGCGCAGAACTGGCCTTCGATCACGCCGGCGCCGAATACGGGCGTAATGTTGGGGCTGCTCAAAGATTTCGAGCTCTCCGCCTCGGCCAGCAGCGCCTGTTCGAGCGCCGACGCGCTCTCACCGAACGCGCTCAATTGAATCACTTTTAGGGCAATGGTCTGCGCGGTCTCAGGGTCATTGGCTTTGTAGACCGTGCCCGTTGGCGATTTCGCCAACTCACTCAGAATCTCGAAGGGGCCGATTTGCGTAGGCATGTTTTTCGTTTTCCAAAAGATCCCCTGCGACTTTGCTGCCATCGCCTAAAAAATGCCCGGCGCGGCGCAGGCCCAGGGAATGTGTACGGTTAGGATATCTCTGGTTGTGCGAAGCTTCGAGTTACCAAGGTAAGCTCTGTAAAGCATAGGAATGACGAGGGTCACCTGGCCCCAGCCAGGGCAGAGGCAGGCGGTCTGCAAGCAACCGGGTTGACTTTCCACAAAGAGGCGAGGCACCGCGTAACTTTCTCGTCGCCGCGGCAGTTGTCATTGTTATATGTGTAGCCGTGTGTGACATTTGTCACCTCACCCTGATGACGATCTCCACTTGTGGGCCGTGGTCAGCCCGCGCAAGTATGGTGCGTGACGAGGGCTGGGGGATCGAGATGCGAATCACAACAAAAATCGAATCCATACTGGTTGCCGATTGGGAACACCTTCGTCTATTCTTGGTGGGCTCGGATATTCCTACCCGCTGTGCCTGGCCCCCGGTTCGCTCTGGAGTTCGCCGATGACTTTAACCCGGTTTGTTACCAAGAACGCGTTCCGCAACAAGCGTCGCAGCACGCTGACCGTATTGAGCATCGCTTTTTCTTTGCTGCTGCTCACGCTAATGATGACCATCTGGCGGGCCTTCTACCTCGACCAGGGCAGCCCCGAATCCGCCGAGAGATTAGTAGTGCGGCACCGCGTTTCTTTGACGTTCAGTCTCCCTAGCTACTACCGGGAAAAAATACGGGCGATGCCGGGGGTTTTGGCGGTTGTGCCTGTATCTTGGTTTGGCGGAATCTACAAAGATCAGAAGCCGGAGAATTTTTTCGCGCAATTCGGCACCGATCCCGATGAATTCTTCAAAGTCTACCGTGATCTCGAAATACCCGCAGATCAAGTCACGGCATGGCAGCGCGACCGTCAGGGCGTTATCGTGAATGACTCCCTGGCCACGAAGTACGGATGGAAACTGGGTGATCGAATTGTTTTGCAGGGAACGATTTACCCGGTCAACCTCGAACTGATCGTGCGCGGCATCTTCCATTCCAACCCCGACAATAAATCCGTCTACTTCAATACGAAATACGTGGAGGAAGCGGTCGCCTTCTTCAAAGGACAGGCCGGAACGTTCAGTATCCTGGCGGACAATCCCGCGGACGTCAGCAAAATCGCCAGCGCCGTCGATGACACGTTCCACAACTCTCCGCAGCCCACGAAAACAGAAAGCGAAAAGGCCTTTGGCCTCGAGTTCGTGGCTATGATGGGCAACGTGAAGGCTTTCATTCTGAGCATCTGCTCGGCGGTGGTTTTTGCGACCTTGCTGGTATCAGCCAACACGATGGCCATGTCAATCCGCGAGCGCACGCGCGAAGTCGCTGTGCTGAAAACCCTGGGCTTCACCCGGCGCAGCGTGCTGGGGTTGTTTGTGAGTGAAGCCGTCGCACTTTCGCTCGCCGGAGGCTTCGTGGGAGTTGGCTTGGGATGGCTGATGGTTTATGGCCTTACGCATTCTCCTCAATTCTTTAGCTTCTTTCCCATGAAGGTTACGCTGGGGATCTGGGCCGCGGCCATGCTAACCTCGGGCCTCGTTGGACTGTTGAGCGCTGCGGTGCCTTCTTACCATGCCTCGAACGTGAACATTGTCGACGGATTACGGCACATCGGCTGAAGTTGTTCAGGACGATTTATGACGCTGGGCAGTTTTGTCGTACGCAATACGTTTCGCAACAAGCGGCGGAGTGTGCTGACCATGATCAGCATCAGCTTCTCGCTGCTCTTGCTTACGCTGATGATCTGCATCTGGCGGTCGTTTTATGTAGACCAGGTCGCGCCGGAAGCGTCGCGGCGGTTGATTATCCGCGACCGCGTTTCGCTGGCATTTTTTCTGCCCGCGTTCTATCGCGACAAAATTCGCAGCGTGCAGGGTGTGAGTGCAGTCGCGCCGCTCACCTGGTTCGGCGGCCGCTATATCGATGACCGGCCCGAGCACTTTTTCGCACAACTCGGCACCGATCCCGACGAGTATCTGAAAGTGGCATCGGACAAGATCGTTCCGCCCGATCAATTGAAGGCATGGCAGCAGGACCGCGCCGGGGCGCTGGTCGACATCACGCTGGCAAAAAAATACGGCTGGAAAATTGGCGACCGCATAACGCTGCAGCAAAACATTTTCCCCACGAATCTTGATCTCACAATTCGCGCCATCTATCACCGTGATCCGCCCCAGAATGCGCTCTATTTCAACGCAAAATATCTGGAAGAGGCGGTGCCGTGGTTCAAAGGGCAAGCGGGCTGGTACGCCGCACAGATCGATTCACCGGACAGTGTGTCGCGGGCGTCGCACGAGATTGATGACATGTTCCGCAACTCTCCACTGCAGACAAAAACGGAGAGCGAGAGGGCGTTTCAGCTGGGCTTTGTTGCGTCGCTGGGCAACATCAAGGCATTCATTCTTGGCATTTGCGGCGCGGTGGTCTTCACCATCATGCTGGTTTCGGCCAATACCATGGCGATGTCAGTGCGCAGCCGTACGCGCGAAGTGGCCGTGCTGAAAACTTTGGGCTTCACCCGGCGGAGCGTGTTGTCGATGTTCGTAGGAGAGTCGGTCGCGCTGGCCGTCACCGGAGGGGTGCTGGGAGTTCTGATAGCGATTCCGGTGATCTGGCTTATGACACGTAGTTTCATTGGGCTGGGAATTCCGCTCGCCATGAAAGTCACTGCGCCAGCGGCTGCCTTATCGCTGACGGCGTCTTTGACTCTGGGTCTGGTGAGCGGCTACTTGCCCGCGTTCAACGCGTCGCGGATGAGCATTGTGGATGGACTGCGTCACATTGGCTGAGCTGCGTCGCTGAATCGCGCTGCTGCATTTGAGAATTGAACGAAACGAGTTTCCTTATGGCGATACCGATCAGTTACAACGTCCGCAATTTAGTTCTCCGCAAGGGGCTCACGCTGATGACCGCGCTGGGCATCGCGCTCACGGTCACGACCGCTATTTTTCTGATGGCGCTCATCACGGGGCTGAACACAGCATTCGTCAGCAGCGGCAATCCGCTGAACGTGCTGGTGCTGCGCAAAGGATCGGAGGCAGAGTTGTCGGGCGGTTTCGACGCTTCACTTTATCCCACGCTGAAGACGCTTCCCGGCATCGCGAAAGACAGCCACGGCGAGCCGATGACTTCTGGCGAGTGGGTGGTGGTGATCATTCTGCCGCGCAAAGATGGCACCGGGGAAGTGAACGTAACGGTGCGCGGCATGATGCCTGACGGCCTGGAATTGCGGCCCGGCGCGAAATTGGTTGAAGGACGCTGGTTCCAGACGGGGCAGCGGGAAGTTGTTGTGAGCAGGTCGATTCGCGATCGCTTCAGCCACGCCAACATCGGCGACACCATGGAATTCGGCAAGGGATCGTGGAAAGTGGTTGGCGTTTTTGACGCCGGAGGCTCGGCCTACGAGTCCGAGGTTTGGGGTGATGTGAACCAGATGGCGTCCGACTTCGACCGCCAGGGAGGTTATTCGTCGGCGTACCTGCGCGCGACCGATCCGATTTCCGCCGAAGCGTTGAAGAACCGGGTCAGCGACGATCAGCGACTGAAACTCGAAGGCGTCCTCGAGACCGACTACTATGCCAAGCAGACTAGTTCTGGCGCGCCAATCAAAGTTATCGGGATTGTCGTAGCGTTCATCATGGCGATTGGTTCGATTTTTGCGGCCATGAATACGATGTATGCCGCGGTCGCGTATCGGGGACGGGAGATTGCTACGTTGCGCGTGATCGGCTTCTCGCGGCCGGCAATCTTGACGTCGTTTGTGCTGGAGTCGCTGCTGCTTGCACTGCTGGGCGCCGCTGCGGGGATTTTACTGATGCTTCCGTTTAACGGAATGGAGACGGGAACGTCCAACGCCGTAACTTTCAGCGAAGTGGTGTTTGCCCTGCGCATTACCTGGACAGTTGCGGCATATGCCATCGCGTTTGCGTTGATTATGGGATTCGTGGGCGGGCTGGCTCCGGCGTGGCACGCGGCACGGCAGAATATTTTGAACGCGTTGCGCGGCTAGTGGGGCTTGCTGCAATTCCCCACTTCTCGCGCAAAGGGCGCGCGAGAAATGGGGCACCCGGCGACGCGAAACTTTTGGGAGAGTTCGAGCGTAATCATTACTTATGGCGATTGATACAAAACACGAAGACCTGCAGAGTCTGCGCATTGACCGCACGCAGCGCGGTGATTCCGGCGGAGAGCCGCCGGCCTGGGCGCGCCGCTACATCCTCAGCGGCATTGCGGTGGTGGTTGTGCTGGGGCTCATCACTGTGGCGTACCGCATGTTTGCGTCGGACGTACCGGAAGTCGAAGTTGTGCGCGCTGCCGCGCAAACCAGCGGCAACGACGTGGGCGGCACGGTACTCTCGGCCACCGGCTACATCGTGGCCCATCACACAATCAACGTGAACTCCAAAGTGACTGGCCGCCTTTCCTGGATCGGCGTGGAGAAAGGCGACAAGGTGAAAGAAGGCCAGGTGCTGGTGCGCCTGGAAGATCAGGAATTTCGCGCGTCGTACGAGCAGGCCCGCGGCGCGCTCGAAAATGCCAAGGCTTATCTCGACGAGTTGCAGAACGGGTCGCGGCCGGAAGAAATTCAAGAAGCACAGCACAATCTCGACGAAGCCCGGGCCACGCTGGTAAACGATAAGCTGACGCTTGATCGCACGAAAGAACTGGCGAGCGGCGGAGTGGTGTCACGCCAGCAACTGGACGATGCCACGGCGAAATTCGAATCGGATCAGCAGCGTGTGAACTCTCTGGAAAAAGCGTTCCAGCTGATGAAGATCGGTCCGCGCGCGGAGGAAATTGCTCGCGCTCAGGGTGCGGTCACGCAGGCGCAAGGCCAACTCGACTATGCCAAGTCGCAACTGGACGCTACGGTGATCCGCGCGCCGGTTACGGGCACGATTCTTGATCGCACCGCAGAAAAAGGCGAGCTGATCACCGCACAGTTTGCCAGCGCTGCCGCCGGCGGTCCGCAAGGATCGGTTGTGTCGCTCGCGGATCTCAACGATTTGCAAGTTGAGCTAGACATCGCGCAGGCGGACTTCGCCCGCCTGGGGCCCACGCAGAAAGGGAAGGTCACGACCGACGCGTATCCTGACAAAGAATACGACGGCGTGATCGCGCAGATCTCACCCGAAGCCAACCGCCAGAAGGCCACGGTGCAGGTGAAGGTGCAGGTGTTGAACCCGGACAAGTATCCCACGATTCAACTGCGGCCGGAGATGAACGCGACCGTGAAGTTTCTGGCTGATGAGACTCCGAAGGCGAAAACTTCGCAGGAACCAACCGGCGTTTACGTGCCGTCCGCGGCCATCCGCGATCGCGATGGGAAGAAGATGGTGTTCCTCGCCTATAACGGAAAGGTGGTCGCCCGCGAAGTCCACGAACTGAGCCAGCGCAGCGATGGAGCGCTGGTCGACGGGCTGGTCGGCGGCGAAAGCGTCATCACGACCGCCCCGTCCACGTTGAAAGATGGAGACAAAATCAAGATCAAGGGTCAGTCGTAAAGATGGCTAAACATGACGGCTAAACATGATGGCTAAACATTAAGATGGCTAAACATAAGAAGGGGCAATCATGAGCACAGTGGCAGAATCGAACGTGTCCACCAGCACAAAAGTTGTACAGGTTCGCGGCGTCAGCAAAGTTTTCAAGCGCGATGCTTTTCAGGTGACGGCGCTCGACGATGTTTCGATCGACATTGCCAAAGGAGAATTTCTGGCGCTGATGGGGCCGTCGGGGTCGGGCAAGACGACGCTGCTGAACATGATTGCGGCGATCGACCGGCCGACCTCCGGCGAGTTGCTGGTGCAGGGACAGGACATTTTCCGCTTCAACGACGCGCAGATTGCGCGCTGGCGCAACGAGCACATTGGTTACGTCTTCCAGACGTTCAACCTGATTCCCGTGCTCACCGCGTTTGAGAATGTGGAACTACCGCTGCTTCTGACCAAGCTCACCTCGCAGCAGCGCCGGGAGCATGTGTTAACTGCGCTCAAGCTGGTCGGCCTGGAGGATCGAGTGGGCCACCTGCCCAAGCAGCTTTCCGGCGGACAGGAGCAACGCGTGGCCATTGCGCGGGCGATTGTGAGCGATCCGACGTTGCTGCTGGCCGACGAGCCCACCGGCGATCTGGACAGTCATTCAGCGACTGAGGTGCTGGAGATTCTGAAGCGGTTGAACGAGGACTTCCAAAAGACGATTGTGATGGTCACGCACGATCCGCACGCTGCGTCGTACGCACACGTCACGCGGCACTTGGAAAAAGGCATGCTGCTCCCGCCGGGATAGTCGCATCGCCCGAGATAGACTCTTGTCACGCCACGAGGTCGGCTTTGCTGCTCGCCTGCAAGTCCGCAGGCGTTTCGGCAACCCAGCGCCAGGCGCGCCTGCCGTTTGCAACCACAGCCTGCGCCTCGCCATAATCCACCAGGCGGTTGAGCACCGTAGTGACAGACGCCATAGGATCTTTATGGCGGGCCAGCAATGCCGGCATGTTCTGTTGAAAATAATCGCAAATCTCGCGCGCATTCATGGCGCAGCCGGCTTGCATAAGGATCATACGACAAGCCTTGGTGAATCCGGGCTGGCGTCCGCTGCTTTTGCGGTCGACCAGTTCCATCAGTTCTTCGTTCAGCACGCCGTCGCCAAAGAGATTAGCCAAGCCGGAGATGGTTTGTTTGACCGTGCCGATGCGCTTCATGATCTCCGAGCGCTGTTCGAGCAATTGGCGCAATTCCCCGTGCGCCTGCCGAATCACTTCCTGCACGTGGCCGACGTCATATCTCTCGACGGGCCGGATCGATCCGTTTCCTTTCTGCCCTGTTTCCATGCATCCCCCAGTATTTGAACGCGTTCGCTACTGTCCCCTTGCGCCGCGAATGAACGGGCGCGCCTCACAACCGCATGCACGCAGGGGTGCGGTTGCGTTCCTCTAGGCCACTTCGTGTAGACCGTCGTGCGAGGGGCAGAACCTCGCTTGAGGATCTATACGCACAGCACGATCCCGGCGTTCCGTCGATCTCTGGCGGAATACTTCCCGGAACATGCCGGATCTTGAGGAATTAGACGAAGCAACTGCAGATTGGTTAACCGGGTGGTATCGAGATCGCCGCCGAGCAACAGCTCGCGCCGACCCGATCGCTTATGTTGTCAAGATGGACGCAGCAAGCTGGATCTCTACGAGTTGCTTATTGCAGAAAGATCACCAGCAAGCGTCCGTCGGAGTGGTAGCCATCGCCTGTGGCATTCTTAGCGTCTTGCACTGGGTCGGGCGGAAGGTAATAGATCAGAGTCTTGGCCTGCTTAGTGCCTTGCAGGCTGCTGCCAATGTTGTCTCGCTCGCCGTCCACGACCGGATCAATTTTGTGAGTGACGCTGCCGTTGCGCTTGTCCTTGGCGAAGCCGATGTCGTGAGTGCCGGCGCCGCACCACACCTCGGTCCCCCTCCATGTAAATGGGGCCTTCCAGATGCGGAAATGGTGGCGGCTTGCCACCATGGCGATCGGCTCGGCCATTTCGTAGCCGAAATCCTGTTTCCGTCCGAACAGATATAGTGTGCTCATCGGCACCGCCAGGTAGTCCTTGCTGTCGTAGGTTTGCTCCAGGGCGTTGAGCACAGCGTCCTTATTGTGGGTGTCCGCCATGTGCCAGTTCGCGGCCGCGAGAGCCGACTGCACATCTTTCTGCGATCCCACGATCACGAAGTTCACCATATCGCCCTGATTGTTGAACTCGTCGTTGACCCGGCGCGGCAGGCTGTCGATGCCTTTGCGTAGTTGCCCGTCGAGCGGCGCGTCGGAGGGCTTCAACGAAGCGGGAGCTGAGTCGGCGCCGGAACTGGGGCTTGCGGAGGTTGCGTTGGAAGCGCTGGCCTCATACTTGCCAATGCCGAATTGTCCCGACATGAAGACCTGCGCCGCAGTCGCCAGCTGGGATTTCAGCTGCCGGCCGCGATCGGTCGACTGGCCGTCGGGAGCCGTGTTTGGCGAGCTCGAAGCCGCGGGAATAACCCGCACCGTGACTGCAATCGTTCCCTGGCAGAGTGCGGTGCCGGAAAAGTTCATCCCCAGCGTCAGGTGAGAAGGCTCTGCAATGTGGAACTCACGGCTGGATCCCACGAGTACAGGGACGGCTCCGTGGGCGTGCAGCCGGGCAATCAGGGCGCCAACGGACGCATCAGGGAGCGGCAAGGTTGCAGCCTGCGAGGCCGCTGAAAGCACTCCTTTGGCATCACATGCCGGAGCGCTAGAAGCAAGTGGGTGATCGAGGGAGCTGCCGAGAGTTCGAGCACATCGCCAGATTGCAGATCGAGGCCGCTGTCGGTCCAGGCTTGCGCCGCCGAGACCTGAACGGTGTAAGTCTGCGCGGTCGAGGTTACCTGACTTCCAAGGCGATAGGCGCAAAGCAGAGTCAGCAGGAAAAGACCTGATTGCTTAGTCACGTAGCACTTCATGTCGGGTTGCCGAGGGCTCTCTTAATTATCTTCTAATTATTATCGTCGATTCACGGTCGCGTGTGGAAAGCCACCGACTGCGAGTCGGAGCAATCCCGTCACGATATTCCTGATTCCGACAATTCTCCGATTTGGCACTACTAATGTGCTGGCAGCCAAGAAATCGCGGATCTCGCCCAACGTGAGGACCCTGAGAGCCCGATGGTAATAACGGAGCCCCTTGCCAGTGTCAACGGCCGCACAATCCGCCCCCGCGTTGTTGCACGTGTTGCTGGTGGGGAACAAAGAGGAAGATTTCTTCCTGATCCGCGAGATTCTGGAGCGGACCCGTAGCCTGCTTTCGGCCGACCTGGACCACGCCCACTCGCTGGAAGAGGCGAGAGAAATGTTGCAACAAAGCAGCTACGGCCTGGTTCTTTTCGAACATGAAACCGGAAATGCGGAAGCGGTTCATTTTGTGGCGGAATTTCTGCATGCCGGACTCTCGGTGCCTTTTATCGTGCTCACTGAGCATGCGGACGAAAACACGGTTGCCGAAGTCATCGAGGGTGGGACCTGGAACTGCGTAGCCAGGTCGCAACTGGATGGAGCAACTCTGATCCGCAGCATCCGCAACACGCTGGCGATGCATTCTCTACAGCAGGATCAGCGTAATGCGGAAGAATCTTTACGCAAACTTTCGCGAGCCGTCGAACAGTCAGCCGACACGGTAATGGTCACCGATCTTCGTGGCACGATTGAATACGTCAACCCTGCGTTTGAGACTCTTACGGGATATACGCGAGACGAAGCCTGCGGAAAGACTCCTCGGATTCTGAAGTCGAGCGAGCAAGGGCCCGAGGTGTACCAGGAAATGTGGAACACCATATGCGCGGGGAATGTGTATCGGGGCATTCTGGTGAACCGGAAGAAGAATGGCGACCTATACTATGTGGAGCAAACCATTTGCCCGGTGCGGGATGGCGCGGGGACAATCACTCACTTCATCTGCAACGGACGCGACCTCACCGAGCGACTGCGCCTCGAAGGACAGCTGATACAGTCTCAGAAAATGGACGCCATCGGCAACCTGGCGGGCGGCGTCGCTCACGACTTCAACAATCTTCTGACTATCATTACGAGCTATGCGGAACTGGCGTTGGATGCCGTGCCGCAGAGCAGCCCGCTCGAGGCCAAGATTCAGGAGATCCTGCTGGCAGCGCGGAGGGCGGCGGAGTTGACTCGGCAGTTGCTCGCCTTCAGCCGCAAACAGCCGCGAGCGCTGCGCGTGGCCGACCTGAACCAGGTGATCGCCGGCATCGCCAACACCCTTCCCCGGCTTATTGGAGAAGACATTGAGTTCACGTTCACGCCGGGTAAAGGACTGGGGCGCGTGCGAGTCGATCCGCTGCAGGTTGAGCAGATTCTGATGAATTTGGCTGCCAATGCGCGCGACGCAATGCCCCAGGGCGGTTCCTTGCGAATCGAAAGTTCCGACGTGCAACTGGAACACGACTACATTCATTGTCATCAAGCGACCATCCCTCCCGGCCGCTACGCTCTCTTCACTGTCAGCGATGACGGGAATGGAATCCCTCCCGAACATATGCCGCACATCTTCGAACCCTTTTACACCACCAAGGAAGCGGGAAAGGGCACCGGCCTCGGTCTGGCAACGGTGTACGGAATCGTGAAACAGAACAAAGGATTCATCTGGGCTTACAGCGAACCCAAGATGGGCACGGTATTCAAGATCTATTTGCCGTGCGTGGGTGCGCGCGACCACGCGGCTGCGGCCGAAACTGTCAAAGCCGAGCCTGTAACTCGCGGATCGGAAACCGTGCTTCTGGTGGAAGACGAGCAGGCCGTGCGGCGGGCCACTGCGGAATTCCTGACCACGCAGGGCTATACCGTGCTCGAAGCTAAGGACGGCGTCGATGCCCTTGCCGTGGCCAAGAACCACGTTTCGAATATCGACTTGCTGGTCACGGATGTAGTGATGCCGAACATGAGTGGTGGGCAGTTGGCCAAGGAACTCGGGCAGCTGCGGCCGGACACGAAACTTCTTTTCGTTTCAGGTTATGCCGGCAAGACCGTGGTTGACCACAAAGTAGTCGACCTGGAAACGAACTTTCTGCAGAAGCCGTACACGTTGAAGCAATTCTCACTGAAAATTCGCGCTGCCTTGGGCCAAAAGAATCCGCCTCAGCTACACGCCTAGTTATTCTCGCGCCGGCGGAGCGATGCGAATCAGGCGTCCGTTCTTCAGTTCAAAGCGATCGCCGCGCCAGGTCACCGTGTGACCGGCAAAGCTCGCGACCCATACCGCGACTGCCACTAGATCGCGAAGCGGCAGCAGCCACAGGTTCTTCAGCAGCTGCGCATCCTGCAAGACGGACCTGCCCACGGATAAAGCGATGGCCAAACGCAACAGGACGGTCACGCCAAAAACGCCCCACGACCACGGTGCGCCATGTGCGGCGATGACGGCGAGCAGCGCCCACATCAGTCCGTAAGTCGAAACCAGGCCGAAGTAGCCGCCGGAGCGTGCGTCGCGCACACCACGAGCCCAGCGCAACTGATGAGCCAGGAACCCGCGCAGATCGTAAGCGGGAAGGTGAGTCTCAACCACGACGTCGGACAGCTCAACCCTCAGACCAAGATCGGTGATGCGCCGGCCTAATTCGTAGTCATCGGCTAGAAAGTCGACGAACGATTCGAAGCCTCCGATGCGGGCCAAATCGGCGCGGCGAAAAGCCAGCGTCGAGCCCAGTCCGAAGCGGATGGCGCCTTCGAGTTGACGCGCCGCTAGTACGCCGGCGCAGAAATCCGTGCTGATACCGAGCGCCTCTAGGTGCGAGCCCAGCGTCGGAGCGGGAAGGCCTCGATACAGGGAAGTCACCAATCCCACGGCCGGGTCGGCGAGCGGAGCCATCACGCGGCGAAGATAGTCGCGCTCCACGCGAATATCGCTGTCATTCACGATTAGGTGGTCATAGCTCGCCGCATCCAGCATCTGGGCGAGATTGCTGACTTTCACATTTGCGCCAAGGATCGCAGGACACACCAACCACTTAATCTTGCCGTCGGGAAAGTCGCGTTGCAACTGTCTGACGGTTTCAACCGCTGGATCGTTGGCATCGCTCACACCGAAAACAATTTCGTATTCCGGATAGCCTTGTAGGCAATGACTGCGGAAGTTTTCGTACATGTCCGGGTCGGTGCCCTTCAACGGCTTGAGGATGCAAACTGCCGGCGCGAATTGCGTGGAGCGGATATTTTTGTCCGACTTTCGTTTGCGAAGAAAAGCACGCACGCCCCACAAGCAGATCAAGTAATAGATGCAACTCGAAAGGCAGCCCAGGCAGGAAATCCAGATTGCCGCGAGCTGAAGAATTCTGAGGATGGAGTGAATCATGCGCGGGCACGGGCCAATCTATTCGTACCGCAAGGACTCGATCGGATCGAGGTTCGCGGCCTTCCACGCGGGATAAATGCCGAAGACAAGCCCGACGGCGGCGGCGGAACTGAATCCGAAGGTAACCCAGAACATGGACATGCGGGCCGGCAACGACGGCCACACGAGCGGGATCACCCAGACCACGAGCGCACCGGCCGTTACCCCGATCACGCCTCCGACTGCGGTCAGCATAATGGCCTCGAGCGTGAACTGCAGCAGGATGTCGCGCTTGCGGGCGCCGATTGCCTTTCGTACGCCAATCTCGCGGGTGCGCTCGGTCACGCTGACCAGCATGATGTTCATGACGCCGACGCCGCCCACCACGAGCCCCACGCTGGAGATTGCGAACATCCCGACGAACAATGCGCCGGTGAGCTGATTCCACACATCGGAGATCGAGTCCGAGGTCATTATCGCGAAGTTATCCGGCTTATCGAAAGCAACTTTCCGCCGCCGCCTCAGCAGTTCACGAATTTCGTCCATCGCTTTCGGCATATCGTCGTGCGACGTGGCCTTGACGCTGATGATGTGCTGCTTCATTTCCGGGTGTAGCGTTTTGAACGTCCGCAGCGGCATGATGACTCGGTTGTCGTTTGGATCGTTGCCACCGCCGAACACCGATTTGATCTTCGACACCGTGCCTATGACTTCAAACAGGCGGCCTTCGATGTTGATGTCTTTCCCCAGCGGATCCTGATCTCCAAATAATTGGTGCTGTGTGTCGTAGCAAACTACCACCACCGGCGAGTGATGTTCATCGTCGAAATCGCTGAACCACCGACCGGTCGCCATGGGCAGATCGAAGACGTCCTTGGCTGACGCCATGTCTCCTTCGATGATGGTGTGCCTGGCCTTCTTGTCCTCATATTTCACCGAGTAGCTGCCTATACCCAATTCAGGGCGGAAGATGCGCAGTCCAGCCGAGACCGCCTTGATGTGGGGTAGATCCTGCATGGCGAGCGCGTCGTCGTAGGTCAGTTCCTTGCGCATGCGCATTTCGTCGGTCATGCGGCCGAAGCTGAAGAAGTCCAGGTGGAACACGAAAATCACGTTCGATCCGATGCTGGCGACCAGTTCGCGAACGTTGTCGTCGAGACCGCGGCCGATGGAAGACACGCCGATCACGACCGCGACGCCGATCACGATGCCGAGCACGGTCAGGGCGGAGCGCAGCTTGTTGCCGCGGATTGTGCCTACCGCCATCTGAACGATTTCGCCGAATTCGTCTTTGCGCATCATAGAAAATTTAGTAATTGTGTAATTTGGTAATTGAGAAATTGAAAACCAAAACCGATAGAATACCGGTTTTCAATTAGTCAATTACCAAATTTCCCAATTTCTCAATGCCTTACATCTCGAATCTTAAGGCCACAATCGGGTCCAGTCGCGCGGCTTTGCGCGCGGGATACACCCCGAAGAATACTCCTACGCTGGCGGCGACCAGCAGTCCCGCTACTACCGCCCACAGTTTGATCGACGACGGCATTCCAATCAACGCGGTCACGGCTTCCGCAACGCCAATTCCCAAGAGCACGCCCAGCACGCCGCCGAGCAGGGCCAGCATCACGGCCTCGATGAGAAATTGCAGCAGCACGTCATCGCGGCGTGCGCCCAGCGCCTTGCGAATGCCGATTTCGCGGGTTCGCTCCGTCACCGAAACCAGCATGATGTTCATGATGACGATGCCGCCCACCACCAGCGACACGCCGGCGATCCCGATGGTCGCCATGAAGAATGTATTGCTGATGTCTCCCCAAATGCTGAGCAGGCTGGCGTTGGTCTCGACCTGAAAACTGTCGTCTTTGCCCGGCGGGTCATGCCGGCGGGCTCGCAGCACTACCCGCGCTTCGTCAATCGCCTGGTTCAGAGGCGCCCCGGTCGCCGACGCTTTGCCCCAGATTTCGATGCTGTTTGTGTGGGCTCCGTACTTTTTGATGTACACAGTGATGGGAATCATCACGTAGTTGTCGGCGCTCTGGCCGAGAGTCTTGCCTTTTTTCTTGCCCACGCCGATTACCTGATACGTCCAGCCGTCGACGCGGATTTCCTGCCCCAGCGGATCGACCCCGGCGAGCAACTGCTCCACGATATCGGTGCCCACGACCGCGACCGGCAGGTGGTTGTCGAGGTCGGTATCGTTCAGCATGCGCCCGGCAGTCAGGTCAGTGTCGTGCACAATCGCCATGGAAGGCGTGATGCCCTGGATTTCCGTATTCTCAATCGACTGCTCGTTGTGCTTCACCTTGCCGCTGCTATCCTCCTCGGCGCCCACGGCGGAGCACTGACTGCAGGCGTCGCGCACGGCCAGGTAGTCTTCCAGTTCCAGATTCTTGCGTTTTTCCTGCTCCAGAAATTTATCGGGATTGGTTTCGATGCCGGACATCTTCTGAACGATGAAGACGTCGGCGCCAAGGTTGAAGATCTTCTTGGCCACGTAGTCGTTGATGCCGGAAACAAAGGTCACCACGGCAATCACCGACGAGATGCCGATCACTACGCCGAGCAGCGTGAGCACCGAGCGCAGCTTGTTCGCCCACAGCGAGCGCAGAGCGATTCGGATGGCTTCGGCAATGTTCACAGGATGGGTCTTGGGCGTAAGGTCTTCGGGCCCGTCGTTTTAAGAGTCGAGTATCTGATTCAGCCTAAAGCCAATTCAGCCCGCAACAAGTCTAACAGGCCCGGCTCCGGCGGGATGCAGAAACCTGTGCCCATGGCCGAATGGGCCGGTTCGGATCAAATCTATTCAGGACCTAGAAAGAGAAGCCCAGGAGCCATGCTCGAAAGCCAGCAACCAAAAGGGAAATTTGCGCCTTCTAAAACCGCAACTCAAGTCGGAGATGCTCAGATGTTTCTACGGAAAATCATTCTCACCGTTTTTCTTTCTGGATCGGCAATCGTGGCCTTCGCCACCACTCCTGTGGTTACAGTAAAGTCGCCAGTAACCGGCGCTAGCGTCGGTTCCCCCATCAACTATGTCGCTTCCGCGGCGAGTCCAAGTTGTCCGCAAGGCATTTCGGCCATGCGAATCTACACCGCGCCGGGCGTGAACGCTTACACGGTCGACGCAAATAAACTGAACGTGAATATTAATCTTCCAACCGGCTCTTATAGCACCGTGGTGCAGGCCTGGGACAACTGCGGTGGCGTGGGCAAAACCACCGTAAACATTACTGTCTCGAAAATCACTTTGCCTCCTCCCAAATTCCTCTACGCCACGGAATTCAGCGCCGGCGCAATCGCGGAATACACGGTGAATCCGTTAACTGGTTCGATCAGAGCCACCAGCCAGGGCTCGGTCTCTGCTCACAGTGAACCGGTGGACATTGCGTCCGATCTCGGTGGCTATCGTCTTTATGTCGCCAACCTGGGATCGAACGATCTCGATGCCTACTTCATCAATCGCAGTAACGGATCACTCACCCAGGTTCCTGGCTCGCCATATGCGCTGCCCGGTCCGGGCCTTCGTGCCGCGGTGCACCCCTCCGGCGATTTTGTCTATGTCAGCAGCTCTAACTCAGGCGGCGACACGACCGATGTGAGCGCCTTCGCAGTGCAGGCCAACGGCTCGTTGGTGCCGGTGTCCGGCTCTCCGTTTAGCGTGCCGGGCGGGCTTGGACCCCTCGCCATGGATCCGACAGGAACCTACCTCTACGCATCCGCAGACAGTGGCAACACCGGGGCAGTCGCGGCATTCGCCATCAACACAACTTCGGGCGCGCTCACTGCGGTGCCCGGCAGTCCTTTTGTGGTGCCGAATTATTCAGGCTGCAGCGAGTATTGCCAGGAAACCCCAACCGATGTCGCCGTCGATCGCCATGGCAAATTCGTTTATGCCGTGCTGGGAATCAAAGATGCGATCACGGGATTCAGCATCGATCAAAGCACTGGCGCTTTGACCGATCTGCCGGGATCGCCTTATCCAGAGAAATACTTCTGCGTTCCGTTGGGTGTCTGCAATTACTCGTGGACTATGAGCCTCGATCCCAACGGCAGATTCATTTATGTGTCTGATTCCGAGTCGAACGACTTTTCAATTTTCAGCGTCAATCAAAATACCGGTGTGCCGTCCTACGCCGGAGCGACTTCTAACGGCGGAATCTGTGTGCCGTTCACGGTCAACGTCGATCCTTCCGGCAGCTTCATTTACAACCTCGGCGCCACGGTCTCAGGATGCCAGGGGACCGACGCTGTGCTCGGTTTTTCCATCAATCAAGGCAACGGCAGCTTGACTTCGGTTCCGGGGTCGCCGTTCGCGAACGCGAATGTGCATACTACGAATACCAGCCAGGAAAAGGTCGTGGTCACTCCCTGATTCAGAATTGTGATCGACCGCATATAATGATTCTGTAGGCAGCCGGACCGGACGGTCGCTCTCTGCGTCTTCGGACGCGGAGGGAGGAAAGTCCGAACTCCGCAGAGCAGTGTGCCGGATAACGTCCGGGAGGGTGGATTCAAGTCCGCTCGACGGAAAGTGCCACAGAAAACATACCGCCTCGACGGCAACGCCGGGGTAAGGGTGAAAAGGTGCGGTAAGAGCGCACCGCCGCGGCAGTAATGTCGCGGGCAGGGCAAACCCCACACGGAGCAAGACCAAATAGGGAGGAAGTTCGCGTCCTGATTCTTTTGAATCGGCCGCGGACACGTGCCGGCTCGGTGCGTCAAACCTTCGGGTAGGTCGCTAGAGCCGCGCAGCAATGCGCGGCCCAGAGGAATGGCCGTCCCACGGGAGCAATCCCGCGGACAGAATTCGGCTTACAGGTCCGGCTGCCTTAATCTTTTCCTATCGATTCTTCCAAAGCGATCTAGATAACGCTGCGGACGTAAACCCAGCCGCGCGGATTCCTGGATGCCCGCTGTGCGGGCCCCATGGTACCATTCCCGCGTGAGCGACTCCTCTTGCGTTCCGAGTGTTGCGGTGCCCATTCCAGCCACGGCCTCCGCCGCCGTCCCAACTGCGACGATGTCGGCGCGGCACTCTGCGCTGGTCCGCGTCACTCACTGGATCACCACTCTGTGTTTTTTCGCTCTACTGGTCAGCGGAATTGAAATTGTGATTTCTCACCCGCGCTTTTATTGGGGCGAAACCGGCAACGATTTGACTCCAACGTTGTTCAAACTGCCGATCCCCGCGTCGAGGAATTTGGTACCGAGCGGCTACGGTTACGTGCTGCCGGACCAGAATGGCTGGAGCCGCTATCTCCACTTTCAATCGGCGTGGCTGCTGGTGTTCACCGGCCTGTTGTATGTCGCCTTCAGCTTGTTGAATGGGCATTTTCGGAAAAACTTGATGCCCGATGGCGCCGATGTGTCATGGCGGGCGCTCTCGCGGTCGATCGCCAGCCATTTGCGTTTAGAGAGACCGGGTGCAGCCGAAGCTTTGTCCTATAACGTGCTCCAGCGCCTGAGCTATTTGTTCGTGATCTTCGTTCTTTTTCCGTTCGTCATCTGGACCGGCCTGGCAATGTCGCCCGCCTTCGTTTCCGCGGTTCCGGCGGCGGTGAACATACTCGGCGGCCAGCAATCGGCGCGCACGCTGCACTTCTTTGTCTCCCTGGCGCTGGTGCTCTTCCTGCTGGTCCATGTCGGCATGGTTTGGTTTGCCGGGTTCAAGAGCCGCATGCGGGCGATGATCACAGGCCGTGCCGCTACACCAAAGGAGGGCGCATGAGCGAGCCGCCAAAGCCCGAACCACCAACGCTCGGGCCGTCAAAACTCGAACCGTCACCCCGCGATTCGTCGCCTCGCAATCTGTCACGCCGCAAACTCATCACCACCGGACTTGCCGCTACAGCGGGCATTGGGGGCCTGGGCGTGGCCGCGCGCATTGCGCAAAGATATGGGTTGATCCCGCCCGATCATGGCGGATTTTACGGCTTCGGTGAAACGCTCACTTATGCCTCCCAACGTCTGCTGACGCGACACTCGTTGGCGCGTGAGTTCTCCCGCAGCCAGATTTCGCAGCCTCCGTTCCCGAACGAAATGCCGCCGCTGAATGATGCGTTCAAGAGCCTTCAGGCCGGAGGATTTGCTGACTGGCGACTGTCCGTCAGCGGCATGGTTGCCAAACCCGCTTCGTTTTCGCTGACCCAACTCAAGAGCTATCCATCTCGCAGCCAGATCACTATGGTGCAGTGCGAAGAGGGCTGGTCGTATATCGGGGAGTGGATCGGCGTGCCGCTCTCGCAAATTCTGCAAACTGTCGAAGTTCACCCGCAAGCCAGATACGTTGTGTATTTCTCGATCGATCCCGACTGGTGGGAAAGTATCGATATGGCCGACGCCTTGCACCCGCAGACTTTTCTCACTTATGGGATGAATGGCGGTGAACTCCCCGTGGGGAACGGCGGGCCACTTCGCCTGCGGGTCCCCCGCCAACTCGGCTACAAGAGCGTGAAATTCATTACTCACCTGACGGTTACCGACAGCCTGAAAGGTTTCGGCAAAGGTCTAGGCTCCTCAGCGCCAGAAGGCGGCTACGCCTGGTACGCCGGCATTTGACTGGTTTCTCTTCGATTGCGAGGCGCGCTAATCGGAAGTGAGTTAGCAGGATTGACAGATTCCACGGTCTCCGTTTCCAATGGTTAGTGCCGTGGTAAGGGCTCTAGGAACTTCACTCGCCCGGCTTACAAACCGCAAACTTTTTCGCACCTATTTCAGGAGGACGAATGTCAGCACCCAGTCGCCGGCCGGAGATTCGCCGGCGCCGTACCCGCAAAGAAAAAATTGTCCAGTTGCGCAAGCGTCTGGCCGCCGCCAAAACCGACGCCGATAAGGTTCGCATCACTGCCAAGCTGCACAAACTCGCGATTCTTTCGCCCGGCCAGCCGCTACTGAAGTAGCCCAGCGATTGCCGTAGAGACGCAGCTTGCTACGTCTTCGGCGCCAATCACCGCGCATGTGCAAAAACAGACGTTGCAAGCGACGTCTCTGCAAGGGCATTTTCTCAATCAATCGGCGGCGGGCTGTTGACCGGCATGTGCGCCGCTCGGGTTGGAGATTTGGCCGTAGGCCTCTAGCATCCGCCGCACGGACGCATCCCAGGAGAACCGGGCAGCCTGCTGATAGCCGCGCTCCTTCATGCGATCGCGCAGCGCTTTGTCCGTCAGGACACGGTACAGCGCGCGCATGATCTCGAACACATTTTCGGGATTCACCAACACCGCGGCGTTGCCCACCACTTCCGGCAGAGACGACACGTTCGAAGTCACCACTGGCGTCCCGTGCGCCATGGCTTCCAGCGGAGGCAGGCCGAAGCCCTCATACAGCGACGGAAAAACGAAGACCTTCGCCTCGTCGTAAAAAATCCGCAGCACCTCGATGGGAACGAATCCCAGGAAGCGCACATCGTGCTGTACTCCGCTGCGCACCACGGTTCGCCGCAGATCGGGATTGCCGGAAAGATCGTCTCCGATAATGATGAGCTTGAGGTCGGGATAGATCTTGTCCCGTCCCAGTTCGGTTTTCAGCGCGGAGAACGCCTCGATCATGCGCACGACATTTTTATGCGGACTGATGCGCCCGGCGTACAGCAGAAAAGGATACGTCACCTGGTAGCGGCGCGCGATCAGGTCGCGGTCAGCGGGGCTGGCGTGACCGCGGAGGAAGCGCTCATCAATGGCGTTGTAGACCACGTCGACGTGGCCCGACGGAACCTCAAACAGCTTCTCGATTTCGTTGCGGGTGAAATTCGATACGGCGAAAATGCGCGCAGCTCCGGCGAGCACGCGCTTCGTCATCTGAAAATGCAGGGAGCGCAAAAAGTTGCCGCGCCGGTGCGAGCGTGACATGTGCTCGAGCATATCATGCACGGTCATGACATAAGGGCAAGGCAGCATCCGCGGAATCGAAAAAAGATTGGGTATGTGGACGAGGTCGCAATTCAGCCGCTGCAGGGCGCCGCGGAATTCGCGGTATCCCTGTAGAGTTCGCTCGGGCGTGACCAGCGCCACGGCGTGAAAATTGGGCGGCAGGCTACCGATTTCCTCGACCTTGGCCGGAGATCCGATCAGCTGATACTCGTTCTCGTGGTCGAGCCGCCCCAGCGTCCGAACCACATTGCGGATGTAAGTGCCAACGCCAAACTCGGTCATCCGCCGAATGTCGATGGCGATCTTCACGGAAGGAATTTAAACACAGTAGGAGCCGAACGACGCAAAGGAATTACGCCCGTACTTCCGCTTGCGCCTTTGCCCGCCGGTCGGCGTAGAGCGGGAACGCTTCGCAGAGATCGAGCACCTGCTTGCGCACTTTGCTCAGCACAGCCGCATCGGCGCGGTGCAGAAGCACATCGGCGATCCATCGCCCGATCTGGCGCATCTCGGTTTCTTTCATACCGCGCGTGGTCAACGCCGGGGTGCCGATGCGGACGCCGCTCGGCTTCATCGGCGGGTTGGTGTCGAACGGGATCGCGTTCTTGTTGACTGTGATCCCGGCTTCGCCCAGCGCTTTTTCCGCCTCGCTGCCCAGCATGCCCTTCGAAAACACATCGACCAGCATCAGATGCGTATCTGTGCCACCGGAAATAATGCGGAAGCCTTCGTCGGCCAGCGATTGCGCCAGCACCTTGGCGTTGGCCACCACCTGCCGCGCGTAGTCGCGGAACTCGGGCTGCATCGCCTCCTGAAAACACACCGCCTTCGCCGCCATGATGTGCACCAGCGGACCGCCTTGCATTCCGGGGAACACAACCTTGTCGATGGCCTGTGCGAACTCCGCCTTCGACAGAATCATTCCCGAGCGTGGACCGCGTAGAGTCTTGTGCGTGGTCGAAGTAACGATGTGCGCGTGCGGAACCGGCGAAGGATGCGCGCCCCCGGCCACGAGTCCGGCAAAGTGCGCCATGTCGACGAGGAAAAGCGCGCCCACTTTGTCGGCAATCTGGCGCATGCGGGCAAAGTCGATGATGCGAGGATAAGCACTGCCTCCGCCGATGATCAGCTTTGGACGTTCTTGTTCTGCGATCTTTTCGAGCGCGTCGTAGTCGATGGTTTCTGTTTCTTTGGTGACGCCGTAGGGAACGATCTTGTACGTCTTGCCGGAAAAATTCAGATGATGGCCGTGCGTGAGATGTCCACCGTGCGCCAGGTTGAGTCCGAGAATCGTATCGCCCGGTTGCAACACGGCAGCGTAGGCTTCCATGTTCGCCTGCGATCCGGCATGCGGCTGGACGTTGGCATGCTCCGCGCCGAACAATTGTTTCGCCCGGTCGCGCGCCAGATTCTCAACAACGTCGGCAAACTCGCAGCCGCCGTAATAGCGCTTGCCGGGATATCCCTCAGCATATTTATTCGTGAACACCGAGCCCGCGGCTTCGAGCACGGCTTCGCTTACGAAGTTTTCCGAGGCAATCAGTTCGAGGCCTTCGTGCTGGCGACGGGTTTCATTATCGATGGCAGTCGCAATCTGCGGATCGTTTTCGTAAAGCGGGAGATACATTTTCGTAGAAGTGTTCATGTCGTTTTCCTGATCTCGGGTGCCTAGGTTTCGTAAACGTGCGGATCGTGCAGTTCCATGTAGCGCTCCGGGAACTTCACCGGGGTAAATCCTACTTGCGAATAAAGCCCGTGCGCGTCGCGCGTAGTCAGGATCCAGCGCCGCAAGCCTTGCAACGCGGGATGTTGCGTAATGCACTCCATCAGCCACTTGCCCAGTCCGCGGCCACGATGCATATCGAGCACAAATACGTCCCCGACATAGGCAACCGTTGCAAAATCGCTGATCACCCGCGCAAAGCCGACCTGCGCGCCAGTACCATCATAAACGCCAAAGCACAGGGAATGCTCGATCGATCGCGCCACGACTTCCCGCGGAATGCCCTTCGCCCAGTAACAGTTCGTGAGGAAGCCGTAAATCGTATCCAGATCAAGGCGGGCAGGATCGGTGCTAATCAAGCAATCTCCGCGCCGGTGCTCGACGATCATCTTGGAATTGGCGAATTCCATTTTCACATTCTAAAGGGCGGCGGCTTTAGCCCTGGCACTTACTTGATTTTGCCGATAGCACGAATGCAACTCGCGCCCTTCCTGAATTGCCGCGCCGGCTGATTGCTGAGCGCTGCTAGAACGCCGTCCGGAGAAAGTTCGCCAGCTGCCAGCCATCCATGTATTTGTATGGGGTCTCGCCCATCGTGTAGTGGCCACAGGGCAGTACGGCGACTTCGTAGTCAAGCCTATGTCGCTCAAATTCTTCGACAACCTGTCTAGATAGTTCCGGCAGAAACGTCAAATCGTACTTCGCATAAATGATGAGCGACCTGCGCGGCCAGCGCGCAAATTGCCTGAAGTACGACATGGGGCTGACGGCCAGCCAGGCCTGCCGCAGACGATCGAGATCAATCTGCTGCTCAATGCCCTGCCGGATATGCCGGGTCGACTGCCCGTGCCACACCACGTCGGCAACATAAGTCGACGCGTGATTGAACGCCGCCACGCGAATCCGCGGCTCGTGCGCCGTCGCGATGAACGCATAGCAAGACCCCAGACTTGTACCCACAATGCCGAGTTGGCTGTAACCCTGCTCTTCGAGCCAGTCGAGGCAGCTGCGAATGTCGACTACGCCCTGACGGACTGCGTCGAGTGTGCGGCCAATGTTCGCGGAAACCGCGTAGTCGGCGCGGCTAATTTCGGCGGGCATGCGAATGTCGTGATAGGGCATGGTCAGGCGCAGCACCGCAATGCCCAGCATGTTGAGCAGCTTGCAGAGGGCGACATAAGAAATCGCGTCGGCATTCCAGTGCGGCAGAAGAATGACGGCGCGTCGTCCCTTCGCCGGAAACCAGCGCGCATTCACCAGATTATTTTCGGGAAACGGAGTCTTTACCGGCGAAGTGAAGCGCAGAAATTCTGCGAACGTTCCTTTTACTTTCGCCTCAAGCTTCGAGTCGGGCACTTCGCGCGTGGAGAAGACTTGAACCTCGCGGGTCTCCAGGCGGAAGTCCCTGGGTCGCGCGTAGGAATAAAATTCGTCGCTGGCTGCGACGATGCGCCGGTTGTAGTCGAGGATGAATCTTTCCGGATCATCCAAGGCCAAGCCCGGCGTCTGCCCCGGGCGAAATCCGTTGCGGCAAGGCCAGTCCCGCGCCCATTCCACGCCCCACTCCAGCGGACGCACCACGCGGTTGTTGTCCACCGACGTGAGCCGATGTTCCCAGTCGTACATCCATTGTGCGTAGCGCGAGGGCATGGTTAACCTTCAAGTGTAACAAGGGGAAGCACCGCAGTTGCGGAGAGGACATCCAACGGTCGCATTTAGCGATTGGCAATTGCTATTTTGCGGCCGAGCGGAGCGGACTTCAAACCGTGCTATACCTGCGCGGAACGCGCTTCGAAATATTGCAGAGAATTTCGTACGGAGTGCTGTTGGCAAGTTCCGCGTGCTCCAGCGCATCAACGCTCAGGCCTTCGCACTCGCCGAGCAGGATGACTTCGTCCCCTACGGCGACGCCCGGAATTCCGGTCACGTCCACTAGAGTCAGGTCCATCGAGATGCGGCCTACGATCGGCGCGTAGTGCTCGCGCACAATCACGCGGCCGCGATTGGAGAGCTGGCGGTTGTATCCGTCGGCGTAGCCGACAGGCAGTACCGCAACGTGCGCGGGAGCTTTGGTCACGTAAGTCGCGCCATAGCCGAGCGGCTGGTTCGCGGCGAAGTCGCGCAACGATAAGATGCGCGTCTTCCAAGTGAGGATCGGTTTCACCGGCAGGCGTAGAGTTCCCCCGCTCACTTCGCGCCCGGCCCGCTGAAAGGGCAGGTAATAGCCGTAGAGCGCGACTCCCGGGCGCACCATCGTGTTCCAGGTTTCTCGCCGCGAAATCACAGCCGCAGTGTTCGCCATGTGCACAAACGTCGGCTCCATCCCCGCCTCGCGCACCATGCGTCGGGCTACATCGAATTTCTGTTCCTGTTCGGCAACCGAAGGCGCATCCATGATTTCCGAAGACGCGAGATGCGTCGAGAGGCCCTCGAGTGCGAGATGCTTCGCCGCCTTCAACGCCGCGAGCACGCCAGGAAGCTGATCGACGGCCACTCCCAGGCGGCCCATACCGGTATCAACTTTCAAATGTACGGGATGCTGCGCCACGCCCAGCGCGGCCGCCGCCGATTCCAGCATCTCGATATGCCAGGGCTCCCAGACCGTCGGTGTGAGATGCAGACGGATGATCTCACTCTCTTCGCCGCGCCAGAATCCGGTCATCAACAAAATGCTGGCGCGAAGACCCGCCTCGCGCAGAGGAATCGCCTCATCGAGCGATGTGACGCCGAGCCACTTCGCTCCTTCAGCCTCGAGCGCACGTGAGCACTCGACCGCGCCGTGACCGTAGGCGTCGGCCTTCACCACGGCACACACGGTGACGTTCCCGCCGACGTGCTTTTGCACGGTGCGAAAGTTCTGCCGCAGCGTAGTCAACGAAACTTCCGCCCAGGTTGGGCGCGTTGCTACACGGCTCAGGATTTCTGCTGTGGTTGCCACTTTCGCGATTATAGCGGGACCAGCCGGCGCGCCCAGGTTACGGCGGGGCTACTCCCGCGTAGAGTAAGAAAATCCCCACTTCTCGCGCAAAGGACGCGCGAGAAATGGGGCACCCGTCCAGATCCAACTCCTCTAGTTTCCTGCCAACAGGAAATTTACCGTGATCTGCGTTTCCACTTCGATGGGTTCGCTGTTGAGGATGTACGGGCGATAACGCCACTGGCTCACCGCAGCGACTGCGGCCGGCACGAGCATCGGTGGCCCGGAGACAGCGTGCAGGTTATCAATGGTTCCCGCTTTGCTGATCACAGCGACCAGCACGACCGAACCCTGGATGCGCGCCGCTTTCGCCAGTGGAGGATAAACTGGCTCGACCCGGTGCAGCAGGTTGCCTTCAAGCATGGACGATTTGCGAATCACATGTGTGATTGTTGGAGGCGGCGTGGGCAACACGGGCCGAATTCCGCTGCCGATCAGATTCGACATCAAGCCATCTCCCGTGCCCGGAGGAAGGCCCGTTCCTTCGAGACCTCCGCTGGGCCCGCCGGGAGCCTGTTCCGTCGGATCGTCAGCTCCGGTCCTAGTCACGGTGGGGATGTGCGTAGGCTGCATCAACCTGGCGAGGAGAATGCTGCTCTGCGCGGCGTGCGAGGTTCCGCTTCGCGGCGTGCCGGCGATCGGATCGCGAGAACGTCGTCCCAAACTGATGGGCGTAGAGACGGTGCGGGCCGCGGGCAGGCCCACGGTCTGCAGCACCGGCAACAGAAGCAGCAGGCCAATGATCACTGCCTGCAGACCAAACGAAGTCATGGTCGTCCAACTGCGGCGACCGCGCTGAGCCCATGAAGTTTCCAGCATGCTCTCGGCAAAGATTGTGTTTTCGGATGTGGTGTCATCGAGCCCGGTGTATTCCAACATGGCGTCCTCCAGCATTTGAAATCTGTTTGCTGTTATGGACACCACGAGAGCTCGAGCGGGCGCGGAATCCGCAAAGAAAAAAGGCCGCGTTTTCACGCGGCCTGCTGGAACTTTTCAGACACTCGAGGTGTCAGGCTATTACTGTTTAGGCGCTGCCGGTGCTGCTGGCTTCGATGCTCCAGCGCCGGTACCCGGCTTGGGAGCGGCCGGCTTCGCTGTTCCCGTGGAGGGTGCAGCCACGCCCGACTGCGCGTTATAAAGGTCGACCACGGCCTTGGTAATGTCAAAGTTATCGCCCGCGATCAAGACCGAGCCCTGCGGCCATTGCTTCGAAGTATCGATGATCAGGCCATAGCCGTTGTCCTGGGAGTACTTCACCACCACCTGCGCGACTTTTGGAAACACGCGGCCGAAGATTTCCTGCTGCTGGGAGCCGAAATCTTCCTGGGCATCCTGCACGGAGCGATCAAAAAGCTTTTGCTTGCTCTCGATCTGCTTCTTCAAAGTATCGAGAGCCTCCGGACTCAGCTTATCCTGCGTGTTCGTAAGCTGCTTCTTTAAACCTTCCAACTCGTCGTTCTGAGTCTTCAGTTCGTTCCGCTTCGGCTCGAACTTCTTTTGCAAAGCATCGAGGTCGCGGTTTCCTTCGTTGCATCCAAAAACAGCCGCTTCAATGTTGATGGCTCCAACCTTGGTGCCAGTGTTGGGGGCGGGGGCCGAGGCGGCAGGTGTGGCGGCCGAGCCCGACGGGGGGGCGGCGCTGCCGGTTTGGGCCAATGCGGAAAGAGTTAAGGTAACCGCGCAGGCCAGAAGAACTCGCAAGAACTTGCTTGTCATTGGATCTGTTGAACTCCTTGGAACATGCTTTTTCGGAGCATGCTTCCGGGAATGAACTTCATTTGTCGTTCTCTAAATTCTCTGAATCGCTGCTCAGATCGTTTCTTGAGTCAACGCTGGGCCGCACTGAATGAGGTCTCCGCAGCGGTAGCGGCCGCCATCGGAAAAGGCGCACTAGATTGCCAGCGTCGCACACGCCGCATCGGCTAGGTGTGCCGTCCACTCCTCACAGCTGACTTGATGGCGTGGATCGTAAACATTATAGTGACCTCGCGCATGGCCCGTCAAACCTAACTAAAGCGTGGCATCCGCTAGAACGTCGTCGCCACCGTAAACCGGAAAGTCTTGCGCGGCTCCCTCAACTGGAAGCTGGGCGAATAAGTATTCACCGCCAGGTGGTACGTGTAGGCGCCCGCCGCAGTGTTGCAGATAGTTCCAGGCGGCGTCCCGGCGGGGCACTGCGCCTGCGGGAACATGGCGGTAGTGATTGGAATTGGCGGGTTCGCCTGCTGGTCCAGCCGCAGCGGGTTGTACGCCCAGTAAATGCGGAACGGAGCATTCACCACCGGCAGGAACATTTGCAGTTCGAGGCCTGTGGATGCTCGCGGTCTCCAGTCGGTCTGGCCTAGCACCTGTAGTTGATTGGAGGGCCTCGGATTCAGGATGCTCCCACCCTGGCAGTTATAGCCTGCGTCGAGCGTAGGACATCCGAACAGTGTACCCACTACCTGATCGTACTGCGCCTGGGCGATCTGCAATTGCGATCGCCGGAGGATCGGATCGATTCCCATATCCCAGAAAGGAACGATCGCCACTGGGCCGGCGATGGTGATGCGGTATTCGAAATTGGTGAACACACTGAGGTCGCCGCCCGGGAATACGATCTGATCGACTGGGATAGGAATCGTCCAGTTGCCCAAGCTCTTGTTGGCCGGGTTCTTGGGAACCGGAGTTCCATCCGGGTTGGTCAACGTAATTACGTTGGAGCTGGGAAGAAATGCGACCGGGGAAACAGAGCGAATATCAAAACCACGAATGTCGTTTTCGCCGCCCATGAAGAAGCGCTGGAAGGGCGGGGCCACCAGGCCTCCCCAGCCACTGATGAATGATCCCTGAATGTTGAAGCCGAGCGCGTTGCGGCGGTTTTGGACCGGAATGAATTTCTTGTACTGGATAACCGGCCGGACAGAATGGACCGTGCCCCCGATTCCGGCGAACTCCACCCCCAGCGTCATCTGGTGCCCTTTGTGCGGAGAGATGCCGCTGTCGAGGGTATTGAAAGAAAAGTTGGGGAAGATCTTGCTGGTAATGATTCCGTTCACCGCGTTCGGCCCGGAGATACCGCGGAATGCGATGAAGTCGAACAGATTCTTTGATGCGGTGCTCAAAGGCAGCAGCGTCGACCGGTCCAGCGTGAAAGACACGCCCAGACGCTTGAAGGAGCGGCGCAAGGGATAACTCATCGACGTGGTGAAACCGACGCTCGACTGCGAATAGTTCTGCAGGTTTTGCAACGCCGCGCTGGGCAGATTCAAACTCTGTCCGCTGAAAACAGAAAGCTGGCGCGCCTGGTTGTAACTGATCTTGTTGCCGAACACGTTGAAACCGAATTGCAACGGACGGTCGAACATGTAGGGCTGCGTAAATCCAAGGTTCACGCTGCGCGCCAGGTTCCCCAGGCTGATTTGCACCTGCAGGGTTTCGCCGCGGCCGAGGAAGTTGTTGGTGGCGTAGTTGAGCCCGATGAAGGCGCCCTCCAGCCCACTGACACCACCGTTGAGGCCGATGCTGTTCTTGCCTTTTTCATGGACTTTCAGCGTCAGGTCGACCTGGCCGTTTTTCTCGTCCAGTTTCTTGTCGGTCACGTTCGGGTCGTCGGGCTTGAGCTGGTCGAAATAAGAGAGTTGATTTAGGCGAAGCAGGCTCAGCTCCCACAAGCGGGAGTTGTAAACGCCGCCCTCTTCGAGCGCCAGTTCACGGCGGATTACTTTATCGCGCGTGGTCGTGTTGCCCGTGAATTCGATCCTGCGCACTGTAAATTGCTTGCCCTCGTCGACCTCGATCTCGAGATAGGCGAGTTTCTTGTCGTCGTCAAAGGTGGAATTGGTGATCGGGGTATAGTTGATATAGCCATACTCACCGTAAGCCTTGCGCAGAGCTTCCAGGCCCTTGGCAATCTTCTCGCGGCTGAAGATGTCTCCGTCCTTGAGCGGGAACAGGGAGCGCAGCGCGGCCACGTTGGTAATCGCTTTATTGCCCTTGAAAGTGATCTTCCCGAGCCGGTATTTGTCGCCTTCTTCGACCGGCATAGTGATGTCGACCGCCTTGCCCGGCCCCGACTGAATCAGCGGAACGTGGGGACCCTTGTGCCCCGTATCGTGAATTTCCGTCTTGGGATCGGTCACATTCGCTTTGAAGTAGCCGCGGTTCTGATACTCGGCGCGCACCCGCTCAGTATCTTCTTCCAGTTTGGTGGCATCGTAGGTCTTGGCAAAAATATTTTCCAGAAAGATGGAATGGGGAATGCCGATCGGCTTCAGGTTCTTCATGGCCGCGCGCAGGGTCCGCGAAGGTATGGCCTTGTTGCCCTCGAACTTAATCTTGCCGACCTTCACCTTCGGCCCCTCTTTGATCACGAACGTGATGCCGACCGCGGCCGGTGGAATCTGCCGCACTTCGGTGCGGATCGTAGCGAACTGATGCCCGTGTTCGGATTCCAGGCCTTTGATGGAAACTTCCGCCTTCTTCAGGCGCGTCGGATCATACTGGCTCTCGACCACCAGCCCGACTTTGTCCTGCTTGAAGCGATCGAGGATGTCGCTGTCGGAAACCGAGCCGTGACCCAGGTAGAGAATTTCGCGGATCGTCGGCTTTTCTTTTACCTGGAAGATCAGGCGCCAACCCTTGGGGGTCTGCTCGCGGAGAATCTTGATATCTTCGAAATACCCGGTGTTCCACAAAGAGTTGAAGTCGCGTTCCAGGGCGCCCGCATCGTAAACATCCCCCGGTTTGGTGAAGACGCGAGCCTTGATGGTTTCGGCTGGAATGCGGCGATTGCCGCTCACGTTGATTTCAGAAACCAGATCCGTCTGCGCCCACGTCAAGCCGGCCATCGCCAGCAGGAGCGTGGCCAGCAACAGGCAACGATTGAACAGACTCCACCCCACTCTTGGCCAAGGCCGTTGAAATGAAGAAGATGGCACCGACGCGGCCCCTGAAACACTGGGGTGCCTGGGCACAGCAAGGTTCTCCGAATGAAAGCGAAAAGGAATCGCTACGACCTCAAGCCTCTGGGATGTAAGAAAACTGTCATTATACGGTAGCGCAAGGGAAAGCGTCCAAAGCCGCAACTCTTCTGGGCCAAAATCTTCGGCCAAATCCTGGCGGTCAAATCAAATTGGCTCCATTCAAAATCCAGCCCAGCAGGCCTGACCCGATCGGCGAAACCTGCGGTTGCTTCATTAGGATGGCTTGGATAACTCTACCTCAACCAAGACGGAATAAAACGTGGCGGAGTTGCCCATGTCGGCAAGTTTTTCTGATGTGAGTGCATTAATGCTCTGAAAACCCGGAGTCATCTTCGCCCAATTCAGGCTGGCAGAGACCACTCCGGGCTGAACTTTCCCATCCACGCGCGCTTTCAGTAGGATGTCTCCGCGGTGATTGAACACGCGCACGCGGTCGCCGTCCGCGATACCGCGCGCAAGCGCGTCGGGGGAAGAAATCTCCAGCAGGCCCGATTCTTCCATCTCCCGCACGGAAGCCACGTTCGAAAACGTGGAATTCAGAAAGTTGTCGCTCTTGCGCGCCAGCAGTTCCAGCGGCAGCGCCCCCGGCTGCTTTCCGTGCCGCGATTCCGTGGGAGGCGTAAAGTCCGCCACCGGATCGAGCCCCAGCGCCTTGACCACCTCACTGTAAAGTTCAGCCTTGCCGGAAGGCGTGCGAAAACCGCCTTGAGCAAACGGCAGGAACGGTTGTGTTTGTGTGGGGCCGGATCTTTGACCCGGTCGAGGGAAGCGAAGGTCCGCTGCATCCTGATCGGAATCTTGGCCTCCGAAGTTCATCCGCACCTGCCCCACTTCCAGCCGCTCGCGCGTGATCCCTTCAAACCACGGATCGTCGGAACCCAGCGCCAGATCGATCATCTCGTCGACCGTTTCGCGGAAGCAAGCGTCCTCGAATCCCATGCGCTCGGCCAGCGCGCGAAACAGCTCCACATTCGGACGACACTCTCCCAGCGGCGCAATCGCCTGATTCGAAACCTGGACGTAGTAGTGGCCGTATGCCTTCTGCAAATCTTTGTGCTCGAAAAACGTCGTGGCCGGCAGGACGATATCGGCGTAGTCCGTAGTGTCGGTGAAAAATTGCTCGTGCACCACGGTGAAAAGATCGGGCCGCAGCAGCCCGCGCACCACTTCGTTGTGCCGAGGCGCGACCGCGGCCGGATTCGAGTTGTAAACGAACAGCGCCTTCACCGGTGGGTCGTTCAACGTGTTGAGCACCCGGCCCAATTCCACCATGTTGATGGTTCGAGCTTCGCGTCCCAGCGCCGCCTGCATCAGGTCAGTGCGTTTCAGGGCTTTAGTATTGAAGGCCGCCGCGCCGCTGGTCGACATCTGCAGCCCGCCACCGATTTCTTTCCACGATCCAATCACGCAGGGCAGCATCACAATGCTGCGCGTCGCCATTCCGCCGCCTTCCGAGCGCTGCACGCCGTAGTTCAAGCGAATCACCGACGGCCGCACCGTGGCATATTCCCGCGCCAGCTTGCGAATGTCGGTGGCCGCGATCCCCGTCCACTGCGCAACCCGCTCCGGCGGATACTCTTTCACTTTCTCGCGCAGTTGCTCGAACCCCAGCGTATACTTCGAAACATAGTCGGCGTCGTGCAGGTTCTCTCCGATGATCACATGCATCATGCCCAGCGCCAGAGCCGCGTCCGTGCCGGGATTGATAGGCAGGTGCCAGTCGGCGCACGCCGCTGTCCGCGTGCGGTAAGGATCGATTACAACCAGCTTCGCACCCTTGCGCCGCGCCTCGGTAATGAAGGGCCACAAGTGCACATTGTTGGCGTGAATGTTCGACGCCCACGCAATGATGTACTTGGAATGCGAAAACTGCTCAGGCTCCGTGCCGAGCTTTATGCCGAGAACCGACTCCAGTCCAGCCTCTCCAGCCGCCGAACAAATCGCCCGATCCAGTTGCGACGCCCCCAGCCGATGAAAAAATCGCCGGTCCATCGAAGCGCCGTTGAGCGCCCCCAGCGTCCCTCCGAACGAATAAGGCAGAATCGCCTCACTGCCAAACTCGTTCGCGACCGCCCGAAACCGCGCCGCGATCTCGTCCAGAGCTTCATCCCAGGAAATCCGCTGCCAAGTCTGTGGGTCCGGATCTGTATGTGGATTTTGATTGTGTGGGACCGGGTCTCTGACCCGGTCATGCGGAGCGCAGCTCCGCTGCCCCGCCACCGGCCCTTTCGGCCCCACCCTCCGCATCGGATACAGCACTCGATCCGGCGAATACACCCGATCCAGATATTTCGCCACCTTAGCGCACAAAAAACCGCGCGTCACCGGATGCCCCGGATCCCCCTGGATCTTCGTCGCCCGCCCATCCTCGACGGTGATCAGCACGCCGCAGGCATCAGGACAGTCGTGCGGGCACGCGGCATGGACGACCTGCTTCATCGCCCTTCGATTATACGGTGCTTTCCAAAGGCGGGCCGTATCCGAATCGTCCAATTCGTCCGCACAAACAAATCGGGCGGCCGCGAGGCCGCCCGATCTGCACGACTTCACTTACGACTTAGTTGCTCGGCTCAGATACGAACCCCGCATAGACTTCCGGAGTCCCGTTCGGAGCGAGGAGCAGACCGCGCGTGACCAGCGGAATCGCCGTGGTCTGGGTCTGCAGTTGACCGAGTCCAGTCAGGTTGTTGAAGTAGGTAAGGTTGAAGGTGTTGACCGTCACCGGCCCACCCACGGAATAACCCACCAGCCCGTTGTTCGACATCTGGAAGCTGCCCAGATTGCCGCTGTCGACGGTGACGCTCGCCGGCACGAACATGCCGTAAACGCCCTGCAGCCGCAACGAGATCATTTCTGGGGTGAACAAGTTGCTCGAATAGCTGCCGCCGATGAAGACCCTTTGGCCAACCACAACCGTTGTGTTGCTGAACCACGACTCCGTCACTGCGCCGTTGAAGAAGCAGATGTCGAAGTTGCTGTTGTCGAGCAAGCTCACGTTCACCGTCTGAATGGAATCGATGTCGCTGACCATGTCAGCTCCAGTTTCGCCCACCCACATGGTGATTTGCTGCACCTGATTCGATCCGTTGGTGGTCAGGGCCAGCACTCGTCCGGAGACGAACGAGTGCGAGGTGGTGATGACTTCCACGCCGGTCGCCATCAAACTGCCGTCGGCCTGGAATGCGCCCTGCACTCCGACGATCGCCGGCGTTGCCATATTGTTGATGCTCCAGCCGCTGTTGAAGTTTGTGTTGCTGTTGACGTAAACCGTCAACTGGCGCCCGTACGGCCCTTGCAGCACGAACGAACTGTTGGACGTGCTCACCGAAACCAGGCCGCCGGTCAGGTCTGTAACCTGCCCATCGGGATCGCTGGCGCGGGTTGCCTTGATGAAGATGACCGGGTTCACGGCGCCGGTAATCTGGCCGTTGCCGTCAACCGCGAGCGATTGCCGGATGTCGAAATCCATTCTCAAACCGGCCAGACCGTTGGCTCCCACGACCATGGGCGTAGGGAAGTTCACGGTCACGGTGTATGGATTCTGATTGTTCGGGAAGGTCCCGTTCAGCGTGGTCACGGTCGGCGACGGGTTCAGGGTGATGTAATTGATCACCGGGCTGGCGAGCACGATGGTCGCGCTCGCATAGGTGTTGGCCGGAACAGAACTAAACGAGAGCGGGGAACGCAAGCCAACGAGCCGCGCGAAATCGACGGTAGTTGGCGTCGAAAGCACGGTCGCAGTGGTGTTGCCCTGTCCATTCAGCGTGATCGAATTTAGCGCGACGTTGAAGCCCACGACCGAGGGGAGCGGCGCGTCCTCTCCGGTCACGAACACGTTGGCGGTCTGCGGATTCGAACCACCTCCCGAAGAGGAATTCGATGCGCAGCCCAGGCCCATCAGGCAGAGCGCGAACAGCAACGTAAGTCCAAGAAGCTTTTTCATGGCAGACTCCGGTGCGAAATTTGTTGGTGAAGCGCGGTCCGGGGGGAGCCGTGATTTGCTTCACGACGATCGAAACACGGCCCAGCGGGGAATGTCGCGTAACCAAGTAGAGGTTACCGGGCGTGCGGAGGAGCCTGTTTCAGGCTATCTGATTGGATGCTATGGAGTTGGGCTGCGCCGAAGGGAAAGAAAAAACTGCGGTGCATGCCCTTTTGTGCGCCCGAAAAGCCCCGTCCAGCAAGGACTCCCAAGGGATTAACGGGGATTCAGCAAGGGGAATCGCGTCAACTTTCCGAGCACGCTCAGGAATGGCAGTGGGGAGCGGCTTTGCCAGTTCGTACTTTATCCGTGCTGATGCGCGCAAATCTGCGGCGAAAAAATTTACTTCAGTTCCAGCACTTCCTTTTCTTTGCCCTTGCTCATATCTTCCATCTTCTTGATTTCGCCGTCGGTCAGCTTTTGAATTTCGTCGAGCGAGCGCTTCTCTTCGTCTTCGGAAATTTTCTTGTCTTTCAGCGCCTTCTTGATCGCGTCATTGCCGTCGCGGCGAATGTTGCGGACCGCCGTCCGATGCTCTTCCAGCACGCGGTGCAATTGCTTGACCATGTCCTGCCGGCGCTCCTGGGTGAGCGGCGGAATCGGCACGCGAATGAGCTTGCCGTCGTTCATCGGATTCAGGCCCATGTCTCCGGAGCGGATCGCCTTTTCAATCGCGCCCAACTGCGACGCATCGAAGGGCTGCACCGTGATCAACTGCGGCTCGGGCGCATGCACCTGAGCGACCTGATTCAGCGGCATCTGCGAACCGTAGTAATCCACGGTGACGCCGTCGAGCATGTGGACCGAGGCGCGGCCGGTGCGCACGCCTGCCATCGCTTTGCGAAAATCTTCGACTGCCTTATCCATGCGCGTCTTCAGCTGGACGTAGGTTTCTTTCAGTCCGGCGATCGCCGCCATTGTCGCTTGAGCCATATGGTTAGCCCCGTATCAATCGGAAATCAAAACGTTGCATTATAAACCCAACAAAAAATCTGGCCACGGATTTGCGCGCATCAACACGGGTCGGAGGTGTCACGAAATCCGTGCGAATGCGTGAAGATCTGTGGCCGCCGATCTTACGCGCTACGACCTTACGCGCTTACCCTCGATCCAATCTTCTCGCCTAGCACCACGCGGCGAATGTTGCCGTGGTGGTTTAGGTTAAACACGATTATGGGAAGGTTGTTGTCCTTGCACAGGCTGATGGCGGTGGAGTCCATCACTTTCAGCCCCAGCTTCAGAACATCCATGTACGTAATGTGGTTGAATTTCTTGGCGCCATCGACTTTCATCGGATCGGCATCGTAGATGCCGTCCACGCGAGTCGCCTTGAGAATGGCCTCGGCCTTGATCTCCATGGCGCGCAGTGAGGCCGCTGTGTCAGTCGAGAAATAAGGATTGCCCGTGCCTCCGGCAAAAATCACGACGCGGCCCTTTTCCAGGTGACGAATCGCGCGGCGGCGGATAAAAGGCTCGGCCACCTGCTTCATCTCGATCGCCGACTGCACCCGGGTGTAAACGCCTTGCTTCTCCAGCGCATCCTGCAGGGCCAGTCCGTTGATCACAGTGGCGAGCATGCCCATGTGATCGGCGGAGACCCGGTCCATGTTCTTGGCCTGGTCGGCTACGCCGCGGAAAAAATTCCCTCCGCCGACCACGATAGCCAACTGAACACCTAGCTTATGAACGTCCGCCAACTCAGCGGCAACTTCGTGAATGCGCGCCGTGTCGACGCCGAAGCCCTGGTTGGCCGCCAGCGCCTCACCGGAAATCTTGAGCAGAACACGTTTGAAGGCAGGGGTTTCAGTCATGAGTCAGTCGCCCGTTTCCCGCTTAACAACCAGTTCAATCTTACTCTGACATTGCGAACAACGCCTTTGTCATCTGAGCGCAGCGAAGGACCTATGTACTTCTGCCGGCGGCTGCAATTGCACAGGTCCTTCGCTTCGCTCAGGATGACAAGGATGTGGAGTCTCAATAGCAACAAAAAAGGCGCCCCGCAGGGCGCCGGTATTATTCGCCTTTCGGCTCTGTAGGTTTCGTGACAGCGATGGTCTCACCCGCGTCGCCCACCTTGAAGCGTGCGAAGCGCCGCACGGCGATATTCTCGCCCAGTTTGCCCACCTTGGCCGCGATCAGCTGCGAGATCGAGATAGTCTGGTCCTTGATGAAAGGCTGCTCGAGCAGGCAGACCTCTTCGTAGAACTTTTCCATCTTGCCGTTCACCATCTTCTCGGCAATATTCGCGGGCTTTCCACTGGCGATCGCCTGCGCCAGAAAAATATCCTTCTCGCGGGCGAAGTCCGCAGCCGTGACGTCTTCCTTGCGCACATATTTCGGATCGCTGGCCGCAATGTGCATAGCAATGTCGTGCACCAAGTCCTTGAAGTCGTCGGTGCGGGCCACGAAATCGCTCTCGCAGTTCACTTCGACGAGCACACCAATCTTGCCGCCGGCGTGAATGTAGCTGGCCACCGATCCTTCACTGGTCACGCGCGTTGCCTTCTTCGCCGCCACCGAAACGCCCTTCTTGCGCAGAATCACGACCGCCTGTTCCATGTCGCCCTTGGCTTCGGTCAGAGCCTGCTTGCAATCCATCATCGGAGCTCCGGTTTTCTCGCGGAGGTCTTTCACTTGTGCTGCCGAAATATTTGCCATAGTAGTGCTCATAAATAAGTTTCCGTTTTCTGGTTTCCAGTTTCGAGTCCGTGGAGTTTTGCGGTTTCAGGCCACTCGAAACTGGAAGCCTGAAATTCGGAACTGTTCTACAAACTTTGACCCGCGCCGGGCGATCTATAAATGACCCGCGCGGGTCTGATTTTTAATCCCGGTTTTTTCTCGGTGCTCGGTACTCGCGACTCGGGACTGACTAAACCGTCTGGCTCTCGACCTTGGGCAGTTCCGCTTCTTCGGCGGCTGCCGGCTTCTTGTGCATGCCCGGACCCAGCACTTCTTCCATGCTGATGTCTTCGGTAGCATCGACCGCGCCCGCTTCTTCGGCTGGATACTCGGCCGCCGCAGTCTCGGCAGCCTGCGCCGCATCCGACGCGGCTTGCATGTCGGCAACCTGCTTGTCGGTCATCAGCTGTGCGCCCTCGGCAATCGATTCCGAAATCTTCGAAGTAAACAGGCGAATCGCCCGCAGCGCATCGTCGTTGCCGGGAATCACATAATCCACTTCGCTGGGATCGCAATTCGTATCGACTACGGCCACGACCGGAATGCCCAGCTTGCGGGCTTCGCGAACCGCGATCTGCTCTTTGTTCGAGTCGATTACAAAGATGGCGTCGGGCAACCGACTCATATTCTTGATGCCGGCCAGGTTGGCCTGCAAATGTTTACGCTCGCGTTCGAGCTTGATGACTTCTTTTTTGGGGAGCAGCTCGTAGCGGCCATCGGTGGCCATCTCGTCGAGCTCCTTCAGCCGCTTCACCGACTTCTGTACGGTAACCCAGTTGGTGAGCAGTCCACCCAACCAGCGCTGGTTGATGTAGAACATCCCGCAACGCTGCGCTTCTTCGGCAATCGCGTCCTGCGCCTGGCGCTTAGTGCCCACGAACAGCACAATGCGGCCGTCGTTCGCCAGGTCCTGCACGAATTTCGACGCCTCTTTGAACATCTTCAGCGTCTTCTGCAGGTCGATGATGTAAATCCCGTTGCGCTCTCCGAAGATGTATTCCTTCATCTTAGGATTCCAGCGCTTGGTCTGATGCCCGAAGTGGACTCCCGCTTCGAGCAACTCCTTCATGGTAATAGTCGCCAATGAACCTCCTCTTTAGTCTGCATCCTTTGCGTCAACGTGCCGCTCCGGATTGCCATTCCCGTCCCCGCGCCGCGAGGCACGAGAAGAATTGAACACATGAAACCAGTTGCTAGCTGTTAGCTCTTATGCTTCTACAAATCAAAACCCAAAAAATTTGTCATTCCGACCCCCGAGCGAGCGCGAGGGGCGGAGGAATCTCGCAGCATCCGTCAGCAATTACCGCTTGCTGAACTGGAACCGTTTGCGAGCGCCCTTCTGGCCGTACTTCTTGCGCTCTTTGCCGCGCGAATCGCGGCTGACGAATCCCTCAGCCTTCAGCTTCTTGCGGAGTTCGGCATTGAACTGCATCAGCGCGCGGGCAATCCCGAGCTTCACCGCGTCAGCCTGACCGCGCACGCCGCCGCCCAGCACGCTGGCGATAACGTTGAACGTGGCCGCCATCTCTGACGATGCCAGCGGAGCCTTCGCCGCCGAACGCTGCGCCGGGGTCACGAAATATTCTTCAAAGGCACGCCCGTTCACCTTGAAATCGCCGCTGCCCGGACGCAAATACACACGGGCAATCGCCGTCTTACGGCGTCCCGTTCCGTAGTATTGAACCAATTCAGCCATTTAGCTTCTAGCTCCTAGCTGCTAGCTTCCCGCGAAAACAGAAGCCGCGCCTTTCATCTCAAAACTTAAATCGTTGTTTTGCCATTTACGAAACTGCAACTTTGCGCGGCTTGTACTCGCGCACTTCCAGTTTCAAATCCTGCGGCTTCTGCGCCTGGTGCGGATGCTTGTCGCCCTTGTACACATTCAGCTTCGAAAGCATGTGCGCCGCCAGCTTGTTTTTCGGCAGCATGCGCTTCACCGCCGACTCAATCACCATCTCGGGCCGGCGCACCAATCGCTTGTTGTAATCTTCCGTGCGCAGACCACCGGGATACCCAGTGTAGTGGTGATATTTTTTCTGCTCGGCCTTCACGCCCGTTGTCTTAACCTTCTCGGCGTTGATCACAATCACGTGATCGCCGGTATCGAGAAATGGCGTGTATTGCGGATTTTCTTTGCCCATAAGGATGCGCGCGACCTGTGAAGCCAGGCGCCCGAGCGTCTGCCCGTCCGCATCCACGACGTACCACTTGCGCACAATTTCCCCCTCTTTGGGGAAATAGGTTGACATCAGAGTTCTCCCAGATTGAATAAAGACTGCGAAAGAAGACCGCTCGTTGATTCCCCGGCGAGGACGCCAGGCCATCAGGCGGGCAACCACACGACTACCAAGTCCTTACGATAGCGTAATCTGCAAAGAAATGTCAACGCCGTGTTACTCACACAGCCGTGGTGGTAACCTAATCGGCGGAGGTTCTACATGAGATTACTCCCAAAACATCTTGCTGTTCCTCTGACGTTGTTGGCTGTATCCCTGATCCTCTCTCTGCCCGCCTTGGCGCAACACGGCGGCCATGCTGGCGGTCACGCAGTCGGTGGCGGATTCGTTCCGAAGCATGGTCCACCCCCCGCGCGTGGAACAGTTGCCCACCCTGCGTCCAATTTTCACGATGACCAAGGCCATCCCCAAGCCCCGCACGTCCATCACGACGGCACCTGGGTCGGGCATGACGCGGGACGGGACGACGCGCGGTTCCACCTGGATCATCCCTGGGAGCACGGCCACTTCACCGGCGGCTTCGGACGCGGCCACGTCTGGCGCATTGGCGGAGGCGGTCCCGGTCGATTCTGGTTTAACGGCTGGGCTTTCGGCGTTGCATCCTTCGACCTGGCCTTGTGTGCCGACTGGCTCTGGGACAGCGATCAGGTCGTGATCTATGAAGATCCCGACCATGACGGCTGGTATCTCGCCTACAACCCGCGGCTAGGCACTTATGTACACGTGCAATACTTCGGACCGCAGTAAGTTCCGCAGATGGGTCGGTGCGTGTGGCGCTCCGACGACCAACGACTGACGACGCTTGCAAGATGGCCGGCGGGGCGACGCGCGCCGCCGGCTATCACAAGAAAGCCCGCCATGCCCGCCAAGAAAAAAGCACCCGCCAGCCGTTCCGTGGCGCTCTATGACAAGCTGATCGCAACCAATCCGAGCATCGAGCGCAAGGGCGACGCCAACCCCTACACCTCGCTGAACGGAAATATGTTCACGCTGCTCTATCAAGCAAGATTAGCCATACGTCTGTCCCAGGTCGAACGCGACAAGTTTCTAAAAAAGTACAAACAACTTTGTTCGAAGCGTACGGCGCCGTGATGCAGGAGTACGTGTCGGTTCCCGACGCTTTGCTCGAAAACACAAAGGAATTGCAGAAGTATCTCGACGCCAGTTACGAATACGCGAAAACGCTGAAACCGAAACCGACGAAGAAGAAACATTGATCAATCGGCACGGTAGGCGTGCTACCATTCCTGCGTCATGGCGCGCCACGCCACTTTCCGCTTGGTGGCGATCCTCGTGATCGCCGTCATTACCTCCGCATTCAGTGGTGATGAGATCGGCCAGCCTGCCCCGCGCTTCCGCGCCAAAACCACAACCGGCGAGCAGTTCAACAACGAGTCCATCAGAGGCAAAGTAGTCCTGTTCGAGTTCTGGACCACCTGGTGCAAATACTGTGATCAGGAAGCCGCGATGGTCGACAACATCGCACGGGAATTCAACGGCAAAGGCCTGATCGTGCTTGCCGTCAACGTCCTCGAACCCGATCAGAAAGTGAAGAAGTATCTCGTCGACCACCCGCGCTCGGTCCCCATCGTTCTGACTAAAGACACGAACCTGGCCGCCATGTACAACGCCCAGGTCTATCCCATCTATGTGGTGATCGACCGCGACGGCAACATCGCCGACGAACAACGCGGCGCCGCCGGCGAACGCGCCCTGCGAGGAATGCTCCGCCAAGCCGGACTGAATTCTGATTAGAGATCGAGGGGCGGCGCTACGTGGAAGAGCGGCGCTTTACCGCTGCGTAAAGCATCGAGAAAAATCCGGGCTTCAGCCCCGAGCTTCTAGCGAAAAAATTAGCCCTACTCATACGCCAGAGCGTCAATCGGATCGCGCTGTGCAGCCTTAAGCGCTGGATAGAGGGCCCCAGCCAGCGCGCCGATCAGCGCAATTACTGCCGCGCGCAACACCCACTCGTTACTCCAGAACAGGCGCAGCACGGGCTTCTCATACATGATGGCGTTGCGGGTTACCAGGCTGATAATGATCCCCGCGACAATTCCCGCCGCCGCCAGCAGAAGGGTTTCACGGAGCACCACATTCACGATGTACCACTTCGACGCGCCGATCGACTTCAAGATTCCGATCTCGCGCGTACGCTCCATCACCGCCGTGTACATCGACTGAAAGATCACCAGAAAACCCACCACCACAGCCACACCAATCACAATCTTAATCGCCAGATCAAACCCCGGAAGATTATCCGGCGTCATCGTCGAAAGATATTCCGGCATCGATCGAACGGAATATTTCTCCATTCCGGGTATCGCTTCTATCGATTTTTCTACCTGCTCGGCATTGGCCGCATCATCCAGCTTGAGGTAAAACACTGAAACCCGGCCCTCCGCGCCCACCAGGTCCTGCATTGTCTGCAGCGGCAGACACTTGCGACAGCCTTTTCCGTGCGGAACAACGCCGCTGATCCGGAACTCGTGGTTCAGAATGTGGAGTTTGTCCCCGACTTTTGCGTGGTTACCGTCAGCATAAAAATCGTCCACGATCACGTCATATGGCCCTTGAAACGGCCCGCCTGAGAGATACACCCACTTGGGCGGAAGCGTGTCATAGCTGGCCGCGTCGATCCCGTAAATAATCTCCAGCGGCTTTTGCGTGAACCACCAGATCACCGGCACAGCCGTTACTACGTGCGGTACCTGGCGAAGTTTGTCTCCCACCTTGATGGGGATCGGCGCACCCGACAGTCCGATCAGCGACGAGGCGCCCGGCGGCATCACCATCAGATCCGCCCCCACACCCAACTGGCTCTCCTTCGATCCATTCAAGAGTCCATAAAACAGCGCCACCACCAGCAGAATCATGGTGACTTCCAGTGCAATCGCGCTCATCGCGATAAACGATCGCGTCGGCCGATGCACCAGGTTGGCGACCACCATTTTGTTCATCATGGGAATCCGGATAGAAAGCGTGTCCGATTCTCGCGCGTCCTTGGCGCAAGAAGTGGGGTTTTGACCTTGAGTCCCGGCTACTGAATTCCGCTACGGCCTCTGCCCGACGGGCACAACCAGGCTTGATTGCGGCCGGTCCAAATGGATCACATCCACTCCCGGCGGCTGCTCCAGCAAAAACTGATCGTCGGTCAGCATCTGGTTAATGTCCACTTTTAGCATGTTCAGTGTGATGTCGAACTCTTCCTGCGGACGCGAGATCTGAATACGAGATGGAAAGGTGACACCGTCGAAGTCCTTATATTCGGCGTACCGGGCGTCAGTGGCCACTTTCAGATTCTCATCATAGATATACTGCCGGTGCGGCTTCAGATCGACGCGCCCGAAAATAATTTTGCGCGACATTCTCCAGCCATTGTCGTACTTGTGAATCACCGTCAGCTCGTAGTCATCCTGCAGGATGCGATGGCCCTTTTCGTCATGCATGATCTCGTAGCCATTCTCCATCACCGCAATCTCGACCTCAGGATTCGGATCGATATGGCGGATCAGTAGCGCATCGTAGATGTTCTGCGGCCGAATGTTTTCCATCGGCTGATCGGTATTAGGAGTCGCTACCTCATTCTTGCCGATCACGAAGCGATTTTTGGGAGGAATCCACAGCTTGAAGTCCCGGCCGTCGCTGACCATGTCAAACGCCTTGGTGCGCACCACCGGCATCAAGCCGATCATGTGCAGAGCTCCCGGCGTCCGAGCTAATACATAGCCTCGGATTTCCTTGTAGTCGGTGACTTGCCCCTTCTTCACGCCTCCCGCAGAGGTGTCGATGTCAACCGTGGCCTTCAGCGAGCGAATGGCATCGGCTTGCTGGTTAATGCTGTCGATCAGCCCTTGCTGCGAAGAGTCTTTGAGCTGAACCTGCGAGATCCGATCTTCGACCGGACGCGTGTGGAACAGGCATCCTGTGGTCGGCAGGACTGCAAGAAGTAAAGTTAGTGTAAAAAAAGGCCGCTTACGTCTCATCAAAATATTAAGACTTCCCCTAAGCCATTTGAGTATACCTCGCCCGGAAGGTTGCAAAAGTCCAGTGGGACGGTTTTGCGAGTGTCTCACCCTGGTCAGGAAGGTGCCCCTGAGAGCGCTCGTTGTTCTCAAAGCCCCGCCATCTTGAATAAAATCAGCCTCTTACGCTGCCTGCCCCAGGTTCACTTCAACCGCTTACCAAAGTCCGACGCACGAACGGCAGCTACATCTCGAAGCAGCATCATCTAAGCTATTGTGACTGTGCGCAAGATCGTCTGGCTGGTCCTGATTGCGGTGGCGGGCGCCGGGGGATGGTTCGCCTGGGCCGTGCTGACGCCCACCGAGCCGGCGGGGCAGACCTTCGTCCTGTTGCATCCGGGCTATTCTACCCGCCGCATCGCCGCCGAACTCAAAGTAGCCGGCATCATCCGCAGCGAACAAGCCTTCGTGCTCTGGCACTACGTTCACCGCAGTCGTTCGCTCAAGGCCGGCGAATATTCCTTCGACAAGCCTGCCAACATCATCGACATCCAGAAGCGTCTGCGCCGCGGCGACGTCTACCTCCATACTGTTGTTGTGCCCGAAGGCTACACCATGTTCGATATCGCCCGCGCGATTGAAGCCGCGGGACTCGGCCCCGCCGACGATTTCGTGAAAGAAGCCCAGTCCGATACAGCGCTAATTGCTGACGTCGATCCGGGGGCGCAATCTCTCGAGGGGTATCTTTTCCCCGACACCTACGAGTTTTCTCGTATGATGACCATGCACGAAATGGCCGCCGCCATGGTGAAGCAGTTCCACCAAGTCGCCCGCCAGATTGGAGTGACCCCGGAAGATGCCTCGGCCGGCCTCCCCCAAGGCGTCCTTATCCGCTCTCCGCGCGACATCGTGACCATAGCCTCCATCGTGGAGAGGGAGACTTCAGTTCCCGAAGAACGCCCACTCGTCGCTAGCGTTTACTTCAACCGCCTGGTCCACAACATTGCCCTCGATGCCGACCCCAGCATCATCTATGCGGAACTTCTGGCCGGAACGTACACGGGCAAACTGCATCACGCCGACATGCAATTCAGTTCGCCCTACAACACCTACCGCCATGCCGGCCTGCCGCCGGGCCCTATCGGCAATCCCGGACGCAGCGCCCTCGAAGCCGCCCTGCATCCCGCGCAGAGTGACTACTTCTATTTTGTAGCCGACGCCGAAGGCCACCACCGTTTCGCCCGCACCATCGAAGAGCACGACAAGAATGTTGTGGCCTACCGCAAAGCCATGCGGGGACACTAGACGCCAACCTCGTACGAGGTCCCTCGGCGCCATAGTACAATCCCGACCTAAGTTCGCGCCGATCCGAAATTGGAGACCAAATGTCCGCGCCGCCTGTCCCCTCTATGCAGACCGCGTCGGTATCGCCGGCCGATTCGTCGTCTTCTTCGTTTTTCTCAAGCGCCTCCACCCGCCTCACTTCTCTCGATCTGTTCCGCGGCGTCACCATCGCCGCTATGATCCTGGTCAACAACCCCGGAAACGACCATCCTTACTGGCCCCTCGAACACGCCGAGTGGAACGGCTGGACTCCCACCGATCTCGTCTTCCCGTTCTTTCTTTTCATTGTCGGAGTTTCGCTCGTCTTCTCCTGCGAATCCCGGCTTCGTCGTGGCGATTCGAGGAACGTGCTCCTGCTTCATGCCTTCCGCCGTGCCGTCATCCTCTTCGCCATCGGTCTGGCGATGAACTACAGCCTGGTCTTGATCGCTCCGTCAGTTTTCCCCGGGCTGCGCATTCCTGGAGTTCTGCAACGCATCGGAGTCTGTTACCTGGCAGCGTCCATCCTGTTTCTCTATACGCGTCCTCGAACCCGGGCCATAGTCGTGGCGGCGCTGCTCATCGGTTATTGGGTCCTGATGCGCTTCGTCCCGGTGCCGGGTTTTGGCGTCCCCGGTCGCGACATCCCGTTTCTTCACCCCGACGCCAACCTCGCCGCCTATCTCGATCGCAAGTTCCTCACCACTCTTTGGGAAAAGACTCGCGATCCCGAAGGCTTGCTGAGCACCCTGCCCGCAATCGCTACCGCGCTGCTCGGAGTCTTTACCGGCGAATGGTTGCGCTCGAAGAACAGTTCGCAAACCAAGCTAGTCGGAATGCTGGCGTTCGGCGTGGTTGGTCTGGCCGTAGGTAGAACCTGGGGAATCTGGTTCCCCATCAACAAGAAACTCTGGACCAGTTCATACGTGCTCTTTACCGCGGGATTCGCGCTGGTTTGTCTGGCCCTCTGTTATTGGGCCACCGACATCAAGCGTTGGCGGGGAGCGCTCGCCAAGCCGTTCCTGATTTTCGGCCGCAACGCGATTGCCGCATACATCGTTGCCTGGTTCTTCGCCGTGCTGCAATTCGTCATCAATTTTCGGCGAAACGGCCAGATCGAGAACAGCCACGACTACATCTTCCAGCACTTCTTTGCCCCGCTTGGGAGCCCAAGTTTCGCCTCGCTACTATTCTCGCTGGTCTTCGTCCTGTTATGCCTGATTCCGATCTGGCTCATGGACCGCAGGAAGATATTCCTGAAGATATGAAACAAAGGCTGACAAATGAAAGTGAAGGGCGGCGGAAGACCAAGGTGAAAGATTGAAGATTGAAGATGAAGATAAGAAAGCTGAGGACCGGGGAAGAACTGAAGACAAGATGAAATCTGCGACAAGGTCGAAGACTGGCGCCAAGGTGGAACAGCGGCGCTTTAGCGCCGGGCGTCAAGTCGCCAAAAATTGGAGGGCTTTAGCCCCGGTCCGCCGCAGAGACTCTACCGGCTCGCCCGGCCTTCCATCCATCCCTGCAGAATCAACACCGCCGCCATCCGATCCACAGCCTTCCCGCGTTTCTCGATCGACAGATCGGTCTCGCGCAACAGCCGGTTGGCTTCGGCCGAAGTCAACCGTTCGTCCCACAGATGCACCGGGAGCCGGAATCGCTTGCGCAGTTCCTCGGCGAACACCTCCATCTTGTCCGACTGCGTCCCTTGCGCTCCACTCATGCGCAGGGGCAGGCCCACCACAATCTCGCGTACGTCATACTCCTGAATCACATGCTGCAAGTGTTCGAAGTCGCGCCGCTTGGTGCTGCGCTGCAAGGTTTCTAGCCCCTGGGCGGTGATTCCGAGGGGGTCTGACACGGCGACGCCGATTCTGCGCGAACCCACGTCGAGTCCCAGCACCCGCCCGGCCGGAAGCATACGCTCGGTCCCGTTTTGGGATGGAACATCCGCCAACTCATCTGCTGGCTGATCTGGAATCAGCGCTCTCCGGTTAGAATCCACAGCCCTGATTATAAGCGGGTTCTTGGGAACGATCACGACGGCAAACCCCGTTCGAAATGGGCCCATGACAGACGTCCGAGGTCTCAGGTCCGAGGCCCCATGGTCTGGCTAATAGCTTATTTTTCAATAGCTTAATAGGACCCAACAAACCCCGAGCCGTCAACTGTCTTGCTTTCGGCCTGACTGCGGAGTAGCATAGTAGACAGTTGCTCGGGCCCGTTGCAGCTTCTCCCCGCGAACCTTTGCCTTCCTTGGGTGTCTAAACATGGGCGGTACGGACTTGAATTTCCACATCGGTGACAAGGTCGTCTATCCCAATCATGGGGTTGGGGTTATTGAACAGATCAGCAGCCGTTCGGTAGGCGCGACGGTGGAGAAGTTTTACTTGCTCCACATCAAGGCCAGCAGCCTGAAAGTAATGGTGCCCTGCCATAACGCCGGCAGTGTGGGTTTGCGCCGCGTGGTGCGCAACGGCGAAATCCAGAAGGTTCTGGACGCTCTTTCAGTTGGCGAAAACGGCAGCAACGGCGACTGGAAAGACCGCTTCAAGGAAAACTCCGAACGCATGCGCACCGGTTCGCTGCTCGAGGTGGCCAGCGTCCTGAAGAACCTGATCGCCCTGCATCAGGCCAAGCCACTTTCTTTCCGCGAGAAAAAAATGCTGGAGCGGGCCCGCTACCTCCTGGTCAGCGAATTGGCCATGGCCCGCAACTGCGAAGAGTCCAAGGTCGAAGAGATTCTGACCACCGCCCTGGCCAAGTGCAAGCTGCGCTTCCCGGAAGCGTCAGAATTCCAGGCGTAGCCCCGCGTCCCGCTGGGGCGAAATTCCCAACTCAGAAAATCCACAACTCAGCGGTGGGGATCGAATTCAAGTTTTACGGTAAGGACTTCGTCAGCGGCGGCCGGAGCGTATCTCCACTGCTTGACCGCCTTCATGCTCGACTGCCCGAGAATCGGACTTCCACCGAGCAGCTTCGTACTCTTCACCACTCCATTTGGCGCAACCTCGACTTCCAACCGCACTACTCCGCCAATGTAGAGCCGCTTCAGCGCGTCCGGATATTCCGGCTCGACCCGGGTGATCACCTTCCTGTCGGAGGAGCTTTGGTCGGTCGACTGCCCCGCCGAAGACATTGCGCTGAACAGCAAGGACGCTAGCAACAGGCCGAGTGCGAGCAGAAATCTGCACTGACCTGACTTACATTGACCAAGGTTCCGACCGTTTACGACTTCGCGTTTCAACATTTCTCGGGTCCCCTCGCGATCCGGTTACGGCAGTTCCAGACTCAACTGGTAAACCTCTTGCGTACTGCGATCACGCACCAGCATCCACGAGCCATCGGCGGCCCGCCCAATCCATGTCCCCAGGCCTCCGGGGAAGCGGTCGACTGCGCCCAGAACGCAGGCGAGCTCCGCTTGACTCTCTCCAACCTTCACTCTGCGAATCGACTCCTCGCCGCTGACGAGGTCATCGAAGTAAATGTACTGGCTGTCCGGGGACCAGGTGGGATAGCTCACTGTACCCGCAGTCTCGACCAGCCAGTTCGTCCATTTCTGGGTTTGAAAGTCGAAGAGCTTCAGGCTTGTGTTATCCGGCGAGAGCGCGGCCACATATCGCCCGTCAGGCGACCAGCGGGGGCTAAACAGACCCTGCGATCCAGGAATGGTTTCGAGTTGGTGGGTCTTGAAGTCCAGAAGTCGAATGTTGAGACCTCCAACGTCATTTCTGAGATCTCCAAACATGAGCCGCGATCCGTCCGCCGACCAGTTGGCATCCATCTGGCTTCCGTTCTCGGCCACCACCGCCTGCGGACTTCCGCCTCCTGCAGGGATGAGAAACAGCTTCCACGATTCCCCCGGCTGCATGCTGACGAAAGCGATCTGCTTTCCGTCCGGCGACCAGACCGGCAAAGCCACTCGTCCGGGCGCCGACGTCAGTTGTAACCGGTCGCTGCCGTTGGCCCGGCTGCGCCAGAGAGTGGCTTCCGGAACGGACACATACGTGACCCACTTGCCGTCGGGCGAAAAGGCCAGGTCGGTTGCCGAAACTCCCGGCAACACCGGAACGAATTTCTTGCTCCCAGTTTCGTATTTCACGACCTCGGCGACGGGCTGAACCCCGATGGCCCACATCCGTTTATTGTCGCGGGCCAGCGAAGCGTTTCCGAACGACATAGGACCGTTGGTGAGCTGAACCAGTCCGGATGTGCTGCTGTCCGAGCCGGGCAGCGCCCAGAGCGAAGTGAACAAAGTGAGCGTGTGCGGCACGGTCTGCGACGCCTGAAAAACGTAATAGCGGCCGTCAGCCGTCCAACTGCCACAGCACGCCGTCGACGCATGCGGCCAGTTCGCCAGCAGGGCGTGCGGGTTCGACCCGTCCTGGCGAACTTCCCATAGTTGGGTCGTATTCTGCGCCACATCGCTGACCGTAAAACGGATGATCTTCCCATCCGGCGAGAAGCGGGGCGCGAACACGGATCCACTCGCCGTATACAATTCGCGCGCTTGCGTTCCGTTGGCTCCGGCAAGATAGATGACCGAACCTTTGCTGAATACCAGGTGCTGGCCGTCAGCCGACCACGCTGCATCGCGGCCAGAAAGATCGCCGATGCGTTCAGGAGATCCCTTCGCAACCGGCAGAGTCCAGAATTCATCATCTTTGGAACCGCTCTGGATTGGCGCCACCAGCAGCTTGGTGTGATCGGGCGAAAGGTCAAGCGCCTGCAGGTTCGAGAACGGACTCGCAACCACCGATCGGTCTGAGCCGGCACGGCTTGGATCAGGCAACGACACCCTGGCAATCACGCGCTGCGCTCCCGGCAATTCTGTAACGAACAGTTGCGAGTCGTCCGCCAGCAAATTCGTCTTGCGGAATCCATCGCGTGTGATCTGAGTGATCGAAGTCACTCGCGGCTCTGCCACCGATGCCGCGCCACGAGCACGACTCACCGGCATAACGCCAGTGACGGCAATCGTCCCGATCAGCGTCAGGGCGCCGAAAAACAAAGTTCCCTTGAGGGCCAGTACTCTCCCGCTTGCAGTGCTCATGAGGGAATAGTAGTCAAAAAGACATCTCGTCAAGCAATAGAAGACGATCGATTGATTACGGGGGTAATGGGTCGGCCCGTCCCGGTCCGCCGGGCCAATGCGGCACTAGCCCCGCCTACGAGCCGCTCGCTACGGCTTGCCAAAGGGTTATAATCGCTTAAGCCGTCGTCGCCCGCGCCGATTAAATCATGACAGACGCAATCAAACGAAAATTGCAGGAAGAAATCAACGCGCTCGAACACGAGCTGATTCACGAGCTTCCTAAGGAAATCAAGAAGGCTGCCGCCCTCGGCGACCTCAGCGAGAACGCCGAGTATCACATGGCCAAGCAGCGCCAGGAGTTCGTCAAGGCGCGCGTCCGCCAGCTCGGCAAGCGCCTCGCCGACCTCTCCATGGTCAACATGAACAACATTCCCCACGACAGAGTCGGCCTGGGCTCGACAGTGAAGGTCTACGACGGCACCAAGAATCAGGAAATGGAATACAAGATCGTGACCAGCGAGGAATCCGATGTGGCCGCCGGCAAGATTTCGACCACCAGCCCCATCGGCCGGGCACTGCTGAATAAAAAAGTCGGCGACGAAGTGATTGTGGATTCACCCAACGGCAAGCGCGAACTCGAAATCCTCAGCCTCAGCACTATCCACGACGAGATCGCGCCCGAAGAGGCAGGCGCCTAATGGCCGTCCAGAGGGGAATAAATGCCGGGTGCCCCATTTCTGGCGCGCCTTTTGCGCGAGAAGTGGGGACTTTCGCGCGGATCACCATCGCCATTGCAGTGATAGGTAAGACAAACCCGAGGCCGCTCCAATGAGCGCGAGCTTCACTAAATCCTTCGGCCACGCCTGCGGAGTTCTGCTCGACACCATCGTTCGCTGGCTGGCGCTCTCCCGCATCAATCCCAACGTTCTCACCTTCATGGGATTGGTCGTCAACACCTGGGCCGCCATCCTCTTCGGATCCGCCAACGCCGACAACCAAAAGCGCATGTTCTTCTACGCCGGTCTGGTTATCTTTTTCTCCGGCTTCTTCGATCTGGTCGATGGCCAGGTCGCCCGCGCCACCAACCGCGTAACCCGCTTCGGAGCCTTCTTCGACTCGGTGGTCGATCGCTACAGTGACGCCAGCCAATTTCTCGGACTCCTAGTTTTTTATGCGCGCGGCGGGCGTTTTTTCTATGTCGTACTGGCAGCCTTCGTCATGGTCAGCGCCATCATGGTCAGCTACACCCGCGCCCGCGCTGAGTCGCTGATTACCTCTTGCCGCGTCGGCTTCATGGAGCGCCCCGAACGCTTGGTGCTCGTAATCCTCGGCGCCCTCTTCAACCGCATGGCGCCAGTCCTTTGGGTCATCGCAGTGCTAAGCACGATCACGGTAATCCACCGCATGCGCTACACCTGGACTCGCACGCAAGACCCGCCGATGCCCGCGAAAGCCGGCCAGGCCGCATAGAAAATCTAGAACCTTCTTGGCCATTTGCGCGCCGCATGCAGCACGGCAAGAATCTGTACGGATTCGGCTTTCAGTCGATAGGCCACTACGAAAGGCGTTCCGGTCACAACCAGTTCGCGGCTTCCGGCGACCCGGCCCGCGCGACCCATATTAGGAAACTGCTCCAGTCGCTCGACGGCCGACATGATCCGATCAACCGTGTCCAACGCCGCCTTCGGACTCTCGGCCTCCAGGTAGTCGTGCGCCGATTGCAGATCCTCCACCGCCCCTTCGACCCAGCGCAGTTTCACCGCCGCCGCCAGCTCGCCACCATCTTTTTAACTTTGTCGTGGTCCACCAGTTTGCCGGCATCCGCCTGCCGAATGCCTCTCTCGATCTGTTCGATATGCCAGCGCTGCACTTCCAGATAGGCGGCCACAGCCTCGTTGAGCAGATAAGTGCGGTCCCGATCCAGCACCTCGGCTAGAGTGTCCAGCGCCTCAACCTTGTCCTCATCCAGCCGGAAACTGATGGTTTGTTTGTCCATATTATGCAATATTACAGCGCATTGTGCCGCATTTCAAGCGGGCGCCGGCATTGTCCTCCTGAGCGAAGACAGTGCTCGCGAAGCGAAGCGCTCTCGCAGTCGAAGGATCCCTATAGCGACCATACATTCGCAGCGCCGTACCTGCTATCCTATCCGGTCGAATTGATGATTTTGATTTCCTGAGTGCATTCCAAGGAAACCTCTTGCCCACTGATCCCGTTCTCGTCATCCACGGCGGCGCTTGGGCCATGCCCGACGACATGGTCGACGCCCACTTCCGCGGCGTGTCGAATGCCCTGGCCGCGGGATGGCGCGTGCTCGAGCGCGGCGGCGCGGCTCTCGACGCCGTCGAGGAAGCCGTCGTCATCATGGAAGACGACGAGACTTTCGACGCCGGCCGCGGCAGCTTCCTGAATCGCGATGGAAAAGTTCAGCTCGACGCCCTCATCATGGACGGCTCGACCCTCCGCGCCGGCGGCGTGGGCTGCGTCGAGCGCCTGCGCAATCCCGTGCGTGCCGCCCGCAAGATTCTCAGCGAGAGCCCACACGTTTATTTCGTCGCCGAAGGCGCAGAAAAATTCGCTGCCGAACACGGCATCGCGCTTTGCAAGAACGAGGATCTCATCATTCCCCGTGAGATCGAGCGTCTGCGCGAGTATCAGGCCGCGCAAGCTAATGCGAAAACGGCCGGTTCGAAACCCGACGGCAACGATCTATTCGCGCCCGTGGATCATGATCCGGCCATTTCCCACGACACCGTCGGGGCCGTCGCCCTCGACCGCAACGGCAACATCGCCGCCGCCACGTCGACCGGAGGCACGCTCAACAAGGCTCCCGGCCGCCTCGGCGATTCCTCGCTGATCGGCTGCGGCTGCTATGCGAACAACGAGAGCGCCGCCGTTTCCACCACCGGATGGGGCGAGCCCATCATGAAGCTAGTGCTGGCCAAGTGGACGGCCGACCGCATTCAGGCCGGCAACCTGCCCGAGTGGTCCGCACAGGAAGCGATGAACTACCTGAAACAGCGCCTCAACGGCCACGGCGGCATCATCGTGCTGAATCCCGAAGGCCACATCGGCATCGCCCACAACACCCCCCGCATGGCCTGGGCGTACAAGACCGTGAAGAAAGAAGAAGCCGGCATCGAGCGTCTCTCCTAAATATGCACAAGAACATTGCGGTCTGGGGAAAAAGAGTACCCGCACTTTGAATTTTTCGGCCAACCTTGCTGTGCGGTTTTCAAATCTAATTGCTTAGTCACTTCAACTCCAGAACGGTCTGGGGCTCCGTTCCGAGTGTCATGTCATTCCAAGGAGCACCTTGCTGTGAAACCACGCCCTTGTCATCGCCTTGGCGCGCTCGCGCCTCGATGCCGATATGCAGCCATTCTCCCCGCGACCTCTGTAGTCCTGACGATGTCAATTGTGATCGTAAGTCTAACGACTGCCTTGCCTGCCTTCGCGGCGCTGGGTGGGGACACCAGTTCGGTTCACTCCGATCAAGCCCGCATGCAAGGCAGTTTGCGCACTACGCAAAGCGAAGCCTATACGCTGCACGAGATTCAGGCCGCAACCGGAACGGTGGTCCGAGAATATGTTTCGCCATCGGGCAAAGTGTTTGCCGTGGCATGGCAAGGACCGTGGCCTCCTGATATGAGGCAGTTACTAGCGGCTTATTTCGTGGAGTATCAGCAAGCATTACAATCGCAGACCAACTCACGCGCCGGACGACGTCCGTTAACAATTCAGCAACCGGGGCTAGTGGTGCAATCGGGCGGGCACATGCGGTCCTTCGCCGGCCGGGCGTATATTCCGCAGATGTTGCCGCAGGGAGTGAGCGCGGAGGAAATCCGATGAACGATGTGCGTGCAATTGCGGCAATTCTGGCTTGCTTTGTGCTGCTGCTTACGTTCGGCTGCGGAGGCAGCGGATCGAAAACGAACACGAATACGAATACGATCGTGACCTCAGGTTCGAATGTTCAGCCCATCACGGTAGGCTCAGGCCCCACGGGGAACTATACCAATGGCGCGTTTACCAGCGTGACCGTGTGCGTGCCCGCAACCACCACTTGCCAAACGATTGACGGTGTGCTCGTCGACACCGGATCTTCAGGGCTCAGGCTGCTGTCTTCGGCTCTGACGATTTCGCTGCCACAACAGAAAGCGGGGGATGGTAATCCGGTGGTCGAATGTCTTCCGTTTGTAAGCGGGTACACATGGGGCCCGGTACAGACGGCGGACATCCAGATCTCCGGAGAGAAGGCGAGCGCCGTGCCAATCCAGGTGATGAGCGATACCGACTTCCCCGTGCCTGGTGCCTGCGCCGATCGCGGTTCCTCGGAGGATACGCTAGGTGCTCTAGGCGCGAACGGCCTGCTGGGTGTCGGAAACTTTGCCCAAGATTGTGGCGGCGCATGCGTCGCAACCGGAGCCGGGAATCCGGAGCTTTATTATGAGTGCCCTGCCTCGGGATGCGTGGTAACTGGGGAAAGTCTGGCGCAGCAGGTGCAGAATCCCGTGGCTTTGTTCGCAACCGATAACAACGGCGTAATTCTTGAGTTACCGGCAGTGACTGGCCCGGAGGCGAGTATCAGCGGCTCGCTGATTTTTGGCATTGGAACACAATCGAACAACGGGCTGAGCGGAGCGACGGTCTACACGGTCGACTCCGACGGAAACTTCACCACTTCTTACAAAAGCCTGCCGTACAACCAGAGCTTTCTAGACAGTGGCTCGAATGGTTTATATTTTCTGACCTCAAGCGCAAGCGGAATTCCAGTTTGTCCTGATGCCGCATTTTTCTATTGCCCGTCGAGCACGCAGAATCTGTCGGCGACCAATCAAGGAGCGAATGGCGCGAGCGGCCAAGTCAGCTTCAGCGTCGCCAGCGCCGACCATCTGTTCAACGACAACCCATCTGCCTTCGTATTTGTGAATCTGGCGGGACCAAATTCCCTGCCGGGATTCGATTGGGGCTTGCCATTTTTCTTCGGGAGGAATGTCTACACGGCCATCGAAGGACTGAGCACTCCGGGAGGAAACGGGCCTTACTGGGCGTATTAGAGGAAGGCGACGACTGGGATTGACGAAAAGATTGACCACCGCGGCCGGATGCGTTCCACCCTCTGGCTTCGATCAGGGCAACCAGCCGGGAGGCTTGTCCCTGCAGTCACTTACTATTTCTCGGAATTTACAACCACCCCTTCGTTCTCGCGATCCGCGCGGCTTCCACGCGGTTGCTCGCTCCTAGCTTGCTGATGGCTTCAGAAAGATAATTCCGCACCGTGCCATCCGACAATCCCAACTCGCCAGCGATGTCGCCACTGGCCATGCCTTCACCCGCCAGTCGCAGCACTTGCCGCTCGCGGTCGGTCAGCGGGTCCATCTCACCCCAGGCTTCCGTCGCCAACTCTGGATGAATCACCCGCAATCCCTGATGCACGCGGCGCACCGCGTCCGCGAGTTCTTCGGCGCGCATATCTTTCAGCAGATAGCCGGACGCTCCCGATTCGAGTGCACGTCGCAAGTATCCCGAGCGCGCAAACGTGGTAACGATGACCACGCGCGTCCCTGTCCGCTGCCGCTTCAACTCCGCGGCCACGTCGAGGCCGCTCATGTGCGGCATTTCAATGTCTGTGATGAAGACATCGGGCTTGTGCGCGAGCACGGCTGCGAGCGCTTCTTTGCCATTGCGCGCCTGCCCCACGACCGAAATGTCGCCTTCGATTTCAAGCAGCGCAGCCAGCGCGCCCAGCACCATCCCCTGATCTTCGGCCAGAACCACGCGGATGGTCTTCCGGCCGTCTTTGATATTGTCCCTGATATTGTCCCTGGCGCTTTCTTTAGATTGCGGGTTCAATTGCGGCTGCCTTCGCCCGGCGCGACAACTTCTTTGGTGGGCAGCGTGATCGTGAGTTTGATTCCAGCTCGAGTTTCGCGGAGGAGCGTGCCCCCGAGCATTTCCACACGTTCGCGCATGCCGCGAAGTCCGTTGCCCTCGCCGTTGGAACCGCCCAGGCCATCGTCCTGAATTTCCAGCCGGCACGAGCCATTCTGCTGATCAAGCCGCATGCGACAAGTGCGAGCGCGCGCGTGCCGCACCACGTTGGTCACCGCTTCGCGCACTGCCAGCGAGAGCACGCTTTCCTGCACCGCTGGCAGCTTCACCGTGGTCGCGGCATCGCACTGCACGGTCAAGCCGGCGGTTTCGAGTGTCGACTTGGCTTGCGCCAGTTCGGCCGCCAATCCCTGCGAACGGTACCCACGAATCGCGTCGCGCACGTCGGCCAAGGCCTGCCGCGAGATGCTTTCGACTTCGCGGATTTCTTTTCCCGCCCGCTCGGGATCGCGATCAATCAGTTTGCCCGCGAGTTCCGACTTCAACGTAATCACCGAGAGCGTGTGCCCCAGAACATCATGCAGGTCACGCGCAATGCGCTCGCGCTCGGCAACCTTCGCCAGGTTTTCAACTTCTTCGTGGGCCTTGCGCAGCTTTCGATTCATCCGGTTGCGCTCGGCGAAGAACATGTTTCCCGCCCCGATGAAAATTGGGAAGAGTGCCGAGAAGAAAAGACTGCCGAGATCGAGGTGCAGCAACCATCCTTCGATCGCGGCGACGCCGCCAATGCCGAACAACCCGATCACCGCGGCGGTGTTCGTCTTCACGCAGAACGGAAGCATGGCAGCGGAAAAAATAAAAAACGTGCACGCGCCATGGTTGATCGGTTGAAAAAGAAGTCCCAACAAGATCATCCCGCCGATGTGGAGGTAGAGGTTCGGGTTCTCCAGCGCGAACAGCCCGAAATAGAGAACCAGAAAAACGGCGGCGCCGGTCAGATCAAGCAGCCACACCTTGAGGCTTTCGTGAGCAGCAACGGGCTGAATAAAAAAGAAGCCCAGATACACCATCCAGAACAGAGGACTCCATCCGTGATCCTTGTTCTTAAAGATCATCCGCCAGGGCTTCAACTTCAGCGAGCTTCCGGTTCGACACTCGTCGCTATCAAATGGCATTCGCGTCTTCTTCTTGTTCAGTTCTTTTTCTTATTCTCTCCCGCCCGTCAATTCCGGTCGCGGCGCCAGGCCGATCCAGTTCCATACCACACCAGCATGGCCGCAGGAATCAAGGCCAGCAGCCATTTTTCACCACCGAACATGGCGACCAGACCGAAGCAGATCAGAAGTATCGTCGCGCAGATCGATTTTCCTGCGGTCATAGTCGTGCCCTCGACTTTCTCAATCGATGCCTTGCCAACACTGGCCCAGCGGCTTCGCAAACTCAGCCGTAAAGTTTTCCCTTGTCGCGCTGGAACCCAATCCGTGCAACACCAAGGCAGATCATCGTGAAGGCCGCCAGCATTTCCCAGTGCCCAACATTAGGTTCATGACGTCCCCCTCCCACAATTCCCACTGCCAGTTGCGCCAGATGATAAGGCGGCATCACAACCGCGAACTGCTGCACAATTTTCGGCAGGAACATGAAGGGCACCCACAACCCGCTGCAGAAAGACATCGGCAAATAAATCAGGTTGATGGTCGCGGGCGCCGAATTCGGACCCGTGAAATATCCGAGCGCCAGTCCCATCGCCGAGAACGGCAGCGACCCGGCGACCAGCGTCCCTAGCAGCAGGGCAAATTGGCCGATCGACATGCGCACACCGCCGAACGCGTATCCCAGCAGGAACAGCGCCAGCACGATCACAGCACTGAAAATCATCGCGGTCGCTACCTTAGCAGTGAAATATGCAAACGGAGGCATGGGGCTGGCGCGTTTCACCTGCAGCCACCCCAGGCCGCGGTCTGAGGCCAGCCCCGCCGCGGTTCCAAACAACGACGCGCCCATCACTCCGAACGTGCCGTACGTCGCGATCATATACGCGGGCACCGACGTACCCGCGATCGCCTGGTGCCCATTCAGCACCAGCCCGAACAGCACGTAGAACATGATCGGAAAGCTGAGCACCGACACGGTGTACATGCGCAGACGCAGGTTTTTCAGAAACTCGTATTTCGCTTCCTTCAGATAAATCATTGCCGTGTGGCTCGGCGACCGCTGAATTTGCGGGCGGCTCAGGGCCAGGCTTGCGGTAGTCGTCGACATGGTGTTTCCTCCGGTGCTCGCCGATTCGTTCGACTCAATTAGAGCTGGCAGCGTCGTTCGTAGTGTCGCGGGTCAGTTCCAGGAACGCTTCTTCCAGGCCCGCGCTGCTGACTTCCAGGCTCGAGAGCCCGGCATCCCGCGTCAGCAACTCGCGGACAATCGACTCCGCTTCGACCGCATGAATCTCAACCGCTTCGCGATCTTCTTTCACTTCCGTGACGCCAGGAATCTGGCGCAGGGCGTTCAGACTGAGGGTCGTGATGCAGCGAATCCGCTTGCCGGCGGTCTTCGCCTTAATCTCCGCCGGAGTTCCTTGCGCAATGATTTCACCTTTATTAATGACCGCGACGCGGTCGGCCAGCGCGTCGGCCTCCTGCAGGTAATGCGTGGTGAGCAACACGGTTTTGCCGCGCGTGACCATCCGGCGAATTTCATCCCACAACATGCGTCGCGCTTCCACGTCGAGTCCTACAGTAGGTTCGTCGAGAAAAACCAGGTCCGGATCGCCGCAAATCGCGAGGGCAAACAGCACGCGCTGCCTCTGGCCTCCGGAGAGGTCCCCGAACTTGCGATCGCTCAATTTCTCCAGACCGGCAGCAGCCAGCACTTCTGCGAGTGCCATTGGTTTCTCGTAGTAGGTAGAAAACAGATCGATGTGCTCGCGTACGCGCAACGTTTCCGGAACTCGCCCCACTTGCAGCATGGCGCCCGTCCTCATCCGGTTTTCAGGATTCGTCGGGTCGCCTCCAAAAACACGCGCTCGTCCCGCATTCGGCTGCAGCAATCCCAACAGCAGTTTCACGGCGGTAGTTTTGCCCGCGCCGTTCGGACCAAGCAACGCGACTACCTCTCCAGCGTGCACCCGAAAATCAACGCCGCACAGAGCCCGCACGCTGCCATAATTCATGTTCACACCTTCGAGGCTGGCGACGGCGAAGTTCGATTTTGCGAGTTCCAAATTCCGTGGCTGGTCCAAGGTCGCGATCATCTTCGAGTCCTCCCGGCCCGTTCGGCGCCGTTTGTCGGGAATTGATCTCGTTTCCCCCGACACTCAATCACCATCAACGATTGCATCATCGCGGAAGTGGAAAGAACGCACCAGTGCCATCCATCACGCGCTCGGCGTGACAAATGTCATCCTGTGAAATGTTGCGGGATACCTCTTGGACTTGCGGGGGAAACGGACCCGGGGATCAATGCCGCGCGACACGGGGAAATCCTGACTTCCCCTACAGACTTGTTACGAATTCCGAACAAGCACAGGAAATCCACAGCGCAGTAGTCGCGGCGCAATTCGAGTCGTCGAATCGAACAGGCCATCGATTGTACGCGTCTGACAAGGGTCCGCGCGTGTTCGGATTTCGTAACAACACTCGCACACTTAAATTTTCACACATGTCTTTCACACTTTGCCCCTCCCCTTTGGTATGATTCCCCCAATTTCGTAGGAGGGCGCAAGCATGTTGCCCGCGGGAAAAAGCCTTCGAACGTTACGCGAGAAACTCGGCCTCACCATGCGCGACGTCGAGAACTCAAGCGCGCGCGTCGCGGACAAATATCGCAATGAGGAATTTTCCATTCCTCCCAGCCGGCTATCCGACATCGAGACCAAGGGAATTCTGCCCAGCATTTTCCGGCTCTACACGCTCTCGGTTATCTATCGCCGCGACCTGCGCGAACTCATGTCCTGGTACGGCGTCGACCTGAATAATCTGGCCGCCGACCTTGGCCTCGTATCCCCGCCAAAGTCGCACGTTTCCGATGCGCTGGCGGGTTTATCCTCGGTGCAGGTTCCGGTTCGGTTCGATCCCAGCTTTGACGACCGTCGTACCACCAACCTGGGCCGCATGGTCGAGCAGTGGGGCATGGTGCCCGTCGCTTACCTCGCACAATTTGCCACCAGCAACTTCACTTATGGCTATGTGGGCACGCAGGATTTCACCATGTACCCGATCCTACCGCCCGGCAGTTTCATCCAGGTCGACGAGTCAAAAAATAAGGTCGTCGAAGGTTCGTGGCGCTCAGAATACGAACGCCCCATTTATTTCGTCGAAACTCGCGACGGCCACACCTGCTGCTGGTGCAGTATGCGCCGCGAGGAAATCATTCTGCAACCACATCCTTTGTCCCCCGTTCCGGTTCGCATCCTGCGCCATCCACAGGAAGCCGAAGTGCTCGGCCAGGTCGTGGGAGTGGCTATGAAATTGACCGAGTGGCACGCCCTCGATTCTTCGCCAGCATCGAAAGCGCCAGCAGCACTGAATTAAGATGAGTGGCGGACGGGGCCTGGCGCTCGCCGGGCAGCAAGTCTTCAAAGCGGTCGCGCATACCATCCACGTACGCCTGAACCGTCATCGCCGTCCCGCGACTCGACGCGTCCAGATCCTCCACCAGAGTCGACAGCGGCATCCGTAACACTCCCGCCACAATCTCGGCATGGGCCGTTTTCAACGCGCGTTCAGAAGAGTCCGGCCCATGCACCAGCTCCATCCCCCAGTGCTCGTAACGCCCCTGGGCACGGCGCAAGGACGCCAGATAAACCAGCTTCCCCAGCCGCCCCGCGATCGCTGCCAGGGTAGTTTCTTTCACGTCCTGTAGAGCCGATTTCAGCGTCATCTTGTTACGAATTCCGAACGCTCAGAGGCCGCCCCACCCCGTTGCGCGCTCAATTGCCCCCATGAAATTATCACCGTCCAATTCGCAGTCACAAGGAGAAAACAACCATGAAACGCATCCTGCTTATCCTCGGCGCAGCCGTCCTCTTCGTCAACACACTGGTAGTTCCCACCCAAGTCAAGGCCGATGGCGGACCGGGTACTACCAATTGCGGCACTACACTGTGCAAGCCCTAACTAACCTCAACAGCGGATTGTCGCATGAAAGATCTGCGAGTTTCGCGACGAGCTTGCTGATCTTACGAAAACAGAACAAGAAACGCGCTCGAGTTGTGGCCTGCGGCAGATCGCGGTATAGTTCTTCACCGCCATGCTGCAGGCCCACTCATTACTTTGGTACTACCTTTGGGTCGGACCCAATTTGATCCTGCTGACTCTCGCCTTTCTGTTATGGAAGCGGCGTCTTCACAACGCTTATCCATTTTTCTTCGCATTTGCTGTCGTGAGCGCCCTCGATCAACTGGCCCTCTATGCTGCCGACATAATCCCCTCGGTTACCCCCCAGTGGTGGTGGCGGATCTTCTGGGCGGGTTTAATGGCAGAAGGCCTGCTGAAGTTTGCGCTAATCGGCGAGATTTTCGGTCGCGTCTTCGATGGCTATCCTGCCGTCGCAAAGCTGGGCAAATTCATGATCCGTGGAGTCGGTATCTTCCTGGTATTTGCGGCGGCCTTGGCTGCTGCCTATGCTCCAAAGAACGGTCTTTTCGGGATCGTCTCAGGGGCGCATGTGCTGGAACAAAGCACATACCTGATTGAATCTGGCCTCCTGCTGTTTATCTTCTTGTTTTCGGCATACTTCCGGCTAACCGCGACGCGACAGACTTTTGGAATTGCCTGGGGCCTTGCCATCTCAGCCTGTGTGCACCTCGCGACCTGGGCCGTGACGTCCAATGGGGGGTTGCCTGAGAAACGAAATCTTCTTGATCTTCTCAACATGGCTACCTTCCATGTTTGCGTCCTGATCTGGTTCTACTACCTGCTCGTCCCCAGCAAAGTTACTGCAAGCCCTACGGTTCCGTTGCCCGAAAATAATCTCGATGTCTGGAACCGCGAACTGGAGCGTTTAGTCCGACCATGACTCTGGCCATCATTCTCGTTATCGCTGCGGCCCTCGCGCTAGTTTTCATTCTCGGGGTCGCCGCTTCTCGCAGCCGGCAGATTTCCTCCAGCGCCAGCCTCGCTGGACAGATTCAGCCCATTGACGTCGAGGCCTTTCGCGTCCTCGTCGACCCGGCAGAAGATGACTACCTGCGCCGTCGCCTGTCTGCCGCCGAGTTTCGGGTGGTCCGTCGCGAACGGCTGCGTGCCATGGCCGCCTACATTCGAATCGCGGGAAGAAACGCGGCGGTTCTCGTCCGCATGGGGCAAGGTGCACTCACCGTCGGGGACGCCGACACGGCAGAAGCCGCGCGCCGTTTAGTCGACAACGCTCTCCTGCTGCGCCGCAACGCCGCTTTCGCGCTGCTGAGAATTTATATTGCTCTGGCTTGGCCGAACTCCGGCCTCGCAGCCGTTGCCGTCCTTCATGGCTACGAACAATTAAATGGATCGGCCATGCTGTTGGGCAGACTCCAAAATCCCGCTGCCCCGGTGCGCATTTCGGCCACGCTATGAGTCTGGTCGCGCAGCATAACACTCGTCGATCGTTTCCCCTTATACTCGCCGCGTCGGCGCGCATATTTCAGGCCACCTTCGGGGTAACTCGGAAACCACCCTCTTCCGATTCGTGACTTGTTTTCGCGGGTCTTTCTGTTATAAAACCAGCGGGCTGCAAAGCTTGGCTACGAAGCACGCGTTCCACATCATTTGTGATTTACGTCGGCACCTGCCGTGGAAATTGGTCCCGCCGTCTGCTCGCCTCCGCGAGTCCAAGGGAGAACCTTATGATCCGCACCCTGAAAACTGCGTCCTCGTGTTTCTTTGTCCTGCTGTTGTCCGCCGTTTCTTTTGGCCAGGGCGGCGCGGCTACCGGTGATCTGCACGTCACGGTCAAAGATCCCAGGGGAAACCTGGTCGCCAGCGCGACCGTCACCGTGCGTGACGCAGCCAGGGGGTTGGAGCGAACTGCCACTGGCGACGGGCAAGGGGGGTACAGCTCTCAACTTCTGCCGCCCGGCACTTACTCAGTCACAATTGATGCGACAGGTTTCAGCGGGATATTGAGCACCGGCGTCGTGATCACCGTCGGTGGACTGGTCGAGCTTCCGATTATGCTGGCCGTCGCCACCGGCAAGGAAGTCGTGGAAGTTAGTTCCCAAGCCGAGCTGGTCGAAACTTCGCGCAGTTCTACCACTGACACCATTGGCCAGCGCCGCATCGATAATCTTCCCATCAACGGCCGTAACTACATTAACTTCACTCTGACCGATTCTCAGGTCGTGCGCGATAATGCGCCTAACACCGGCGCCGCGCCCACCTCCGGCCTCAACATGAGCGGCCAGCGCGCCCGCTCGAATCTGGTGAACGTCGACGGCGCCGACGCAACCGACAACTCCACCAACGGCGTACGCTCCACCGTTTCCCAAGAAGCCGTGCAGGAATTTCAGATCATCACCAACAGTTACGCTGCGGAATACGGCCGCGCCGCCGGTGGCGTGGTCAACATCATCACCCGCTCCGGATCGAACGACTTCCACGGCGACGTTTACGGCTACTTCCGCGATCGCAGCTTCCAGGCGGTGAATCCCTTCAGCACCGTTCCCAACCCTGCCTACACGCGCGTGCAGGCAGGAGTCGCGTTCGGCGGCGCCATCAAGAAGGACAAAACGTTCTACTACTTCGCCTACGAAATTACGCGCCGCCACGAAACTGGATTCTCCTCAATTGGGCAAGACTGCCTGGCGACCGGCGGCCAGACTTGCTTCGGGCTCAACCCCTTCGACGCCTCGGCGTTTTTCGGCGCTCCCGCGGGCAGCGTCAACCTGCAACTCACGCCCGACCAGATCGGGTTCCTTGCCAACCCAGCGGTGGACGCCGCTTTGGCAAACCCGGCGTATGCGGGGGAAGTGGGGGAGTATCTCGGCTTAGTCGGCGCCTCTTCCGGCATGGCCGTGAACGGTTCATGGCCGGTGGGTTTGACGGGCGGCTACCCTGGCCTCGCAGGCTTTCCTACCAGTTGCACTCCGCCGGGATGCTTCGTTCCGAGTTCCTACCAGACGCTGACTTCGCAAATGGGAAACTTTCCCGTCTTTGAAGGAACCAGCCTCTACTCTCTGCGTCTCGACCTCAACCTGGGCAATAACCATCGCCTGACCATCCGCGGTAACGTCAGCCCCAGCACGGTCACCGGTATCGAAGTCAGCGGCGAAGATCAGCCCTTCGGGCAGAACGCCTACTCGCGCACCTCGCAACAAACCTATCGCGACGTCGCTGGAGTATTCCAGGACACCTGGACCATCGGCAACGACAAGGTCAACGAATTCCGCTTCCAGTACGCTCGCCGGGGACTGTCTTTCTTCTACAACACGCAGAACCCCGGAGGCTCCGATCCGGCCGTCAACATTCCCGGCTACGCCTACTTCGGCCGCGAGCCCTACTCTTACATTCAACGAGTCGAGCAACGCTACCAGTTCACTGACAACTTCTCCTGGACCGTGGGCCGCCACAACATGAAGTTTGGCGGCGACCTCAACTATCTTCCGCTCACGGCGACCTTCACCGTCAACTATGGCGGCGTCTATGATTTCGGTTCCTTCAGCGCGGCGAACCTCGGCTTTGTGAGCCCCGGCGGTCTGCCCGCTTTCCCTGACCTCTCGCCCGTCCAGTCGTATGGCGCCGGATTGCCCGGAGATTTGGTGCAGGGCCTCGGCAGCCCCCACGACACATTTCACAATATTCCCATCGGCCTGTTCTGGCAGGATTCGTGGCGCGCCAGCCGGACTCTGACTCTGAACTACGGCGTGCGCTACGACGTCGAGATTCCGCCCAAGTTCACTGCGCCCCAGGGCCTGGCGCTTCCTGCCTACAACCTGCTCGGCTTGCAGAAAGGCATTAAGACCGACAAGAACAATATTCAGCCGCGATTCGGCGTTGCCTGGGATCCCGCCGGCAACGGCAAGACCGTGGTGCGCGCCTCCTACGGCATCTTCTTCGACCACCCGCTGCTCGGTCTCTATTTTCTCGGCGACGCCTCTGACGGTTCCTCGAGCGGTCAGTTAGCCTTCGGAGGAACCGGGCTTTGCTCGGTCGCAGGAAATCCTGCCAACCTGAACGCGTTTACTATTTTCCAAGGTCTGGTGCCTTCCGCGACCGGCAGCCCCACTTCGCCGTGTTCGCCGACCGGCAGTTCGGCGGCTCTTGCCCTGATGAACTATTCCCCGAACCAACAGCTGTTCTCCTGCGGCACTTCCGCGGCGGGCTGCGGCGTCTCTTCTCCCAGCCAATCCATTTTTCTGAACCAGAACTATCTCAACCCGAGCACCTTCCTGCCGCTGGCCTTCCAGCCTTTCGGTTATCCGCAGTCGAAGAATTTCGTCTATGCCTACGCGCAGCAGGCTAACCTGACCCTGGAGCAGGATCTGGGCGGCGGCTATGCCCTGAGCGTCGCCTACAACTTCAATGGCGGACGCCACCTGAACCGTCCCATCAACGCCACCGCAATTCGCGGCGATCTGCTCATCAACAACTATCTCGCTTCCGGCGCAACTGCGGCTAGCCCGCTCACCGTCAGCGGCTGCTCGGCTCCCGGTGCACCGGTACCCTGGGTCGATTCTTCCATGATGAACTTCTTCCGTCCCGGAGGCTTGAATCCTTCGATCGTCGGCGCCTACTTGTCTCAGGGTGCGGCGGGCGCCTACTGCGTGGGAGTGGCGCAACAGATCGCGCAGAGTCTGGCCAGCCAGGGCTTCAACGCGAATTGCAATCCTGCCGGCTTCACCGGCTGCGTCCCCTTCGGCGACATGGACGCCAACTACTCCAACGGCAGCTCCATCTATCACGGCCTGAGCGCGAATCTGCGCAAGCGCTTCACCAGCCACTACGAGTTCCTCGCCTCTTACACCTGGTCGCACGCCATCGACGATTCCACCGATTTGCAATCCACGCTCGTGCCCGAAGACAGCTACTACCCCGCCCTCGATCGCTCCACGTCGCTGTTCGACCAGCGCCATCGCTTCGTCTTCAGCGGTGTGTATCAGAGTGGAAAGCTGAGCGGCAGCAGCGTTACCAGCAAGGTCTTCAGCTACTGGACGGTCGCCCCTATCCTCGAAATTGGTTCCGGGCGTCCCTTCAACATCATCACCGGCAACGGGGACAACCTCCAGTTGTCCTCTGAAACCGGACGACCCAACACTTATGTCAATGCTGCCTGCGGTCCGTCTTATCCCTCCAAGTATTCGCCGACCGGCACGCTGCAGGAACCCTGCGGCGCAGAATACAACGGCACGCTGCTCTCGCTCGACGGCAATCTCGCCCGCAACGCCGGCATTCAGCCCTGGACCATCTTCAACGATCTTCGCATTGCTAAACGCATCCCCATTGGTGAGCGTTTCAGCACCGACCTCATCGTTGACATGTTCAACATCGCCAACAAAATGAACGTGGCCGCCGTCAGCCCCCTGTGCAGCAGCGCCACCTGCAACGCCGGCCAGCCCACCGCCGCCTATGACCCGCGTCAGTTCCAGTTCGCTCTGAAAGTGAACTGGTAAACCCGAACTGGTAAGCATCGTAATAACCGATTTGTCATCCTGAGGCTCGCGCTGTTTGCGGGCCGAAGGATCCATGCAACCCTGCCGGCATCTTTCACTCGTCAGAACTGGAACGCCAACCCGGCGGTCGGCGTAATCGGCAGCCCCTGCAGAGTTTTTACCTGCGCCAGCCCCGTATTCGGATCGACGCCGGAAGTATAGGCGTAGCGGGCGTTATAGTGGTTGGTAAGGTTCAGCACTTCGCCGTATAGTGTCAGCTTCCAGCGCGCGAACGCCCAATCCTTGTCGATGCGCAGATCGAGGCGGTCGTAATTTCCTAGCCGGGTTGAGTTCAGTCCGACCGGCACATACTGGCCAGCAACCAGAACGAACGACCCGCTGGGGATGGGATATCCTGAGCCATACAACCACTTGCCGCTCAAGTTCAGGCTGGGCCTCAACCGATACGTCGCAAAGATATTCAACGAATTCCGCTGGTCCTCCAGCGTTGGAAAGTAGCCGGTGTTGAAGAAAATCGTAGGCTCACCGTTGATGAGATACGGCGGCGTAACCTGATATTGCCGCTCGCGCGCCCGCAGCAGCGTGTAGCCCAGCCAGCCAGAAAGCCGGTTCGCACTGCGGCGCTGCACCACCAACTGCACGCCCTGCGAGTAGTCGCGCTGGTAGGTGCCACCAGAAAACGCCTGCAGGGCGGGGCACGGATTGGAACTCAATTGCGTCGGCGCAATGGCTCCGAACATGTCGAAGTCTTTGCGCTGGAAAGCTTCCAGCCGGATTCTTGTGTTCTCTCCGAATCTCTGCTCCAGAGCTGCGGAATAGTGGTTCGATATCGGGGGCAACGCGCCTTCATTCACGCAACTTCCCGCGGGCAGATCGAAAACATCATCGGTGAATTGCGAGTAGCGGCCGGCGCTCAACTGCAGTTCGGTGGCGCGGGCAACGCGAACCGCAGCTGAACCCTGCGGCGAAAACCGCTGCGGCAAGAACGCCTGCGAACGGTCCCACCGCAGGCTGCCCAGCAAGTGCACTCGCCCCTTGAGCAGCGACGCCGACTCTTGCGCGTAAGCCGTCTGGCGCAGCCCGGTCTCCTGATACGCGTCGCCACCCTCGAGTACACCCGTCGTGGGATCGTAGAAACCGCTGGTGTAGCCAGTCAGCAGATGGCGCACCGTCCAGCCCGCTTCCAGAACACTGTCACGAAACCAATTCCAGGTCACGCCCGTTCCGCCCACCCACTCCCGATAGTCGGTCGTGTTGAGAATCTGGTTGGCGGTATTGCGCAAATCCTCAGGCTCGCGAAAATATGCGCCGCGCGCCTCGAACAACAGGCGCGGGCTCAAGCTCCATCGCCATCCCATTCGCGCCAGAGCGAAGTCGCTTTTCCCGCTGGCGTACTCGTCAATGTTCAGAGCCGCGGGATCGGTCATGGTCATATCGGTGTGCCCGTCCGTGGCGAAGAAGCTCACGTTCTGCCGCGGAGTGAGGTCGTAATTCAATTTCAGATCGCCGTCGTAGAAGCCAACGTCGGCCGCGTTCGGCACGCGATTCTGCACGAGATAGTTGATGTAGCTCTTGCGGGCCGAAACCAACCACGAGCCTTTCCGCTCGCCTCCCAGACCGCCTTCGCCGAGAAGTTCGCTGGCCGCAATGCCCGCCGTCAATCGAAACAACGGCGCGCCCCGGCTGCCTTCGCGCGTACGAACGTCGAGCGCCGCACCCACCGCGTCGCCGAATTTTTCTGGATACGCCGCAGGCAGCAACTTCATCTCTTCGACCACTTCGCTGGTCAACACCCCCAGTGACGCTCCTTCAGCGGAGTTGCCAATCTCATGAAACGGGCTCGGCACCAGCACGTCATCGATATAAATCGAGACGCTCGAAAACGGCGCGCCCATCACTGAAAACTCGGCGAAGAATTCGTTGTTGCCTTCTGCCGAAACTCCCGGCAACGTCTGCACCGCGCGAAACGGATCGTCGGCAAACACTGTCGAGGTCTCGCGAATTTCTGTGCTGGTCAGGGTGGTTTCGACCGTCGCCGGCGAATCGCCGCCCTGAAATACGTCGCCCCGCACTTCCACCTTGTCGGTGTGGTGAAAATTGTCGGGCACCATGGCGATCGAGAACTCTTTCACGTCGGACGCCGCCGCCAGAGTGAACGGAATCGTGAGCAGCCGGTAGCCCACGGCATTGAGGCGCAGCGTGTAACTGCCGGGCGAGAGACTTGGGATCTCGAACTCGCCCGCGATCGATGTAACTGCGCTATCCCTCTTTCCGAGTGCGGATCCCAGCACCGTCACCTCGACGCGGCCCAGCGCTTCGCCGCCCACTGCGTTCGTGACTTTGCCCTTAATTTCGCCGGCCTGAGCCACGGCCGCGATCAGCAGAAGAACGGCGAACACAAGAAGACGCATGTGGCTCCGAAGCAGGGGGCGCGGACATTCTATTCCGACCAGAAGAACGATGCAGGATGTTCGGCTTGCGCTGCCTGGGAGCGGCGACCAGCGTGGGGAATCGAGGAGTGCACGGCAATGCGAACCCTGATGCGGCGCACGGATCGCTGACGGCTGATGGCTGCATCCCTCTGTTACACTTTTCCTTCACCCATCCTTGGCGCTTGCCCGGAGTTCGCTCCCCAATGTCTGAAACTCAAATGCCCACCCCACGCACCCGTGTGGTTCGTGAACCCCATCGCGGAGTCTACGATCGCGAGACGGTATACCAGATCCTCGACGAAGGATTTCTCTGCCACATCGGATTCGTCGTCGACGGCCAGCCCTTCGTCATCCCCACCTCTTACGGCCGCAAAGACGCGAGCCTCTACATTCATGGCTCCGCCGCCAGCCGCATGCTGCGCCAGATGCAGAAGGAAGCCGTGCAAGTCTGCATCACCGTAACCCTGCTCGACGGACTCGTCCTCGCCCGCTCGGTGTTCAATCACTCCATGAACTACCGCTCTGTGGTGTTACTAGGGAAGGCCGCGCTCGTCGACGATCCACAGGAAAAGCTCGCAGCCCTGCGCACTCTGTCAGAACACATCCTCCCCGGCCGCTGGGACGACTCGCGCCAACCGAACGATCGCGAACTCAAACAAACGTCCGTGCTGCGCGTCCCCATCGAAGAATTTTCTGCGAAAGTCCGCACCGGTCCGGCCGTCGACGACGAAGAAGACTACGCCTTCCCCACCTGGGCCGGAGTCGTTCCGCTAGAAATGGTCGCAGGGGCGCCAATCGACGACGCAAGATTACTGCCGGGAAAAGAAGCGCCGGAATATGCGAAGCACTACAAACGAAAATAAATCGGGAAGGCCGCTGAGTCCCTGCGTGGTCCCAGTGTCCTCTGTGGTAGAAGTTTTTGATTTTCACGGCACCAACAACATTTTCCCCGCGATCTTCCGGGCTTCCATGTCGCGATGCGCCTGGGGCGCTTCCGCCAGCGGATACGTCTTCGCAATCCGCAGCTTGAGTTTGCCGTCGGCGATCATCGCAAATAGTGCGCCTGTGCGCGCCAGCAATTCCTCGCGCGTGGCGGTGAAGTGCGCCAGCGTGGTGCGCGCCATGTAGAGCGAACCTTTTTCCGACAGCTTCGCCGGATCGACGGGCGGCACCGGCCCGCTCGACATGCCGTAGAGCACGAGCATGCCGCGCAGCCGCATCACGTTCAGATTTTTTTCGAATGTCGCCTTGCCCACGCCGTCATAGACCACATCAACGCCCTTGCCACCGGTCAGGCGTTTCACTTCGGATTCGAAATCCTGCCGCGTGAAGATGATCACTTCATCCGCGCCGGCTTCACGCGCCAGCTTGGCTTTTTCCTCGCTCGATGCCGTGCCAATTACCCGCGCTCCGATCGCACACGCCATCTGCACCAGCAGCAATCCCACGCCGCCCGCCGCGGCGTGCACCAGCGCCGTCTCGCCGGCTTTCAGTTTGTGCGCGTCGTTCACCAGATAATGCGCCGTCAGACCGTGCATCATCGCTGCCGCAGCGTGCTCATCGGTCACCGCCGCGGGCACCGGAACCAGATGCTCCTCGGGCGACACTACATACTCTGCATAAGACCCGAGAACTCCGCTCCAAGCCACGCGGTCGCCAATTTTCACCGTCTTCGCCTGCGCGCCCACTTCCGTGACCACGCCCGCACCTTCCTGCCCCGGAATAAACGACAGCGGAGTCCGCAAACTGCCGTCGCGGAACTGCCCATCAATTGAATTCACACCGGCGGCCGACACCTTCACCACCGCCTCGTTCGGCTTCGGCCGAGGCGCGGCGACCTCGGTGAGTTCCATCACCTCCGGCCCGCCCGTATGTTGCACGCGAATGGCTTTCATGGTCTTTGCTGTGAATGCTCACTACGGAATCAGCAATAACTTCCCCGTAGTCTTTCTTGCTTCCAACTCGCGATGCGCCCGCTGCACCTCGGCCAGCGGATATGTGTGCTCAATCCGCAATTTCAGTTTTCCCGCCGCGAGCATGCCAAACACCGCGCCCGACCGCGCCATCAACTCTTCCCGCGTCGCGGTGTACGCCGCCAGCGTCGGCCGCGTCACATAGAGCGACCCCTTCGTCGACAACGTGATCAGATCAAAGGGAGGCACGGCCCCGCTCGACCCGCCAAACAGCACCATCATCCCGCGCGGACGCAGAATATTCAGCCCCTTCTCGAACGTGGTCTTGCCCACCGAGTCATAGACCACGTCGACGCCCTTACCGCCCATGAACCGCTTCGTCTCGGCCTCGAAATCGGATTGCGAATAAAGAATGACGTCGTCCGCTCCCGCTTCGCGCGCCAGCTTCGCCTTCTCGCCGGTCGAAACCGTGGCAATCACACGCGCGCCAATGTTGTGCGCCATCTGCACCAGCAGCAATCCCACGCCGCCGGCCGCAGCGTGCACCAGCGCGGTCTCGCCGCGCTGCAACGGAAAAGCGTCGTGCGAGAGATAATGCGCCGTCATCCCCTGCAGCATCGCTCCTGCGGCCTGCTGGTCGGTTACGCCGGAGGGAACGGGCACCAGCTTGTCGGCGGGCACGGCGGCATATTCTGCGTACGATCCTAAAATGCTCGCATAGGCCACACGATCGCCGGCCTTCAGGCCCTTCACGTCGGCGCCCACGGCCGTCACCGCGCCCGCGCCCTCCTGCCCCAACACGAACGGCAATGGGACTTTATATCTGCCCTCGCGCTGATAGACGTCAATAAAATTCACGCCCGAAGCGGCCAGCTTCACTACCGCCTCATTCGCCTTGGGCTCGGGAACCGGCAAATCCACCAGTTCCATCGCCTCCGGGCCGCCGGGTTGTCTTACTTGAATGGCTTTCATGTTGGGCTCTATTCCGAATGTTGCGCTGGGATTCGACGCGAAGCGAATCCGCCCGCTTCAAATTTCCCGCAAATTTCCCGAACTTAAGACTCAACTGTTTAATGCTGGAATGTCAAGGCGGGCTCGCTTACTGGGACGCGTTAGGACTGTGGCTCGCGCTCGCCGGCGCGCTTCCAGTTTGCGTGGGTCGAATTTGTGCGGGTCAAGTTTGTATGGATCGAGTTTGTATGGATCGAGGCCGGCAGCGGCCATCACGGCCAGGGCGAACTGCTCCGCAGAAATGTTGAATACTTTCGCCGTCGCGGCCACATCTTCGCGTTCTTCGCGAACAGGAGCTACCCAGCGGTAGCCTCGTCCAACCACGGTCTGCACATATCGCGGCTGCGCCGAATCGTCTTCGAGCGCGATGCGTACTTTTCTGACCGCGGTATTGATTCCCTGTTCGACGTCGACGAAAACGTCGGGCCCCCACAGCGTCTCGGCGATCCGCGCGCGCGTCACCAGCTGCTGCGGGTTCTCAATCATGAACATCAGCAGTTGCAGCGGAAGGCCTTCCACGCGCAGAGGGCGCCCGCTGCGGAGCAGCTGAAAGCGCCCAAAATCCAACTCGAAGTCGGCGAAGCGAACTCTCTTTTCCGGCACGGAAACCAAGCATCGACCCCCAGAAGTGAAAGTAATTCTTGTCTGCGCTTCCGGCACTGTCAAGCCTTGTCGACATGTCGCAAACTCTGCGAGGGAATTGGAAGACGTAACTCCTTTACATTCCTCGTCGCGGTCTTTCCCAAGTCTGTACCGTGAGAAGAAATTTAGCCGCGAATCATTCCTTCAGATCAGTTGATGCGGCTTCAGACCGGCTCCATGGACCTTCTCCCCGGACGAATGCAAGATGACCTTACTTCCACGTTAGACGGAAGGATTTGCTAGAGGAGACTATGAGAACCCGATACCCGAAATATACAAAACTGCTGATCGGATTGACTCTCACACTATCCCCGCTGTTTGCGGCCGCCCAATTCACCAACACCCAAAAGATGACGGCCCAGGTGCCGTTTGAATTTACGATCGCCGGCAAGGCCTTCCCCGCCGGAAGGTGCATCGTGCAAAAAGTGACCGATAGTGGAAGCATCCTGAGGGTCAGCAATGGTGACGCCAAGATCGCCTTTGCTGTAGCTTCGCCGGTTGAGACCGGCGGCACCGCTTCACCCGGCTCTGCCTTGATATTCCACCGCTACGGGGACCGTTACTTCCTCTGGGGAATGAAGATCGAGGGCACGCGGATCGTCTATCGTCTACCCGAGGGCAAGCTGGAAAAAGAACTGCGCGCGCAGCTCGGTCCGGCCACGGATAAGATACTGGTCTCGTCTTTGCAATGAACACGCACTAAACAAACACGGTGCCATAACCACAGCCAACGCGAGCAGGTATACGCCAGCTCGAAACCAGAAGGGTGCGGGAGCTCGGGGGAAGCTCCCGCACCCCAAATGTCGTCACTACATCTTCTGTTCACGCCCGCTGTGCTCAATCCGACTGCCGCGTCAACTCTGCTACACTGGCTCGTCTTTCGGCAAGGAGTCTGCTATGGCCCAGGAATCACAGTCTTACGATCACCATACCCGCTGGGATCCGGCGTTTCACTTCTTCGTTATTCCCGTCTTCGTGATCGGGTTGCTCATGACCCTGATCCACTTTTTCGCACACATCACAGAAGGCGATTTCCGCGACCACTTTCACGCCTTCATGCTGATCCTGCTGGCCGCCGCCTGTCTGACCCTCGTGTTCAAGGTGCGCCTGTACTCGCTGAAGGTGCAGGATCGCGTGATCCGCCTGGAAGAGCGGCTGCGCCTGACCCAGCTTGCGTCCGAACCGCTCCGCTCGCGCATCCCCGAGTTGACGGTAGATCAACTCTGCGCCCTGCGCTTCGCCTCCGACGCCGAAGTGACCAAGCTGGCCGAGCGCGCTTTGAACGAAAAGCTCTCCCGCGCCGACATAAAGAAAGCGATCCAGACCTGGCGCCCGGATTATTGGAGAGTTTGAAAACTCGCCCAGATCAGTTGGTGAAAATCACTCTGGTCCGGGCCGACCAATCGTCATGCGTGAACAGGCCTTCCATGGGAAGGCCGGTCGGAGTCAAGTGGGTTCTTTTGTCTTTTTAGTGGACTCCCACCGGGCGCCACTGTCGCCACCTTTCCCTCCGCGCTCTGGATGAGCGGCATGCGCTCGGCGCAAGTTGGGTGTCGTGGTTTCAGACCGTGCTGCCACCTGTTAGTCGACCTCTCTTCCATCTCACGAACGGAAAATAGGCCACGCGTTTACACTCAAAACCCTTGGCAAGCGCCAATGAGTGCTAAGAGATTTTTCACCAATTGACTATCAATTCGCGACCGTCTGATTTAGCGAAACGACGAGGCGCCAAAGTCCCAGCAGAACCGCGAGCATCTCAAGACCACTCGCACTTGCGAACGGGGTTAACGAAAACGAATTCTTTGCCCCAGCTCACTGCACGAGGGCCAGGTTTCGCACCAATACCCCGTAACCTGAGTAACATGCGCCGAGCGGTGAGGAGAGGTTAGTATGAGCTGATCTGAGCAGAGCGACCGACTCCGCACCAGAAGGTAAATCCCGGCCACAAGAGCATCGATGGACTTCAGTCTCGCACGCGGTTTTTACGATAGCTCGCTTCGGCTTCCCTCCGAATTGGCGCTCTCGGTCGGTGGGAAGAGCTTGAGCTACTCCCGTCTTAGGGAGCTAGTGCAGCCCGTAGCGGGGTGGATCCGGCGGAATAGTAGCGAGCCAGCGCCCCGGATCGGCATCCTCGCCTCTCGCAGCCTTTCGACTTACACGGGCATTTTAGGCACCTGTTGGGCGGGGGGAACCTACGTGCCACTAAGCCCAAAACATCCCGAGGAGCGCCTGATTCAACTGCTCGATCACGTCCGGGCGGAGGCTTTGATCGTCGACGCCGAAAGCGAATCTCTCTTATCGCAGCGCCTGCTGAGTCACTGCCCGCGGCTGATTTTGGCCCCGGAGCGCGGGGCGTCTCACGAAATCAAGCTCGATACCGGGGTGAGCGTGACGATCGGAGGGAGCGACGCCCTTCCGCGATTCGATCCTCAGGATAGGCCCGTGGTGGCCGGTCCGGATCATATGGTTTACATAATCTTCACTTCCGGTACGACCGGAATGCCGAAGGGCGTGATGATTCCCGCCTCGGCTGCCACCCATTTCATCAACGTGATGCGAGAGCGCTACGCCTTGGAACCCTCTGACCGCATCGCGGGAATGACGGATGTGACCTTCGACATTTCCGTGTTCGACTTGTTTGTTGCGTGGAGCGTCGGAGCCTCGGTGCACGTAGTTCCCCATACGCAGTTGATGGCTCCGGCGGATTTCGTCAGACGCAATAAATGCAGCGTGATTTTCACGGTGCCGTCGGTGGTAAGCGGCATGCAAAGGATGAAAATGCTCCCTGCCAGCTCGCTGCCCAGCCTTCGGTATTCGTTCTTTGCGGGCGAACCGTTACCCGTGATTTCCGCCTCGGCCTGGAAGCAGGCAGCCCCTAACAGCGTGGTGGATGATCTATTCGGACCTACGGAAGCAACCGTGGTATGCATCGGGCAGCGCTTCGAAGGGCCAGAGAACGCGACCCCGAGCCGTGGCGTAGTGGCCATCGGGAAACCATTTCCAGGAATGGAAGCGGCCATCGTGGATTCGGAACTGAACTTTCTGCGGCCAGGAGAACAAGGTGAATTGCTGCTCGGCGGACCCCAGGTGAGCAGCGGATACTTCGGCGCCGAAGAACAGACGCGCGCCAGTTTTCCTGTGCTTAGGGGGAAACGCTGGTATCGCACAGGCGATCTCGCCTATTGCGACGCAACCGGTACATTCCACCATCTGGGTCGAATCGACAACCAGGTGAAGGTCCGGGGCCTGAGAGTGGAACTGGAGGAGATCGAGGGCCACCTGCGGGAAGTTTACCAAACCGATGCCGTAGCCGCCGTTGCATGGCCGATGGAGCATGGATCGGCGGAGGGGATTGTTGGGTTCGTGGGCGGGCAAAACGGCCGGGAGGATTCGGACTACATGGAGCAGATCAAGACCAGGCTGCCGAGTTACATGGTTCCGTCGGTAATCCATTGTGTCGAGTCACTACCGTTGAATGCCAATGGAAAAGTGAACCGCAAACAACTCGTTACGCTTCTGCAGGAGGAAAAGGTTTGAACGTTTACGTCCCGCCTATTTCGCTAGAATCCACTCCTTGGGGCGCGGAGAGAGTCAGGCAATTCCGGATTATTCCACGGCTTGAGGCATATCCCGCGGTCGTGTCGTTCGCACAGACCGTTGCCGGCAAATTGGTTCTTCTTACGTTGTTCGGAGCCGGAATGACGTATTTTGTGAAGGACTGGTTCGTGCTGTCGCTGTGCTTGGCGCTCATTACCTTCATTCCGTCGCGGCGAAGGTTGCTGGTCACCATCAGCACACTGATCTTTACGTTTGCCGTGCCTTGGCGCAGTTTTCCCTTGAAATCGTACACGGTGAGCATGATTGTGCTGTGCATTGCCCTGGGTGGCATGTTCTTCTGGTCCGCCGTCAGGTTCCCGCGCTCATGGTATGGGCGCCGGCCGGTTTTCGTTCTACTGAGCAGTTACTCGGTGCTTATTCTGGCGGCTTCCTCCGTCCCGCAGGACTGGACGCTGTGGGGGCCCGTTTGGCTTTTCGTCCATTTCTTCTCGATCTATGTGTGGTTCATCGCCTACTCGTTGCTCGACCACAATGCCGCAGACCGCGATCCTTTTAAGTTCCAACTCGGCTCTTATCTTCCTTTCTGGGGGTCGACAACCACCCCGTTTGCCAAGGGCGCGGCGTACTTGCGCCGGATTGAAGCAAAGGACGGGAAACAACTCGCTATTACGCAATTGAAGGCCGTCAAACTTCTTTCCTGGGCCCTCCTGCTCTTCTGGTTTGGACACTGGTTCGATTACTGTATTTATCAATACCTGCGGATACCTCCGTTTCAAAC